>Ga0160428_1000113_pt1 | contig 101900 bp, 77 predicted proteins | sample SolpanmetagenomM_FD_108198 | JGI IMG/M metagenome (GOLD analysis project Ga0160428, IMG submission 108198) | Solar panel surface microbial communities from Lawrence Berkeley National Laboratory, California, USA - M | ecosystem: Engineered > Built environment > Solar panel > Unclassified ...
GCACCGAAGGGCTCATCAAAGCGCCGGTAGTCGACCAGGCCACCACCACGCCCACGACCACCACCCAGCCCACCAATACGACGACCACGCCGGCGGCGACCACCACCACGACACCAGCGGCCACCACGACGGCGACGACCACGAACCCGCTCACCCAGGCCTTTCAGTCGGTCACCGGGCAAACTACGGGGGGCACCACCTCGGCATCGATCGTGCGCACGCTGGGCATCGTGGCAGCTGTCGTGTTCATGCTCGGCGGGCTCTACTTTTTAGTGCGCAGCAAGAAGTAGTTTGGCTTAACCACCCATCGATGTAAGCTATGAAACAATCAACAGCGGCCATCCTGATTGTCCTGGTCATCGGGGCAGCAGCGGCCATCGCGTATTTCTTCGACAAAAAATCGAAGGCGGTCTCTTCCCTGCCAGCTACGGCCAGTCCGGATGCGGTAGCCACGAATGCCGACGTCTTGCAGGCACTTAGTACGATCACCTTCAAAATTCAATAGGTATGAATCCAGTAGTTAACATCAACCGACGTCGGGCCGGGGAATCCTTTCATCCGTTGGGTATCAATGACGAAGGCAGCTTGATTGCCGACGATGAACAAACACCGTTTATTCAGACGGTATACGTGCCAACGCCGACAACAGATACCGGTACACCAGTAGCCGTTGTTAACAACGTAACGACCACCGACACCGGCAGTGCACTAGATGCCAGTCAGGGCAAAGTCTTGAAAGACCAGGTCGATGCTGTGGTCGTAACGGCCAATGCTGCCCAGCCCAAACAAACGGGTAAGGGGCTATCGACGAACGATTACTCGAACGCCGATCAAGCGAAAGTTGCCAACACGTCGGGCACCAACACAGGAGATCAGACACTAAGTCAATCAGGTCAGCGTGTCACCCTATCGGGTAACGGAGGGGGGTTCGACCTGCCAGCATCCGGCACACCAACACCAATCGCTAACAACTTAACGACAACGGCAGCTGGTAATGCGTTGGATGCGACCCAGGGCAAAGCGCTTAAAGACCAGGTTGATGCTGTAGCGGTAACGGCTAATGCTGCCCAGCCCAAACAAACGGGTAAGGGGCTATCGACGAACGATTACTCGAACGCCGATCAAGCGAAAGTCGCTAGCACGTCGGGCACTAATACCGGCGATCAGACGCTCACCCAGTCGGGCCAACGGGTCACACTGTCAGGTAACGGAGGGGCGTTCGACCTGCCAACGGCCGGTTCGCCGACGCCGATCGCCAACAACCTGACCACTACTGCTACCGGTAGTGCGCTGGACGCCGCCCAGGGCAAGGCCCTGAAAGACCAGGTCGACGCGGTAGCGGTAACGGCTAATGCCGCCCAGCCTAAGCAGACGGGGAAAGGACTGTCGACCAACGATTATACGACAGCTGATAAAACTAAGGTCGCCAGCATGTCGGGCACTAACACGGGCGACCAGACGCTCACTCAGTCAGGCCAGCGGGTGACGTTGTCAGGCAACGGGGGGTTTTTCGACTTACCCACGCCTAGTACGCCAGACCTGTACATCGACAACGATACGATTGTTGGGGACTCGACGGCCGCCGCTCCGCTCAAGGTCGACGGCAACTCATCGACGCTACTGGATACATTGAGAATAGCGCTTTTTGGCATTAAAACCATGTTCAAAAAGCTTCAGATCGTCGGTGGTCTGAACGCGGATATCATCCATTTGACGGGGGGTAGCAATGCGGAAACTAACAAGTTTTCTATTGAAGCCGTTCTGGGCTTTGGTCTGAAGCTGGTCGGTGGCTTTATGTTCAATCAGGACACGATGTACCACACGGGGAACGGGAATCTTAAAACGGACGGCAACTACTTACAAACGTCCCAAAACAAGAAATACTTCTACGACGCGACGGGTATGGGGATCAACAACGACACCAACCCTGTCACCTCAACGCTGTATCTGAATGGCTCCTTTGGCACGGCGATCACCACCAAGGTAGCGACCTACACCCCAACCGTCAACGACCACACGATCCTCTACGACGCCACGGCGGGTGCGATTACTTCCACCCTGCCCAGTGCGGTCGGGATCGGGGGGCGGGAGTATGTATTGAAGCGTATCAACGGAGGAAGCAACACGGTCACCCTTAACGCCAACGGATCAGAAAAGATCGACGGGGTCGGCTCGATCACGCTCAGCGCGCAGAACAAATACACCAAACTTCAGTCGGATAACATCGGCTGGCAAATCGTCGGCGGTAACATCTAAGCATTTATGGCAAAGAAAATAACACTGCCCTCCGGCGGGGCCGCCAGCGCCTTCAAACGAACACTCGGGGTTGGGGGCGTTGCGCCGGCACTCGGCCGGCGTATTCTGCTACTGGTAGTGGGGGGCGTCGTGCAAAACGACGGAGGGTTTAGCTTTTCGCTAGCTGCTCAGGCCGTCACCAGCGCTGGCGTCATGGATGCGGGTGGTCAGCTGGTGCGTACGCTCTGGTCCAATCGCCCTTATGATGCGGGGTTGAGCGCCGGGCGGTGGGATGGTCGACTCGACGATTTATCCCTGGCTCCGGACGGTACCTATACGATCCAGGTGCTGTCCTCCCAGCTGCGCTACGAGTGGGAGGGCGTGCTGGGTAACACGTCCTTTATCATGAACGGGGGCAACACCATCCACCGGGGCTACCAGTTCATTCGGGGCATGGTGGAGGTGGGCGATTTTATGTACTTCTGCCAGCATTACGTGGAAGGACCACCGCCGATTTCAAAGTTTCGCAAAGACGCCCCCCAAACCAAGATCGAAATTTTGCCGCGTGGTTTCGGTACCTCAACGGGCTGCGAACACATCGCAACCGATGGGACGCTGGTTTACTACAGCAACTACGACAAAGACCGCTTCAACGGGAACACGTCGTGGGTGGCGGGTATCCGGGTGAGTGATGATACCAGTGCGATCTTTTCGGGTGGCGGCACCTACAAGCCCGACAAATCGCCCATTACGGTCAACACGATCAACCTGCTCAACTCGGACCTGGCCAGTAACTACATCACGGGATTGGCCGTGCAGAAAACGGGCAACTACCTGTTTGTTGCCTACGCCGGCAAGAATCAGATCCTGGTGGCCAATAAAACGACCGGGGCCGTTGTCGGCACGATTACCAGTCTCACCACGCCCCGGCAGCTGTACGCAGATGGTACCAGCCTGTGGGTTATCAGCGGGACGAATACGGTTGCCAAATACAGCGTGGCGAGTGATGGCACCATCGGCGCGGCTACCCTTACCCTGAGCGGGCTACTAGATCCGTTGTCGGTTACGGTTTCGCCGGACGGCTCGTCGGTACTCATTGGTGACGGCGGGGCGAGTCAGCAGCTGAAAGCCTACGCGACCAGTACGGGAGCCGCTCAGTGGACGCTGGGTACGGCGGGGGGCTACAGCGCGACGTCGGTGGTATCAACGAGCCGGTTTTATTTTTCGGATTTGTCCGGCGGCATCAATGACACGTTTGCGGCTTACCAGTCGGACGGCAGTTTCTGGCTGGGCGACCGGGGTAACTACCGAACGCTGCGTTTTGACGGCAGCAGAAGCTACCAGACCCAGATTGCCTACATCCCGGCCAGTTATACCAGCGCCGTCGACGTCAACAATCCGCTGCGCGTCATGGTCCAGTACCTGGAGTACGCCATTGACTACACTAAACCACTGGCGAGCGCCTGGAAATTAGTCGCCAACTGGCGCAATCAGCTGCCAGCGGCCTTTATCCGGCTGGATAACAAAAAGCAGAATACCGATCTGTTCGGCGCATTTATCGCGCTGGCCACGCTGAGTAACGGACGCACGTACGGGTTTCTGCGCCGACTGGCCGACAATTATTTTGTGCTGGCCGAACTACCGGCCGGGGGCACGATCCGGGTGACAAGCCTGGCTTTTGATTCGCCGGTTCAGCTAGGGGCTGACGGCAGTTTGTACCGTACCGTGCCCTCACTGAATACCGTGCCCAAAACCCAGAAGTGGACGCGGCAAGCGCTGACGGGCTTCGATGGGCAGAACAATCCCACCTGGTCGGCCGCGACGGTTATTGCCCAGACGAACATGGCCGACACGGACCCGACCGACTGGACGGGCTACCCCTCGGACCGGGCCGCCGTCCGGACCAGCTCGAACCTGCTGCTCCAGTTTCAGGCCAACCTCGACAAGTACGGCCCGGCCAGAGGTTACGGCTTTCACCTGGGCGCGGTAGCCGAAGGGGGAACGGGCTGGAAATGGCGAACTGCGTTTGCTACCTCGGGCCGCACCTATCAGGGCGATTACCCGACCGATGGGGCATATAATCTGGGCGGATACCCCATCAATGATGTTGGCGATCAGATCGGTTACGCGGGCGGGGCGGTCACCATGCTCGGCCCGTTAGCGGTGTGGAATTATTTCGGGGAGTTCTACCGGGATGGTCAGTGCAATTACTTCCACGTCGTTGCCGATAACGGCCTGAACGTAGGTCAATTTGGCACCGACAGCATCATTGGCAATAAAGTTATCGGTCAGGCCGGCATGGCGGGGGGCGTCCACTACGCGACGGGGGTTATTGACCCCAACGATCCGAACGTCGGCTATCTCTATCACGCCGAAGAAGGCGGCTTTTCAGGCCTGCACCGCTGGAAAATCACGGGTCTATCAACGGTTACCACCCAGACGGCCCTCTCGCTCACCGTGGTGACGGCGAATGCGTTCGTCGCGCCCGGTAGCGGTTACGTCGATTTACTGGCCGATTTACCCAAACGCGCGACACTGGTGGGCACTATGGGCAGGTGGTCCCGCTCCGGCGTTGAAGACGTCACGGCCGAGTTTAACGGCAACGTGCGATCAGCCCGGACCAACATCCTGAGTTACGATCGGTTTAACTCGCCGGATCTGTTCTTCAAGTTCAACAAGGGCAATGAAAGCGAAATCTACACCTGCACGCTTCCGATCACCGATAGCGCCAACTGGTCCCTCACCAGCGTGATTAACACAAGTCTGGGACTGGGTAATGATAAGCTGCAAAGCCAGGCCGCCTCAGGCGGTATGTACCTGGATCTGCTCGACCGCGCGGGGAAGGTGATCATACGCTTTTACAAGAACCGGCTGGATGTCAACCCCAATAAAGACCAGTACTACGCCAATACGGTCCTGATCGTTCAGGTTGAGTCCTACACGGCCGCCGCCAGTGCGCTGGGGGCCGATAACCCGCTACTGATCAAGTCGACGGCAGGGATCATTGACGTTTCCTTTGCCGGAACGACCAAAGCCGCTCTTAGCGTCTTTGAGACGGGCGCGCTGACGAGTCAGCCGGGCAGCTTACGAATCACCATGTGGGATAACGGCAACCGGCGCGACCGGGTGCTGGGCATTAAAGCCCTGGGCTTCCGGGCTAGCTAGGGACTATTTCACTTCACTTCATCTAACAAACAAGCACAAATGGAACCTTTCGAGCGATTGAGTTTACTGGTCACGACCATTACCGGCCGACTAAAGCCGATAGAGACAAAGGTAGGTTCGGCCAGCCTGAACACGACGAGTAAAACATTGTCTGGAGCGCTGAACGAGTTGCTATCGCTGCTATCGGGTAAACTTAGCAGTGGGGATGCGTACACCAAAACGCAGGTCGACGCCGCTTTTTTAGGTAAACAGAACACGACCGATCCGCTCGACGCCAGCCGCCTGACGGGGGATATCGACCCGGCGCGCATTCCGGTAATCAATTATTTCAAGGCATACATCAGCACGGCCGCGACGATTGCCGCGCTGTCGTCGACCGATCAGGCAAAGATAACCAATACCGGCAAAAGCGGCACCTTCAATGCCGTTACGCTCAGCGACGGCTCAACCTACGTCTATTCGGGGGGCACTAAGACCGATGCGGCCAACTACACGCTGCTCACCGACGTCACGCCGGACTGGTCGATGGTCGCTAACAAGCCGGCCTCGGTGGCGACCGCCTTTGCCGATGCGGCTACCAAAGCGAACCTGGGCAACCGGATCGATTTCGTGGCTCAATTCAACGCAGAAATGGCCTAACGCCGAACCTGATCATTCCACCGGCCGGGGCAGCTGCTTCGGTCTAATCCCTTTGTCTAATGGGTCTTTATGAAGAAGTTTCCGCGCTGGTCACGCGCACGACGGACGAGCTAAAAGCGCAGCGTCCGTTTTTGAATACGGTGGTCGATACCGCCGCCGTGTCGGCCTACAAGGGCGGCTTGAGTCGCCTGTTAACCGCCGGTGGGGCTACCTACGAGTATGTTCCAGGCAGTACGCTGGCCACAGTCGGCAACATGGTGCTGGCAGCGGCGACGGCCAAGGGCGCTGGCCGCTGGCTGAAGAATGTGGATAGTTGCAACGTTGGCCGCGATTTCGGGGCTGACCGGACCGGGCAGCTGAATTCGGCCCTGTCGTTTCAGCAGGCCATCGATTTCGGCACGGCCCTCTCGGCCGTCAACGGGGGGCAGTTTCGGTTGACGATCAACGTGCCCAATGGGTTTTATTTGATCGACAAAGCCATCGATCTAACCAACCGGACGGGCATCACGCTACGCGGTATGGGGGGCAGCTACATCAACACCGGCCTGATCGGCATCACGCTGCGAAACGGCACGTCACCCATTGTGGTGGACGCTACCGGATCGAGTTACTGTGGACTGGAAAACCTGATGGTCCTCTCCGACGCGGCCTGGGGAGCGGTAGCCTCCACCATTGGCGTACAAGTGGCGCTCTCCGAAGATGCCCAGGGCAACCAGCTCAATGGGCTATACGCACGAATCCACAACTGCCGGATCGAGATGCACGACGACAAAACGGCGAACAGCGGACTGGGAACAATCGCCTACCTCAACATTCGCTCCGAGGAAGGGGGCGTAACCGATACAACCTTCAAGGCCAACCGCCCGGCCGTGCTCAGCAATAGCGCCACGATTTCGGTCATCGGCTGGAAGACCAACACCAGCTCGCTGGGCCCCGTTACCTACACCGCTTCAAGTGCCTACGCGAACGTGGCCACACACGGCAACGGCAGTATGGGCGTGCAGGACTGGGGCGGCCGGATGTCGCTGCTGGGCGTCAACTGCTGGGCACCGGCGCTCACCTTGCAGGGTGTCAATTCATTTCGCTACCACGGCTACATGGGTCGCCCGGTACAGAATGCGGGTACGTTTGTGACCGCCATCGACACGTATGGTCAATGTGACGGGCTACAAATTTCGGGTACGATTGAGTGCTACCCGCAAATTCTCAATACCCACGGCGGGAAGATCACGGCGATGAATCTCCGGATCATCACGGCTAACCAGCTTAATCCGGCGGGCGTGAATGGTTGTGACCTGACGGGTTCCCCCATTTTTGATACCGAACTCCGGGTGGTATTCAACAATCCGGCCGAACGCGCCAATCGGATTCTGTTCTACCACGCGCCCATCGGTGGCGGCAATGCGGTGGCGACGGGCAGCATTCAAAACAGCCGGTTATCCAGCCCGGAATGGCCGGACAACACCACGTTTATATCGGCCAATCTGCTCAGAAACAGCCAGAACGTCGAACTCGCTACCGGCCAGCCGCTGCGAAAAATGGCGGGGGGCTACGTTGAGTTTACCGGTTCGTATCCGTTCCCCCTTGGTACAGTCGGTAGTGTGTCGAGCCAGCTGATTCGATTCACTAAAGCCGACAATGCGACCACAACGGCTAACAATGCCGGCAGTTATTCGGTGTATGTGGATGGGATTATACTAATCGGTGGGACCAGCGCCGGCGGGGGATCGTCTCACACCATCCAGGCGAGTGCCGTTATCCAGCAATTTCAGAATTCTGACAAAGGCCCGCTTGGTTCGTGGGCGACGATCGTCAACGCCTCCGGGATTGGCGGGGGCACCTCGCTGACGGGGTTAGCCATTGACATTGATCTGTCGGGGGCCATCGGCGTGGTGAAGCTGACACCCACCTGCGGCCCCAACGGAACCGGCGAGCTAATTCAGTTCATGGGATCAATTCGCTTTCTGTCTGCTCTCGCTGTCAATCAATCAATCCTTTTCGTCTAGTTATGGTACACAGAGATTCGATTTATATCTATAAGATCGAGAACGGCGGATTCAGCGTAGCCTCGGTCGCCAGTCCAGGCGTCGTGCTTTACGACTCCAAACAGCAGCTTAAAAAGCTGGCCTATACCCCGACCAGTACCGCCGACGTCACGGGTAACGTTGGTGATTTCAGCTATGACGCGGGTAACCTGTACCTGAAAACGACCGGCGGCTGGGTAAGCTCGCCCCTGTTTCCATTAGGGTATTACCCACTGGGCATCCCGGTCGTCACCAAGACGATAGCGGGCATCCAGGCGGTGTACGATGCCATCCCGGACGGCTCAACGGTGGACATCCTGCTGTCAGGCATTTATATGCGCCAGGGCACCGAATCACTGAACGTGACCAGTAATAAGAAAACCGTGCGGTTCGTCTCCTACAGCAACGCCCGGATTCACGACCCGAATACGACGGCGACGCCCGCCTCACTGGTGTTTATCAACAACCAGATCGGCGGGGGCTGGGACGGGGTTCACTTCTCAAGCGACAGCAACTACACCGGCTTTAATTACGGGGTGGTCTTTTTGAACGAATCAGCCCCGACGGTCAACTACACGTTTAAGAACGGGTCGGTAACCGCGCCTGCTTTCCTGGGCAACGGCATCACCGTGCAGGCCTACTCGAAAGACAACAACGGGGGCGCGGGGGGCGGCTGTATCCACCGGAACCTGCTGTTTGAGAATTTCACGTTCTACAAGCTGGGCCGCATGGGTCTGGAGTTCACCTGCCACAATGAAACGGAAGCCGGCCGGCCAACGCGCATTTTCGACGTGACCGTGCAGCGGTGCACCTTCGATGATCTGGGCCTGGTGGTGAAAGATGGGATGGGCTGCTCGTTTTCGGGTAGTCTGGAAAACGTCAAACACATCAATAACACCTACGTCGACTGTAAACAGTACTGCGTGGAGTTTATCGGTACCCGCTCGGGTATCTCGAAAGCCAATAAGATGCTGGGTGGCAAACTGTGGGGTGAGGGTGCGAACGGGACGGGTAATAACCTGACCAACGGCTATAACTTCACGGATGGGCAGAACGCGGGCCTGGGCGCGAAAAACCTGACCATCGTCGGCGACGAAATATCGGTGCAGGGCCGGCCGATGCTGGCCTACGGCTGCGCGAATCTCACGTTTAAATTCGGTAAATGGACGGGCGGCGCGTACGTTGATTTCAACCAGGGCGGGGGCAACGGGGTCGCCGGCGACCACTGCTCGAATATCACCCTGCAAAACGTGGATATTACCGTGCAGGGGGATGGCGCCTACAACGTGATGGTGATGAACAATTGTGACATCATGAAGGTCATTGACTGCAACATGAAGTTCATCGGCAACAACGGCTATTCGGTCTTTAACGCCGAAAACAACTGTACGCAGGTCACGCTGTCGGGTGGCCACTGGTCGCGGCCCAAGACCGCCCAGGACGCCATGTACAACGTGCGGGCCACGAATAGCCCGGCCGTTGGCGTGCACTACGAAAGCACGTTCTAAGCGGAAGTTTTTTTGTTGAATAAAAAGTTGGTACAGCACAACGCCCGGTCCTTGGCCGGGCGTTGTCTTTGGGGGTTACTTTCGCTTTTTAAGCGCTTTACTCTCGCTAAGCTCAGCGATGACCCGCCGTTCGTCGGGCCGGCCGTAGACCTCCAGTCCTTTGCTCGACTTTCGACCCAGCAGTACGACCACTGCATCGGTGGATAGTAATAGGGTATTGAAACACCAATCCGTGAAGGTTTTCCGGCCGGCCTTGCTGGATAGATCCTCCGGCAGTCCCAGTTCGGCCGCAATCACCTTCAGGTAGCCGTTAAACTTCTGATCCGAAGGCACCGGCAGCTGCTCCCACCCGCCGTACTTATCAACAATCGCTTTAACTTCGGCAAACACCGGCACCCGTATTGATACCTTGGTCTTAATGCGATCCTTTATCATCCAAGGCTTACCGTCCAGCCCCTTCTTGAGTGCGGTACGGTGACTCTTTACAAAATCCTCCAGATCACCGTAGTGAAAGCCACAGCGGCAAAGCAGAATAAACACGTCGGCCGTCCGCTGCAGGGCATCATTTTTAAAGCGGTGCTTTCTGAGCCGTTTAAATTGATCCTCGGTCAAATACACTGGATCGGCATACTCCGCCTGGGGAATGCGCACCTTGCCCAGTGGATTATTCTCGACCAGCTTCCGTTCGACGCACCAGACGATCACGTCACGGATCGTCTGGGACTGTTTGGCGATGTAGCTATCGGCATGGCCGATCTTGCCACCCTTCAGCGGTACCGTTTTCATCCAGCGCCGAAATTTAAGCAGCCATTCGCGATCGAATTCGTCCACCAGCAAATCTAGCGCCTGGTGAGCAATCAGAAAGTTGATCACTTTCTTTCGGACGTTATCATAGACGGTCACGCTGCTTTTCTGGAGCTTGCGATCCGGATCGATGGCCGAATCTTTGAGGTACGCCTCGAAGGCCGACGCCAGGCTGATGCGGTTTTTCTCCTCCAGAAAGAGCCGCTTGATCCTGCCGGCCGTAACGAGCTCTTTATTCCGGATCAAATTGTTGTAGATGCTCAACAGCTGCTCTTCGATGATCACTAGCCGCTCGTTGAGCAGCGGGGCCTGCGGTTCATCGGCGCTCACCCGCTTGCCATGCCAGTGATCAGTGGTGATGGTCACGCCCGTCGAGGTTATGTCCAGTTGCTCCCCCTTGACGGTTATTCGGCAGTAGATTGTTGACATACCGGCGCGTTTGGACTGACGACGCCAAAAATTAACTTCCATGCGTACTAACGACTTGTTTCTCATGGCCTTGCCTATGAATTGGTTAGGCAGGGCTTACGGTGTGTTAGTTGAACCTATGTGCATTATTAACCGCATTATTTATTGTAGTGACATCTTTCGATTCAAAGGCCATTAGTCAGGCAGGGTGTCACTAGCCTGATTTGGGTGTCACTAGATCTGCGCGGAAAGCTATAAAACGGGGCGAAATCAGTCAATACAGGCTCAAAAGGGCATAAAAAAAGCCCGATACAAGGCTGTACCGGGCACTCACTGGGTCGAAAAAGAGACTTTTCTACTGATTTGCAGAGAGAGAGGGATTCGAACCCCCGGACCTGTTACAGTCAGTGGTTTTCAAGACCACCGCAATCGACCACTCTGCCATCTCTCTTTGGTGGTACAAAGGTAGAGTGATTTTCGCATCGACGCAAGATACAGCCCGTTTTGGCGAAAAAATAGGCGTCAGGGGGCTTTGTAGGGCCCAACGAAACCGACTGCGTGCGTTATCAGTTTATACCATACCACTAGCCTATCCAGCTGACCCGGCTTGTCGCTCAGTCATGGCTACAGCTGCTCCGTCATCCTCATGAAAGAAATCCTTGCCATCATCGCGGCCTATAACGCACTGAATACCAGCACGACCAAAGCGGCTCTGGCAACCGTTGTCCGCGTCGAAGGGTCGTCGTATCGCCGGACGGGTGCGCGTATGCTTATCATGGATAACGGGCAATGGGTCGGCGGTATCAGCGGGGGTTGCCTGGAGGGCGACGCACTCAGACGCGCCCGACTGGCTATCGCACAGGGTAAACCAACGCTGGTTACGTACGATACAACCGAGGACGACGACTATCAGATCGGTGTGGGGCTGGGCTGCAACGGCGTCATCGACGTCCTGATTTCGCCCCTTCACCCCGATCACCCAAACCCGCTCGACTGCCTGAAAACGTGTCTGGCCGACGCTCGCAAAACGCACGTGCTGTTGACGCTGACCAGCTTTACCGGATCGTTCGATCCCCTGCAACGGGGCGACATGATTCGGTACGAAGGGCCCGATAGTCTGCTTGTATTGGGCGACACTGCTGTTACCGCACCCATCGATCAAAAGATTCAGCAGTATATCAATAAGGGCAAATCGGCTCCGTTTACGTTCGACCTGGCGAACGGGCAGTCGATTGAGCTGTTTATTGAGGTGCTGTTGCCCGTACCGCACCTGATTCTGATGGGGCAGCAGTACGACATTCTGCCGTTAGTACGTATGAGCAATGAACTGGGCTGGATGGCCACGGTTGTCGCGAACCCACAGAAAGTAACGCAGACGCTGTTTGCCGAAGCCCACGCCATTGTCGCGCCTGATGCCTTTGCCAGTATTCCCATCGACACGCAGACGGCGGTGATTCTGATGGCGCACGACTTCAAAACCGACAAGAACAACCTGCCCCGCGCGCTGACGACCGACGTCCCATTCATTGGTATGCTGGGGCCACGTGTTCGGGCGGAGCGTATCTTCGACGAACTGTCAGCAGAAGGACGCTTCGACGGTGAAACCGACCGCATCCACGCGCCCATCGGGCTGGATATCGGCGCGGCTACGCCCGAAGAAATCGCCCTGTCCATTGTTGCCGAAGTACGGGCGTTTCTGGCCCATCGCAGCGGCACCGCCCTCCGCCACCGCCCCGCCCCGATTCATGAGCGGGAGGATAATTAGTTTAAGGTTTATGGTTCAATGTTTAAGGTTGGCACTCAGCATACGACCCGATTAACATGGGCCTAGCCCAATTAACCTTAAACATTGAACCATAAACCTTAAACTCCCAAAATGACCTACCTCGACTACAACGCGACGACGCCGGTTGACCCGGCCGTGCTGGATGCCATGCTGCCCTACTTTCGGGAGCACTTTGGCAATGCCGCTTCGCGGACGCACGTCTATGGGTGGCAGGCCGCCGATGCTGTGGCACAAGCCCGGGATCAGGTAGCGCGGTTGCTGGGGGTTTCGGAAAAAGACATTGTCTTTACGAGTGGCGCGACTGAATCGGTCAATCTGGCCCTGAAAGGCGTTTTTGAAGCCCGTCGTTCAACGGCAGGGCACATCATTACGGTTGAAACAGAGCATAAGGCCGTACTCGATACCTGCGAACACCTCTCCAGACTGGGGGCCGACGTGACGTATCTGCAACCCGGCTCCGATGGACTGATCGACCCGGCGCAGGTAGAGGCCGCCCTCCGACCCGACACGCTGCTGGTATCGGTCATGATCGCGAATAACGAAACGGGGGTCATCCAACCCATCGACGCTATTGCCCAACTGGTACAGGAGCGCGGCATTCTGTTTCATACCGATGCGACGCAGGCGGTGGGCAAACTACCGCTGAACCTGTCAGACGGGCTGATCGATCTGCTGAGTCTGTCGGGGCACAAACTGTACGGACCAAAAGGCATCGGCGCACTCGTTGCCCGGAAGCAGGTGAAGCTGACGGCGCAGCAGGATGGCGGTCGGCACGAGCGGGGACGCCGGTCGGGTACGCTCAACGTGCCGGGCATTGTGGGGCTGGGCAAAGCCGCCGAATTATGCCATCAGCACCTGATGACCGAAGCCATCCGGCTGTGCGCCCTGCGCGATAAACTGGAGCAGGGCATTCTGAGTCGCGTACCCGGTACAGCTGTCAACGGCAATACCACCCGCCGACTTCCCAACACAGCTAATATCTCGTTTGCGAACGTCGACGGCGAACACCTGCTCGACAGCCTGAGCGAACTGGCCGCGTCCAATGGATCGGCCTGCACATCGGCCACGACAGAACCGTCGTACGTTTTGAAAGCAATGGGCCTGTCAGACGATCTGGCTTACGCATCGGTTCGGTTCAGCCTCGGTCGCTTCACCACCGACGACCAAATCGACCGGGCCGTTCAGCATACTGTAGACACCGTGGCCCAACTGCGTGGCCAGTATGCACGTTAATCCAGCCTTGTTTCACCCCTGCGACAAACGATACCATTCGTAGTTGAACAGCTCTCCGTTACTGATCGCCCGATTGTCCGCTCCCGGTCAACCAGCCGTTGCAGCCCAAAAAAGCGTACCGTGATGCGGTCGATTTCCAAATCCACCGGGCCATTTCGGGCAAAAGCCGTACTTTTGGGCGGTATTCAAAGAGCGAAAGGGTGAAAGAGCGAAAGAGCGAAAAGCTGACGCGACTCCTTCCGCCCTCTCACTCTTTCGCTCTTTCGCTCTTTACACATGGACGCAACCGAATCACTACCTACGCTCGAAACCGCCCGCAAACTGGGCCTGCTCCCCGACGAATTCGACAAGATCGCCGACATTCTGGGTCGTCAGCCCAACTTTACCGAACTAAGTATCTTCTCGGTGATGTGGTCGGAGCACTGCTCGTACAAAAACTCGATTCTCTGGCTCAAAACCCTCCCACGCGACTCCGAACGGATGCTGGCTAAAGCTGGTGAGGAAAACGCCGGACTGGTCGACATCGGCGATGGGCTGGCCTGTTCGTTCAAGATCGAATCGCACAATCACCCGTCGGCACTGGAACCCTATCAGGGTGCCGCGACGGGGGTGGGCGGTATCAACCGCGATATTTTCACGATGGGTGCCCGGCCTATCGCTCAACTTAACTCACTCCGCTTCGGCGACCTTAGCCTGCCCAAAACCCGGCGTCTGCTGCGGGGCGTGGTGAAAGGCATCGGCGATTACGGCAACGCGTTCGGCATCCCGACCGTCGGTGGTGAGATCTATTTCGACGAATGCTACAACACCAACCCGCTGGTCAACGCCTTCTCGGCGGGTATCGTTGAAACGGGCAAAGTAGCCAAAGCAACGTCGTACGGCGTCGGCAACCCGGTGTTTATCGTGGGTTCGGCGACGGGTAAAGATGGTATCCACGGGGCCACCTTCGCATCGGAAGACATCACCGCTGCCTCGACCGACAAGCTGCCCGCCGTACAGGTCGGCGACCCATTTATGGAAAAGCTGCTGCTCGAAGCGACGCTTGAAATCATCGCGACGGGCCACGTTATCGGCATTCAGGATATGGGTGCCGCCGGGATCATCTGCTCGACCTCGGAGATGAGCGCGAAAGGGGAGCACGGCATGATAATCGACCTCGATAAAGTACCAACCCGTCAGCCCAACATGGCTCCGTTCGAGATTCTCCTATCGGAGTCGCAGGAGCGGATGCTGGTGGTCATCGAGAAAGGCAAAGAAGCTGTCATTCAGGGCATTTTTGATAAGTGGGACCTCAACTGCGCGCAGATTGGTGAAGTAACAGCCAAAGGCGAAAACGACCTGGGACGGCTGCACTTTTACCGGTATGGCGAACTCGTCGCTGATGTACCGGCCTATGATCTGGTGCTGGGTGGTGGTGCGCCACAGTATCAGCGCGAATACAAAGAACCGGCTTATATTAAGGAATACGCCAAATTCAACTCAGACGACGTCGACGACGTCACGCTGGCCGAATTGCCCGAAGTTGCAAAACACCTGCTGGCGCATCCGAACATCTGCTCACGCAAATGGGTGTATGAGCAGTATGACTCGATGGTCGGTACGGCCAACCGCAGCACCAACGCCCCATCGGATGCGGCTGTTGTCAGCGTGAAAGGTCCCGGACTGCCCGCTACGGACAAATCCATCGTTATCACCGTCGACTGCAACAGCCGGTATGTCAACGCCGAACCCCGCAAGGGCGCGATGATCGCGGTGGCCGAAGCCTGCCGGAACATCGTTTGTACGGGTGGCGAACCGCTGGCCGTAACCAACAACCTGAACTTTGGTAACCCCTACGTGCCGGAAGTGTACTGGCAGTTTGTGGAAGCGGTGCAGGGTATGGGCGAAGCCTGCCGCCGGTTCAGCACCCCCGTCACGGGCGGTAACGTCAGCTTCTACAACCAATCGTCCGACGACGGCCCCGTGTTCCCAACCCCGACTATCGGTATGCTTGGGCTGATGGAAGACCCGGCCAACCGGATGACGATGAACTTCAAAAACGAAGGCGACCTGATCTATCTGATTGGCCCCTCGACCGATAACATCGCATCGTCGGAGTATCTGTATTCGTACCGGGGCATCAAAGCCTCGCCCGCGCCGTACTTTGATTTTGAAACGGAGTGGCGCGTGCAGGAAGGTGTCAAAACAATGATCCGTAACGGCTGGCTTCAGTCGGCGCACGACATATCGGACGGTGGTCTGTTCGTTGCCCTGGCCGAATCAGCGATGACGGGTGACAAAGGATTCTTCGTCGGCACCGACGACCGCCACCGCACTGACGCTTTCCTGTTTGGCGAAGGGCAAAGCCGCGTCGTCGTATCGATTTCGCCCGATCAGGTTACGCATCTCGAAGGGTATCTGAACGACAGCGTTCTGCCATTTCAGTATCTGGGTACCGTTACGGAGCAGGGCTTTACGGTAGAAGATTCGCTGGTCATTACATCCCACGAAGCAAAAGCTTTGTACAACAACGCGCTGGGCACGATTATGAGTTAGTTCGCCAGCCTTGTCTCCGGCAGCATCCTGCTGTCGAGCCGCAGGCTAATCAGAGGACAGCACTTAGCCTACGGCTCGACAGCAGGATGCTGCCGGAGACGGGCTGAGTGCCAATACCAGAAGCAAAACAGGGGCCGCTGTCATTAGCGGCCCCTGTTTTGCTTCTGGTAACCGGATTATTCACGAATACCGGTCGTTCCGCCACGGGTAAGCCGTGTCAGAATAGCCGCGTTCTTCCCAGAAACCGAGTTTATTTTTGTCCATAAACTCAATCCGCTTGATCCATTTACTACCCTTCCAGGCGTAGAGCTGGGGCGTAATCATGCGTAGCGGCCCACCGTGTTCGCGGGTCAGGGGTTGCCCGTCGGCGGTGTGTACCAGCAGTACATCGGGTTTGAGGGCTTCTTCCAGGGCTACATTGGTCGAATAGCCGTCGTATCCGTAGCACATGATATGCGTCGCTGTACCTTTGGGGTCAGCCAGCGCGGCCAGATCCATCAACCGTACCCCCACCCAGGGAACATCCAGCCGCGACCAGGTCGTTACGCAGTGAAAATCGCTGGTATCTTCCACCTGCGGCAGGGCCATCAGGTCTTCCCACTTCAGCCGGACGGGATTGTTGACTTCCCCGTCGATATTCAACTGCCACTTATCGAGCGGGATGCTGGGCTGGTAACCCAGATCGAGTACCGGCCATTTGGTCGTCAGCGTTTGCCCAACGGGTGTAGCGGGCATACCGTGCCGGTTAATCGGTCCCGAACCGCGTGGTTTTTCGTCGGTCATCGACGGCGTCTGGGCCATTTTCTCCTCAAACCGGCGTCTGAGTTTCATTCGGGCTTCGACGATTTTATCAGTCTTTTCGTTTGCTTCCATTATGATTCAGTGAACGTTAACTACAGATCCTCCAGTAAATAACAGTAACTTTATCGTAGTAGTTTAGTAAGCAGAAAACTGGCAGAATGGGCGCTGAAAAAATCTATATCGCCCCCGACGAATACCTCCGCCTGGAACGCGAAGCATCGGTCAAAAGTGAGTATGTTTCCGGCGAAATCATTCCAATGGCAGGCGAATCCACTAACCACAACCGAATCAAGGACAATTTTAATGGTGAATTTTACATTCACCTGCGTGGTAAGGGGTGCCGCAGCTATTCGAGCGATCAGCGGGTAAACGTCCCTACCCATTCGCTATACGCCTATCCAGACGTGGTTGTCGTTTGTGGCCCCAATCAATTTCACGATGAAATACCCGACACGCTGGTCAACCCAACGCTGATTGTCGAAGTACTCTCGCCGGGAACGGCGGCTTTCGACCGGGGCGAGAAATTTGCGCTCTATCGTCAGTCGCCAGCGTTGCAGGAATACGTACTGGCCGATTCTGAGAAAACCCGCGTCGACGTATTCCGCAAACATGAGCAGGGCTACTGGTTCCTGGCATCGGAAGCCAGCGAACCCACCCACACGATTCAGCTGGCGAGTGTCGGCTTGACCATTGCCCTGGCAGACATTTACGCCGAAACAGACGGTATCATCCGTTAAGCCCCCCGCACGTAACTGCCCAGTAGCTTTACTTCGCTGGCATACTGGTTCATGACGTCACGCAAAGCCGGGTCGTCGGCGTGGCCTTCGCATTCGAGCAGGAACCAGTAGCGGAACGTAGCCCCGTCTTTCAGCGGACGACTTTCGATCTTGGTCAGGTTGATGCCGCGCGCGTTGAACTCCTGTAGAAATTCAGCCAGTACCCCCGGCGACTGCGTGTTAGCAAGCCGGGCAATCAGCGTCGTTTTGTCGCGACCGCTGGGCTGATTCATGAAGTCTTTGGCCAGAATCAGGAAGCGGGTGCGGTTCAGGTCGGAATCCTCGATGTTGTCGAACAGTACCGGTACGTCGAACAGCTTGGCCGCAATCTGCGAGCAGATGGCCGCTGTCTTTGGCTGTTGCCCCGCCAGCTTGGCCGCTTTCGACGTCGACTCGACCGGTACGAATTCGGCGTTGAGCCCGTCGAACGAATCGTTGAGAAACTTACTGCACTGGCGAAACGCGATGTCTTTGGAGTAGATATGCGTGATTTCGGCGAGGTTCTCCGTCTGCGTGGCGAACGTAAAATGCACGGGAATCTGCGCTTCGGCAGCGATACGCAAATCTTTTTCAAGCAGCAGGTCAATCGTTTCGTTGACGACGCCCTCCTGATTATTTTCAATAGGCACGACCCCAAACCGCACCCGCCCCGTCTCGACACTTTCAAACACCGACCGGATTGTGGGCAGCGCCATGTACGCGCTCATCGCGCCAAACCGGCTTTCGGCGGCCTGGTGCGTAAAGCTTCCCTCCGGCCCCAGGTACGACACGCGTTCGGGTAGTTCGAGGTTGCGGGATACAGCGAAAATCTCCAGAAAAATAGCCTCGATAGCCGCCTGATTGAGTAACCCCGTGTTCTGGTTGTGCAGCCGGTCGAGGATTTGTTTTTCGCGCTCAGGCCGGTAGATCACCGTGTTGGCCGAGCGTTTGAGTTCACCCACTTTGCGCACCAGTTCCATGCGCTGATTCAACAGCGTCAGGAGTTGGTCGTCCAGGGCATCGATGTCGTTACGGAGCGATTCGAGGGTCATTAAAAACGGTTCGTGCGGTTCCCCGCCGGGATTCGTGGTTTGTAGTGATGGTTAGCTCAACTGCTTACCCCACTTTACAAAACTACGAACCACGAACCACAAACTACGAACTGTTTCAGACCAGCGTCGCTTCGTCGATGTCTTTTTCGACCCGCAGATTATCGATGATGAAGCGTTGCCGGTCGGGCGTGTTTTTGCCCATGTAGTAGCTGAGCAGCTTGGCCACCGACGTTTCCTGCTCCACGATAACCGGCTCCAGCCGCATATCTTCCCCGATAAACAGGCCAAACTCTTCGGGTGAGATTTCGCCTAACCCTTTGAAGCGGGTAATCTCTACCTTCTTGCCGCCCTTCGTCAGTTTGTTGATCGCGCTCTGCTTTTCTTCTTCCGAATAACAATACGTCGTTTCCTTGTGGTTACGCGGGTTGCGCACCCGAAACAACGGTGTTTCCAGAATGTACAGGTGACCATTGCGCACCAGATCGGGAAAGAATTGCAGAAAGAACGTCAGCATCAGCAACCGGATGTGCATCCCGTCGACGTCGGCATCGGTCGCAATCACGATGCGGTTATAGCGCAGCCCTTCCAACCCATCCTCAATATCGAGCGCGTGTTGGAGCAGATTGAACTCTTCGTTTTCATAGACGACTTTTTTTGTCAGCCCGAAGCAGTTCAGGGGCTTGCCGCGCAGACTGAATACGGCCTGCGTCTGCACATTCCGCGACTTGGTAATCGATCCACTCGCCGAGTCACCTTCCGTAATAAACAGCGTCGACTGATAGCGGTCTTCGGCTTTCACGTCGGGCAGGTGATTGCGGCAATCGCGCAGTTTTTTGTTGTGCAGACTAGCCTTCTTGGCACGGTCATTGGCCAGTTTCTTGATACCGGCCAGCTCCTTGCGCTCCCGCTCCGACTGCTCGATCCGCTTACGCAGGGCATCGCGCACGGTGGGGTTCATGTGCAGGAAGTTGTCCAGCCGCTCTTTGACAAAATCTTTTACAAATGAGTTGACCGACTGTGCGTTCGGTTCGGGCGACATGTTGATCGATCCCAGCTTGGTCTAGGTCTGCGATTCAAATACCGGCTCCTGCACCCGGATACTGACGGCCGCGATAATGCTCGACCGTACATCGGCTACATCGTAGTTCTTGTCGAAATGTTTCCGAACGGTATCGACGATGGCTTCGCGCAGTGCCTGTAGATGCGTACCGCCCTGGGTTGTGTATTGCCCGTTGACAAACGAATAATATTCTTCGCCATAGGCATTGCCGTGGGTCATGGCAATCTCCAGATCGTTGCCTTTCAGGTGAATGATCGGGTAACGCAGCGATTCTTCGTCTTTCTTGGTTTTGTCGCGCAGCAGATCGAGGAGGCCGTTCTGCGAGATGTACTTCTGTTTATTGAACGAAACGGTCAGCCCGGCATTCAGGTAGCAGTAATTCCAAATCATGTTTTCCAGATACTGCGGAATGAAATGAAAGTTCTTGAATACCGTATCGTCGGGCTCGAAGCTAATCAGCGTACCGTTACGCTCATTGGTTAGTTCGTCACCCTGCTGTACCAGTTCGCCCCGCCTGAACTCAGCCCAGACCGTACGCCCATCGCGGAAGGCCTGCACCCGGAAATAACTCGACAGGGCATTGACAGCTTTGGTACCGACTCCGTTGAGACCAACTGATTTCTGAAAAGCACCGGAATCGTACTTACCACCGGTGTTGATTTTCGATACCACCTCGACCACCTTGCCAAGCGGGATACCCCGACCATAGTCGCGCACGTCGACACGGTGATCGCTAACGCGGATATCGATGATTTTACCAAAGCCCATGACATACTCGTCGATGCAGTTATCGACGGTTTCTTTGAGCAGGACGTATATACCATCGTCGGCGGCTGAGCCATCGCCCAGCTTACCGATGTACATGCCCGGACGGAGCCGGATATGCTCACGCCAATCGAGCGAGCGAATACTGTCTTCGTTGTATTGTACAGGCTGATTTGCCGTTTCAGTCATTTCAACTATATTTGTAGTAGTAAAACTATAGTACCGCTACGATCGCAAACGTTATTTCGCTCAACATTGGAAAAGTCATACCCTATCAATGAGACAGACGAGCGGTCCGTAGCTTAAGAAATCATTTACAATCCAACAAAAGTTCGTTTACTTTGCCGACCAAACTATGAAACGTACTAAGCGTTCAACTGTGTCGTTAGGAACAGGGTGTTTTGCACTCAGGTCAGCCTGCTTTCGGCATCTTAAAAATATGCAAAAAACGCGAGATTCCATCATCTTCCCGGTAAACTTTTTTTCTCCCGCCACAGCCTCGTTTCGCCCCCGTTTGCTACCGGCATTAGTCCTTTTAGGAAGCCTGCTTACCGGGTTGACCAGCGTCGCTCAGGTAACAACCGGCACGACCGGCAGCGGCTCGTCATCGGGTAGTGGAACAGCAGCCCCCGCCAGCGGTAATGTCACGCTGCCAGCAGGTGTAAACCCGAATTCGCTGCCCGCCAACGTACGCCAGCAGATACAGCGGGCGGGCGGGCAGACACCCGGCACCAACGTCAATACGGGTCGGACCAACGCGCAGGTAACGAATCAGAGCACGGGCAATGCGACCCAGGACGGGCGCACTGTGGATGGAGCCGTTAACCAGACCAATTCGGCCACGCAGGCCGACACCAATGGGGTAGTAACCCAGCAGGAACAAATCGAGAACGGCTACGAAGCGGCCCGCATCCGGGAGCGCAACGAGATTCGGCAGAAGCTGTTTGGCTATTCGATCTTCAGCAATCCCAGCATGGCGACGACGTTTCAGCCCAATCTGTCGATGGCTACACCCCGCAACTACATCGTGGGGCCGGGCGATCAGCTGAATATTCAGCTGTACGGTTTTTCAGAGGTCGATTTTACCCAGAAGGTATCACCCGAAGGCTACGTATACTTCCGGCAGAGCACCGGTATCGGCCCCATCTTTATATCAGGACTAACCGTCGAACAGGCGAAAGCCCGGATGGTGAGCCGACTGGTAACCAAATTCGTCGGGCTGAAAGCGTCGTCGTACGGTCCGCAAAACACATTTCTCGAAGTATCGCTGGGCGATATCCGCAGCATCCGCGTAACGGTAACGGGCGATGCTATCCGGCCCGGTACGTACACGCTGTCGTCGCTGTCGACGGTTATGAATGCCGTTTATCAGGCGGGTGGTCCCAGCGAACTGGGTTCGTTCCGGCGGGTGCAGCTGATTCGCAACAATAAGGTAGCCGCCACGCTCGACCTGTATGATTACCTCCTCAACGGTACGCAGCGCAACGACCTGCGGCTTCAGGACAACGACAACATTCGCTTCGAGCCGTACGTCGAACGGGTTGAAATTCAGGGTACGGTCAAGCGGAACAATATCTTCGAGATGCTGCCCACTGAAACCCTCGACCGGTTACTGTTCTACGCGGGTGGCTTTGCCGCCAACTCGTACAAAGGCCGTATTAAAGTACAGCGCCTGACCGACCGGGAACGTAAAGTGATCGACGTAACGACGCCCGAATTCAAGACGTTTCAGATGCAGGACGGCGACCTGGTTACAGTTGAACAACTGCTGGACCGGTTCGAGAATCAGGTGACGATCGAAGGTGCTGTATACCGCCCCGGTCAGTATTCGCTGGACGACAACAAAACGCTGAAGCAACTGATCGCATCAGCCGAGAATCTGAAAGGCGACGCATTCACGGGCCGCGTAACGATTATTCGTACCCGCGAAGATCTGGCCATCGAAAACATCACCGTCAATCTGGCAAACGTATTAGCTGGTACCGACCCCGACGTGACGCTTCAACGCGAAGATCAGATCATCATCCCGTCGCGGTTTGATCTGGCCGAGCAGGCAAACATCACGGTGCAGGGTGAAGTCAACAAGCCAAATGAAATGGCGTTTATGGCTAACATGACGCTCGACGATGCACTGATTCGGGCGGGTGGCCTGAAGGAGTCAGCAGCCGCTTCGCAGGTGGAAGTTGTTCGGCGGAAGAAAGATGTCGACCCGAAATCAGCTTCGGCTGCCGTCGCCGATATTTTCCGTTTCAACGTCAACCGTGACCTGTCGATTGCCAACGACCAGAATCGGTTTGTACTGGAGCCTTACGATCAGATCATTATCCGGCGCTCGCCCAACTACCTGGTGCAGACGTACGCTAACGTTGAGGGCGAAGTGGTTTTGCCGGGTTCGTACGCCATTCTGCGCAAAGACCAGAAAATCTCGGACCTGGTGCAACTGGCCGGTGGTTTGACGCCACAGGCGTACGTGGAAGGCGCAACGCTGGTGCGGCAGGTGCGGCTCAGCCCCGATGAACTGGCCCGGCAGCAGCAGTCGATCACGAACTTGGCCGACAATGACCGCAAATCGGTCGTCAATGTGCAGGCTCCCTCGCCCGAGCGGCCGGAATCGATTGGCATCAGCCTGAAACGAATCATGGAGCGCCCCGGCTCATCGGAAGATATTCTGGTGCAGGAGGGTGATATTCTGCGCATTCCGAAGATACTGGAGACGGTACGGGTCGATGGTGAAGTGCTACTGCCTAACACGGTGAAATACCGTCCCGGTCAGACCTTCCAGGATTACATTGCCAATGCCGGCGGGTTTACCGAGCGGTCGCAGCGCAAGCGGGCCTTCGTTGTTTATGCCAACGGCTCGGTTGACCGGACCCGCCGGTTTATCTTCTTCAACGTATACCCGCGTGTAGAGCCAGGTTCGGAAGTAGTCGTACCGCGCAAGACGGCCATTCCGCTGACGCCCCAGCAACTGCTGAGCACCACGGCGGGTACGATTTCGTCGCTCCTATCGGTAATTGGGCTGGTTATTGCCCTGAGTGCAACCGTAAATCGCTAAGGTCTATTTACACATGACGCCAACTAATTTAACCCCGGCCAACGATCCGAACGGTATGGTTACCCGACCACTGCCCCCCGATCAGATTTCGCCAAAATCAGTCGTTCTTCGTCTGTTCCGGCTGAAAGACGTCGTCCGCCGAAACTGGCTGCTGCTGGTCGCTATGATCGGTATCGGTGCCACCATCGGGTTCATCTACGACCAGTTCAATCAGAAAGCCCCCGTTTACACCGCCACGATGACCTTTAATCTCGGCGGAGGTGGCAGTTCCAGTTCGTTTGGTGGTGAGCTGGGCGCGCTGGCTGGCGCGTTCGGTATCGGTCAGGGCGCACCCGATGCAAACATTTTCGTCGGTGAAAACTTCCTGGTCTACGCCAAATCGCGGCCGGTGATCGAGAAGACGCTGATGAAGACCGTTAAAATCGACGGTAGAGATACCTTACTGGTCAACTACTACATTCGACACAGTGGTATCCGCGACAAGGAGTGGGAAAAGAGCGACACCTTACGTGCCTTCTCGTTTCCCCGCGCCAAGAAGCCCAGCGAATACACCAAGCTGGAACGGATTGCCATGTCGCAGATCTATGGACGGATGAAAACCGAAATCGGTGTGGTACAGCCCGAGCGGAAGTCGTCATTTATGGAGCTGCGCTGCGGTATGGAAGACGAAATGCTGGCGGCCAGTTTTATTGAGCACCACCTCGAAACCATCGAAGAAGATTACCGGGGCAAGCAGACGAAGAAGACGCGTGAGATGTACGATCTGCTGACCGCCCGCGCCGATTCTATTGCCGGGTTGATGGGTGGTACCGAACGGCGGCTGGCTCAGTACATGGACCAGAATCAGCAAATGGTAGTCGCGCAGGGGCAGATGATGCAAAACAAGCTGACCCGTAACACTACCTTCCTGACGACGATCTACTACCAGGCGCTGCAAAACGCCGAGAACATGCGCCTGTCCCTGATTCGGGAAGCGCCCCTGTTTACGATCATCGAGCCCGTTACACTGCCCCTTTACCGGGAAGTCATCACGCCCGTCGGGATGCAAATCGGTATTGCCCTGGGATTGATACTGGCGCTTATTGTCATATTTTTGCGGGAAACCTACCGCTCCATCATGCAGGAGGGGTAGTATTGAGTTTAACGTTTGATGTGTAAGGTTTAACGTTGGTAGCCACGGCAAAACGTTAAACCTTACACTTTGGACATTAAACAACAAACTATAAATCATTGAAAACTCAAGAAGTAGTTATACAACCCGGCCGGTCAGAGAAACATTACTGGCGTGACCTGTGGCGCAACCGTGAACTGCTGCTGATTCTGTCGATGCGTGATGTATCGGTTCGGTATAAGCAGACAGCACTAGGCATGGCCTGGGGCCTTATCCGCCCACTGACGACCATGCTTATCATGGTCTTTGTGTTCAGCAAGGTAGCCAAGCTGAAAGGTGATCCGGGTATCCCCTACCCGCTGATGGTGCTGGCCGGCATCACAATCTGGACGTTTTTCTCGACAGCCTTCACGCAGATCAGCAACAGCGTGACACTCAATTCCAATCTGGTTACGAAAGTGTACTTTCCCCGGTTGCTGATGCCGCTCAGTTCAGTGGCGGTCAGCTTCCTCGATTTTCTGGTATCGCTGGGCTTATTCATTCTGCTGGCGATCTGGTATCAGTTCGTACCCGACTGGCATTTGCTGCTAGTGCCCCTGTTTGTGATACTGGCGGTATTGGCTTCGTTTGCATTCGGTCTGTTTTTTGCAGTCATTAACGTGAAATTCCGTGACATCGGGCAGTTGATCCCCTTCATTGTACAAATCGGTTTCTATGCCTGCCCGATCGCTTATACAAGTCAGTTGGTAGCCGACGAACGCTGGTATCCGATTTATATGCTGAACCCGATGGTGGGCATTATCGACGGATTCCGGTGGGCCTTGCTGGGGGGCAAAACGTACTTCAATCCCCAGAGTCTGCTGGCGTCCATCGTACTGACGGGCGTTTGCCTGCTTCTGTCTGTTTACTTCTTCCGCAAGCGCGAAAATTCGTTTGTAGACGACATTTAACGTAACAAGTATGTCGGTCATTACCGTCGAAAACATCAGCAAACAATACATTATCGACCACCAGAAAGGCAAGGGTGTCAATACCCTGCGTGATGTGGTGAGCGAGAATTTCCGGCAGTTGTTCGGCAACAAGAAAGACAAGATTACGACCACCCACGAGGAATTTTGGGCGTTGCGCGATGTAAGCTTCTCCGTTGAACAGGGCGACCGGGTCGGTATTGTCGGGCACAACGGCGCGGGCAAATCGACGCTGCTGAAGATCCTGAGCAAGATTATCGAACCAACGAGCGGCTCGGTACGCATTCGGGGTCGGGTAGCGTCACTGCTTGAAGTCGGTACGGGTTTCCACCCCGAACTGACCGGCCGCGAAAACATCTTCCTGAACGGTTCGCTGCTGGGCATGAGCCGGAGTGAGATCCGCAGGCAGTTTGACGAAATCGTGGCGTTTGCCGGGGTTGAAAAATTCCTCGATACGCCCGTCAAACGGTATTCGTCGGGGATGTACGTCCGGCTGGGCTTCGCGATCTCAGCCCACCTCGACCCCGAAATCATGATCGTCGACGAAGTGCTGGCCGTTGGTGACGCCGAATTTCAGAAGAAAAGTCTGGGTAAGATGCGCGACAACTCAGCGAGTGGCCGCACGGTTTTATTCGTGAGTCACAACCTGACGGCGGTGCAGGCCCTGTGCAACAAGGCGTTTTACTTCGAGAAAGGACAGCTGCTGGAGCAGGGCGAAACCAATCAGGTAGTCGCCACGTACCTGAGCAAAGTATCGCGGACACGGTTGCTCCGCGAATGGGATAGCCCCGAAAAAGCACCGGGGAATGATCTGGTGCGTATCAGGCGCATCGAACTGATCCCGGAGTATCAGGATGAGCTGACGCATATCGACGTGAGGACACCCATGAAGTTCCGGTTTGAGTTCTGGAACATGATGGACAGTGCCAACCTGAATCTGTCGATGCACCTGAACTCGCTGACGGGCGAATGCATCTTCAACGTCGGCACGAAGTCGCAGCCGTACGGGCCGGGCACGATTGCGGGTGAATGCGTCATTCCGGGGTATTTCCTCAACGACGGATCGTATACCATTTCGGTTATGATCGTGAAGGATACCGTAACACCCCTGTTTACGATGGAAGAAAGCCTGACGTTCGACGTGGAAGATTACCGCGAAGGCATCGCCTGGTATGGTAAGTGGCCCGGCTACGTCCGGCCGCAGTTCCCGTTTCAGATTGGGATGCTCGAAGAAGCAGTGAAATAAGTTTTGGGGTTCAGATCTCCGTATCCGGTTTATGGGGGTTTTCCGCCAGCCGTGTAAACGAGTGCCAACACCGGCCTCTCTCTATGATTAACGTTACCAAATCGTATCTGCCTGACTTTGACGAATATACCGCTCTGCTGAAAGGCGTCTGGGATCGGGTACACCTGACCAACGACGGTCCGCTGTTGCAGAGGCTGGAGGAACAGATGAAAGATTACCTGGGCGTGAAGCATTTGCTGATCTGCTCAAACGGTACGATTGTCCTGCAAATGGCTCTGAAGGCCATGAACATCACTAAAGAAGTCATCACGACACCCTTCTCGTACGTGGCCACGACCAATGTGCTGCTCTGGGAAGGATGCACCCCCGTCTATGCCGATATCCGTCCCGACGACTTCTGCCTCGACGCAGACAAGATCGAGCCACTGATTACGGAGAATACACAGGCGATCATGGCGACGCACGTGTATGGCAACGCCTGCCGGATCGACGCGATTCAGGCCATCGCGGATAAGTACAGGCTGAAAGTTATTTACGACGCGGCCCATACGTTTGGGGCCCGTTACAACGGCGAAGCCATTCTGAACTACGGCGATGTGAGCACCTGTAGCTTTCACGCGACGAAGGTATTCCACAGCGTAGAAGGCGGCTGCATTGTCACCAACGACGATGACCTCGCGCTGACGCTTCGGCGTTACCGCTCGTTCGGGCACCGCAACGACGACTATTACAGCGTCGGTATCAATGCCAAAAACTCGGAATTACACGCAGCGATGGGCTTGTGCGTACTGCCCAAAGTCGATGAACTGATTGCTGCCCGGAAACAGGTATTCGGCTGGTACGACGCCCGGCTGAATTTCGACAAAATCACGCGCCCCACGCTGACACCTGGCGTCGAGTACAATTACGCGTATTATCCGGTCGTGTTTGAGTCGGAAGAAACGCTCCTACGGGTGGTCGACGCACTGAAAGCGGACGGAATAACGCCCCGCCGGTACTTCTATCCATCGCTGAACACCCTGCCGTTTGCCGTGCCGCCGGGGGCAGAACCAGCCCAAAGCTGCCCTGTTTCGGAGTCGGTAGCGCTGCGGGTGCTGGCCCTGCCACTGTACCCCGACCTGCCGGAATCCGATGTCGACCGCATTGCCACCCTTGTAAACAGTCATGTCTAGTCTTCTGAACAGTATCCTGCTCAGCAGCCTGACCGATAGTGCCCTGCTGATTCCGAAGCTGGCCGGGTTAGTTTTGTTCCTGCTTTACGTAGGGCATCTGGCAACTCGTATTGCCCGTCCGTCGCTGACAGACTGGTGGTTAACGACCTTTCTGCTCGGTGCGGGCAGCGTTATCCTGACGGGCTTCATCCTGTCGGCCCTCTACCTGACGGCGAACACGCTGGCCTGGGGGCTGGGCGTTTTCGTCACCGCGACGGTCGTGGGTGAGGTACTACGTTGGCTGGCTGGTCGGCCGGTCCCGTTTTCCGCGCCAACCTTACTAACTAGCCGACGCAGGCTTGGTGTCGAGTGGTTCGAGTCGTTGCCACCCTATCTGAACATTATTTTTTCGGTACTGCTGCTCACGGTGAGTGTCATTGCGGCTACGAACCTGCTGCTGGTCCTGTTTACGGTGCCGAACGAATGGGACAGCATGACGGGGCATCTCAACCGGGTGATGCAGTACGTTCAGCGCGGTACGATGCGCCATTTTGGTGGAACGAACTGGAACATCGACACTTACCCGAAAAGCGTCTGTACGTTGCAGATTTACGGGTTTCTGATGACGAACCGCTTTGAAAACGGGTTCAAGTTCATTCACCACCTGAGCTACTGGACGGCTATTATATCGGTGTTCGGTATCGTACAGCGCATCGGGCAGCTAACCACGGGACGGGCCAACATGACGGCCAGTTTCTTCTGTGCCCTGGTCTACGCACTGGTTCCCGACTTCCTGATGCAGGCCATCACGACCGAAACTGACATCGTACTGACGGCCTATCTGAGCGTAGTCCTGTACATGCTGTTTACGTATCGGCAAACCCGCGACAACCGCTACCTGTACATGGCCGGTATGGCGTTCGGGATTGCATTCGGTCACAAGATCACGTTTGCGCTGCTGCTGCCGTCGGTGTTTATCATCATGATTTATACCGTCTTTCTGTCTGATTCGCTGGCCACCACAGTCGGGCGGACGCTGCGGCTGGCGGGGGCAATCATCATCGGCGTTGCCCTGTGGACGCTGCCGACCGGCTACCTGAAAAACATCGAAGTATACGATCACCCGATTGGTCCAAAGACAGCCCTGAAGCACCAGTCGGTGGAGCGGGCGGGATCGCTCAAAAACTTGCTGGAGCAGGGTAGCCGGAATCTGGTGCGCTACAGTTTCGACCACATCAACATCGACGGGCTACGCAACCTGCCAACGGGCAACCGCCTGAATCATCAGATGCGTCAGCCGCTGGTCTGGCTGGAGCGTACACTGCATATGCGGCTCGATGAGGAAACCGACTTCTCGATTCAGCCCTTCGCCTTCGACCGCCGGTTTGTGTTTTTCAATGCCAACCCATACTGGGGTATTTTTGGCTTTGGCTTACTCCTGCCCCTACTTCTGCTGTCGTTGATTCGCTGGCTCAGGCTGACACCCAGGCTGCTTGATGATCCATACCTGTTTCTGGCAGCAGCCGTACTATTGCATTTCATAACACTCTCCTATTCAGCCCCGTACGACCCGTTCAAAGGGCGTTATTTTATCGAAACCGGGCTAATGAGCGCCCCGTTTGCGGGCTTGCTATTTTTGAGTCCTAAATTAACATTTACCAGACCGGGCCATTTTCTGGGCAAAACCTACGTCGGTATGGTAACGGGGTTAGGTTGCCTGTCGGCGGTGTTATGTGTGTTTCTGAACATTCGCGCCCTGCCATTACCCTGGCGTGCGCCCGATGGCATTGCCTATCCATCAGCCTTTACCTCCGACCGTATTCACCAGATGACCCTCGGCCGCCCCGACATCTACGCGCCGTACGAGCGGTTCGATCAGCTCGTGCCCGACACAGCTACTGTAGCCCTCGGTACGATCAACGACGACTACGAATACCCACTGTATGGCCCGCATCTATCACGTCGGCTCATCGCTATCAACCCGTTTGAGCAGGGTGTACAACCCATTCCCAAAGCCGCTGATTATCTGTTTTTCGATAAAAGCGTCATCACTCCCCAACCGGGCGACCTGCGGCTTGGTACCGACACCACGATGCGCCAAACCGTTATCGTTCCCGGCGAAGATTACTATTTACGCAAGCTGAAATAGCGGTTTGTGGTTCGTAGTTTGTTGTTTGTGGTTAGCCAACGACCGACAACTACGAACCACGAACTACAAACCATAAACTACCTATGACCCTTGCCATCATGCAGCCTTATTTTTTGCCGTACATTGGCTACATGCAGTTGATGGGGGCGGTCGATACGTTTGTCCTGTACGATGACGTTTCGTTTATCAATCGGGGCTGGATCAATCGCAACAAGCTGTTGATCAATGGGCAGGAGCACTTGTTTACCATCCCGCTGAAAGATGCCAGTCAGAATAAGCGCATCAACGAAGTACACCTGGCCGACGATCCGAAGTGGCGGAGTAAGTTGCTGAAAACGATTGAGCAGGGCTACCGAAAGGCCCCGCAGTATGCAGTCGTTATGCCGCTGACCGAAAAAATAGTCAACTTTACGACCGACTCTATCGCCGATCTGATTTACCATAGTCTGGTAGAGCTGAATGGCTACCTGGGGTTGACCCCAACACTGATAGCGTCATCGTCGGTCTATGAAAATACGCATCTGAAAGCGCAGGAACGGATTCTGGACATCTGCAATCAGGAAGGGGCTACGCGATACATCAATCCGATTGGCGGCATGGAACTCTACGACCGGGAGCGGTTTGCCGAAGCAGGTATTATGCTTAATTTTATCCGGTCGGAGCGGGTCGAGTATCCGCAGTTTAACCGGGGTAACAGCGATACGTTTGTCCCCTGGCTCTCTATCCTCGACGCGCTGATGTTCAACGACGTACCAACGGTGAAGGCACTTTTGACACAATATGAACTCGTATAATCTAATGGCGAAAGAGTGAATGAGCGAAAGAGCGAAAGATTGCTGACCCAGGCCCTCGCTCTTTCGCCCATTCACTCTTTCGCTCTTTACACTATGGCGAAGGTTATAATTTTCGGGGTTATGGATACGGCCGAACTGGCCCACTTTTACCTGACGCATGATTCGGAGCACGAAGTGGCTGCGTTTACGGTAAACCAGGAGTATCTGCACGATAAAACCGGATTTCGGGGGTTACCGCTGGTGGCGTTTGAGGATGTGGAAGAACTTTTCCCCCCCCAGGAGTATAAGTTTTTTGCGCCGATGACGGGTAAGGGCATGAACAAAAACCGGGAGCGTATTTACCTGGAAGCCAAGGCAAAGGGCTACGAGTTCATTTCGTACGTCAGTTCGAAAGCGACCACGTTCGGCAACGAAATCGGCGAAAACTGCTTTATCCTCGAAGACAATACCATCCAGCCGTTTACGACTATTGGCAACAACGTCGTGCTGTGGAGTGGGAATCACATCGGGCACCACGGCCGCATCAACGACCACGTTTTCTTTACCTCGCACGTGGTTATGTCGGGGCACTGTACCATTGGCTCGTACTCATTTTTCGGCGTCAACAGCACGATTCGCGATTACCTGACCATCGGTGAAGGTACGCTGGTCGGTATGGCCGCAGCGGTCACCAAAAACACCGAAGCCTGGGGCGTCTACGTCGGCAATCCCGCCGAAAAGCGTCCTATTCCGAGTTATAAAGCGTATTAAGAGTCTTTGATAGTTGTAGCGTCGTAAAGTTATAGCGTTGTAGAGTTGCTACCGCCGGACGGGCTGACGCGCTGGTCAACTTTACAACGCTACGACTTTACGAGTCTATAACTTTACACTGTATTCTGAAAAAGATCCTACTCATCGGCCACGACGCCAACCGGGCGGGTGCGCAACTGGTACTGCTCAACCTGATGCGGCTGCTGCGCGAACGCGGCCTCGACCTGCACCTGTTACTGGGTGAAGGCGGTCCGCTGCTCGATGAGTACCGGGCCATCTGCCCCGTTACGCTCTGGCCCGCGCAACCACCGCACGTAGTGGGCGCACTGGCCGATAAAGTGCTGTGGCGCATGGGCATGTGGGATCAGGCGTATCAGCGGCAACGGGCCGACTATCAGCGGCAAATACGGGCGGAGCTGAATCTGGACAGCATTGATCTGGTGCTGGCCAATACGGTTATGAGCAGCCGCTGGTTTGTTCAGCTGGGCCTTGCTCCCACCGTGCCGGTCGTGACGTTTGCGCACGAGCTGGATATGTCGGTGCGTATCTATACCGATCCGGCCGAACTGGCGGAATTGCTGAGCCGGACAAACCAACTGCTGGCTGTCTCCAAAGCCACCGCCGACTACTACATCGATCAGCACGGCGTCGATCCGGCGAAAATCACGCAGTATACGCTGATCGATACGCCCGCACTGGTCGCCAACGTAGCGCAGGCCCGCGAGCAGCCCGACCTGTACGACGCCCTGGGCCTGCCACCCGACGCGCTGATCGTGGGCGGCTGTGGCAATGCCGAATGGCGCAAGGGCAACGATCTGTTCGTGGCGCTGGCCCGGCAGGTAACTGGTCGCATGGCCGATGTTCCCGTCCATTTTGTGTGGGTCGGTATGCCGCCCAGTGTACTGCGTGAAGATCTGTTACTCGACATCCGCAAAGCGGGACTGACGGATTACGTCCACCTGATTCCGCCGACTCCCGATGTGCTGCGTTACATGAAACGGTTCGACGTATTTGTGCTCTGCTCACGCGAGGACCCCTATCCGCTGGTCGTGTTTGAAGCCGGACTTAGCGGAGTACCCGTCGTCTGCTTTGCCGGGGCCGGTGGGTCGCCCGAACTGGTTGAAACCGACGGTGGTTTCGTGGTACCTTATCTCGACCTCGATGCCATGAGCAGCCGCATTGTCGACTTGCTACGACAGCCTGACCTGCGCCGAACGATGGGGCAGCGGCTGGGCGAGAAGATCCTGGAACGCCACCCGGCACAGCAAAGCGTCGATGCGCTGGTTACGCTGTTTAATCAACTAACCGCCCGATGACGCCAGTACCTTCACCCCGCCAAACTGCCGCCCGGCCCCTTACCGGACACATGCCGCAACTCGACTCGTTGCGGACGTTCGCGGTGCTATTGGTCGTTATCTACCACTGGTTTCCAACGGGTGAAGGCATTAACCGGCTTCCCAACGGCACCATTGGGGTGATGGTATTTTTCGTCGTCAGCGGCTTTCTGATTACCCGCATCCTGCTCGGCAACCGCGATCGCATCCGGGCGGGGAAAGCAACGTTGGGCCATACGTATCGCAATTTTTTCGTTCGCCGGGCACTGCGCATTTTCCCGCTGTACTACCTGATTATTACGTTTGTTTACCTCTTCCTGCCGCAGGCATCCGACATTCGGGCGCAGCCAGCTTACTACTATCTCTACGGGTACAATATCCTGCTGCACAAGACGGGCAACTGGGCCGATCTGCTGTCGCCTTTCTGGACGCTGGGCGTCGAGGAGCAGTTGTATCTGGTCTGGCCCTGGGTGGTACTATTGACACCCCCGCGTCTGTTTCGGGCTGTCATCATCGCCATGATTAGCGTCGGCGTACTGTTTCGAGGCTATGGCTACTGGAACGGTGACGTCGATGGCGTACTGACGCCCGCCAGCTTCGACGCTTTCGGACTGGGCGCACTCTGGGCCTGGACCACGACCGAGCGGCCAGACACAATCCCCCGGTTCTGGCAAACACTACGTATTGCCGCAATCGTGGCACTGGGATTGATGATTGGTTTGCTGACGCTGCTGCCCGGCGACCATCTGGCCGTCGTGCTGTTTCAGCGACTGCTGATTTCAGTCGTGGCGCTGTGGTTCGTCGCTGGGGCCAGTGCCGGGTTTGGTGGTGTGGGTGGCGTTATCCTGAATAACAGCCTGTTGCAGTATGTCGGGCGAATCAGTTACGGTATTTACGTGTTTCACATGATGGTTCCGGGCTATGCCGTACCTTTGTTACTGCGAATCACCAATCGGCTGGGCGTTCCGCTGTCGCCAGGGTTCTGGTCGCACCGATTGCTGAGTCTGGCGGTGTTACTGGTGCTGGCATCGGCGTCGTGGTATCTGTTCGAGAAACCGATCAACGGTCTGAAACGCTATTTTACGTACGACAAGCCGGCGACACCCGGCACGTTGTAACGTCGCTGACGACTGTCTCCGGCCGTCGTTTGTTCAACACATTGTATGACGCTTGCTTTTACGATCTGCTCCATCAATTACCTGGCTCAGGCCCGTACGCTTGGCGATTCGCTGCGCCGGACCAACCCGGACTATCAGTACGTGATCGGGCTGGTCGATAAACTGAGCGACGCCAACTTACCGCCCGACCTGGTACCCGAGTACCCCATGCTGGAAGTCGACAAAATCGGCATTCCCGACTTTGCGGCCATGTGCGACCGGTACGACATCACCGAGCTGAACACCGCCGTCAAGCCGTTTTTCATCGACTACTTCTATAAAAATCGACCGGAGGCAACGGCAGTAATCTATTTCGATCCCGACATTATTGTTTTCCAGCCACTCGCGGAACTCAATCAGGCGCTGACAACAAACAGCCTTGTACTAACCCCGCACACCTGCTCGCCCACGCCCGACTGGGAACGGCCCAACGAGCAGCATCACCTCAACACGGGTATTTTCAACCTCGGATTCGTTGGTCTGCGTGCCGATGAGACGGCCCGGCAATTTGTCGACTGGTGGAAACAGCGGCTGGTGTACGAGTGCCGGATCGATTTATGCGAAGGCTTATTTGTCGATCAGCACTGGGTCAACTTTGCACCGGTCTATCACCAGAACGTACGCATCGATAAATACCTGGGCTACAACGTGGCCTACTGGAATCTGCACGAACGCCTGTTCTCGCAGCGTACCGATGGAACCTGGCTCATCAACGGCACCGACGAGCTGCGTTTTTTTCACTATAGCGGCTACAACCCGTTCAAACCAAACGACATTTCCAAGTACCAGACCCGGTATACGTTTGAGCAGCGCCCCGACGTTAAACCCCTGTTCGACCTATATTGTCGGGAATTACTGGCCAACGCCAATGAGCGGTACGTCAAGTATCCCTGCGTATATATTAAACCACCCATCATAAAACGGTATCAGCGCGTACGAAAAGCGATCAAGTTGCCGATCAACCGCCTGATTACCCTGTTACAGCCGTAATGACTGACGCCGAATGGACACGCCTGCGAACGCTCTGGACGTACCGGTTCCATAAATACACACACATCATTGGTAAGTTCTGGAGCGTCTTCGTCAAGACGCTTTACCTGCACTGGCTGAAGTGGCGGGCGGGGAAACGGCCGTTCGTAGCCATTATCCTGTCGGAGCAGATGGGCGATGTCATTGCCTGTGAACCGGTTGCCCGCGAGGTCCGGCGGCTCTATCCCGACGGGTACATCATCTGGTTTATTCGCGAAGCCTACGTCGATCTGGTGCGCTACAACACTACGCTCGATAATTACCTGATCGAAAAATGCCCCGCCGAACGGGTTCAGTTGCTAAAACGTAACACGTTCGACCACGTCTATAACCTGCATATTTCGCATCGCAAGTGCAAGTATTGCCCCGAAGATCCCGTTAACCCAACCGCCGATGCGATTGGGCTGAACTTCGACAACTACTACGACCGGGGCGACCTACTGTACATCTTTTCGCAGGCGGCTGGTCTGTCGGCCCTGACCGACGATCCGCAGATGTATGTTCCGGAACAGGTGCGGCAGCAGGTAGCCAATCGGCAGTTACAGGCCAACCCGATCGTGCTCCACTGCCAGTCGAGCCATGTCGCCCGCGACTGGCCCGCCCAGCACTGGAACCGATTAGTCGACTGGTTGCTGGACAATTACGACTACCCCATCGTTGAGGTGGGGCTACAACCCGTAATCAGGCAGGCCAATCCGCGTTATATCAACCTGTGCGGCCAGTTGAGCCTGCTCGAAACGGCAGAGGTCATCCGGGGGGCGCGGCTGTTTATCGGTATCGATAGTGGACCGGCCCACATGGCCAACGCGATGCAAACAACCGGTATTCTACTACTGGGCAAGCTGTTTGATTTTGTTGACTACATGCCCTACTCCGGCCGTTACAAACGGGGAGAAGGCATCACGATTCTGAATAACTTTGGTCACCCCTGCGCTGAACTGCCCTACAATTGGGTGCCAGAGGCCGTTATGCAGCAACTGGGTCAGCCCAAACTGGTATGAATAGTTCATCAACTGTCAGCGTCTGTGTCGTTATTCCGGTCTATAAACCGGTGCTGTCTGCCTACGAACAGATTTCGCTGACGCAATGCATGAAGGTACTGGGTCATTACCCGGTTTGTCTGGTAGCACCCCGTTCCCTTAACCTGTCGGCCTACACGACGCAGTACCCGGCCCTACGGATATATCGCCTGGACGATTCCTTTTTCACCAGCATTCAGGCCTACAACCGGCTGATGCTGTCGACCGATTTTTACCGGACGTTTATCGACTGGGAGTACATGCTGATCTACCAGCTCGACGCTTTTGTGTTTCAGGATCAGCTGGCCGACTGGTGTCGCCGACGGTACGATTACGTGGGCGCGCCCTGGCTTCGCGACATCGATTTTGTGGGCTGGCGTGACGCAGTCTGGTTTCGTGTCAAGCAGCAGGCGGCCACGCTACTCGATCTGAAGAAAGCCGATGGCGTGACGCCCCGGGAGATCATCAGTCAGAATGGAGTGGGCAACGGTGGTTTTTCGCTGCGTCGTATTCCAGCCATGCTTACCGTACTGGAGTCGGGTAACCGGCAACTGCACCGGTATCAGAATCAAACGATCTACCAATACAATGAAGATGCATTCTGGGGCATCGAAGTGAATCGATACTGGCCCCGTCTGCGTATACCATCCTACCGCACCGCCCTGCATTTTGCCGTTGAATTTTTCCCTGAGCGCGCCATCGAACGGTACACGCAGGGAAAACTACCATTCGGCTGCCATGCCTGGGATATCCACGGAACTGCGTACTGGCGCCCAATTTTTGCGGGCTACGGCTACCAGATTTAACTACTTATTCGCACGAAAAGGCTGTTCTTTATCGGGACTGTTCCTCTTCGCTCGATTGTTTACAATACGCCATGACTACATCGGTTAAACCGACGATTTCCATTGCGCTTTGCACCTACAACGGAGAAGCGTACCTCACAACGCAGTGGCAAAGTCTGGTTGAGCAACAATTGCTGCCCGACGAAATCGTTGTCTGCGACGATCACTCGTCCGACGGTACCGTTGCCCTACTGGAGAAACTAGCGGCAGCAGCACCGTTTCCGGTTCGTATTCTGGTCAATGAAAACCGGCTTGGCTTCAACAAAAATTTCGAGCAGGTTCTAACCGAATGCACTGGCGATCTGGTGTTTATCTGCGATCAGGACGATTACTGGTTTCCGGAAAAGACCCGGATCATGACTGATTTTATGGTTAGTCATCCAACTACGCAGGTAGCCTTCTGCGACGCCTGGGTAACCGACGATCAATTAAAGGAACGGCAAAGCCGCTTCTGGAGCTGGGTTCGATTCGATGAGGCAACGCGCACACGATGGCAATTGGGCGATATGATGGACGTGATGCTCGACGGTAACCGGGTTATGGGCTGCGCATCGGTCATTCGCCGGTCGTTGCTCACCAGTATACTGCCCATCCCCGGCGACGTACCCGGCTACATCTACGATGGCTGGATTGGGCTGGTAGCAGCCGCTTACGACAGCATTCAGTTTGTCGACGAGCCCCTGCAGTTGTACCGTACGCATCAGAAACAGCAGGTCGGTGTGGGCAGGGAAGAAGAAATCCCGGACCGTATCCGGCTGCGCGACCGGTTTATTCGGTCGCGGTCGATCAAACTGGCTCCCCTGCGGGAGAAACAGGCTGCCCTGGCAACGGTCGCACGGCTCTTGTCGGAGCGAATTTCGAAATCAACGCCCGGCATGAAACAGCTGCATCGGCGACTGGCCCATTTTACCATGCGGAGTTGCCTGCCCCACGATCGGCTGCGTCGTTTTCAACCCGTATTGCACGGTCTGCAGCAGGGCGACTACCAGCGGTACGCCGACGTATCGGCCAACTGGTACGCGCCGGTGCTGGCCGCTTTGGGCGATATTCTCGAATGAAGTAGCTTTGCGCCCGTGCTTGTAACCCTTTGTTTTACTCACCAGCTACCACAGGTACTGGTTCTTGCCGACAGCTATCGACAGCAGTCGCCCGCAGCTACGTCGGACATACCACCGGTTGTTATTGGGCTGGCCGACGATCCCGCTCGTTTACCCGCCGATTTTCAATCGCCCTATCCCTTGCTTCCGGTTAGTGCGCTGTTTGAGGCCAATCGTCTGCAAATATTATCGGCGCAATACACACCAGTCGAATTTGCTGCCGCCTGCAAACCCCGGTTTCTTCAGGCTGTTTTCGCGCAGTACCCCACCGCGCAGACGGTGCTCTATGCCGATCCGAATGGGCTGTTTCTTCACTCCGTTCAACCAATCCTGAATCAGTTGCTCGATCAGACGATGTTGCTGACCCCGCACCTGCTGCACCCACCGGGCGATACGGGGCCGGGTAAACCGGCCTGGCCGGACGAGAAATACCTGCAAAACGTTGGGCTTTACAGCGCTGATTTTCTGGCATTTGCGCGTTCTCCCGAAACAGACCGGCTCCTCAGCTGGTGGCAGGATCGCGTCGAAGACCGGGCGTACATCGATTTCTGCCAGGGACTCTGCACCGATCAGATCTGGCTGATGCACGCGCCCGTTTTCTTCGATAAGGTGAGAATCGTTTATGACCCGACCTGGCATGTAGCCCTCTGGAACCTACCCCAGCACCAGCTCCGGCAAACGGATTCTGGCTGGCAGCTGGCCGACACGGGTCAGCCGGTCCTGTTTGCCAATATGAAAGGATTAGCCAACCCGGACGAAGGCTTCTTCCCTCATCAGACCCGGCTACGGCTCACCGATCAGCCTGACGTACGGGACCTGTTGCAAGCGTACCGTCAGCGGGTGAGCGATACCGGGGCTTCGGCCTTGCGATCAATTCCACCGGCCTATGGGGAGCGACCCGTACCGCCCGTCTTGCGGGGCTGGCGCCGGACCGCTACGGATACCCTGACGGCCATCAACCGCTGGGTCGACAATCTCGACCTGCCAGCCCTGTCCCGCTGACCGGTTTACGGTGGCCTTTACCGAAATTTGACAAAGAAATCGTACGTTTGCGGTTCAGTTTCTACGAAAAATACAAACCAGACCAGCATCGGCAGGGTTTACCCATGACTGTTTTATACGACCATCAGTGCTTTACAGGGACAGCCTACGGGGGTGTATCCCGGTACTTTTTCGATCTGATGCGCGTGTTTACCAACCGGCCGGATGTGCAGTTTCGGCTGTCGCTCCTGCTGTCGAACAATGATTACCTGAAGCAGCAGCCGTTCAACAGATTCTGGACATACGGCTCACTGGCGCGCAACCGGCGGGTCAATCAGGTCGTATCACAGATCAACCGGCAGAACAGCCTGCGCCAGATTCGGGCCGGGCAGTTCGACGTATTTCACCCGACCTATTATCACCGTTATTTTCTGGATTCCCTCGGCCGCAAACCCTTCGTGCTGACGTTTCACGATGCCAGTACCGAACGTTTCGGCGACAAGTATCCGGAGTTGGGCGCGGGTCTTTACGAAACAAAGAAAGTGCTGCTCGACCGCGCCAACGCGGTTATCGCCGTTTCCGAATTTACGAAACAGGACATTCTCCGCTATTTTTCTGTCGATCCGGCGAAAATTCACGTCGTGCCCCTGAGCACGTCGATGAGTGAACTGACCGGAATAAGAGCCAGCACCTCGCCAGTACCGCCCGCCCACCCGTACCTGCTGTTCGTGGGCAAACGGGATCTGTACAAAAATTTCGACGCATTTTTTCGCGCCGTTGCGCCGTTGCTCAGCCGCTACCCTGACCTTCGGCTGATCTGCGCGGGCGGGGGCAATTTTTCACCGGCCGAGCAAACCCTGTTTCGATCAGCAAACCTTGGTGATCGTGTGCAGTACGCACCCATCACGAGCAACGAAGCCCTGTTTGACCTGTACCGACAGGCGCGGGCGTTCGTGTTTCCCTCGCTCAACGAAGGCTTCGGCATTCCGGTACTGGAAGCCTTTGCGGCCGGTTGCCCGGCGGTACTGAGCGACCGGAGTTCACTGCCCGAAGTGGCGGGCGACGCAGCTGTTTACTTCGACCCCGACGATATCGATGCCATCGGCACGGCAATTGACCGGGTCATTACCGACGACGCGCTGCGGAACAACCTGATTCAACAGGGGTACCGTCGGCTGACCCATTTTTCGGCTGAGCGCACGGCCACCCAGACGCTGGCCGTTTATCAATCGCTTTTATAATTCATGGCTGCTGCTTTTTCGCTTCGCTCATTTGTTACCCAACCCTATAGTCCCCACCCGGTGTCGGATGGGCAGCGCTATCCCAAACTAACCGTTGTTACGCCTTCGTACAATCAGGCGGCTTACCTCGAACGTACCATTCTGAGCGTACTGAATCAGCAGTACCCCAACCTCGAATACTTTATCATCGACGGCGGATCGACCGATGGCACGCTGGACATTATCCGCAAGTACGAACCGTATCTGGCGGGCTGGGTCAGCGAGAAAGACCGGGGTCAGACCGATGCGATCAACAAAGGCTTCCGGATGGCAACGGGCGACTATGTGGCGTTTCAAAATTCGGACGACGTATTTGCGCCCAACGCCCTGCTGCGCGTGGCCGACGCCTGGCGGACCAACCCCGACACGGGCGTTTTTTACGGCGGAATGTACATCATTGACGAAGAGGACGTTATACTGGAAACGATGAAGGCGCTTCCGTTCTGTCCTGAATGCCAGATTTACGAGGGTATGCAGGTGTTTAATCAGTCGCTGTTTATTCGCCGGTCGCTGCTGGAGCAGCACGGGATGCTGGACGAAACGCTGCGTTTTGTGATCGACTACGAAATCATCGCCCGGCTGGGCGTACAACCGGGCGTCCGTTTTCATCAGGTCAGCGATTTCTGGGGTGGCTTCCGGGTGCAGCCCGACGCTAAATCGTCCACGATCGCCAGCACGGTTGGGTTGACGGAACACGAACGGATCAAACAGAAGTACCGCCCGCTGCTGGAATCGGGGCTGGGCAGCTGGTTCTGGAGCCGCTACTGCCGGTTGCGCAAGCTAACGACGTTCGTATTTCGGGGCGATTGGGCGTATATTCGTCATCGGTTTAGTGTGAACCAATCAAGAAAATAACCGGGCCTGAGCGCAGGAATCGCGTCGATGGGCGCGGTCGACACACCAGTCTCTTACTTGACCATGAGAAAATTTCTTTATTTTCTGGAAACGATCGACCTGATGCGTATGGTGCTCGGCATCTGCATCTTGGTCGATGGGTATCCGCTGATTTTCTTTTTCCGGGAAACGCTGAAACTGGCCCCTGGCAGTACCGTGTTTACGGCGCTTGTGTTTGCGGCCGGTCTTATATTGATGGTACCGTTTACGGTGCTGCGACGGCTGTACCGGCCCAACATGACGATGTTCTGGATGGGGCTGGGCTTCATTGCGCTCTGCATTGCCTATATGTTCACCTATCTGGGCGATATGGGCTTCAAGGATTACGACAAAGACATGATTTATTACGCCTATGCGCTGATATTCCTGTTTTTGCTCATCAACATCCCCAACGACATCGCCCGCGTTTTTATCCTGGTTGTCGTGCTGTTTACGTTCGTATCGAACCTCGGCCTGATCTATTCGCTGATTACCAACCCCAGCTGGGCCATCGGTCAGCGGGCGACGATTACCCTGGGCGACAACGACGACGGATCGGGTAACCCCCACGTATTCTCCCGGAATGCCTTTATGGGCGTCGTTGCCTGCGCGATCTGGCTTGTCCGCTCCGACACCAATATTTTCCTGCGCATTTTCGCCCTGTTTGCCGGTATGGTCAATCTGGCCGTATTGGTCCTGACTCAGACGCGGTCGTCCATTCTGGCGTTGCTCATTGCCATAGCGCTGTTTCTGGCCTTCAACGTTCGTCCCCCCCAGATTCGGGCTGTCGTACGGAGTATTTTCCGCCCGGTTACGCTCGTCATTGTGGCGCTGGGCATGATCGGTATCAGCCTGTTTCTCAAACGCTATTACGATGTCTACGCCGTGCTGTACGGCTACGTATTCGGCTTTATGGAGCGAAATCTCGACAACATTTACGCCCTGCTGGGTGCCAAAGCACAGGGCGCGGCCTACAAAGCAACCCTCGACGATTCGGCCGCCAACCGGTCGTTGAGTGCGCTGTTTTTCTCCAACGTCGTGACGGGGCATATTCACATGCTGATTCTGGGCTTCGGCTACAAGTACCTGTACCTCGACGTGCCGGTGCTGGAATCGCTGACCAACATGGGTATCCTGGGCTTTGCTCTGTTTGGGGGCGTGAATGCAATGTGCCTGTACTATTCGCTGGGCATCATGCGAACGAATCCCAACCAGCTCAGCGTCTTTCTGGCGTACTTCTACATGCTGATTCTGGTGGCGGCCTTCACCGGAGGTCGACCGAACGAGATCTCGTTCTGGATGCCCCTCGCACTGATGATTCGGTTTATGGGTGTCGACCATTTATTCCCGGAATACCTCCAGGAACACCGGCACATTGTCTACGCACCAGCCGTATCTGCGCCCACCTCCCCGAACTGATGCGGATTTTGATCGTCCACAACCTACTGTGGGCCCATTACAAAGCCAGTGTATTTGAAGCCCTACAGCAACAGGTCGACCAACAGCCCGACCTGACGATGCACGTGTTACAAATCGCCCGTAACGAACGGTCACGGGCAGGCATGGAAGCCGATGCCGTCGAAGCCCCGGCTTACCAATACAGCTACGAACTGCTGTTCGACCGCTACCTCGACGATACCCGCCCCCTCGACCGGGCAAAGGCCCTGCTGAGCCGGGCGCGGGCGTACCGGCCGGACGTCATTACGCTGACGGGTTACTACGACCCGGCGCAACTGGCCCTGCTGTTCTGGGCAAAGCTGCGCGGCATCCGGGTCATTATGCAGAACGAAAGTACCACGGCCGATCATCAGCGTACGGGTCCGAAAGAAGCGTTTAAACGGTGGGTAATCAGTCTGTTCGACGGCTTTTTCTGCTTCGGAAGCCGGTCGGCAGAGTACCTGCTGGCGCTGAACGTACCGGCCCGCAAAATTCTGTTGCGAAAAAATGCCGTCGACAACAAAACGATCGTGCGCGTATACGAGCAGGCACGGCTAACCCGATCGTCGGAACAGGAGCGGCTACGGCTACCGACGCACAATTTCGTCTATGTTGGTCGACTCATTGGCGTCAAAAATCTGCCGGTTTTGCTGAACGCCTTTGCGCAGGCCCGCCAGCAGGCAACGGGTGCTGATTGGGGCCTTATCCTGCTCGGCGACGGGGCAGATAAACCGGCCCTGGTCCAACTGACGGCCGAACTGGGCCTTACCGACGTCGTCTCGTTTCAACCCGCTCAGCCCTGGTACCGGGTTCCGGCATTTCTCGCTCTGAGCGATGTGCTGGTGCTCCCCAGTCAGTCGGAGCCGTGGGGGTTGGTCGTCAACGAAGCGATGGTTTGCGGACTGCCCGTTATCGTGTCGAGCCAATGCGGTTGCGTCCCTGATCTGGTGGTGGATGGGGAAACAGGTTTCGTCTTCGACCCGGCCAATACGCCACAGCTAGCCCAGCTGCTGACTCGTTTTATGACTGGTCAGGTCGACGGGGCCGCTATGCGACAGGCTGCGCTGAATCGAATTGCCCCGTACGCGCCCGACGTGGTGGCCCGCGAGATGCTGGCCGGTTTTAAGAAAGTAACTGCTTAACCGTATTTTCGCGCCCTATGCGAATTCTGAATATCTGTGCGTACAGCTGGGAGATTGGTGGCCCACCCAAAATCATTTTCGATCACACGCAGGTAGCGTTGCGCGACGGGCATCAGGTCGACATTCTGAGCCCGATTTCGCCCGATGAGCGGCCTTACCCCGTTCCTGAGGGTGCCCGTCTGTTGCTGTTTCCCCGCACAACGCCTGTCAGCAAGTACTTCCGCGAGTTTTCGGTCGGCCTGTACCAATACCTGCAACAGCATATCCAGGATTACGACGTGGTCCACTGCCACGCCCTCTGGCACTTTGGCTCGCTGGCTCCGTTTATGACCGATCGATCGGCAGTGGCGAAGGTCGTCACGATACACGGTGTACTTGATCGCTGGGCGTATGCGCACAACAACTGGAAGAAAAGCCTGATCGACCGGATTGCGCAGAAAGCGTACCTGCGCCGGGCCGATCTCGTCCATATCAACAACACCGACGAACGTGCCGACCTGCTGCGTTATTTCGGCGATGAGCACCCGCGCATCGAGCTGATTCCCAATGGTGTCCGAATGAGCGACTTTGCCGTTTTGCCCGCAAAAGGCACGTTCCGGCAAAAATTCAACATCCCCGCCGACCGGCCGATGGTGCTGTTTATGAGTCGGCTCAACGAGAAAAAAGGACTCGATCTACTGTTGCCTGCCTTTCGCGATTACGTCCGGCAGCACCCCGATACACTGCTCGTACTGGCCGGGCCCGACGATGGCTATGAAGCGACAGCCCGACAGTTCATCGCTCAACACCAACTGACCGACTCCATACAACTCGTGGGGATGCTGACTGGCGACGATAAGAAAGCCGCCCTGCACGACGCGGATCTGTTCACGCTGCCCTCCTACTCCGAAGGCTTTTCGATTGCGGTACTGGAAGCGATGGCCGCCGGTACGCCCACGCTGGTGTCGGACCGGGTTGGCTTCGGCGAAGCCATCCGCACCCACCAGGCCGCCGGGCTGGTCGAGTTAAACTCGGAGAGCGTGCAGGCCGGGCTCACGCAGCTATTGAGCGACCCGGCACTGAGGCAGCAACTGAGTCGAAACGCAACGAACCTGCTGCGAACGCAGTACGACATGGACATTGTGGCCCGGCAGATGCTCCGGGCCTACGAGTCTGCTATTCAGCATCGGAAAGCCAACCCCTGACAGTTAGCGTACCAATACCTTTTCCTGCTGCACCTGCCCGTTGGTGGTGCTCATGTCGGCCACGTACAGCCCCGCCGGGAGCTGGTGCAACGGCAGTTGAAGTTGAGTGGCCGCCCGTCCGCGCCATTCGTTCACTACGCGCCCCTGCCCGTCCCGAATGACTACGGTGCTGATTGCTGTCGATCCAGCATCCAGATGTAGTTGCCGATCCGGCCCGACCGGGTTGGGGTATACGCGCACAATTGGCGCGTCGGTGAGTCCCAGAATAAGCGGTATGGCTTTGACGACAGCACTGTAATCAGATTCCGACACCGAACTCAAGGCCCGAATCCGATAGCGATACGGCCCGTACGGGTCAGGTAACGCCTTATCGACGTACAAAGTGGCGGTTCCGTTCAGGGTGGCCACCACTTGAAAAGCACCCGACTCGCCGGTTGCCCGTTCGACAAGTTGCTGCGAACCAGCCGACGGCGCAGTCCAGGTCAACCGAATCTGTTTGTCATCGATCGGTGTGGCTGCCAGCTGAATCGGCGTGGCGATTCGGTCGGCGATAGCCACATCGGCGAAGGTAAACGCCCGCATCCCCCGGCTATTACGTAACGTCGGTCCGTTGTAGAATGGCGACAGGGCATCGGCAAAGTAAGGGGGCAGATACGTCAGCGTTTTAGCCGTCGAAGCCGCGTTGAGTCGTAGTGTTACCCGATTTCCACTGGCAATACCATCTGCTACCTGACTGGTTTTCGCGTCCAGCAGAAAAGCGTCCTTCTGAAACCGGCGACCCATCTGCGCCCCCGTGGCAAAACTATAGTAGGTCGTATCGCGCCAGACCATCTGCATCGACGGCTCGAACACCAGCGTTACCGAGTCGCGCCGGGCATTGTAAAACACTTTCTGAACGTCGGGTGATCCGATTTGCAGCGTGTCGGTGGCCCCGTAGAAATCGCGGGCCAGCAGCCGAAACTGCTCAAAAGCCAGTTGTCGGTACCCGCTGTCGAAGTAGTGAATACCGTCGTAGTCGCGGGTACCCACTGTCGCAATCGTTTCGACATTACTGAATAGTTGCCGGGTCCGGCGCTGGAAATCGCGTAGCATACCCGCACTAGTGCTACCGCTGCCGAGCAGATTAGCCTGCGCTATATAGAGTCGGGCGTTGCCGTAGTCTTCCCGCAATTGTTTGTACAGTGTTGTCAACTTATCGCCGTATCCAGTCGCATCGCCACCCGATTCGGCTTCGCCCTGCCGCCAGAGAATCGCCTTGACGTTCGTTTGCAGCCCCGCCAATTGTACGCGCGTCAACAGCCGACCGTACGGCGTAATGGTATTGGCGTGATTGTTCGGGTCCCGCGCCGACAGGTCCAGAATGGTTGCGCCACCGATAGCCCCGTTGATAACGACCGTCGGGATACCGTACTGCTCCATAATCAGCCGCTGGATGTTTAATCCAATGGTACCGACACTCGCAAACGGTTCTTTAGCCGGGTACCAGTTCAGGGTCGTCACCGGGTCGGCTCCGTAGGTATATGTGCAGTTGCGCAGATACTGGTCGTTGAAACCCGTGCCGTAGTAGTCTGACAGGCCGGTGCCGGGGATAATGTTGGATTGCCCATACAACACGTATACATCACCGCAGACGACGCGCTGGCAGTCAGCCGCCATCGTAGAGTCATTGCCCTTGTAGAGAAACACCCGAAAGCGGTACTCGGCCGGCTCGGCCTTAATCAGGGTCGACAATTGAAACGGCTGGCTGACAGCGGCCACCGATAATGTCTGGCTGACAACGGTACTCAGCTTGCCTTCCCGCCAGAGCTGCACGCCAATCTGCCGGAAACCAGTACCGTTTACCGTACCGCTTATGGGCACATTGGCCTGATTCTGGCTGGTACGCGGGTAGAGTTGTAAGTTCTTCGGTAGCTGGCTAAACTGTACCTGCGCCAGGCTTACATTCACCAGAAACAACAGGACGGCAAGATAGATATGCTTCATGCAGCTTTTTATGATCTTAAAAAAGTGATAGTATTGCGTTGCCTTTCAATGGCTAAATTGCCAGGCTAAAGTATGTGTCGATGGCCGATATTCCAGCGGCTACGCCACTTATTTAGAGAATGGTACTTCCCTGATTATGACCGATGTATCCGTCATTATTCTGACGCACAACGAAGAAAAACACATTGTCCGGTGCCTGAATAGTCTGTTGCCGTTTACCAGCAAAATCTTCATCGTCGACTCCTTTTCTACCGATCGCACCGTCGAGATTGCCCGCTCGATGGGGGCTGTTGTCGTGCAGAATCCGTGGGTCAACTACGCGACGCAGTTTAATTACGGCATCGCCAATGTACCCTTCGACACCACCTGGCTGATGCGGATGGATGCTGATGAGTACGTGCTGCCCGAACTGGCCGACGAGATCAACCGGCGCATGCACACGCTGCCCGATTCGGTGTCAGGGGTGTACGTCAAACGGCGCGTGTTTTTCATGGACCGCTGGATGAAGCACGGCGGCTTCTACCCAATCTGGCTGCTGCGGCTCTGGCGTCGCGGGCAGGGTATGTGCGAACAGGTCTGGCACGACGAACACATCAAGCTCTCGCAGGGCGATTCAATCCAGTTTGACCACGATCTGGTCGACCATAATCTGAACAACCTGACCTGGTGGACGCAGAAGCACAATCATTACACCATCCTGGAAATGATTAATCTGCTCAACTACCGGTATCAGTTCGATCCGGACAAGGCCGAAACGGTGCAGCCCAAACTATTTGGTACGCAGGATCAACGCGTGCGGTACATCAAGCTCAAGTACGCATCGCTGCCGCTGTTTACCCGGCCCGTGCTTTATTTCCTGTATCGCTACTTCGTCCGGCTCGGCTTTCTCGACGGTAAGCCGGGTTTTGTATGGTGTTTTTTTCAGGCCCTCTGGTACCGTATGCTCGTCGACGCCAAACTGATGGAGGTATTCCTGCGGGCCGGGCGCGACAAACAGGCTATTATCGACTACTTCCGCGAACAGTATGGAAAAGACCTCGCCCCAAAAAAGTCAGCCTGATGCCTTACCTGGCCGCACGGATCTGTCACGCTACGACAATAGTTGGTTCAACCCCGGACCGCGCTGGAAAATACTAGCCTGGTTCATCGTCAACTCACTGACAATAAATACGTACCTGCCATTACCGGTGGCCCTGAAACGATTCATTCTGAAAGTATTCGGGGCCAGACTGGGTACAGGCGTCATGATCAAACCGGGCGTCAACATCAAATACCCGTGGCTGCTCACCATTGGCAACCATGTCTGGATTGGCGAAGAGGTTTGGATCGATAACCTATGCCCCATCACCATCGAGGATAATGTTTGTCTGTCGCAGGGGGCTATGCTCCTGACCGGCAACCACGACTACCGGGTACCGACATTCGACCTGATTGTCCGGCCGATCACGTTGCGGGCGGGTGCCTGGATCGGGGCGCGGGCCGTTGTGTGTCCGGGGGTGGAGGTGGGGTCGCACGCGGTACTCGCCGTGGGGTCCATTGCCACCCGACCGCTCGATCCGTATGGCGTTTATCAGGGAAATCCGGCCGTGCGTGTGCGCGAACGGACGGTTGGCTGACGCTCGTTAGAACATAGTTTGTTGCATTTATCCAATCTGGTTACCTTTGTAGAGATAGCTGAGCCACAACCCGCTTACTTTTGTCCAACAACGCGTGAAGATATCGCTGATAACTGTTGTCTATAACGGAGCCGCTTTCATCCGCGACTGTATCGATTCTGTTGTCGGCCAGACCTACGACACGATTGAATACATTATCGTCGATGGCGGGTCAACCGACGGCACCATCGACATCGTCCGCTCATACGGCGACAAGGTCAGCCGCTTTATATCCGAACGCGACAACGGCCTGTACGATGCGATGAACAAAGGCATCGGTATGGCGACGGGCGACGTAGTGGGTATCCTGAACGCCGACGATTTTTACCCGCATGCCAACGTTATTCGTGACGTTATGGCTCTTTTCCGTCAAAGTCAGTGCGATGCGGTTTACGGCGACATTGTCTACGTCGATCGATTGAATACGGAGAAGGTGACGCGCTATTGGAAATCGGGCCCATTTCGACCAAATGCTTTCCTGTGGGGCTGGATGCCGGGGCACCCGTCTTTCTTCGTGAAGCGTACCTTATACGAACAACACGGCCTGTTCCGGCTGGATATGACGAGCGCAGCCGACTACGAACTGATGCTGCGATTCATTCATAAACACCGGGCAACGCTGGCTTACCTGAATGAAGTCATCGTGGTTATGCGGGCAGGCGGGGTCAGCAATGCCAGTGTCGGCAATCGACTCCGGGCCAATCGCGACGACCGGCTGGCCTGGCAACTGAATAAGCTGCGCCCGTATGCAGTTACGCTCTGGATGAAACCATTACGGAAAATCGGGCAGTTTTTCAGCAAGCCGCCAGCTACGTACCGCAAGAATGCATAAACGGTAGTCCGTTTAATCGAATTGTTTACACGGTTTATCAGGATCGTATAAAATTTGTACCCGGCTATCGATCACGTTCAGACCCCTGGACCGATTTATGTCTGAACAACAAGCAGGAGTCAGCCTGGCCGATTCCTGGATTCAGTAAGCAGTTGCCCATCGATTGCCTTGAACCGAACCGCCTATGAACCCTGACTTAGTTATTGCCTACCTGCAGAATAAACTGAGTGACGACCTCTTCAAACTGGGCATGTATCAGTGCATACTGTCCTTTCTGGTTGCCTGTTTCGTATCGATACTGGCCATTCCGGTGGTCATTAAAATTGCGGAATTGAAGTCGCTGATGGAGAAACCCGGTGAGCGCCGGTCACACAAAGTGCCAACCCCTACCCTCGGCGGTGTTGCCATTTTCGCGGCTATCCTGATCGCTTATTTTCTATGGCCGAGTCTGGATCAAACTGACGTGTACCGCACCAACCTGTCGATAGCGGGCATGACCATCCTGTTTTTCACGGGTATCAAAGACGACCTTGTCGGTATCGACCCCAACAAAAAGATTGTTTTTCAGGTACTGGCTGCGCTGATTCTCATCTTTTTCGGCGATCTGCGCGTCGATTACCTCTACGATATTATGGGGTTTCATCACATCAATATCGTCATCAGTATTTTGCTCACCTGCTTCATCTTCATTGCCCTGACCAACGCCATCAACCTCATCGACGGCATCGACGGGCTGGCCGCTGGTATCGCGACCATTGCCAGCGGTACGTTTGGCGGCTGGTTTCTACTGACGAATCACTTCGCGATGGCTTGTATGGCGTTCACACTGGCCGGGGCCCTGCTGGGTTTTATGCGGTTCAATTTCTCGCGAACCAGCAAGATATTCATGGGCAATACCGGCTCACTGATTATCGGCTTTATGCTGGCCTTTTTCGCCGTTCGCTTCGTCAGCCTCAACGCATCCTATCGCTACGAACCGACCGCCTTTTTCAACGCGCCAATCATCGCCATCGTCATTCTTATCGTTCCGATTTTCGATACACTCCGGGTGTTTCTGGTTCGTATTCTGGCCGGTCGTTCGCCTTTCTCCGCCGACCGGAACCATATGCACCATATTCTGCTCGACAACGGACTATCGCATATTCAAACCACGGCCGTGATGTGCGCGGCCTCACTGCTGAACACGGTGCTGTTTCTATTTTTCCACCGCGACATATCCAACACAGCGTCGTTACTGATTCTGGGTGGCATGTTCGGGCTGTACATGCTGACCAGCTTTACGCTCAAGATGCGGGCGATGTACGTAAATACGCACCCCCGTCGTCGGCGGGCGGTGCTTCGTCGCGAAATCCAGCACGGTGTCTTTGGTCGCCGGATCGTCGATTATCTGTAAAAAGAAGAAAGCGAAACGATGTGAGACGAAAGACGCTGGCGCAAACCTGTCTTTCATCTCACATCGTTTCGCTTTCTTCCCCTTCCTAGTTCTCTTCCCGGGCCGAAAACAGTCGCTTCAGCCAGCTTTTCTGCTCTTCAGCTTCGACCAGATCCTCGTCGGACGAGAGCGGACGTTTGGCGAGTTTTGTCATATCAGGTTGCCCCGCATCGACCCAGCAGGTAAACCAGAAATCGCCGACCATCTTCACCGATGCCCGCATCTGCCGCTCGACCTGCCCACTTAGCCGGTCATGATAACGCTGCGAAAAATCACTGGCGTACACTTTTGTCGTTAGGCCATTGCGTTCGTCGAAGCCAAACTTACGCGTCTCCCCAATCTCGCCAGTCAGGTCCCGTTCCATCCGCAGTGCCGAATCGAGTGCAGCATTAGCGCCGAACACCGCCTGCCACGCCCTCCGTTGTGGCGAGGGTACGTACTCCGCCGAACCAACCAGAAAGTCGTAGTCTTTGCTGAACAGTTCGGGCAGGCGCGACTCCCAGAAGCCGTGGATACCCTGCTGCCCCGTCAGCTGACCGTTGTAGTTGCGGGTCGTATGCAGCGGCACGTTTGCGTCGGCAATGTAATGACCCAGATCAGCGGCTATACGCAGAATCTGCCGGACGTTCTGCTGCCTGAACGCTTCTGTCAGCTGATATTTTGTTAGCTGAATCTGCCACGGCACCAGTCCATGCAGGGCTAGTGTGTCAGGGCCGTACCGGTCAGTGGCGTCTTTATAGAACCGGGGCAGCGTAACCGCCGAAGTATCTGGATAGGCATCGAGATCAATGAAGTGTCGGGGTGCCTCACCTACTACCGCGTACCGCCGTTTATCGGGATTGACAGCGTTGTCGGTCAGGTACTGACTATGCTTTTTGAAGAATGGCATCATCTCGGCGGGTAAGGTGAATATCGCCAGTCGATTGATCTGCTGATGCGCGTAAAAACCCCACTGCGGTTGCCGCGCAACGCCTGGTCTGCGCACTGGTCCGCGTGTACCGTACGAGGGTCGTATAGTGGCAACGAAGAAAATAACACCCCAAACAAACAACCAAATAAATCTGTTGTACATTTGTCTATTCATGGTACTTTGCGAGCAAATAATTAAACTATTTACAAAAAACTTGTTCTGTATCGGAATAAAATTCTGAAATCAAAGAAAAGACAGATAATCATGAATACCAAATCACGCGGTTACTTACTAGTTGTTGTCCTGATGTGCGCCTTTGCCCTTACAATCTATGGTGCGTATTCGCCAGCCCGCAAAGCGCAGAAACAGCAGATTGTGTGCATAAAATTTAAAAAAGGGGTTGAAAATGCAGCAGTTGAGCAACATATGAACGGTTTTGCAGCCCTGAAGGCCGAAATTCCCCAGGTCGTCGGGTACACGTCTGGTAAGACCATCTTACCAAATCAGGCAGCTGCCGAGTACGACGTTGTTCATTACATTACGTTTCAAACCGAAGCGGACATCAAAAAATTTGAGAATAGCCCCGCCTATCAGCAGTTCATCAAAGAAAACAGCGCGAACTGGAGCAAGAAGCTGATCGTCAACGCTGATATTCGGTCGTAGACCTGGCAAGATTGAGAAAATTCGGCGCGAGAAATTGCTTTCTCGCGCCGAATTTTTTATTTTTGCGCCCTCATATCGCGACAACGAACTTATAGTATATACCGATGGCAAATCACAAGGCAACCAAAAAAGCAATCCGGTCGAGCGCAAAGAAGCGGCTGTTGAACCGTTACCAGCACGTAACAACCCGGAACATGGTTAAAAAACTTCGCGCTACTACCGATCCTGCAATGGCTGTCGAGCTGTTCAAAACGGTATCGTCGGCACTGGACAAACTGGCCAAGCGCAACATCATTCACCGAAATAAAGCGGCTAACAACAAGTCGAAACTGGCTAAGCTGGTTAACGGCCTGAAGCAGGCAGCTGCTTAAGTTGTAACCGGACAATCGTCTTCTGAAACCTTACCTGTTGATGGGTAAGGTTTTTTTGTGCACTTTGGTAGCCCCACCACCCTAACTGGCTACCAAGCATGACCTACGAAACCTCCGGTACGATTCAGAGCTGGGCCGAGGAAGACCGCCCGCGCGAAAAATTAATGCTCAAGGGCAAAGCTGCGCTGTCGGACGCCGAACTGATTGCCATTTTGATTAACTCAGGCACAATCGATCTGACGGCGGTCGACGTGGCCAAAATCATCCTCAAAAGCGTCGGCAACAACCTGAACGAACTGGCCCGACTGAGTATCAAAGACCTGTCGAAATTTCGGGGTATCGGCGAAGCAAAAGCGATTAGTATCGTGGCCGCCCTTGAACTGGGTCGCCGACGCCGGGAACAGGATCGCCCCCAGCGGTCCCGCATCATCTGCTCACGCGATGCGTATAATGAGATGCTGCCGCACCTGCTCGATAAACCGCATGAGGAATTCTGGATTCTGATACTTAACCGCGCTAACGAAGTGCTTCGTCCGGTCCAGATCAGCACGGGGGGCGTATCGGGCACGGTGGCCGATCCTAAACTTATCTTCAGACATGCCCTCGAACAGCTTGCATCGGGCCTGATTTTATTTCACAATCACCCGTCCGGTAACCTGATGCCCTCGCAGGCGAATAAAGACCTGACCCGTAAGCTGAGGGATGCGGGCCGGTTGCTGGACATCCCCGTGCTCGACCATTTGATTTTCACCGACAAAGCGTACTACAGCTTCGCGGATGAGGGTATACTGTAACCCAACCAGCCATTCGTTCGCCCCTACAAGTCATTCCCGCAGTCGGGCGACAACTATACGGCGCACAAGGCGTTGACACTGGTGATTATCATTCACCACGTATGTCTAATCCGATTGCCAAATTGACGAGTGCGCTAAAGAAGAACTGGAAGAGTTATCTGGCCGAAGCGGGTGGTGTAACCGTATTTATGGTCGTGTCGTGCGCAACGGCGGTCATACTCCACCACCCTGATTCACCCGTCCGGCAGTTCCTTGGTGACTCGAAAATGTGGCGACGGACGGTGCAGGCGTTTATCATAGGCCTGTTTCTGATCGTCGTTAACTTTAATCCATGGGGCAAAAAGTCGGGATCGCACATCAACCCGGCGGTCACGCTGTCATTCCGTTATCTGGGCAAGATTTCCGCTATCGATGCCTTCTGGTACATCGCGTTTCAGTGCGGAGCCGCCGTTGTATCAGGCTGGATCATGTTCACTATACTCAAGCCCTGGTACAATCATCAGGAGGTTAATTTCAACCTGAGTGCGCCTAAACCGGAAAATGGCGGCTGGCCGGTTGCACTCGTTGCTGAGTTCGGTATTTCATCGTTACTGATGATGGTTACGCTCGTTACCATGCATACCGAGAAGATCCGCAAGCAAAACAGCTGGTTCAACATTGTGCTGATTATGCTGTTCGTCATTTTTGAAGCGCCCTTCTCAGGGATGAGCACGAACCCGGCCCGTTCGCTTGGTGCCGCAGCCGCAGCCGCTACCTTTCACGACTACTGGATCTACGTTCTGGCTCCTGTTAGCGCCATGCTGCTCATGACCTGGGTGTTCAAACGGTACTGGAGGCCGAAACTGGAAGAAGCCGATCAGGGCAAACGGTCCAAACCCACCGGCATCTTTGAAACAACAGCTAACCCACCTGATTTTCCGATCGAGAACCCGGATGCTTAGGTAATTACGAATGGTTTGGGGCTGAAGCTGATGATGAACACGACCAGGGCTAGCCAACCCAGTACAGTACGCTTCAGGTCAAGTGGTTCCTGTAGTTCAGTATCGGGGTGGTAGATTCCCAGAAAACGGCCCAGCACAAACACAAATACCAGAAAGCCGGAATACCCATTCCAGTCGGGTTGCAGCGTCGACACGATGAGTTGCAGGGCTATTACGCTCAGTGCAATCATCAGGGCAGTCATGCGTTGCTCACTGATGCGCGTGAACGCGAGGTACATAAAGAAACCGTACAGACCAAATGAGCCAAGTTCACTAAAGAACGCTTCATCGGTTGGTACGGCAAAGTCGGCGGGCTTGAACGTACCCAGTCCGGCATAAAAGGCAAAAACGATAAACAGAGCCGGTGCAACCCAGCGAAACCGCTCCTTACCAATCAGCGCATAAAGAATGTGGCCACCATCGAGCTGACCGATGGGAATCAGGTTCAGCGAGGTGAAGAACAAAGCCAGATAGCCCGCCAGCAAATACGGATAATGCACCATTTCGTAGGGGTGCGGCAACAGCGATGTATCGGCGACGTATCGCTTAAAGAACGAAAACAGCAGGTTATCGCCCATCACCAGCACGCCACCAGCCGGCAGTTTCTGGTAGGCATACTTCCCGTAGTCGAGCCCCCACTTTTTGTATTCGGGGTGAATCGTGAAAATATACTCGACGGGGGGCAGGTGCGTGAAGCCGTACCAAAGCACGACCAATGCCAGCACGAACCCCGCCAGCGGCCCGGCAATGCCGATATCGAAATACTTTCGACGGCTGTTGATATAATCCTTGATGCGAATAAACGCGCCGAGCGTCCCGATACTTTCACCGATACCGATCCAGAGCGGAATATAATAGGGCAGCGTAACACGCACCTTGTTGATCCGGGCGACGATGTAATGCCCAAACTCATGTACCGTCAGAATCGCCAGAAAAGGAATGGAGAAATTCAATCCGGCCAGAAACTCATCCCAGCCCAGCGTTTTCATACCCGCAATTGGGATGAACAGCCGACCGTACATCCATTCGGCCCCGGCCATTGTCGTAGTGACGAGGGTAAGTAAAAAAAGACCTCCGTGAAGGAGGTACGTTTTCAATTGTTGATTCATAAATCCGCAGTGTACTCCAAAATCGTCTTTGGCGGTTGCACGTGTATCGCCTGAATACCTAACGCGCCCGCTGCCCGTATGTTGGCCGCATTATCATCGAAAAAAGCGGTTTCTTGGGCTAGCAGTCCGGCTTCGGTCAATACATGCTGGTAGATATCGGGCGACGGCTTTATCATCTTCACGTCGTACGAGTAAAACACCCGCTCGAAAAGTTCTTCCAGCGTCGGCTGATGCAGTTCAGTAAGCATTCGGTTGACCTGCCGGATATGCAGCGCATTCGTATTACTCAGCAGAAACAGCCGGTACCGGTTTCCCAACTCCCGAATCCGCTCGACCCGACTGACCGGCATGTCGAGCAATACCGAGTTCCAGGCCGTGTCGATTACTTCATCGGCCCAGCTATCGGGGGCGTCGGTGCGGTTGTGCAATACTTTACGGACATGCTCACGGAAATTCTCGTCGTCGATCAGACCCGTTTCGTAGCGGTTCCAGATGTCGTGTTCTTTCCAGATCGCTTTCACTTCTTCTTCCGGCAAGTTGGCCAGCATGGCGAAGTTGCGGAGCGGAGCCGTCAGGTCAATCGGAATGATAACGTCGCCGAGATCGAAGATCAGATTCTTGAGCATAGTTTTGCTTTACTATTTACTCGACCACAACGCCCATCGAGCAGAACTTGTCGATTCGCTGGTTGATGCGTTCGTCGGGGGAGAGAGCGTTTAGTTCGGTCAGAGCGTCGAGGATCACGTTTTTCAGATGCTGCGCCATTGCCTGATGATCGTTATGGGCCCCGCCCAGCGGCTCATCGACAATACCGTCGACCAATTTGAACGAGGTCATGTCTTTGGCCGTCAGCTTCATCGCTTCGGCAGCCTGTTCCTTGAAGTTCCAGCTGCGCCAGAGAATCGTCGAGCAATTTTCGGGTGAGATAACCGAGTACCACGTATTTTCGAGCATCAGCACCCGGTCGCCGATAGCAATACCAAGCGCACCTCCCGACGCGCCTTCGCCGATGACAATGCAGATCACCGGCACCGTCAGCATAAACATTTCTTTCAGGTTCCGGGCGATCGCTTCGCCCTGTCCGCGCTCTTCAGCTTCCAGACCCGGAAACGCGCCCGGCGTATCGATCAGCGTGATGATGGGCTTGTTGAATTTCTCGGCTAATTTCATCAGCCGCAGGGCTTTGCGGTAGCCTTCGGGATTAGGCATACCGAAGTTACGGTGCTGCCGCTGCTTGGTATTCCGACCCTTCTGCTGCCCGATAATCATCACTGTCTGATCCGGTCCACCGTCACGGCCGATTTTACCAAAACCACCGACCATCGCCGGATCATCGCGGACGGTCCGGTCGCCGTGCAGTTCGACAAATTCGTCGCACATCAGCGAAATGTAGTCGAGCGTATACGGCCGGTCCGGGTGGCGCGACAGCTGAACGCGTTGCCAGCGGGTCAGATTCTGGAAAAGCTCCTGCCGCAGCCGGTCGATGCTTTGTTCGAGCACCTGAACAGCTTCGCTGACGTCGACGTTGCTGGTTTTTGCCAGCTGTCGGGTTTCTTCCAGCCGGGCTTCAAGGTCGGCTATGGGTTTTTCAAAGTCGAGATACGTTCTCATCCAGGTAAGTTTCGTACGGTCTTTTAAAGGGAGTTGTATTGTTATAGAGTTTTACAGTTGCAAAGTTGCTGCCGCCGATGCTGAACGCGCCAGCAACGTTACAACCTTATAACCCTACAACGTTAAAACTCTACAGGTCAAACGTTTCGCCTTTTTTCGGAATTATCACCTGCGGATAGCCCGCTTCAGCCAGCGTGTCGCGGAACGATTCCATGCTTTCGTATTCGCCGTGGACCAGGAAGATTGACTTCAGCGTTTCAGCCGATTGGGCCGTTACAAACTCCATCAGATCGTCGCGGTCACCGTGTCCGCTGAACACGTCAATCTTTTCGATGTTGGCCAGTACCTGGTGCTCCTTACCCTTGATTGTCAGCGTCGGCTGGCCGTTGAGCAACCGCCAGCCAAGCGTTCCTTCGGCGCAATAACCGATAATCAGAATGGTCGAGTATGGATTGCTGATGTTCTCGGCTACGTGATACTCCACCCGACCGCCCTGCACCATGCCCGACGACGAGATGATAATGCACGGTTCGCCGTAGTTCGACACCGCCTTACTGGCTTTCGACGACTCCAGAAACTGGAAATTTTCGAAATCAAACAACGTTTCGTTCTCCTTGTAAAACTCCTTGGCTTCGCCGTTCAGCATCTTGATATGCTGTAGGTAAATCTTAGTACTCTCGAAGCCCATCGGACTATCGGAAAACACCTTGATGGGCGGGAAGTCGCGCTCCGTGTACAGCTTGTTGAGCGTATACAGCAGTGCCTGTGTCCGGCCTACACTGAACGACGGGATGATTAGTCGACCCGGAATGTCGATGCAGGTGCGCTGGATTATATCAGCCAGCGCGTCTTCCGGCGACCGATGATCTTCATGGAGCCGGTTGCCGTACGTGCTTTCGCAGATCAGGTAATCGACGGCCGGAACCGGTGCCGGATCAACCAGCAGCGGGTAATTTTTACGGCCAATGTCGCCCGAGAAGCAGATACTTTTCTTTTCGCCACGCTCAACGACCTCGACAACAATGTGCGCGGCCCCCAGCAGATGCCCGGCCGGAATGAAGGTTACGTCGACGTTATCGGCTACGCGGAACCGGCGGTTAAACGAGATCGGCACCACGTTTTCCATCGTTTCGCGCACCTGCCGGTCCAGAAACAGCTCTTTCTGCATCTGCGACTGCTTATCCCGAACACGCTGCTTTTTGCTGGCGTTTAGCTCGTTGATGCGCTTTTGATTGATCGAAGCCGCATCTTTCAGCAGCACGTTGGTCAGTGCGAAGGTAGGTTCTGTGCAAAGTACCTGACCTTCATACCCTTCCCGGTACAGATTAGGCAGATTGCCCGAGTGATCGACGTGCGCGTGCGTGAGCAGCACCAAATTGATACTTGAAGCCTCGAACGGGAAAAAACTCAATTGAGGACTCGTTGGAACATCCTGCCCATTCTGGCGGGACCTTTCCAGGTCCGACCCACAGTCGACCAGAATTCGGTAATCATCCTCCAGTTCCAGCAGGTACATGCTGCCTGTTACCTGACGGGCAGCCCCCAGAAACGATAATTTCATGCGTACAGCTTACTATTCAATGTCATTTATTCGTGATCTGAAGCGAGTTCGGTGGGGCGTTCAGTTCGGCGTAAGAGTGCAAAACTACAACATTACCCGTTAATAACGTTGCCCCGGCTGTGTTTGTCCCTACACGATAAAATTAGGATTCATCTGACTGTCTTTACGGCACCTTTCCAGCGATAAATGCCCCATTTTGCGATTGACGCCTGCTGACAGTGCGTCGCTTCCCGCTCAATCCGTCATGGTTGTTCGGTAAAGCGCCCGATTTTTGCCGTTCTTCGTGTTGATTGCTCACCCGTACCTGACGTATGCCTGTATTTTCACTACGCCTGATTTTCTTCCTGATTCACGCTGTATTCAGACCCGTTGCCCCCCCCGCCACCCTGCCGGTTCGTGCCTTTCGCCCGGTAGCTGATTCGCTGGCGATTCAACAGCTGATGACGCTGGTCGATTCATTTCAGGCTGGCCCAGCCGTGCGCTACGGTACTGTTGCACTATCCGTCCGCCGGGTCAGCGACGGGCAGGAAGTCGTGAACTATAACGCCCGGCAGAGCCTGCCATCGGCCTCAACGCTGAAACTCGTTACTACGGCGACGGCTCTGTCGGTACTGGGTCCGAATTATAGCTACACGACTGCGCTGGAATACGACGGTGCTGTTCAGGATAGCATACTGACGGGCAATGTGTATATCCGGGGATCCGGCGATCCGTCGCTGGGCAGTTGGCGCTTTCCGAGTTATTACGACCTGACGGCCCTGCTGAAAAATTGGTCGGCGCAGATAAAAGGAGCCGGTATCCGGGAAATTCACGGGCGCATCGTGGGCGATGCGTCGCTGTACACCGACCTGACGACGCCCGACACCTGGCCCTATGGTGATCTGGGCAACTACTACGGGGCCAGCCTGAGCGCGCTGAATCTGAACGAGAACCTGTACCGCGTCTTTTTTAAACCGGGTACTGCCGCAGGTGCTGCGGCTACGTTTCTCCGCACCGACCCTACGCTGCCGTTCCTAAACCTGCGCAACAACGTAACGACTGACGACGCGGGTACCGGCGATCAGGTAACGATCTACGGAGCGCCTTTTCAGAATCAGCAGTGGCTGACGGGCAAAGTCCCGGCGGGTGACGAATTTTCGGTGAAGGGAGCGTTGCCCGATCCGGCTTACTTCGCGGCCTACGCGCTGCATCAGCAACTGCTGACTGATCATATCGCGGTTACCAACGAAGCACTATCGACAGGTAGCGGATCGCCGACAAAGATGCCTTCGTCGGGTAAGCGTACATTGATTTATGAACACAAATCTCCTCCGCTGACCGAGTTGATTGCGCAGACTAACTTTCAAAGCATCAACCTGTATGCCGAGGCACTGCTGCGAACGACTGCACTGGCGCTCAGTAAATCGACCAAAACGACCGGTGCCAGCATAGACCGGCTGACTGACTACTGGCGCGACAAAGGCGTTGACCTGAACGGATTCCGGATCAAAGATGGCAGCGGCCTGTCGACCGTGGGCGCATTGACAGCCGGTAATATGACAGGTATCCTGAGCGCGATGGGCCGCGACCAGACGTTTCCGGCGTTTCTGGAAACCATCCCCGTGGTAGGGCAGACTGGTACCGTACGTAATCTGGCGAAGGGTACCGTAGCAGCGGGGAAGATTCGGGCCAAGAGCGGTTCTATCGAAGGCGTGCGGGCTTACGCCGGGTATTTCAGTACGGGCCGTGGCGAACGCATGAGTTTCTGCGTGCAGGTGAGCCGATTCACACCCGGCCAGAACCGGCGCGTGACAGCGGGTATCGAGAAATTATTTGTCGGGCTCGTTAACCTGCCATAAGGATAGCTTACGCGTCCTGCCCGCACACAGTGGCCACGTTGAACCAGTATTGCCCGATCGTTTTGGTTACTTCGCTTAACCGTTGAAACGTGGGTGGTTTGGTGATAAAGCTGTTGGCCCCGTTGAAATACGACGTTTCCACGTCGGCGCGCGCGTCGGACGTGGTTAGTACCACGATAGGGATATGCCGTAGTTTTTCGCTGGCTTTAATTTCCCGCAGGGCTTCCCGCCCATCCTTGCGGGGCATGTTCAGATCGAGCAGAATCAGATCGGGCAGCGGCAGTTTTACGTCTTCGTAAACGCCCCGACGCTGAAGAAAATCAAGCATATCCTCTCCATCTTCAGCGAATGAAATCTGACTGGTTGGGTAATGCATCTGAAAAGCTTCACGTGTCAGAAAACGGTCGTCTTCGTCGTCGTCAACCAGCAGAATATGAATGGGCTTTAATGGGGTTTGATCGGTCATAATCCTGGCGCGACTGCTGTTCGGGTAGAATAAGAATGAAGGTAGTGCCGACGTCGGGCTGACTGTGGGCCGTAATATGGCCCTCATGTGCTATAACGATCCGCTTACAGATCGCCAGCCCGATGCCGGTTCCTTCAAACGCGCTTTTACCGTGCAGTCGCTGAAAAACCTTGAAAATATGGTCTAAATATTTTTCGTCAAAACCGATGCCATTGTCCTCCACCCGTATTTCGTGATACGTCCGGTTGTCAGCCAGGTTCGGATACTGACTTACGTCGGCCAATATAGCATCGATGCGCAGCCGGGGCACTACACCCGGACGAACAAATTTGAGCGCATTTGAAATCAGATTGGCGAACAGATGATCCATCTGTCCGGGTACGGCCTGCACCGTCGGTAAACGGCCAACTTCTACCTGCACGCCAAGCCCTTTGATACGTAACTCCTGATCGTCAAGCACATACTGCACAACTTCGTCGAGCGATACGAGTGCCGGTTCTTCCCGGTAATTGGAAATGCGCGAAAAATCGAGCAGGTCTTTGATCAATTTCGACATTCGATCGGCCGACGACGAAATCTTTTGTATGTACGTACTGCCCTCCTGCTCCAGTGTATCACCATGCCGGGCGGTAATCAGCGTAGCAAACGAACGAATCTTACGCAGTGGCTCCTGTAAATCGTGACTGGCGACGTACGCGAACCGTTCAAGTTCCTCGTTGGAGGTTTCGAGCTGCCGGATTTGCTCACGCAGTCTGACCTCGTATTCGCGTAACCGATCTTCGTTTCGCTGCCGTCGGTGCAACTCATCCCGCAACATGCGGTACAAGGCAATAATTGTAAAAAACGTCAGGGTCGACAGCGCGAAGATAATAAGCTGGGTATTGCGGTACGACCGTTCGGCCTGCGCCGTCTGCTGGTTCAGCCGTTCCGTTTCCGCTGTTTGTATAGCCGCTATCGTCTGCCGCACAGCTTTCATGCGCTCGCGCCCAGTTGCCAGATAAGTCCGCAGCGTATCCCGGTTGGCCATCAGCCCGGCATTCGTCAGCTTCAGTTGTTTGTCGGATACAATCAGTTTGGCCATTACCTCCTGCCGAAGCTGACTAATCAGCGGACGAACAACCGGACCATGACTGACCGCCATAGCGTGCAGGCTGCTCAGGTGGCCCGGAATCTGCGGCAATGACGTCTTACGCGGATTCAGGTAGCGACTTTCGCCGGTCAGAATATAACCACGCGTACCCGTTTCGATTTCCTGCACCAGTAACTGAAGAGTATTGGTGCGGTCGATAACCGCCTGCGCCTGCTCTGCCCCAACATTATCGTCGTTATGGCGGCTGTAACTCAGCAACGACAAGGCAAACCCCAGCGAAATCAGCCCCATAGCCAGTATGAACCCCAGCGAGATCCGCCGGCGCATCAGCATTGACGACTGAGTGAAGCCTGGTTTCATGTGTGCATGAGGAATGACAAACAAAGGCTCAAAGATAAACAATCTAACCGACGGCCCGCGATTCGTGCGCGTACGGTCCACTCGGCTGCTTACAACGATTCAACAACCAGATTATGATTGGTATAAATGCACACGTCGGCCGCGATATGCAGGCTTTCCCGCACCATTTCTTCGGCCGTCAGTTCGCCAGCGTGCTTCTTTAACGCTATGGCCGCCGACTGCGCATACATCCCGCCCGACCCTATGGCCGCCACGTCGAAATCCGGTTCGATTACATCGCCCGTGCCGGACACCAGCAGTAGATCGTCCTTCGAAGCCACAATCAGCATTGCTTCGAGCTTGCGCAGATACCGATCAGTACGCCAGTCTTTGGCGAGTTCGATGGCCGCCCGTTTGAGGTTGCCCCCATAGGCATTAAGTTTATCTTCAAAGCGCTCAATCAGGGTGAAGGCGTCGGCAGTAGACCCGGCGAAACCGGCCAGCACTTTCCCGCCCATCAGCACCCGAATCTTGCGGACGTTACTCTTGGCAACGGTGTTACCCATGGTGGCTTGTCCGTCGGCACCGAGGGCGACATGCCCATTGTGGCGGATACCGACAACCGTTGTTGCGTGAATTACAGGTGGCATACGTACATGTTTGTTGCTGGCTATAACACGCACCCAACGGCTAACGGTTCAATGCTGTCATACCCCTTCACCGAACGGAACGGGTCGATTGACGCTTTCTTCGAGCGAAATAAACGTTTCGGTTCGCTGTATACCACTGACTTTTTGAATCTTGTCGTGCAACACTTCACGCAGGTGCTGGGTATCGCGACAGACGATTTTGGCAAAAATGCTGTAAATGCCCGTCGTGTAGTGCACGTTGACGACTTCGGGAATCTTCTCCAGCTGCTGCGATACATCGGCATAGAGCGAACTTTTGTCGAGATATATACCCAGAAAGGCGCTGATATCCCAGCCCAGCCGGGCACTGTCGATCACGAGTTGCGATCCTTTGACAACGCCCATCTGCTCCAGTTTCTTCATGCGCACGTGCACGGTACCACCCGACACATAGATTCGTTTGCCGATTTCAGTGTAGGGCATATTGGCATCCTGCATCAGCAGACTCAAAATTTTCAGATCTGTATTGTCAATTTCTAAATTTTTATCGGCCATCTGCCAGTTCTTTTTCTGTTTTCATAACAAATATACATCTACTTTCAATATATCATAAATTTCAAGCTTTTTCGCTGATAAATTTGCAATGAAACAGGTCAGTCTATTACCTTTGTCTTGTTGAAGCGGTTGGCCAGGGTCAACGGGTTGACTGCTTCGACATCTTTTTTACACTGTAGGATGTCGAAATTGGCAGACGTGCCCTCCTGTCTCGGGGGTGGTGATAAGGGATAAACGCAGCATAATGCCGCCCTCGTGGCGACTGGGGTTGACCACCAGAGTTGTACTGTAGCTAACCGCACCGTGGGTGGTTCGAGTCCCCCTCCTACAGCACTAGACTGGTTCGCCAGTATGGTTTTAGTTTGTTGATGAAGTGTAATTCAGACACGCCGGTTTCTTTTGAAACCGGCGTTTGTTTTTTACACCCGACCTACCCTACCCCATTCGCGGACTTTTTTGCCTATTTTTGCTGTTTATTCAGCAGCTACTTCTGTTTTCCAGCGTGAAACATATCCGTAATTTTTGCATCATTGCCCACATCGACCACGGCAAAAGTACCCTCGCCGACCGATTGCTGGAATTCACCCAAACCGTTGGTGCCCGTGACATGCAGGCACAATTGCTGGACGATATGGATCTGGAGCGCGAACGTGGCATCACGATCAAGAGCCACGCCATTCAGATGAACTATGTTTACAAAGGCGAAACATACACGCTCAACCTGATCGACACCCCTGGTCACGTCGACTTTAGCTACGAGGTATCCCGGTCGATTGCTGCCTGCGAAGGCGCACTGCTGCTGGTCGATGCCGCGCAGGGCACCGAGGCTCAGACAATCTCGAATCTGTACCTGGCCCTGAATAATGATCTGGTTATCATTCCGGTACTGAATAAAATTGACCTGCCGGGTGCCATGCCCGAAGAAGTAAAAGACGAAATGGTGGACCTGCTCGGCTGCGAACGGGATGACATCATTCCGGCCAGCGGTAAGGAAGGCATCGGCGTACCCGAAATCCTGGCCGCTATCGTCGAACGGATTCCGGCTCCCAAAGGCGATCCCAACGGTGCGCTGCAGGCGTTGATTTTCGACTCTCATTTCAATTCGTACCGGGGTATCGAAGTTATCTTTCGGGTGAAGAACGGACGCATTCGCAAAGGTGATCGCGTGAAGTTCATGAACACCGGTAAGGAATACATCGCCGATGAAGTGGGTACGCTGGGGCTGGAACAGGTGCCGAAATCAGTTATCGAGTGTGGTGATGTGGGTTATCTGATTTCAGGTATCAAAGTCGCCAAAGAAGTAAAAGTCGGCGACACGATCACGTCGCTCGAGCACCCGGCTAAAGAGGCTATTCAGGGTTTTTCGGAGGTCAAACCAATGGTATTTGCCGGTATCTATCCCGTCGAAACCAGCGAGTTCGAAGACCTGCGTGACGCCATGGAAAAGCTACAGCTAAACGATGCGGCTCTGGTCTGGGAACCCGAAACGTCGGCGGCTCTCGGTTTTGGGTTCCGCTGCGGCTTCCTGGGTATGCTACACATGGAAATCGTGCAGGAGCGGCTGGAACGCGAGTTCGATATGACCGTTATCACGACAGTGCCGTCGGTGCGGTTCGAGGTTGTAACGACAAAAGGGGAGGAAATGCAGGTATCGGCACCCGCTGAGATGCCCGACCCGAACCTGATCGATTACATCGAAGAACCCTTTATCCGGGCGCAGATCATAACAAAATCCGAGTACGTTGGCGGCATCATGGGGTTATGCATGGACAAACGCTCCAACCTCAAAAACCAGGTCTATCTCACCGCCGACCGGGTAGAACTACAGTTCGAGATGCCCCTGGCGGAGGTCGTGTTCGACTTCTTCGACAAGCTCAAAACCATTTCGCGTGGCTATGCGTCGCTCGACTATGAGTTCATGGAAAACCGTGAATCAGACATGGTGAAGCTGGACGTGATGCTCAACGGGGATAAAATCGATGCCCTGTCGGCCATCGTTCACCGGTCGAAGTCGTACGAATGGGGTAAAAAGCTGTGCGAGAAACTCCGCGAGTTGATTCCCCGTCAGCAATTTGAGATCGCTATTCAGGCCGCTATCGGTCAGAAAATTATTGCCCGCGAAACGTTGAGTGCCTTGCGCAAAGACGTACTGGCCAAATGTTACGGCGGTGATATCTCACGGAAACGCAAACTGCTCGACAAGCAGAAAAAAGGGAAGAAACGGATGCGTCAGGTCGGTAACGTCGAGATCCCGCAGGAAGCATTCATGGCCGTGTTGAAAATCAACTAGTCAACTTGTTTACAGCTAATTACGAAGCCCCATTTTTTAGCGAAATGGGGCTTCGTCCGTTTACGATGGCAACTTTATCGTTTGCTTCAGCCGTTCGGTTCGGCGGCACCAACAGAACTGAGCGTCATTATCTCGATTATCAAATCGATGGTCAATCCATACGCAGGTTATTGCCGATTACGACTGCCGAAATAATTAGTCCATTTGGCTGGATGGAAAACCGATTGTACGAGCGCGATCACATCGAGCAACTTACGTTGGTTCGCCCCTCCCACCTGAAAACGGGCCGCGTTTGTCTGTATGTCTGCCCTGAGTGTGGCGATATTGACTGCGGTGCCCTGACTGTTGATATTGCTGATAACGGAGATCAATTAATATGGCAACTCTTCGCCAGTGAAACAGACTACAAAGGCATCATGGGATACTATCCTGACGTTCAGCCAATTACATTTAACAAAGCTGACTATATGCGGACATTCATGCGTCTACATCAGGGGCTTTATTGAGTATATCGCCTACTTACGGCTGGAACTTCTTGATACTGTATGTATTGGCCGTTAGTGACGATGGATTGTTGGCCGTGGCGGCTGCGCTGGTTTCGCTGATACGAGCGTTCAAGGCGTAAATCGACCCGTTGACTTCGGTGTTTGTCGTCGCATCCTCGTAGCCGCTTACATCCGTTTTGGCGATACCAGCCGTTCTCCAGCCATCAGAACTGGTCACCCGCGACATTTTGGTGCGCTCATGCACGACGTATAATTCATTGTTATACAGCAGCATTCCATCGCAGCCGGGCAGTGGGGCGTTGAGCGCGACTTCTGTAACGGCATTACTGTTGGCCAGGTCAATTTTGAACAGCTTACCCTCGTTTGCCTTTCCAACGATCAGGAAATTACTGGGATGATAGACGATTCCGTTGAGGTTGAAATTTTGTCCCGAAAAGCGTGTGTCATTGACCAGAATAACTGGGGCCTGATTCACATCCGCCGGTACACGGTAGACAACGGGTGCGAATGAATCGGTAACGTACGCATTGCCCTGGTTGTCAAAAGCGATATCGTTGGCGTAGTGGTTACTGTTTGGTAGTAGAGCCGCCAGATTGACCCGGCGGGTATTCTGGCGGGTTGCCAGATCATACACGTATAGTCCCGCCGTTTTCATCGCTGATGCCGCCGTACTTTTCGAGGACACGCCCAGATCGCCGTTACAGACATACAGCCGCTCATTACGCACCTTCATCCCCACCCCGGCAATGAGTTGATCGTCCAGAATCAGGTCAGTATAGGTACCGTTCTGGTCGACTGTACCAACCTTCCCCTGTGTCAATGAGCTAATCAGGAATTTGTCGAGTGTGAGCGCGTAGGTGATTCCTTCGGGATACTGCCGGGTAGCGGTAAACGCGATACGGTCAGGGAAGGCGGTGGGCGTCAGATCAGGGTCGGCTGTATTACAGGCTGTCAGGCCAGCCAGTAACAGTAGTCCGAATGCCAGGGTCGGGCAAATCGCGGATGTGCTCATGGTTTATGTACTAACTTGGGGTTAATTTTCAATTAAAGCCACAAACAAGGATCACTGTTTTGTTTCTCCCCACATTGGAACAAAGCGGTTACATGGCCCGGCTGTGTATCGATCCTGACTCAAAACTATCCGGTCTACTATGGGTTAATGAGACAGAAACCCGGCAGAATCGGTATTTTTTCTGCACTAACTCACGAAACACACGCAGCCATGGCACAATACGATACCCTTACACAGGCAATGGAAGCCCTTCACGATCAGGGCTATACGCACCAGTTTGAAGCAAAAGGTGATCATCTCGAAGATCAGAATAGTGATATGAAACTGAAGGGCGATGAATTTGTGGTCGATGAATTCTATCGGTTTGAAGGCCCCTCAGACCCCGGTGATGAAATGACACTGTATGCACTGACAGCTACCAATGGCGAAAAAGGCGTCTTTGTAGCAGCGCAGGGAACCTACTCGGTAGCATCGCCCGAACTGATGGCGAAATTTAACGTAGGCGAACGGCCAACGGTTAACACCGACGGAGCTGTACAACCAATCGACCCTTTTGCGGCTAACTGATAAGCATTTTACCCATATTTCCAAGAATTGAACCCGGAAGCTAATAAAGTTTTCGGGTTTTTTATGTATATTTGCGGCCCTTATAAAAAAGTAAGCCGTTCTTTTCCAGTGCTGATCTGCTATGAAGTTATCTGAATTTAAATTCGATTTGCCCGACAGTCTCATTGCCAAATACCCGGTTGAGCGGGGCGAATCGCGGATGATGGTCGTTGACCGCAAGGCCAAAACCATTGAGCATAAGCAATTTTCAGACATCCTCGGCTATTTTGATGATGGTGACGTCATGGTCATCAACAACACGAAAGTATTTCCCGCCCGGCTCTACGGTAATAAAGAAAAAACCGGTGCCAAAATCGAAGTATTTCTGCTACGTGAACTGAACCGTGAGATGAAACTGTGGGATGTACTGGTTGACCCAGCCCGCAAAATCCGCGTCGGTAACAAACTTTATTTCGGCGACAGTGATCTGGTTGCTGAAGTAATTGACAATACCACGTCGCGGGGCCGCACCATCCGGTTTTTGTTTGACGGCAACCACGACGAGTTCATGAAAGCGGTAGACGAACTGGGCGAAATGCCGATTCCCCGCGAAATAAATCGCGATGTTGAAGAAGCCGACCGCGATTATTATCAGACCGTTTTCGCGCAGCACATCGGTGCCGTCGCGGCCCCCACGGCGGGTCTGCACTTTACCCGCGCCATGATGAAGCGCATGGAGATTAAAGGTATTCACTTTGCACCTGTCACATTACACGTCGGGTTGGGAACGTTCCGGCAGGTTGATGTCGAAGATCTGACCAAACACAAGACGGACTCGGAAAATTACCGCATTGGCGACGATGCCTCAAAGATCGTCAACACAGCGCTGGACGCTGGCAAGCGCGTCTGTGCCATCGGTACTACGTCCCTGAAAGCGGTAGAATCATCGGTATCAGCAAACAGCCGGTTGAAACCAGTTGAAGGCTGGACGGACCGGTTTATTTTCCCACCCTACGATTTTAAAATCGCTAACTCACTGCTAACCAATCTGCACCTGCCAGAATCGATTCTGGTTATGATGACGAGTGCGTTTGGCGGTCACGAGCTTATCAAAGAAGCGTACCAGCAGGCCATCAAGGAGAAATACCGCTTCTTCACCTATGGTGACGCCATGCTGATTCTGTAATTTTTTTTGACAGGATTACAGGATGGACAGGATTTAAAAAGCAAACAATTCTTTTAATCCTGTCCATCCTGTAATCCTGTCAAAATACAAACTCGTCGGGTACTAATCAGGCTGGGGTTGTAGCTTTGCGCTATCGACCACTGATTAGTACCCGACGAGTTTTGAGTAACTACGCCATCATCGTTGCCGGCGGCAGCGGTAGTCGGATGAAAGCCGATATACCCAAACAGTTTTTACTGCTGCGCGACAAGCCCATTCTGCAACACACGATTGAACGCTTTCTGGCAGTACTGCCAGCATCGCAGCTCATTCTGATACTGCCCGCCCGTGAGCAGGCCACCTGGCGCACACTCTGCGAACAGCATCAGTTTCAGCCCGGTATACAAACCGTCGACGGGGGAGAGTCGCGTTTTCAGTCGGTGCGGTGTGGCCTGGCAGCTATTCCGACTGACGGTACGCTGGTGGCTGTGCATGACGGTGTACGGCCCTTTATTTCAACCGACATTATTCAAAATAGCTTTGCTACTGCCGCCCGGCTGGGATCGGCGGTAACGGCAGTACCGGTAAAAGATTCCGTACGCGTGGTGGAAGCAGATGGCCATAGTCGTGCCGTCGACCGGCGGCAGTATCAGCTCGTTCAGACGCCCCAAACGTTTCGACTCGACTGGTTCCGGCGGGCATTTTCGGTCGATGAGCAGCCGTTTTTCACCGATTGTGCCAGTGTACTGGAGTTTTCGGGCTTTTCGATTTCATTGATTGAAGGCGCTTACGAGAACATCAAAATCACGACCCCCGACGATTTACGCTGATTCCTGCTGCCTATGCGTCACCGCCTTACACCCGACCAGTATGCCGATGGTATTCGCCAGGGCGACCGGCTGCTGTTGAGCCGGGCCATTACGCTGGTCGAAAGTCGCCGGGCCGACGATCAGGCACTGGCGCAGGCTGTACTTGGCCGAGTACTTCCCGATACCGGTAAGGCAATTCGAGTGGGTGTCACGGGGGTGCCCGGCGTGGGAAAAAGCACGTTTATCGAGTCCTTTGGTACGCATCTGACGCAGTTGGGCCACCACCTGGCGGTACTTGCCATCGACCCAACCAGCCAACGTTCGGGCGGGAGCCTGCTGGGCGACAAAACGCGCATGGAAACACTGTCGATGAATTCGTCGGCTTACATCCGGCCTTCGCCAGCGGGCAACGCACTGGGGGGTGTTGCGCATCACACCCGCGAGACGATGTTACTCTGCGAAGCGGCCGGGTTCGACGTGATTCTGGTCGAAACGGTGGGTGTTGGTCAGTCGGAAACGGTTGTACACGGGCTGGTCGATTTCTTTCTGTTGCTGATGCTGGCCGGAGCGGGCGACGAATTACAAGGTATGAAACGGGGCATCATGGAACTGGCCGACACCCTGGCCATCACCAAAGCCGACGGCGACAATGCATCCTCCGCCCGGCGCGCCCAGCTCGACTATGCCAACGCGCTGCATTTGTTCCCCCCTACCGGTACGGGTTGGTCGCCCCCGGTTCTGACCTGCTCAGCCCTGACCGGTGAGGGTATTTCGTCGCTCTGGAGCACGATTATCGACCATCAGCAGCGAATGCAACAGAACGGTCAGTTCCAGCAACGCCGGCAGGAGCAGCAGTTAGCCTGGTTTCGGGCGTTACTCCGACAACAGCTCGATGCCAATTTCTACAGCCAACCGGGCATTCGGGAACAGCTTTCAGCACTGGAAACGCAGATCGGTGACGGAACACTTCTCCCCGCTGCTGCCGTTCAGTTGCTGTTCTAGCCTGGACCAGTTCGCCGGCGCGGGTCCAGGCTACGTTTGCTCAAGACCACACATCGCTCAACACACGTTAAAACCTATCCCGTTTCTGCTTTTACGATTATGCATACATTACTGCTGCTAAGCGGCTTGCTGCTGACGACATCGGCATGGGCGCAGCGCGATACAACAATCATCATTACGACATCAGGGGGGCTCCAGTTCGATCAGAAGCGGCTGGTTGTCAAACCGAATACGCGGCTGCATCTGCGCTTTCTGAATAAAGACGACATGGCCCATAACCTCGTCGTGACGCGCCCAAACGCCCGGCTGCGGGTAGTCGAGTTTGCGCTGGCGCTGGGCGACAAAGGTCCCGCCATGCACCACGTTCCGGCGATGGACGATGTACTGGCGCACACGGTCAGCGTCGAGCCCGGCAATACCGACTCATTGACAGTCAACGTAGCGGACGGCGCTTACCCGTTCGTTTGCACCTATCCGGGGCATGGCGCCATTATGTACGGCATCATTTACGCAACGAATGAGCCGGGTAAGCTGCCTGACCCCAACACCGACCGTAACCTGCCCAATCCGGCTCGTGTCGCTGAAGCCGGTATGCATCAGCACGCCGAAGCATCTGGCCACCCGTATTCATTGACACTACCTGCCGTCTGCCGGACGTTTATGGCCGACTGCGGTCCGGCGGCTATTGCGGTTGGCCTGCCCGGTACCGATGGCGGGCAGTCGTACGTGTTTGATGCAGGTTCGTGTCGGTTACGCTATGCGTGGTCGGGCGGATTCGTCGACAACACGGAGCAATGGGACGGGAAAGGACAGCGATTTACCACCGTCGTGGGCGACATCTATTACCGCGACACCGACGGATTTCCGTGGCGGGTAGGTACGCAAACGCCCATTGTGCAGTTTAAAGGCTACCGACTGATCGACCGCTACCCGGAATTCCGGTATCTGGTCAATGGTGTAGAAATACGGGAACGAATCCGACCCCGGGCGGCTGGGCGTGGATTAATCCGAACGTTCACCATTGCCCCAACCAGGCAACCGCTGACGTTTATGGCTACGGCTCAGCCCGGTATTCAATACAGAGCCTCGACCGGGCGACTACAAAACAATCAGGTTCGGTTACCGGCTGGTACACGTCAGTTTTCGCTCACGCTCTCAACGCTTTAATCCATGCTGCTCACCCTCCTGACGTCGCTGTGGTTTTGGGTTGCTCCCGCTCCCGCCGATACGATTTCGGATTATTACACCATTGAAACCATTCCAACGCCCCCCGGTCTGACAGTCGAAACGGGGGGGTTGACTTTCCTGCCCGATGGGCGGCTGGCAGCCTGCTTCCACCGGGGTGAGGTAATGTTGTATAACCCCAAAACAAAGACGTGGAAGCTGTTTGCCGAGGGTCTGCACGATCCACTGGGCATACTGGCGATCAGCAATCGTGAACTGCTGGTGATGCAACGCCCTGAACTGACCCGCCTGACCGATACCGATGGTGATGGTGTCGCTGATACCTACGAAACGGTAGCCGACCAGTTCGGCATGTCGGGCAACTACCACGAGTTCGCGTTTGGTCCCGTCCGTGATGACAAGGGTAACCTTTACATCAGCCTGAACACCGCGTCGAATGGTGCCGGCATCCGTGCCGAGTTACGGGGGCAGTACGACTCCCTGGGTAGGCCGGGGCGGATGTATGCCTGCGTACCGTATCGGGGGTGGGTTATGAAAATTACACCTGATGGCAAAGTAAAGCCCTACGCCAGTGGGTTCCGGTCGCCCAATGGCCTCGGCATCGACGCACAGGGGCGATTGCTGGTGACCGACAATCAGGGCGATTGGCTTGGTACGAGCAAACTGTATAACGTAGAGGAAGGTAAGTTCTACGGCCATCCGACGAGTCTGGTCTGGCGTCCCGGCTTTCCCGATATCGACCCGCTGACGCTGTCGCCCCAAACGCTCGATAGTATGCGAACGGTGGAGAGCATCGCTTTCCCGCACGAGAGTATGGCGCATTCGCCAACCCAGCTGGTAGTCGACAGGAGCCAGGGAAAGTTTGGTCCCTTTGCCGGGCAGACATTCGTTGGCGAGATGGATTTTCCGCATCTACTGCGCGTCTTACCCGATATGGTCGACGGGCAGATGCAGGGGGCCTGCATACCCTTTTTTGCTAAAGGCGGCTCCGGCGGGACACCGCTGCGGATTGGCAACAACCGGCTTGCCTTTGCCCCCGACGGTAGTTTGTGGCTGGGACAAACCGACCACGGCTGGCTGGGCGACCGGGGTATTCAGCGCATCCGCTATACTGGCGGTACACCACTCGACATCCTGGCGATGACACTTACCTCAACCGGTTTCGATCTGACATTTACCCAACCCGTTGACGAAGCTACCGCCCGCCAGCTGGCCAATTACCAGCTTCGCTCCTACTATTACGAGTACCATCGGGCCTACGGGTCACCCCAGAAGGACGTGCAGACGATACCCGTTACAGCCGCTCAACTCTCGCCCGACCGCCGGACTGTATCGCTCACAATAGCGCAACTGCATCCGAAGCGCATTTATGAACTCCACCTGACCAACCTGACCGCTGGGCCCAAGAAGCTGATGAATCCCGTGATTTGCTATACGCTCAACCGGCTTCGCCCATCCGCTGTTGGCCAGACTAATTGAGAGCGGTCTTCTGTGTCAGGAAATCCCTGACAGCAAAAAGGGGCGAACCGATCGGTTCGCCCCTTTTTGCTGAACTACTATAGACTACGAATTGCCTAACGTCCGGTCGGGCTCATCGGCACGCTTCGCAGGAATAGCCCCATCTTCCGTTGTTGTATTCCAGTCCGCATCGGCTACTTTATGGCCCATCGAATTGCTGGAATCCACAACAGACGCGCTTTCTCCTTTTGCTTCCGCGTCATCACCTTCAGCAGCTAATACTTCGGCTTGCTGGTAATCGCCCGGTACGTCCGTATCGTTGCTGTCTGCTACGCGGGATGGCAGATCGTTGTCGAGATTTTTATCATTCAGCTGTGCCAGTTCGGGCGCGATACCCATCGTGTTGTGCATCTGCTGAGCCGCATACGACTCTGTGCTTTCTTTCCGGCTGTTGCTACTTACGCTCATGGCTTTGTTCGGTTTAGTTGTTTTGTTGAAATACGGCTGACATCTACCGGCGTCTTGTCAATACGCTGGCTGATTGCCGAGGTCTGTACCGGTCTGGCTGATTTGCTCCTCGTCAGCTTCGTCGTTGCCAGTCGGCTGCGTGTTGGCTGAGTCTCCTTCGCCATCCGCGTCGGCTTTCTCCTTCGCAGGAACCTCGGCGTCGGGTGTGCCCATCTCGTCCGCTGACGCGTAATCATCGGGGCCGCTCGTTGTTACATCGACAGTACTGGTGTTCACCCGGTTTTCACCACCGGTAGCACTTTCCATACCCTGTTCCGTAACCTGCATCTGGCTATCGTCCTGATCGTTCTGACGGAGCAGGCCGTGCTCGCTGTCCATATCGGTACTGCCGATGCCACGGTTGTTGCGGCCATCCTGACCACCCACTACGGTTTCGCTGTCAAGACCGTTCGCCGAGTTTTCTTCGCTTTGGCGATGCTTGTTGTCGATATTGGCCCGATCCTGATCGCTTCCGTCAGTACCTAACGGCTGTTCCTGCTTACCAGCTATCTGAGCCTCTTCCATTGAGTAATCGTCCTGTTCGTCACTCATCTTATTACATCGTTTACGTAATAATAAGAACTGACGATGCTGGCAAAAGTTTTAAAAGATCACCCACTCGTCTGCCAAACGGCGACGGGATCAACTTTTTTACCGGACTGGCTGGAGTCGATGCTTGCACCCTCAAAAAATCACTGCATCAAACAGGATACATATATCATTATTAAGTAGAGTTCGTAGTAATTAATACCTGGTTTCGGACTGCTATCCTACTATGTAATCAGTTTTTGTAACCTAACGCAAAAATTTACCAACTTGACACAATTAGCCATCGGCACTTTATTTATTAGACGGTATACCGGATTGTGCTTTCTACTCAGTTATTTTGCAACACGTCTTTTTAATAGTCATACACAGAGACGATTACAGCCTCAACAATTTAGCTGACCGCCTTACCGGACAGTTCTCTAAATAGCAGTTTTAATAGTTGGATAAAGCGTAATGTGAAAAGCGGACTGACTTTGTCGGACCGCTTTTTTGTTTTTGGGCATTAGCCAATAAAAAAGGCCCTGACAGTGCTGACAGGGCCTTTTTTGCGATTTAAAAATGGCGTTAATCTACATCCCAGAACAGACGGGTCGAGAAAACGTCGATCGTACCCTGCGCACTTACATTGGCCGCGTTCGATCCAGATTCCGTGTTAGGATAGAAAACCCGTACTGGCCGACGATTATCCGTGACCTGAACGCTTTGTGGCGTTACCGGCAAGCCAGTCTTGCGATATTCTGACCATGCCTCAAACCCGTTCAGGTTAGCTGCGGCCAGCCACTTCTGGATAGAGATCGCCGTAAGCTTATCCGTCGAAGCAGTCCAGTCGTAGTTGTTTACCCCGCTCCCTTTAAATGCATCGGCTCCAGTTGTACTGGCCCCCAGGGCGCGGAACGATTGTTTGATACCTTCTTCAAAGTAAGCCTGAGCCGTGTTTGGCAACGTAACATCTGAATACCGTTGCTTCGCTTCTGCCAGATTCAGTTGCACTTCGGCCGCCGTCATGATGACGAACGGGCGGTTGAACTGACCCCGAATGAGCAGGCTGGGACCAACCGCGCTGGTATTGGCAGGCAGATAGCCCGACGACGCACCGAATGGGGTTCCGGTGTAGTTAGCGGCCACTTCACGGGCCGTGCTAACCCCCGGATTCGACTGGTTTTCGTTGCCGACGGCGTATGCGATACGCTTAAGCCGCAGGGTATCACCCGACGATTTCAGGCTGTTGACCAGAAACTGGGTAATTCGGGGGAAATTGTTCAGGGCCCGGCGGGCATTCGTTTCGCTATAGCCCCAGCGGTCATAAATCGGATTGATTTTTCCCGCCGTCGCTACGTAGAAACTGGCTCCACCGACGCTTACATCTTCGCCCGTGATAAAGCCCGACCCACCCGTTACAATCTTATTGATCTCCGTTTTGATGTACGAATCGCGGCCAGATACACGAGACTGACGCATGAGGATGCGCATTTTTACCGAGTTGGCAAACTGCGCCCACTTCGTTGCACTACCACCCAGCATGATGTCAGCCGGTGTTGTCGTACTTGTGAACGCATTGGCTTTAATATCCGAGATTGCCTCGTCCAGCAGCGTAATCAACGATCCATAAACAGCCTGCTGATCGTCGAACTTAGGTGCCAGTGTAGCGCTTCCCTTCAACGCGTCGGAGTAAGGTAGATTACCGTACAAATCGACCAGTTGCTGAAAGATCAACGCTTTCATCACTTTAGCCGGTCCCTTCAGTGACGATTGACCGTTAGCATCAGCGTTGTCGATCACGAACTGATAGTCGTTCAGGTTATCGTAGTACCCATCCCAGTAGTTAAAATCACCATTGGTGAAGTTATAGGCAAACTGAGTTGTACTGATGATGTATCCGTTCGACTGCGTCCACTGCCCCGACCAGTATGCTCCCAGTTCGTTGACGTTGATCATGTTCGACGTCGTTGTGTTCTGGGCATTGGTAAACACGAAGCTCGGCGTAGCCGTCGGCAGCGTGTTGGGGTTTGTGTTTATATCGAAGAACTGCTCTTTACAGCCGCTGCCAGCCAATGTCAGCGCGGTTAGTAAGAATGCGATTTTTAGTTTCATATCAAACAGAATGACAGATGCTTAAAATGTAAGATTCAGGTTCACACCATATTGCCGTACCGGTGGCGTTTGCGCGGTGCTGTTGATACCGATACCAACTGCTGAGGCCGTCGAGCCGATGCTGGTGCTGCCAAGTGCTGGGTTACCCTGATAGCTGAATTCAGGGTCAGTGTAGAAGTTGGCTTTATCGACAATCGTGAATAGGTTCCGACCGTAGACAGCAAGGCTCGCAGCTGAAAAAATCTTCGTTCTGGTGATTAGCTTCTGGGGGAAGTTGTACGCCAGGTTGATGTCGCGTAGCTTGATGAACCAGGCTGGGTTAACGAAGTTCTCCGAGATAACACGGTAGTTATCTACCCACAGCGCATACTCTGCTTCACGGGTCAGCGTCGTATTAGCCGACACGGTGCCGTCCGTATTCAGGACCGCCGAGTTGGGGTAGATGTGTGGGTACCGATCTTCCGTCCACTTACCAGAACCGGTAAACGTCATCTGACGTCCCAGGTCGCTGTACATCACGTTGCCACCCCGGTATTCGAAGTTAAACGTGAAGGCAAAGTTGGCGTACTCCATCTTCGAACTCAGACCAGCAATGTGACGGGGCAGCGTACCGCCACGGCCCGTCAACGTTGTGTTGCGAAGGGGGTAACCTGTGGTAGCGTTCACCAGCACCCGACCCGATCCATCCAGTGCGTACTGGTAACCATCGGTTTTCAGGTACGGGAACCGCTCGCCCTTGACAACGCTCGTGTTGGCATAGCTGTAACCACCGTACTGAAACTCATTGATACCCTGATACAGGTCGATCACTTTGTTGTCGTTGTACGAATACCGGAGGGCAGCATCCCAGGTAAACCGGCCACCGCGCGCAATCAGGTATTTCAGTTCGGCTTCGTATCCCCAGTTGCGGGTTTCGCCCACGTTGATCAGCAGGTTCTGAAAACCCGTCGTGTTGGGAATACGTACCGTGATAACCTGGCCTTTCGACGTCTGCGTGTAGGCCGATACGTCGATGTTTACCCGGTTATTGAACAACTGGAATTCACCACCAACTTCGGCCGAATACACTTGTTCCGGCCGCAGGTTGGCGTCGGGCAGCGTACCACCAACCGTCAGACCTACCGTGTTGCCATAAGGGAATCCCCCCCCGTTGGCATAGACCAGATCAAGACCATAGAGCGGGACGTTATCGTTGGCGTTTTTATTGGCATTGACCCGAATCTTGGCGTAGTTCAGGACATTGCTGCGCAGACCCGGAATAGCGTCGGTCGCAATGAATGACAAAGCCGCACCATAGTACGGGTACGACCACGCATCTTTCGGGCGGGTTGGCTTATAGAACAATGACGTCTGATCGTATCGGAACGAACCGTTCAGGATCAGCCAGTTTTTGTAGTTCGTCGTCAGGTCGGCGTAGAAACCAACCCGGCGCTGTAGCGCGTTCGACTCGCCACCGGTCAGTTCGCCCTGGCGGTTAGCTACGTTGTATACCTCCGGTACAACGATAGAGTTTGACCCGATAGCGATGTTTTTAATCGCCCTCTGATACACACTGTTACCAAACAGCAGCTTGTTCTGAAACGAACCATAGGTTTTGTCAAGCTGAATCAGGAATTCGTTGTTGATGACATTCTCCGTACCCGAATAGTCGAATACAGAACCCAGCACGTCGGAGATAGCGCGGTAAATTCCCGTACCGTCGCCATCACGGAACCAGGGCGACGGAATGAACGAAGACGTCTTCGCCCAGTCGCTGTACGTAAACTTACCCGTCGTGTTCTTACCGATCCGCGAGTTGTTTTGTACACCCAGCCGTTCCGTAAACGTCAGCCAGGAGGTAGGCCGATAGCTCAGGTTCAGGTTACCGTTGATGTTGGCGTCTTTATAGTTAGCCCGGTTGTTATCGGCGTTGAAGTACGGGTTGTTAAAATAGTCGTTATAGAAACCGTTCGGGTTGGCCAGCGGATTGGTACGCCAGTCGCGCAGGTCGCTCAGTGGCAGGTTAGCGGGCTGGTTGATTACGTCGCCGTAAAAATCCGACGTTGTCCGGTTGTATACCGATTGGACGTAGGCGGCATTAAAGCCAGCGGTGAACTTACCGTATTCTTTAGTTGCCGACAGACGGGCACCCGTCCGGTTGCTTTTGTCGTTCGGAACGATACCGGCGATCGACTGATTTTCCAGCGACAGGTAGAACGAACTGGTTTCATCACCCCCCTGAAAGTTGATCTGGTTGTTCATCGATACGCCCGTGTTGAACGCTTTACGGCGCCCGTTGGGAACTGCCGAATAAGGCAGAATCAGCTGACTACCGTCCTGCGCCGTGCGGCCCAGAATCCGCGACGAGCCATCGAACGGATCGCCAAACTGCTGGTTTTCGTACGACCGCCAGTTACCCTGCATCCGCACGAGGGGATCGTTGCTGTAGCCCGCCGTACCAAATGACTGGTAATAGTGCGAGCCAGATCCGAACTGATCCTGAAACTGGGGCAGGAAGCTGATCTGCTCGATGTTGGTGCTGTTTGAATAGCCGATCCGCAGCTTACCCTTCTGGCCCCGCTTGGTTGTAATCAGGATAGCGCCGTTGATACCGGCCGAACCGTACAGCGTAGCCGCCTGTCCACCTTTCAATACCGTTACGCTCTCAACGTCGTTCGGGTTGATCGTCGCCAGAATCGTCGACGTGGTTTGCATACCATCCAGCACGACGAGGGCTTCGTTGTTACCCGTCAGCGAGCGGTACCCACGCAGAACGATTTTCACCGCCGGGTCGACGCTGTTATTGACATTGTAAACGGCTAGGCCGGTTACTTTACCCGACAGGGCCTGCGCCAGTTGGGGCGACCGGCCAACGGTTACGTCGCCCGTTTCGACTTTAGAAACCGCGTAACCCAGTTCGCGTTGGCTTTTACGGATACCCTGCGCCGTAACGACAAACTCCTGCAACGTTGAAGCATCTGCCGCCAGTACTACGTTGATAATGTTCTTATTGCCAATGGCTTCTTCCAGTCGCTTGTAACCGATGAACGAGTACACCAACGTGCTGGCCGTAGTCGGTACTGTGATACTGTAATTTCCATCAGCATCTGACGTAACACCGCGTGTCGTGCCCTTGATTGTAACGTTGACGCCCGGTAGCGCAGCGTTATCTTCTGATGATGTGATCTTTCCATTAATGACTCGATCCTGAGCCAGTAGCGGAATAGCGAATAAGCACAGCAAGAACTGTGTCAGTAAAAATTTACGCATAGATTTTAGTTTAAGTTAATGTGAATTATAGAACTCAATCAATAATCTTAGCAAACTTATTAAATAGTCCTTAAAAATAAAATTCTGCTTCTACTTGCAGTTATTCAACTGAACATTGGCTAATGCGCTATCTCATGGAATAATATTCGTCTTTTCTCTATAAATACACTTATACATAGATTTAGTAGAATTATAATGTAAAGACACTACTTCTGCCTACTGTTGATGCTGTTTACCCATGCTCGAACCAGTGTAGGGCTCACTGGATAGTCAGAACGCTACTCACAATTATGGCTAATGAGAAGGGGGCTAAAGCTGATCTAACCAGCTTTAGCCCCCTTCTCATTAGCCATAATTGGTACCCTACCGGTTCGATAACGGCCGCATGTGCCCCGGCATAATGTCTTCCCAGCGATACAGATGAAACGTGCGGTCGTCGCTCATGGCGATGAACAGACCATGCTGAAACTGCCCGTTCAGCGGCACCGAAACTGTTTCAGATCCGTCGCTCTGTGCAGCCTTCACCGTGACGACTTTCACCAGCCGATGTTCGAACGGGTGTTGCGCGGTGCCTTCGCGGGTAAAGATGTGAAACTTGTTGGCTCCCTGATCCGACACCAGAATGTAGCCCGTGCTGTCGGTCTGATTATAGATTGAGATGCCTTCGTGATCCTGAGTAAAGCCAGTGATGGCAAACAGGGCCAGTTCCTGATTACCCTTGTCAGGATCGGCGTAATACTGGTGTACACCCTTTCCTTCGTCGGAATAATATACGTAGCCCAGCTGATCGTCGACAGCGATGGATTCGATTTCTTTCAGGCCACTGTACTGCCCAAACTTACGCACCAGTGTGGCCTGCACATTGCCCGTTCCATCATCGTCGAGCCGGTACTGCCACAGGTACGTGCCATCCGTCGGGCCGTTTTTGCGACCAACGATGGCGTAAATGATACCCGCCTTATTTTTGTACAGCGAGATACCCATCAGATCCCGGAACTCGCTCCCCGTTTCGCCCACGAATACCTCAATTCCACCCTTGTCAACGGGCTTCATGTCGGGCAGGGAGTAGATCCGTAGCTTGTGGGTCAGTCGCTCGGTAGCCACAGCGATATCGGTTGCTGTACCGCCCAGCATCAGGCCGTATTCGATGTCGACATTGTCAGGCCGCTGTAATCCGCGCACCGTCCTGTCGGCCTGCAGTTTGCCGTTCAGATCGAATACATACAGGCCACCATCTTTGTCTTTGTCGGTACCGACGATCAGGCTTTTGGCGGGGTCGACCGGGTTAATCCAGACGGCCGGATCATCGGTGTCGTGCCGTACAGAATCAGTGATAACTACGGGGTTTATCACCGCAACCGCAGTGTCACTCGATTGGTCTGTACGAACTGTATTTTGCTGCGTCTGGCAGGCACCAGCGCCCAGCAAAAGCAGGCTTACATATAGTCTGTTCATAGCTTCGCTGTTTGTCGTTTGTGGTTTGTCGTTAGGCTGACGCCGGAGGAACGACAAACCACAAACGACAAACAGATTTTAGTTCGTCCCGTAGGCACCGATCGTGGTCGACGGGGCAGGTGATTTATAAGTAGTCCCGTTGGCGAACGTCAGGCCGGTTGTCGAGTACATGGGTGTGAAGCTCGTCGTGCCTTTACCAATTGCGGGGGAGCCACTTTGCAGGCGAAAATCCCAGGCCGTGTTAAACGTCGAGTTTTTCAGATCGGTGCTGAGCGGATAATTCACGAATTTGGGGTCATTGTCGCCCACCGTTTTACTGGTAACGTCGTTTGTACCGGCCAGAATTTCGCTGCTGGTCTGGAAGCCGGTTACGCCGTCCTGCGTGGTTCCGTAGTACATGTTGTTGCTCACCTTCGTCCGGCTATCCTCCGGATTTTTCGGGTCACGCTTGATGCCGAAGCGGTCGTTGGCCAGCAGGTTATTGTACAGTTCAGCCCGAACAGCAATCTCCACCCAGATCGACCCGCCCTTGATCGTCGGCCGGCGCCAGCCCGCGTTTACGATGGTGTTGTTGTAGCCAATCACGTAGGCCTGCGGAGTCCGATCACCCGTGTTTGAGAGTTTCAACGCATTCGTGTTTGGACTGTAAACCAGATTGTACGCGACGTCGGCCTGCACGCCTGACTTGATGTTGATCGCATCACCACCCGATACACCCGTCGTATAAATTTTGTTGTTGGCGATAATCACTTTGCCCCCTTCGATGTAAAAACCGTCTTCGTTCTGGTTGTTCAGCCGACTATTGACGATGACCAGTTTACCGTTGATGTTCGAGTAGTTAACGGCTGGCACGTGGTTACCCGCTGCGGCTTTGTACAGACCCGCTTTCACCGATGGCGAACTCTCCGTCGTGACAGCCCCGCCATATTCCAGGATGGCATTATCGATTAGCAGTTCCGTACTGGTCGGTGCGGCAATGATACCGCCCCACAGGTTGCCGTACTGGTTAGCCGTGGTTTTCCAGGCATCGGGCACGGTAAATTTTACCGGGCTGGCCGACGTACCGACCACGTACAGATTGCCTCTGACAATAAATTCGGGCTTCACCGTCGAATCACTGAACACAATGTTGACCCCTTCCTGAATTATCAGCGACTGGCTGGCCGGTACCTGGATGTGGCCCGTCACGTTGTAGGTGTTTCCCTTCGTCCAGGTACCCGACACGTCGCCCGATACGGCGTTGTTGACCGTAGGCGCTGGCGTGGGTGTAATGGTCGTACTATCGGTACTGGTTTTCGAACAACCGGTCAGCAGCAGGGTTGCGCTAATGGCGAATAGAACAAGTTGTTTCATGATAATCAGTTGGTTGTTAGATTGCTTGAAAGCTATTTGAGGAGATTCTCCGGCAGAAGACCCCACGGCAGCGGCCGTGGGGTACTGCATCTCTTACAGTTTGTAACGGACACCCAGCACGTAGGATCGCTGGTAGAAGTCGCGCCGGATCAGCGTCTGGCCAGGCAAATCCTGATTAGGGGCGTCGCCATTGTTTTTGTTGATGTTGCGGATAAAAATTTCGGCGGGGGTATTCAGCAGATTATTCGCTTTCCCGAACAGCAGCAGGCCCGTTTTGCCGAGTCGTTTTTCCAGCGACGCATCCATCTGGATGAATCCCTTCTGGTACAGATCATTGTCGACAAACTGCGACACGGTATTGATGCGGGGGCCGGTGTAGCTGGCGGCAAGCTGCCCATCCCAGCCGTGGTTCGCGTCGCGATACAGCAGCGACAGGTTAGCGATGTGCGCAGATTGTCCGTAAAGTGAGCGCGTCTGGTTGACGGTGATGGTCTGCAAATCACCCTGCGCGTTGCGGATACGGGTCGATTTGGGCGTGGTAATCGTTGAATTGGTATACGTATAATTCGCTTTTATACCCCACTGCCGGACGTACTTGATCGCGTCGAGTTCCAACCCGAAGTTGGTGGCGTTGCCGAAGTTGCCCGGCCCGTAGTACAGGTCCTGACCCCGGATCGCGTCTTTTTGCAGCGTGTACTCGATAGGGTCTTTGATGTGCTTGTAAAACAGGCCAACCATAAACTGCTCCAGCGGACGCGGAAAGAATTCGTACCGCAGGTCGACGTTATCGGCGATGGCGCGTTTCAGATTGGGATTACCCCGCTCCTGGTATTCTTCGTTGACAATCCGATACGGCACGATCTCGAAAAAGCCGGGCCGGTTCAGCGACCGGAAATAAGACAGCCGCCAGTTGGTCTGCGGATTGGTTCGGTACCGGAAATGCAGGCTGGGCAGCAGGTCGGTGTAAATCTGGCTACCGGTGGGGTTGTCCTCGCCAATCGGGAATTTCATGGCGTATCCCTGATTGGTATGCTCTACGCGCAGCCCGCCGATGACTTCCAGCGGCTTATCGACGGTGCGGAATTGCAGGTAGCCCGATGTCGTTTGCTCGGTCGCGTCGTAATTCAGGGCCGATGCCACCGACCCCAGCGGGTTCTGAATGGCGTAACTGATCTGGTTATAGTCCGTAAAATCGACGCCGTAGGTCGCAAACGGATTGGTGGGCCGGATGGTGTAGTTGTTGTAAAAATTCGTGCGCTGTTTGTCGCGGTACAGCCCCCCCGCCATCCACTCCACGTCCGTGTTGAGCAGATTGGTTTTCAGCGTCAGGTTCAGGTAACCGGCCAGGTCATTGTCGGTATTATGTTCCCACCGGCGCTGCCCGTCCTGCACGGTTGTGCGGGTTTCCACGAAGTTTTTCCGAACCCCCAGCAGCGATATATACGTCTGATCGGGAACGGCATTGGTAGCCAGCGAGTACACCGCCGACCAGTTGAGAGCCAGCGCGTCGGTCAGCTGATGCGTGCCCTGCAAGGTGCTGTTGTATATTTTTTGCTGCGTCAGCCGCGAGCGGGTTTCGAAGCCGAGCGTTGCATTACCCAGCGCCGGATCATAGCCACCGATACCCAGCTGCGTCGTTTTCGTTTCGCGAATCTGCGCGTTGTTTAACCCAATGAATGCGTTGAACCACTGAAGTTTATGCCGAACCGGGCCACCACTATTGCCGAACCGATAGTCGATTTTGGCGTGAACACCGTAGCGGGTCTGATGCTCCGAATACTGCCGTTCGCTCTGTTTGTCGAGCGTAACCCCGCGCAGTGTATCGACCACGTCGCCGGTAAAAAATAAGCTGTTACTCCCCCGAAACGTATTTTGCAGACTACCCGCTAGCATCACGCCCAGCCGCCGGTTCAGAAATCGGTTGCCGATGGCGAAACTGCCGATCAGGTTGGGCGGTGGTGTTGCCGAGGTATAGGTCGAGGAGGCTTTGTTGAAGTCGGCGGCTTTGGCCGAATACGTACTGCCGAACTGCTCGTAGGGCGACTGCGGGTTGATGTTCCTGGTGTCGAAGCGAACAAACGGCCGGTTGGCGAATAGTTCGCTGTAGCCGGTTGCCAGGTTCGCCAGCACGGTCGGCCGGTCGGGGGCGTCACGCATGACCATGTTGATGGCTCCGCCCACCGCATCACCTTCCATGCTTGGCGTAAGGGCTTTGTAGACCTCCAGCCGATCGAGCAGTTCCGACGGAAAAATATCGAGCGGCACGTACCGGTAGCGGTTGTCGGGGCTGGGAATTTTCACCCCGTTGACGAGTGTGTAATTGTACCGTTTGTCCATCCCGCGCAGAATAGCGTATTGCCCGTCGCCATTGGAATTTCGTTCGATACTGATACCCGATACCCGCTGAATGACGTTGGCAACGGTCAGATCGGGCGATAGCTCGATGGTCCGTCCCGACACGATGTTGGTGATCTGGTGCGCGTTGCGTTCAAGGTCACGGGCCGTATTGTCGCTGCTACCGTCGCGCTTACCCGACACGACCACTTCACCCAGCATCTTCTCGTCGGACTGGAGCGCAAAATCGACGACGTGTTCCGGCTGATCGACGGCGATCTGCCGCGTTGTCGCCTGGTAACTGACGTAGCTGATCTGAAGTGTGTAGGTACCCTTCGGCACATTGCGGATGATATAAGTACCATCGAGCCCTGTTACAGCGTAAAGCTTCGCCGACTCAATCCGGACGGTGGCCCCAATGATCGTTTCGCCCGTCGCGGCATCCGTGGCCCGGCCCCGCAGGGTTGCTGCCGACACCAGTTGAGCCGTTGTCAGCCAGGCAAGCATAAGCCAGTAGCGTGTTCGCATGTCGTTCGTACAGACGCCCGGTGGTTGGCTATCGTCTGCCGACACAAAGGTTACCGGACTCGTTACCGGAGCCAAACGGAGCGAACAACCAGCCCCCGAATCGACCGTAAACAAAAAGGCAACAGCGTGAACAGCGAGCCATTAACTATCTGATTACCAAATGACTATTTCGTTACAATCTGCCAATTATCATTGTGTTAAGGATAGCGGGCAATCCGTAAAACTAGCTACCAAAACGCTGTACGAAGGCAGACAGCGATTCGCCCTCCACAAGCCCCAGCTTTTTGCGTAACCGGTAGCGTGACACACGCAGGCTGTCGGCCGAGATACCGAGTAGGGTTGCGGTATCAGCTGATGTCATGCTCATGCGAAGTAAGGCCGCCAGCCGGAGTTCGGCCGACGTCAGATCAGGGTACTGCCGTAGCAAATCAGTCATAAACTGAGGGTGTACCTGATCGAACGTGGCCCGGAAGTCGTCCCAGTTTTTGTCGTGAGTAAAGCTCTGCCCGATCTTCTGCACAACCTGCTTCAACTGACGGCGTTGATCGCGCTTATCATCGTTGAGCAGCGTGGTCAGGTCGGTACGCAGGCCATCCAGCACCTGATTTTTCTGAATCAGATGGAGCGTGTGCGACGTCAGCTGCTGTCCTTTTAGCTGAAGCTGGTAACGCAGATTCTCTTCCGACAGCTGCTTGTTCGTCAGTTCAGCTTCCATAAGGTCACGCTGCGTCTGGTAAATCTGGGCCGCCTGCTGGGAGCGGGCCGCTTCTGACCGAATCTTTAACCGCTGCCGACTGATAATGACCAGTGCCAGTCCGCCAGCCAGCAGCAGCCCCGCGATAGTACCCCCCGTGATGAGAAAATTTAGCCGTTGCTGCGCATTCAGCTGGGTTATCTGGTTGTCTTTACGCTCGATGTCATACAACGTCTGCATGAGTGCAATCTGCCGGTTGGTTTCGATGGCGTAGAGCGTATCGGTCAAATCATGGCTGGCCTCAAAGTACTGGTAAGCACTATCGTGCTGCGCCAGTAGCTGAAACGTTTTACCCAGGTCACGATAGGCCCCGTTGAGCTGATACTTGTCATTCAGTCGCCTTGCCTGCCAGACACCCTGCCGGTACTGTTGGATTGCCGCTGCATATCGCCCCGTTTTGCGATGAATATCACCCAGATTGTTTATCAGGCCAATCTGCCCGCTACGGTCGGTTGGCGGGAGCAACTGCATAGCCGCCTGGTAGTAGAAGCGGGCGGAATCGTAGCGGGCCTGGTCTTCGTAGATACTGCCCAGATTCTCATAGATAACGGCCAGACTGGCGGGCTCACGGATACCCCGGTGCTGGGCCAGGGCCCGTCGCTGATAGTGCAACGCCGTTGGCAGGTCGCCTTCTTTTTCGTACAAATGCCCGATATTCCCGTACGTCTGCGCCAGCCCCAGCCAGTTCGTTGTTCGTTGATAGATCGCTTCCGCTTCGTCGAACTGCCGACGCGCCAGCCGTGGTTGCCGGTTGTAATAATAGACCGTACCGAGCTGATTCAGGTTTTCAGCCAGCCGGTCGGTCTGATCCGTTCGGCGCAGTATGCTCTGGGCCTGCAACAAGTACCGAATGCCGGACGCGTAATTACCCTGATGGTATAGCAACAACCCCAACTGTTGCTGCCGGTCGGCCTGCTCACTCAGATCACCCCGCTGTCTGGCCTGAGTCAACTGCTGATTCAGCCGCACGTACATATTATCGGGCGATGGCCCGGTCATGGGACGCATCTTCTCCCTAACCTGCCCATAAGCCATCATAGAGCAATGACTCATCAGCCCGAGCAGCAGGCCAATAAGCAGCCACGGCGTTATCGTATTAGTAGATAGCAGTACTGGTCGGATGGCTTGAGACGGGCTGCCTGGTTTTCTTCAGCCGGTTGAAATTAGCAGATCACGGACTATCCGACTGTTAAGGTTTTGTGAATGCGGAGCTTCCGATTGTATACACATACCAAAACAACGTAGCCAACCAGCAGCTAAACCAACGTACTACAGCTAAACCGTCCGATTACTTAAATAACTTCTTCACAAAAAATTACAGCAGCTAAACTCGTTTCGTGCACTGCCAATTTTCTCTATGCTAATACGCTGATGACAAAATATCATATTGACTTAATAGACTATTGCCATATTACCTGTCACTATACGCTTGTTAAGCCTAAGTATTTACCGTACTACAAACTGAGTAAAACAAGCTATAATACAATTTATGATACTTATTGTGTTCATATAGAATCACCAATTTTTGTTCGGTTTTTCAGTAATTTGCAGTTAGTAAAATTCTATTTAATCTGCTTTTAATAATCATTATCAGAATATTAAAAGCGGATTAAGGGGTACTGTCAATTTTTACACAATTATTTTCTGGTCAACTTTTATGAAAAAAGTTTTATTCGGAAGCTGGTTTCTGTCGCTCCTGTTTTGCCTGCCGCTTCTGGCGCAGGACGCAGCAGTGACGGGCCGCGTGACTTCATCAGACGACGGATCGACCTTGCCTGGCGTAAGTGTCGTAGTGAAAGGAACATCGAGGGGAACGACAACGGATGCTAACGGGGCTTACCGCATTGCGGCTGGTTCGGGCGCGACGCTGACGTTTTCGTTTGTAGGCTTCAAACCGCAGGACGTAGCCGTCGGCAATCGGAACTCAATCAACGTTGTTCTTGCCGCCGATGCCTCTACACTGAATGAGGTTGTCGTAACCGGGTTCGGTATCAAGCGGAACGAACGGGAAATCGGTACGTCGGTAACCAAGGTCAGCAATGCCCTCATCACGCAGGCCGCTCCAGTAAACGTAGCCAACGGCCTGACGGGTAAAGTGGCGGGTTTGCAGGTGAACTTAACCAACAACGGCGTTGGTGCCAGCCCTCGTCTGACGATTCGCGGTAACCGCTCATTCCTGGGTAACAACCAGGCGTTGCTCGTTGTCGACGGTGCTATCACCGACATCAGCTATCTGTCGTCGATCAACCCCAACGATATTGAAAGCACATCGGTGCTGAAAGGCCCCAGCGCGGCTGCCCTGTACGGGTCAGATGCGTCGAACGGGGTACTGGTCATTACGACGAAGAAAGGTACAACCAACAACAAACCACAGATTTCGTATACCAACAATACCCAGTTCGAGCGCGTATCGTACATGCCCGATCTGCAGCGTATTTACGGCTCGAACGGCGGTGAAGGCGCGCCCTATCTCGATGCCAATGGACAACGGCTATACGTGCCGTTTGAAAACCAGAGCTTCGGACCAGCCTACGATGGCTCGACACGACCGCTGGGCTTCGGCGTACAGGTTACCAACCCCGATGGGTCGATCCGACTCGATACCTTGCAGGTGCCTTATTCGTCGACAGGCGTTGACCCACGGAGAGCTTTTTTCAATACGGGTGTTACCCAGCAGCACGACCTGGCTTATCGCATCGGCGACGGGCAAAACTACTTTGGACTGGGCCTCCAGCGCGTCGATCAGAACGGAATTGTACCAAATGATAAATACAACCGTACCAACGTAACGGTGAACGGAGGGCGGACGGTCGACAAGTTTTCGTCGAACGCCAAAATGCAGTTTACCTATGAAAACACAAATAAGGAGAACGGTGACTTTGCGCAGAATCGGCCTTTATACTGGAACCTACTGAACCAGCCCGCACACGCCCCCCTGACCGACCCGCGCATCACCGACATTACGTCACCCTACGGCGATGTCAATGGCTTTTTCAACGCGTATTACCCGAACCCCTCGTGGCAAGTGTCGGGCAACAACTCGCGGGCTGTCACCAACAAGTATTCATTTCAGGGTTACGCCGACGTTTCGTATCAGTTCACCAAATGGCTGAACGTACTGTACCGCATCAGCGCCCAGGCGACGAACTCGCAGTTTAAATCGAATCTGGCCGCCGTATCGTTTAGTTCGTATGCCCTGGGCGACCCCTGGGGAGCGGGCAACATTGCCTCGTCGGTAAAGCAGGTCAACGGTAATGTAGCGAACGCTGGTCTGACATCTGCCCGCTTTACGGGTGACCTGCTGATCACGCTGGCACCGACATTCGGTGACTTTACGCCCAAGCTGATTCTGGGTCAGCAATCGCGTGTCGACTATACGCGTTATCTTACGTCATCGGCTAGTCAGCTGGTCGTGCCGGGGACGTACAACATTGCTAACCGACTGGGTAATGCCAGTGTAGGTGAAGGCTCATACCAAAGCCGCCTGCTGGGTTATTTTTACGACTTTACGCTGGGCTTCCGTAACTGGGCTTTCATCAACACAACAGGCCGTTACGATAATACATCGCTGCTGGCACCGGGCAACCGTTCTTACTTCTATCCCGGCGTAAACGCATCGGTCGTGCTGACCGAAGCCCTGCCAGCGCTCAAAGACAGCAAGGTAATTTCGTACCTGAAACTGCGGGGTGGTGTTGCCAAAGCCGGTAATATCAGCGTTGGGCCGTATCAGTTGCAGAACGTATTCAACCCCGGCGGTGGCTTCCCATTCGGCAGCCAGCCCGGTTTCCTGCAAAGCACGCAACAAAATGACCCCAATCTGAAACCGGAGTTCACGACAAACCGGGAAGTAGGTATAGAAGTGGGCCTGTTCGATCGTGTTAATGCCGAGATCGTTTATTACTCGACCGTGACAACCAATCAGACCGTACCTATCGCCGTATCGCGGGCAACGGGTTATGCTAACGCGCTGATCAACACGGGTTCGATGCAGAACAAAGGGCTTGAAATCGAACTGAAAACGCTGCGACCAATTGTCAGCGCGGGCAAATTCACCTGGAACATTAATACCAACTTTACCTATCTGAACAACACCGTCACGTCGGTGTATCAGGATCTGGACCGCATTAATATTCCTCAGGCTGGCAGTATCTACTCGCCGTTCACCTTCGGTGCGGCATCGAGTGTGTACGCAGCCGTCAACTACGCGTATCCGTCGCTATTCGGGAATGATATAGCACGGGTGCAGAATACCAACCCGAACGCAAGCTATTACGAAGCGAGCGGTGCGCACGTTGGTCAGGCGGTTGTCAACCCCGTTACAGGCTATCCTATTCTGGACCCTACTATCCGTTATCTGGGCAACACACAACCCAAGTATCGCTTTGGTTTGAATAACACGTTTGCGTACGGCGGCTTCACACTGAACGCGCTGGTGGAATACCGGGGTGGTAATGTGATCTACAACGCGCTGGGTAACGCGCTTGAGTTTACGGGTGCCGGTATTCGCTCAACCTACAACGGTCGCCAGAACTTTGTTTATCCAAACTCAGTCGTTGGGACAACGGGAGCCGACGGGTCGACTACTTATTCGCCAAACACGAGTGTCTCAACCCGCGATGGCAACCTGGAATTCTGGACGAACTCGGGTTACCACAATGCCGTATCGAGCTACGTAACGAGTGCGGCCTTCTGGAAACTGCGCGAACTGGCACTGAACTATACGTTTCCGGCTAACATCCTGAGTAGTGTCAAATTTGTCCGGTCACTGAGCATTGGCTTAACGGGTCGTAACCTGCTGATGCTGCGTCCGAAAACGAACGTCTTCACCGACCCTGAGTTTTCACTGGACAACAGTAACGCGCAAGGTGCTACCAATGAATACCAGACTCCACCAACGCGTCAGTACGGTTTTCGGGTCGCTGTTGGTTTCTAAGTCATCTTCTTATCAGCAAGAATCATGAATGTCAAACGTCTTACATTAGGGGTCCTTATCGCTACGCTCACCATCACGTCGAGCTGCAAGGAAGGATACCTCGATATTAACGATAATCCGAACCAGGTAACGGCAGCTACGCCCGTGCTGGTATTACCCGCAGCACTGGCGTCGTCTGGCTCTTACTTCTCCACTAATTTTACGTTTCTGAATTTGTGGATGGGGTACTGGAACTGGAGCGGTAACTATTCGATTGGCACGTCGGATAAAAACTATCAGTTTACGAATAACTTCAACACAGGTATCTGGGATAATGCATACATTATCCTGAAGAACTACGATTACATCGATACGCAGGCGGCTTCGCTCAGTCAACCGCAGATTCAGGCGATGGCGAAGATCATGAAAGCACTCCACTTTCAGATTCTGGTCGATACATACGGCAACATTCCGTATACCAACGCGCTGAAAGGCATTTCGACAGCGCAGCCAACCTACGACGATGCAACGGCCGTTTACGAAGACCTGTTCAAACAGATCGACGCGGCTTTGACGCTTTTCAACGACGCGGACAAAGTAGCTGCGCAGGGCGGTACGGTGGTAAATCCGGGGGCAAACGACATCATGTTCCAGGGCAACATTGCCAAGTGGCGTCGGTTTGCCAACACGCTCAAACTACGAATGTTGCTGCGTCAGTCGGAAAAGTCGGATCGGCAGTCATTTATTCAAGCCCAGCTGGCCACGATCAAAGCATCGGGTTATGGGTTTACCCTGACTGGTGAGAATGCTGCTGTTAATCCGGGTTATACCAACTCCGCTGGTCAGCAAAGTCCGTTTTATGGTACGTACGGTAATGGTGTCAACGGGCAACCGGTCGAAAACTACAATATCTACCGGGCCAATAAGTACGCCGTTGATTTCTACAGAACGGAAAACGACCCTCGTATCAGCCGGTTCTACACGCCAGTTAGTGGTACTACCTACAATGCTACCAACTTCGGTACGATTGCGCCACAGGTCAATAGCCTGGTGTCGGGTATCGGTAACGGTCTGCTGAACAATGTCAACCAGCCTGCCTACATCCTGACTTCGCACGAAGCCTTTTTCGTGCAGGCGGAAGCGGCACAGCGCGGCTGGATTTCGAGCACCGCTCAAACGCTGTATCAGCAGGGCATCACAGAATCGTTCGTCAATCTGGGCCTGACAGCCGCCGACGCATCGACCTACTACGCGCAGGCACTAACGAACGTGGGCTGGGATGCATCGACCAACAAGATTCAGGCAATCATTACCCAGAAGTGGGCGTCGCTGAATGGCTGGTCACCGTTTGAAGCCTGGTCTGATTACCGTCGCCTGGGCCTACCGGCTGTACCCATTTCGCAGGACCCCAGCACGTCGATCAAGCAGATTCCGGTGCGGTTGTTCTACCCCCAAAGCGAGTACAACTACAACAGCACAGTGGTAGCCGCACAGGGTAATATCAATCAGTTTACATCCAAAATCTTTTGGGTAAAGTAAGTACTCACAGTTACTGAAACGGAACGCTCCGTTTCAGTAGCTATACCATACTGACAATCATGAAAAATTTTCTCTACAGTGCCCTGATAGCCGGATTAGCCGCTAGCCTGTCGGGTTGCCTGAACGACGACGAGCACTACACCGATTTTAAAAATGTGGGTGCCGTAGCCGAGATTCCCTCGTCGGCTTTCTACGGCATTGAAGACAATCAGGGGTTATCGATCAGCACAACGCCGACGTCGTATACATTCGACGTCAACGTGGCGTCACCTACCCCGCCTACGCAGGATGTGACGATTACGCTGTCCGTCGACCAGGCAACACTCGACGCGTATAACACCACTAACGGCACTACGTATCAACTGTTGCCCTCGACGCTGTACCAGATTTCGTCATTAGCGACTACGGTGAAAGCGGGTAGTCGGCTGGCTCCGATTGTTGTTGCACTTTACTCGGGTAGTGACCGCGTACCTGATCCGGGGGCTTACAATGATGCGAATTATGCGCTGCCGCTGAAGATTACCAGTGCCAGCAATAACGTGGCGATCAGCAGCAACTACGGGTCGAAGATCATCTTCGCCAAAATCAGAAACCAGTACGACGGTACATACCTGGCGAAAGGTACGTTTACGCACCCTGTCAACGGGCCACGGGCAATCAACAAGGAGAAAACGCTGGCAACCATCAACCTGACAACCGTACAGACGGAATATGCTGATCTGGGCGGTAGTGGCTGGCTGATGCAGCTTCGCGTAAACAGCGACAACACCGTTACGCTGATTCCCAAGGGCAGCGCCAATACAGGAACGATCCAGTTTGGTACGAACAAATACGATCCGTCGACGAAGACCTACACGCTTAACTACAAGTATGCTGGATCGGGTGGCGACCGGGTTATCTCGGAAACGCTGACCCGCGAGTAGTCAACAATCGGGGTACGAAAAAGGGGTTGAGCACCGGTGCTCAACCCCTTTTTTTATACGAATACCGTGCATCAGCCAGTTATCGTCGCAGGCATTTCTTTACCGGTTAGTTCAGCCAGTAACTCATCGACATTCACCGTAGCAAAGCTGCTGGCGTAGTCGGCCATAGCGTAGGGAATGATTAGCTCGCGCTCGTTGATAAGGCCCCCGCAACTATACACGACGTTTGGTACGTAACCCTCGCGCTCGTTCTCGTCGGGGCTCAGAATAGGCTCTTTCGTACGGCCAATGACCTTGCTCGGATCATTCAGATCGAGCAGGAACGCACCAATGGCGTATTTCCGCATCGGCCCGACACCGTGACTCAGCACCAGCCAGCCTTCCTCTGTCTCGATGGGCGAACCGCAGTTACCGAGCTGCACGTACTCCCAATGGTACGTCGGTTTCAGGATCAGCTCTTTCGTCTGCCAGAAGTACAGATCGTCGGAATACATCAGGTAGATATTCTCACCGTCCTGCCGCGAGATCATAACGTATTTACCGTTGATCTTGCGCGGGAACAGCGCCATTCCCTTGTTCGACACCTCGGCCCCATTGAGCGTACTGACGCTGAAATGGGTAAAGTCTTTGGTTTCGAGCAGTTGCGGAAACGTCACCCGGCCGTTATACGCCGTATAGGTGGCGTAGTACGTAACCTCGCCATTGTCGTCGGTAAACTGCACAAAACGGGCATCTTCGATACCGTTTGTTTCATTGGGTGAGGAGGGGAAAATGCACCGCTCGTCCAGACTCTGATCGTCCTCGAAGTGGATTTCGTAGTTCGACTTCGCCAGCGCCAGCAGGCCGCTCGCGATGGTGTCATACTCGGCATTGTACCGAAACTGAGCCGATATCCGTTTGATCTGCGCTTCCAGCTCCGACAGGCTGAACTCATCGCCCAGCCCCAGCATCATTTTTTCCTGAATGCTGTTTTCCAGCCGAAGTTCGTACAGCTTTCGCTCGAACTGACTGCGGTTGAAGCGGTGATTGGGCACCGTCTCGGGGGAGGTAACGTAGCGAAGCGGCTTACGCAGCACGATCTTTCCGTCGGCATCGATGTATCCCATCCGAAACGAGATCGATGATACGTGCCCTTCGCCCGTCGCCCGTAGGCTAAGAATAAAGCGTTTATAGCCGGGTGGTACGTTGGTCTGATCGGGGTGCCAGATCATCGACGGGTTGAACAGAGCCGCCGACTCCAGCGAGTACTCCATCGTGAAGTAAGCACCCAGCAGGAGTTGTCGCTCGGTCGACAGCGGCTCATCGGTCAGTAAATGCGCTTTAATTTGCCCGAAGCGTTGGATCAGGAATCGCTCCAGCCGGTAGTGACGACCGCCAAACTCGCGAATCACCTCGCCGAGCTTCCGGTCGACTTCTGCATCGCTCATCGCATTGACCCGCGCAATGATTTTCAGCGTCCGGGTAGTACCCAGCTCAAACGGACGAAATAATACACGGGTGGGGTCAGGACTCAGCACTATGCCGGTACGGGTGGCTTTAACACTCATTAGAAAAATCGCAGGTCGTTATAAACACAAGATAGAACGAAGAAGACGCCGAAGATAAGGTACACAGGTGCTAATTCTGTGCCACTCATTCTTCAGCGTCTCTGATTTATAGGCAATCGACGGATCGATTGTTACGCATTCGTCAGGGCAGGCAGGCTCACCTTGACCGACTTTGTAATTGTTCGTTGCTTTTGCGCCGTGTATAGGTCAGTCAGCGCCATCAGGTACGACAGTGTTGATTCAGCACCTTGATTTTTGTTGACCCGGTCGATGTGCAGGCCATCACGGCAACCACCCGTCTGCTGATCGTACAGCGGCAGCCCCAGATCGTTCAGACCCGTAAACCATTTGAACACCCGGATAGCGGTACGGTGCCACTCGTCGTCGCCCGTCATCGCTGCGGCACTCAGGCAGGCCGATACCGCTGACTGCGCTTCCAGTGGCTGCTGATCGAAATACGCCCGTGACTTACCCCGCTCGTAAAATCCGTTGGAGCCGATGGGCTGGAAATGACCCCGTTCCGAGGTTTGTACGTCAATCAGCCACTTTAGTGAGTTAAGTCCGATTGATGCCAGCCGTTCATCGCCCGAGCGGATCAACGCATGTGCCAGTACCGCGTTGTCGTAGGTAAGGATATTCTCGAACCACGGCCAGTCTTCGGTTGCCGTTTCGGTGTAGCGGAACATCAGTTTATCCAGCAACTGTCGCTGAATATTCTTGGCCAGCCGGTCGTCGTTGAATTTCTTCTGGTATTCGTAAATACCCAGCAAGGCGAATGCCCAGGCCCGTGGCGACGCCATCTGACTGATACTCGGCAGCACACTCTCAAACAGACTCATGGCCCACGTTACCGCATTCAGGTCCGTTGCCCGGCCAATGCAAACCCCCAATGCCCAGACAGTACGCCCGGTGCTGTCATCCGACCCGACTTCTTCAAGCCAATGGCGGTTGTAGCTCATGAAGTTCCGAAACCGTCGATGTTCCTCGGAGTAAGCATGGTTGATGAATGCGCAGTAATTATCCGACGCCTGCGACAGCTTTCGGTCGACGATACCGTCCTCCTTGAGCATAATCGTCAGGATCAGGGCCCGCGCATTGTCATCGGTACAATAACCTTCCTCGTAGAAGGGCAGGTGATAGCGAGCGTGCTGAACGATACCCGTCGAATCGGTCAGCCGGAACAGATGGTCGAGCCGAATAGTCGGTAGTTTAAACGCAGCACTACCGTTACCGCCCATCGTGTAAGGCGTTTGACTATTGATCGTGCTCATGCGTTCCCGACGCGCTTTGGCAAATGAATGGGCGTATTCCTGAATGGTCCGTTCCCAGATCATACTCCGGCCCATCATGTACGCCTTTTTGCGCATACCATGCCGGGCCGATTCGTCGGTCAGCAAGTTGATAATCTCGTCGGCAATCGCCTGATCGTCGCCAAACGGCACCAGCACCCCGCGCCCATCGGCCAGCAGTTCCTCCGCGTGCCAGTACGGCGTCGACACCACGGCCTTACCGCACCCAAAGGCGTACGATAACGTACCCGACGTGATCTGGGCGGGGTTGAGGTAAGGAGTGATGTAGATGTCAGCAGCCCCCAGGTATTCCAGCAAATCTTCGATCTCGACAAACTGGTTGTAGAATCGCACATTGTCGCGGACACCGCAGTCGGCAGCCAGTTTTTTCAGGCTATCGCGATACGCTTCACCCTCATGCCGGATCAGGTGGGGATGTGTTGCACCCAGCACCATGTACACGACGTTCGGAAATTTCTCTACGATCCGGGGCAGCGCACGGATCACATTTTCAATGCCCTTATTAGGCGACAACAGGCCAAATGTCAACAAGGTCTGTTTACCCTCCATGCCAAATTTGTCTTTGTAGAAATGTGGGTCGACAAATGACATATCGGGAATACCGTGCGGGATCAGATCAATCTTTTCCGCCGGTACCTCGTAGATATTGATTAGAAAATCCCGGCCTTTTTCCGACATACAGATCACCCGCGACGACAGATCAGCGATGCTTTTCAGCACCAGCATTTGCTCTTCGTTGGGCGACTTCAGGATCGTGTGAAACGTCGTCACAACCGGCATGGTCAGGTTGCGCAGTAGCGTCAGGATGTAGCTACCGGCGGGTCCACCAAAAATACCGTATTCATGTTGCAGGCAAACGACGTCCGTATCTTTCGAATTGAGAAACTCAGCCGCTTTCTTATACGCATCGTGGTCGTGCTGGTAGAAATCGTAACGCACTTCCGACGGGTAATCGTAGCCTTCTTTGGTGTCGTTTACCGACACCACAATGGCGTTGGAGTCGGTGATGTACGAATCATATGACGTATATAAGTCCGATGTAAACGTGGCTATACCACACTGGCGGGGTAAATAGTCGCCAATGAATGCCACATTTTTAGGATTATGATTCCATACAGCCGGGTCGGTATGAGTAGTATTCATGGTAGTAGTGAGCCTAAGTCAGGCAAATAAGGCCATCACGATACGTACGATTGTGCCTTATTTACACTCTAAAAAGACATTATTGATGCTTTTTGTTTGGAGATAGTCCCTTTTCTTGCAATCTACCAAGTTCCAGCGGCCTACAGTACCGTTGAGCAGGCTACGAATTGTACTTTTCGACTACTATCTATATACGTTTCAATCGCTTAATTGGCTCGCAGACTACCCTGCGCACAATCATCCTCGCCGTTTGTATAGCCATTGTTGGGTGTGGAATCAGGATCGGCAATGCCCCCTGCCGATTCAATTTGCGCCTGAGGTGTCATCGAACCCGTTTTTGTCGGCACAACCCGAAAGGATAGCGTGTCGTAACTACCAGCCGCAATGGCAACAGTTGTCCCCCGGACAATCGAGCCGGACACCTGCACGGCTGACCCATCAAGAAATGTAAGTCCATCCGGCAACTGACAGCCGACCTGTGCCCTGCCCGATACCAGCCCACCCCGGTTGCTGACAATCAGACTCATCGAGACGGGGGAGCCGACAGCTACGGCTGCACGGTCTATAACCATAGCCAGGCTCAGATCGGCCTGATCGGGCACAGGCGCGGGCTGATTAGCTGCGACCGACGGTAACGGATCGGCATTGGTCGATACAGGCACCGTGTACAGAGGACCACTACCAGCCCGAAACTGTACCGTTGCCATATCGTCCTGTCCGTCCCCCGTACTTGTATTAGGTCTTGAATCTGTATCGATCTGACTGGCTTTTATAATCTCCCCGGATACCACGTAGGTACCTTCTTTCCTGGGCGATACCTGAAACTGAATTTGCCTGCTCTCCGACGGGTTGATAGCGGCAATTTTCGCAAAGACAACGCCCCGCTGGTAAGTCGATTCGTTACCGGTTACGTAATCTACCCCCGTCGGCAGGCCACACCGAATCCGTACGTTCGTTGCCGTCTGTATACTTTCATTCGTAGCCACGATTGTTACCGTAACCGGCCGGTTTGATTCAGTTGCTGGTCTGTCAACCAGCAACGCCAGACGCAGATCAGCCACATCGACGGGTTGTGGTAAGCGGGGCGATGAATTTCTAAAAAAGTCGTCGTTCAGAAAGTCGCTCCAGGCATCGCCCACCTGGATCAATCCGTCTCCCGAGAAATGAACGCCATCCGTCCGGGGCATTTGAATAATATCGGTATCAGGCCCGTAAAATACGCTAGGTACTTGCTGTACAACCCGGTTCTGGGCCGATACAACTGGCTCGTAGTGCGTTAACCCGTAGTTTGCATACAGATTATTATCCATCGACGCCCGTGCCACCACCCAAGCCATATCATACCCGGCATCTTGTCTGGCTTGGCGAATCACCGCTTGCAAGTCATTGAAGTAGTTAGCGGCTGATGGGTCTGTATCATAGAATTCCGACTCACCCTGATGCCAGAGCACGGCCCGCAACCCAGTCAGCGGCATGTAATCCTGCACAATGCGTTTCAAATTACCATACGGCATACCCGGTCGAAAATACTCGTTATACGACGTAGCCGTGCTGTCAGCTGAGATACTCTCCCGCCAGTTACGAACAGCCGTCCCGGACCAGGCCGAATTCATGAACGACACCGGCACATTAAGTCGGGCGGCCAGCCGATCGCCCAGCCGACTCCAGCACCAGCCCGTAAGTCCACGCGGCCCAATCACGCTGGTTGCCGACACGCGCTGGCTATACATGGGCAGCGGCATACGGACAGTATCCGTCTTATTCAGGTGAGGGATACAGATCACGCGCTGATCGCTGGCTCCTGGCGCATCCCGATTCTCGATGCCCTGCCCATTCGATTGACCCGCAATCGCGAATACTTCGCCGACACCCACAGGCTCTACCTGCCCGGTAGCAATTATGTCGGTACCCCGCCACGCTCTCAACTCCAGCCTATACCAGCCGCCATTAGCCGTAAGCTGACCGGAGAAATACCCTTGCTGTACTGAGTTTGTCAGTGTAGTCCAACCCGTAGCCTGTCCTACGTTTAGTACTACCAGACGCGTTTCAATCCGTTCAGCGTCGGGCAGGCATGTCCCAGTTACAGAAAATTGCGTTTGATTGGCGTTGTTTCGCTGAAAAACTGCCGAAGACGTTGGAAATGTAACGCTGATTTGAGCAAACGACCGGACAGACAGTGCTATAAGAGCCCATGCGAAAACTGTTACTAGCCGATAAGGCGGCATACGGGTAGTTGTCATAGAATGGTGCGTACAAAATTTGGCCCTAAAATCTGCTATACACAGGTTCTGGCCAAGTGCCCACCACGCTATTTACTAGACGGCGTATGCCTAAATCTCCTCGAGTATTGTGGAAAAAGAAGCCATTTTCCCACCAAACCGAAACTGTATCCGATCATCAAACAGGCCAGCGTACGTTTCGATAAACATTTCATAGTCGGTCATATCAGCAAAATCAAGCTGAACCGATACCACTACTCCCTGCTGACCAACGTCACTTACCAGACGCAGCAACCGATTATTCACTGGCAACTTTGTGTTCATTATGGCAGGAATGTGTTCTGTCCGCATCCAGTAAAGCCACTCATGCTGAATAGCGATATTGAACGTATACGTCGTGTTATATAGAATCATGGAATGCTAACCAAAACGCAAGGATTGAAGTTGGTCGTTTTGGTCGTTTCTTTGCGCGAAAAACTGTTTTTATGTACAACGGATTGGTTCACGCGCATTCAGGTCTTCGCTGGCTTGCCCTTTTGCTTTTAGTTGGTTCGGTTGCCATTGCTATTTCAAAGTGGCAGGGTCGCAGCGGGTATACCGATGGCAACCGCAAACTTTACCTGTTTACCCTCATCAGTGTCCATCTCCAACTGGTGCTGGGGCTGATATTGTACTTTATCAGTCCAAAGGTTAACCTCACTTTACTAAGCGATAAGGTTTATCGCTTCTATTCCGTCGAGCACCTCACAGGTATGCTTATCGCTATCGTCCTGATCACAATTGGTTACTCACGATCGAAGCGAGCTACCGATAGCGTAGCCAAACAACGGTTGGTCGGGATCTTTTACGGCCTTGGCCTTCTGCTTATCCTGGCATTCATTCCCTGGCCTTTCCGAAATTTAGGCGCAGGATTGTTCTGAGTACAAATGCAAAAGCCCGGAGGACCGGGCTTTTGCATTTTAGGTGCTGTTTAAGATCTTATAATCCCCGGCCAAAACGGCCTTTTGTCATCCCGAGGTACGAGGGATCTGCGCTAAAAGCAGCCAAAACCGAATGTTACCGAAGATCCCTCGTAGGCTCGGGATGACAAAACAGGCTATAAAATACAATCCTAAACGACCTCTTGGAGGCAATAAATGAGCTGAAAATGCGGTATTTACCAATATCTTAAAACGCAACGTGCCGGTCAGCTTGTGGCTGACCGGCACGGCTATTTCATCAGGTGGCACCTACCTACTCTCCCACTTGTGACAGCAGTACCATCGGCAGTACGGGGCTTAACGACTCTGTGCGAAATGGAAAGAGGTGTTCACCCGCCTTACCA
>Ga0160428_1000114_pt1 | contig 101808 bp, 100 predicted proteins | sample SolpanmetagenomM_FD_108198 | JGI IMG/M metagenome (GOLD analysis project Ga0160428, IMG submission 108198) | Solar panel surface microbial communities from Lawrence Berkeley National Laboratory, California, USA - M | ecosystem: Engineered > Built environment > Solar panel > Unclassified ...
ATCCTGCCAGCCAGCGGCGGCCTCGGTGGCGTGGGCCTGGGCAATGTGCTCTTCGATGGAGCCCGGCCACTGGGCGGTGTAGCGGTAGTCGTGGCCCTCGTTCCACTCCTCGATGAGGCCCGCGTCGTCGATATCGAGGGCGAAGCGCCAGGTGCCGTCGAGCAAAAAGTGGGTGCCCGAGCGCAGCACCGCGCGGGGCAGGGAGTTATCTACTTCTTCGGTCGCGTCGGCCTCGGGGGGGGCGGAGAGGCCGTAATTGGAATGCGTGAGGTCGTCCATAGGAAATAACTAACGGGAAAATCCAACAAACAGATGCTAGCGCAAGCAAGGTACTTGCCAAAAAATGCCACTGCCCGCGGGCTGGCTTAAGCAGCGCCGTAGCCAGCCGGGCCCGCCAATGCAATTGCAGCCCAAAGTGCCCCCCACGCGACCCTGGCCGCCCCAAAGCCGGGCGGGCTTTTACCTTTACCCCGTGCCAGCCCCTGCTCCTGATTTTCCTGCCTACGACGTGGCCATTGTGGGCGCCGGCCCCGCCGGCACGGCCTGTGCGCTGGCGTTGCGCAGCAGCGGCCTGCGCGTGGCGCTGCTCGACAAAGCCACCTTCCCGCGCGACAAAGTGTGCGGCGACGCCGTGCCGGGCCACGCCTTCAAGGCCCTGCGCCAGCTCGACCCGGCCTACGTCGAAGCCCTGTGGCAGCTTCAGCCGCGCGACGACGTGCGCCGCAGCCGCCTGGTGGCGCCCGACGGCGGTAGCTTTTACCTGCACTGGAAATTACCCGCGTTCAACAGCCCGCGCCTCGATTTCGACGCCGCCCTGCTCGCCCTCGTGCGCCAGCACACGGCCACCGAGGTACTCGAAAACGCCGCGCTCAAGACTATCGAGATAACTGCCGACTGCGCCCGCCTGCACCTGGCCAGCGGCCAGGAAATCCGGGCTAGCCTGGTCATTGGCTGCGACGGGGCCAACTCCGTGGTGGGCCGCCGCCTGCTGCCCGAGCCGCGGCTGGCCCGCGCCTACCACAGCGCCGGTGTGCGCGCCTACTTCGAAAATGTGGCCGGGGCCGAGAGCGGCACCACCGAGTTTTTCTTCAGCCGCAGCCACCTGGCGGGCTACCTCTGGCTGTTTCCGGTGGGCGCGGGGCGCTACAACGTGGGCCTGGGGATGCTTTCCGAACTGGTTTCCAAGCATAAAATTGACCTCAAAAAGCTGCTGCTGGAACAGCTGGCCACGCACCCGGGGCTAGCCAGCCGCTTCGTCGGGGCGCGCCAACTCGGCCCCATCCAGGGGTTCGGGCTGCCGATGGGCGGCGGCCGGCAGCGCCCGGCCAGCGGCGCGCGTTTTATGCTGTGCGGCGACGCGGCCTCGCTCATCGACCCCTTGCAGGGCCACGGCATCGACCTGGCCATTCGCAGCGGCATCCTGGCCGCCGGGCAGGCCAGCGAGTGCTTCGCGCAGCAGGATTTCAGCGCCGAGTTTATGCGCCGCTACGACGACGAGTTGCAGCGCCGGCTGGGGCCGCAGCTGGTGCACAGCTTCCGGTTGCAGCGCCTGCTCGGCACCCGGCCCTGGCTTATGAACCTGGGCGCCCGGCTGGCCCGGCTGCCGGGTCTGCGCCGCTGGGCGCAGCGGCTGGTGGGGTAGCGGGTATAATTTTTTACGCATTGTCATGCTGACGAAGGAAGCATCTCGCCCTTCTCGCTAGGGTCACTAACCCAACGATTTGAGGGAGATGCTTCCTTCGTCAGCATGACAACGCTTGTTTCGTTGTCATCCTTTTAAAACAAGCTTATGCGTCGCCTTTTACTTAGCCTGCTTTTCATCCTCCTGGCACTGGCTGCCGTGCTGCTCGTCAACACGCTGCGGCTGCCCAACCACCAGCTGGCCGCCGTGCCCGCCGCCCCGGCCGTGGCCGTCGTGCCCGATTCAGCGCTGGCCCACCTGGCGGGGGCGCTGCGCATCCCCACTGTGTCGCGCAGCCAATACGCGGAGACGGATACCGTGCCCTTCGACCAACTTCAGGCCTACTTGCAGCGCACGTTTCCGCTGGTACATCAGCGCCTCAAGCGGCAGACCGTCAACCACTACGGCCTGCTCTACGAGTGGCCCGGTACCGATGCGGCCCTGAAGCCCCTGCTGCTGCTGGCCCACCAGGACGTGGTGCCCGTGCTGCCCGGCACCGAGGCGCAGTGGACGCGCCCGCCCTTCGCCGGGCAGCAGGCCGGCGGCTACCTCTACGGCCGCGGCGCCCTCGACGACAAGCTCAATGTGCTGGGCCAGCTCGAAGCCGTGGAGGCCCTGCTGCGCGCCGGCTACCAGCCCCGCCGCACGGTGCTGCTCGCCTTCGGCCACGACGAAGAGACCCTGGGCCGGCGCGGCGCCGCGGCCCTGGCGGCGCTACTCAAAACCCAGCACCCGCAGCTCGAAATGGTGCTCGACGAAGGCGGCCTCGTGAAAGCCGACGGCGTGGCGGGCCTGGCCCAGCCCGTGGCCCTGGTGGGCGTGAGCGAGAAGGGCTACCTCACCCTGGAACTGTCGGCCAGCGGGCCGGGTGGGCACTCCTCCATGCCGCCCGCCCTCACGAGCGTGGGCCGGGTGGCGGCCGCCGTGGCCAGGCTGGAGGCCGAGCCATTTCCGGCCAGGCTTGATGGTGGTGTGAGCGGCCTGCTGGCCTACCTGGCGCCGGCCGTGCCGTTTGGCAAGCGGCTGGTGTTTGCCAATCAGTGGCTGTTTGGCGGGCTGATTAAGAAGTCGCTGGCGGCCACGCCCTCCGGCAATGCGGCGCTGCGTACTACCACGGCGCCCACTATTATCCGGGGCGGGGAGAAGGACAACGTGCTGCCCGACCGCGCCACGGCTACCATCAATTTCCGGCTGCTGCCCGGCGACTCGGTAGCGATGGTGCGGCGCCGGGTGCAGGAGATTATCAACGACCCGCTGGTGCAAGTCAAATCCGTGGGCGAAGGCCGCGCCGCCTCGCCCGTGTCGGGCACCGATAATGGGGCCTTCACCACCCTGCACCGCACCATCAAAAGCGTGTTTCCGCAGGCGCTGGTGGCGCCCTACGTGGTGGTGGGCGCCACCGATGCCCGCGCCTACGCCAGCCTCTGCCCGCAGGCTACCTACCGCTTCATGCCCGTGCTCATGGACCAGGCGGCCATCGAAAGCCTGCACGGCACCAACGAGCGCCTGCGCCCCGGCGCCTACCAGGACGTTATCCGGTTCTACGCCGCGCTGATTAAGAATATGTAGGGTTATGCTATTTGCTCGGTATTTTGTGGGCAAGCATTTTAACCACCTTGAGTGATAATATGCGGCATCTCTGGACAAATCAGAAAGCCTTAGCGCTACTGCTGCTGCCACTTGCGGGTATGGGTTATGCCCTATTTTGGTGCTGGCAGCCTCAGTGTGAACCATGCCTTCCTGGTTCACACTGCCCGCCGTGCATTTCTAGCGCGCAATACATCATTGTCGGGGCTGCAGTAGTATTGCTAGTTAGTTTATTGGTGAGAATAAGTGTCCTTACTAAGCAACCGCTGACTAAGTGAGGTTATCAAAGCGTACTTCTCGCTTAAACATCCCATGCCCCCGGTTTGTCGTAGCAGTCCCGAACCCCAACCCGCCATGTCTTTTACCTCTGCCCAACCCCTCGACCTCCTGCTCGACGCCGCCCGGCGCGGCGACGTGGCCGACATCAAACGCCTACTCGACGACCCCCAGGTGTACCTCAACGCCCAGAACGGCAAGGGCTACTCGGCCCTCATCCTGGCTACCTACGACAACCACCTCGACGCGGCCCGCGTGCTGCTCGACGCCGGCGCCGACCCCAACCTGCAAGATGCCAGCGGCAATTCGGCCCTGATGGGCGTCAGCTTTAAGGGCTACGCCGACATTGCGCGCCTGCTCATCGAGCGCCACGCCAGCCTCGATTTGCGCAATGGCAACGGCGGCACGGCCCTCATGTTTGCCACGCTTTTCGGCCGCAATGAAATCGTGAAGCTCCTGCTCGACGCCGGCGCCGATGCCTCCCTGCTCGACCACCGCGGCCTCTCGGCCCTGCACCTGGCCGGCCAGCAAGGCAACGAAGAAGCCTGGAAGCTACTCGGCGGCCCCGAGCAGGAGGAGTAACCAGCGCGCAACCAAGCAGCGCCCTAGCAAATAAAGAACGTCATGCTGAGCTCGCCGAAGCATCTCTACCGCATCGTTGGAAATAATCTAACGATGCGGTAGAGATGCTTCGGCAAGCTTAGCATGACGTTCTTTAGTGAGGTGAGTGATTAAACGCCCTAAATCTGGCGTAGCAGCCCGCCGTCGGCGCGCACCGAGGCGCCGGTAGTGGCGGCGGCCAGCGGGCTCACCAGGTAGGCGGCCGTGCTGGCAATCTCATCCACCGAGATGAAGCGCTGGAGCAAGGACGAGGGCCGCGCGTCGCGGAAAAACTCGTGCTCGGCTTCCTCGCGGGTTTTGCCCTCGCCGGCCAGCTTCTTCAGAAATTCTTCCACTCCCTCCGAGGCCGTGGGACCGGGTAGTAGCGAATTTACCGTGACCTGGGTGCCCTTGGTGAGCTCGGCCAGGCCGCGGGCCACCGCTAGCTGGGCGGTTTTGGTCATGCCGTAGTGTATCATCTCGCTCGGCGTCTGGATGGCCGACTCGCTCGAAATGAACAGGATGCGGCCCCAGCCCTGCTTCAGCAGCAGCGGGAAATACTGCCGGGCCAGCCGCACGCCGCTCAGCACGTTCACCTCGAAAAAGCGTAGCCACTCGGCATCGCTGATTTCGACAAACGGCCTGGGCTCGAAGATGCCGATGTTGTTGATGAGAATATCCACCGTGGGCACCTGCCTCAGCAGGTTTTCGACCTGGTCAGCCTTTTCAAAGTCCACGGCCACGCCGCTGACCTGTGCGCCCGGCGTGCGGGCCAGAATCGCTTGCTTGGCTTCCGCAATGCGCGCGTCGGTGCGGCCGGTGAGGATGACGGCCGCGCCCTCGGCCGCCAGCCGCTGGGCAATGGCTAGCCCGATGCCGCCCGTAGAGCCCGTGATGAGGGCCGTTTTAGAAGTGAGTTGGAGGTCCATGAAAGTTGGAAAAGGGAATAAGTATTTCGGCCCTAAACCCGCCAGGGCCGGCTTTTGATTTGGAAGCTGCGCCGTGGGACGCCACCAACCTTTCGGCCGCGCGGCGGGTACACGCCTGTGGCCGGGCTAGCCCCGGCGGCTTGCTTTATGAAGGAATACGCCACGCAACTACTTACGCAACTGCCCGATGGGCTCTCGGCCCTGCTCGTTATCGGCGGCAGCCTGGCCGCCGGCTGGCTGCTCAAGGTGGGGATTTTTTGGGCGCTGCGGGCCTACGAGCGGCGCACCGCCTCCGCACTGGCCGGCTCGGTGCTGCGGCACCTGGGCACGCCGGCCGCCTTTTTCATCCCGGTGCTGCTGCTGGCCGTGCTGCTGCCGCTGGCTGGCCTGGCGCCCGGCCCGCTCGAAGCCGCCCGCCGGGTGGTGGGCATCGCCTCCATCGTCACGTTTGCCTGGGTGCTGACGCAGGTCATGGATGTGCTCGAAGACTTGGTGCTGGCCCACTACCGCCTCGACCGCGACAACAACCTGGCCGTGCGCAAGCTGCTCACCCAGTTGCAGTTCGTGAAGAAAATCGGCGTCTCGCTCATCTTCTTCGTGGCCCTGGCCCTGGTGCTGATGAGCTTTGCCACGGTGCGCCGCATTGGAGCAGGGTTGCTGACCTCGGCGGGCATTGCCAGCGTGATTGTCGGCTTCGCGGCCCAGCGCTCGCTCAGCAACCTGCTGGCGGGCTTTCAGATAGCCTTCACCCAGCCCATCCGCATCGACGACGTGCTGGTGGTGGAGGGCGAGTGGGGCCGGGTCGAGGAAATTACCTTTACCAACGTCATCCTGAAGCTCTGGGACGAGCGCCGGCTGGTGCTGCCGCTCGATTATTTCATCGAAAAACCCTTTCAGAACTGGACGCGCACCTCGTCGCAGTTGCTGGGCACGGTCTTTTTCTACGCCGACTACACCCTGCCCGTCGAGGAGGTGCGCGCCGAGCTAGCCCGCATTGCCGCCGCTAGCCCCCGCTGGGACGGCCGCGTGGCCCTGCTCCACGTCACCGACGCCCAGGAGCGCACCATTCAACTGCGGGCCCTGGTGAGCGCTGCCGATGCCTCCATCGCCTTTGAACTGCGCTGCGAGGTGCGCGAAAAACTGGTGGCCTACCTGCACGCGCACCACCCCGCCAGCCTGCCCAAAACCCGCGCCGTAGTCGATGGCCCCGAGCCGCTGGTGCCGCAGCCGGCCCCCGGCGCGCCGCCCTTGGTGGGGCTAGGCTAGCCACAGCGCGGCCGGCAGCGTCTGCACCAGCAAGATGCGCCCGCCCGCCGTGGCTGCGCCATACAGCCCCGCCACCGCCACGCACCCCAGAAAAAACATGCCTATGCTGCGGTGCCACGCGGGGTCGGCAATAAGCAGCGCCCACCCTAGCCCGGCCACCAGGAAACCGTTGTACAAGCCTTGGTCGCCGGAAACAGCTCGGCCGGCAGCGAGGTAGACACCTGCGGCCCCCGCGCTACCCAGGTAAACATCTCCAGCCACACGATGTAGGCGTGAATAAGGGCCACCAGGCCAAGGAGTAGCTGGCTGAGGAGGTTCACGGTAAGCGGTTGTGAGGGTTTGACTGCCTAAAGGAAAGGCGTGGGCCGCAAAAAGGCCCGCCGGGTGGGGCGGGCTGGGGTTAACCTAAGCCGAAACCTTTGCAGCTACCGCGTCTCCTGTTCGGACTCGAGAGTACGCAGGGCATCTAACTCCGCCTTGAGGCGGTCGAGGAGAGGAATGGGAAAGCCAAGTGAGGAAAAAGAAAAACCTGCTAGGTGGAGCAGGATAAAATACTGATTCACAAATAGTCAAGGCCGAGCAAGACCAAGTTGTATTAAAACAGCTAGAAAATCGGCTTCGAACTTTTGAAAGGAGGGTAGAATACGCAGGCTGGTCAGTGGGATGTTATCTAGCTGAGCATACAAGTCAGCCATCAATTCACTATCAGGTTGTCGCCGCCGAGGTGGTAAGGCTGCTTGAGCCTGTTGAATAGCACGCAGTAACTCATTTTTAGGATGCGTAACCTCTTCTGCCCTATTGGGGCGGGGCAAACCCAAATCACGTACTACCTCTAAGTTAGTGTCAAGCGCTTCTTGAAGCAAAGCCGTATCGGCCAGCATCCAAGCCTCAGTCATAGTTATTGGCACCAACCCGACGAGTTGTTGTTGAGCAGTTGAGTCGGCGGCAATAAGTTGCCAGCCCGGTGTAAGGCGATGGTCCCAAGCAGCTTGTGAAGTATCTGCGTCTGCATCGGCATGAATCATGAGGCAGTGTAAACCGTGGGTTTGCCGAGCTATCGCTAGTAATTTCTCAGCTCCACTCAGGGCGGTTCCCTTAGGCCGGGCAAAAGGGAAGGGTTCTAACACATCGGCCTCAGTTGTGCCGTGATTAGCTATTAGGTCTTCTGCTGTACGGCGAATGACGCTACCTAAAAACCGAATATCCGTAGGGCCTTCCGGGCTAAATGCGATAGTTAAGGTAATCATTCGGCCGTAGCAATTGACTCCTCTAAAACAGATAGTGCTTCTTGTACATCTGGTGATTGCAGATAGCGAATAGCCTCGTGTAATGAATAAACACGTACTTCGGCTGTGCCCTCATACAAAGGCAGAGGTAACTGTTCAAACTGTTCGGCATCGGTTCCAAAACTAATAGGCCGCATTACAGTACATTGCACTGATTGTTTACCTGGGCTTACTCGGCTGACCAAAGAGGCGAACAACGCAGTAAAGCGCACACCAGATTTAGCTAGTACAACTAATGCAGCCAGCAGACCGGGCGAGTGAGTGTTAACCAATAGTTGTCGTAGAGAAGCGCTGGAGTCTGTTCGCTTTACTGGCTGATTAAAATTCGTGCCCAAATCGCGTAGGAGTTCCACCATAGTCCGCAACCGGTATGGATGCATTCCGTTCTCTGGCTCTTCAAAGCACAACACTTCATTATATTGCGGGTCATATTTAAAGGCGCAGAGCGCTATTAGGCGCAGTGTGCCTTCTGAGAGTACTCGCGAGCTGAATCGACGCTCATCTGTCATAACAGCATATAATACATACTGCTGCTGAGGCTCATCGTAGTCCAATTCCAGCTTTTTAACTCCCGGCAATAGGCGGCTCACTTCTCGTGAAAGGTGACGCAATATGCTGGAGTCGGCATCTACCATTCGAGCTAAGGCCGTTGGTAAGTTAGAACCGTCTACAGCTACGACATCGCTAGCCCGTAATGAGCTAGGCTTGCGCAATTCTACTGGATTGAGTTGGAGAAAGCGCCAGCTTATCATTTCCTGCCTGGTAGCGAAGACATGAAGAAAATCTGCCTTAGCTACACTGCTGAGGACTGTACTCTCAGTTTCCGAAGCCGGGCTGGGACGTCCTCGGCCAGCAGCACCGTCTTGGCGCATAAAAATTTCGGAGGGTGCTCCTATGCCAGACTCAGATTCTTTTGTTGTAGAAATAAAAGGTCGAGCCCCGCCGCGCGTACTAGGTCGCCAGTGTTGAGCAAGTGCAGCTGGAACAAACGCATCAAACCATTTATCTGTCGCTTTAGGGATATGGCTAAGTTTCTCCTCTGCCACGGTCAAACGGTCAAACCCCCGGTGATTAGTAGTGCGTCGAATAACAACTTCGTAGCGCAAACGGGTGTATTTTAATTCAGCTTCGACGCCAAATTTGTCTTTGACCTGCTTATCCAATAGCAATTCAACTGCAAAGCGCATTTGAGTAGCGAAAGACCCATCGGCACGCAATGTAAATAACTCTCGTGACTCGCCTCGTTGCTCTGAAAAAGCCGTTTGTAGGTCTTGCTTTGCTATTCGTCCTAATAATTGAATTGCATCAAACAAGTTGCTTTTTCCGCTTCCGTTTGGTCCTGCAATGACCGTAAAGGGCGAAAGCTCTATTTCAAAATTGTCGAAGGTTTTAAAACCGGAAATTTCGAGTTTAGTCAGCATAGTTTTGGTAAATTACTTCAGCTTACCCAAAATTTCTAGCGCGGCCTTGGCTATCACGGTGCCGGGGCCGTAGATGCCGGCTACACCCGCGTCGTAGAGTTGCTGGTAGTCTTGGGGCGGAATGACGCCGCCGGCAATGACGAGGATATCGGGGCGACCCTCGGTGGCTAGCTCCTGAATGAGCTGGGGCAGCAGGGTGTTGTGGCCGGCGGCAAGGCTGCTCACGCCCACCACGTGCACGTCATTGTCCACGGCCTGGCGGGCTACCTCGGCGGGGGTTTGGAAGAGGGGCGCCAGGTCCACGTCGAAGCCTACGTCGGCGAAGCTAGTGGCGATGATTTTGGCGCCGCGGTCGTGGCCGTCCTGGCCCATTTTGGCCACGAGCATGCGGGGGCGGCGGCCTTCGCGGGCGGCGAATTCTTCGGCGGCGCGGCGGGCCTGAGCGAAGTCGGCGTTCTCGCTCATGCCCTGCTGGTAGATGCCCTGCACGGTGCGGCTGGTGGCCTGGTGGCGGCCCCAGGCGGCTTCGAGCGCGTCGGAGATTTCGCCGAGGGTGGCGCGGGCGCGGGCGGCGGTCACGGCCAGGGCCAGCAGGTTTTGGGAGGTGTCGGTGGCGCCGGCCGTGAGGGCCGCCAGGGCCGCCTGCACGGCCTCGTTATCGCGCTCGGCGCGGATGTTCTTGAGCCGGGCTACTTGGCTTTCGCGCACCGCGTCGTTGTCGATTTGCAGTACTTCGAGCGGGGCCTCGCCCTCGGGGGCCAGGAATTTATTCACGCCCACGATGACCTCCTGGCCGGTGTCGATGCGCGACTGCTTGCGGGCGGCTGCTTCCTCAATGCGCAGCTTGGGCAGGCCGGTTTCGATGGCCGCGGCCATGCCGCCGAGGGCTTCGACCTCCTCCATGAGCGCCCAGGCCTGGTTGGCGAGGTCGGCGGTGAGGCTTTCCACGTAGTACGAGCCGCCCCAGGGGTCCACTACCTTGGTGATGTCGGTTTCGTGCTGGAGGTAGAGCTGGGTGTTGCGGGCGATGCGGGCCGAGAAGTCGGTGGGCAGGGCTAGGGCCTCGTCGAGGGCATTGGTGTGCAGGCTCTGGGTGCCACCGAGCGCGGCGGCCAGGGCCTCCACGGTGGTGCGGGCCACGTTGTTGAAGGGGTCCTGGGCGGTGAGCGAGTAGCCCGAGGTTTGGCAGTGCGTGCGCAGGGCCAGGCTCTTGTCGCTCTGCGGGTTGAACTGCTTGATGAGCTTAGCCCAGAGCAGGCGGCCGGCGCGCAGCTTGGCAATTTCCAGAAAATGATTCATCCCAATGCCCCAGAAGAAGGACAAGCGCGGGGCAAAGTCGTCAATCTTGAGCCCCGCCGCCAGCCCGGCGCGCACGTACTGCAAGCCATCGGCCAGGGTGTAAGCCAGCTCCAGCTCGGCGGTGGCGCCGGCCTCGTGCATGTGGTAGCCCGAGATGCTGATGCTGTTGAACTTGGGCATGTGCTGCGCCGTGTAGGCGAAGATGTCGGCAATGAGCCGCATGCTCGGCGCGGGCGGGTAGATATAGGTGTTGCGCACCATGAACTCCTTCAGAATATCATTCTGAATGGTGCCCGTGAGCTTCTCGGGCGGCACGCCCTGCTCCTCAGCCGCCACGATGAAGAAGGCCAGCACCGGTAGCACGGCCCCGTTCATGGTCATGCTCACCGACATCTCGCCCAGCGGAATCTGGTCGAAGAGGGTTTTCATGTCCTCCACCGAGTCGATGGCCACGCCGGCCTTGCCCACGTCGCCCACCACGCGGGGGTGGTCCGAGTCGTAGCCGCGGTGCGTGGCCAGGTCGAAGGCCACGCTCAGGCCCTTCTGCCCGCCGGCCAGGTTGCGCCGGTAAAAAGCGTTCGATTCCTCGGCCGTCGAGAAGCCCGCGTACTGCCGCACCGTCCAGGGCGAGCGCACGTACATGCTGGCATACGGCCCGCGCAGGTAGGGCGCAATGCCGGCCCCGAAGCCCAGGTGCGGCAGGTGCGCGGCATCGGCGGCGGTGTACACGGCCGGGCCGGCGCTGGGGTAGTCGGCGGGCTTAGCCGGGGCCGGCAGGCTGGCGGCGTCGTAGGCGATAGTGGAAAAGTCGGGGCGCATGGGGTGGGGTGGGTTAGGCGAAACGGGCAAGCAGGTCACGGGCTGCTTCGTCGGTGTCGTATTCGTGTTCGCTGGGGGTGGAAGTATACGCTATGCGCTCGACTACCTGCCGGACGGGATGGGGTAGTTCGGATACTGTAGATTGGCTGAGCATATAGAGCAGGTGCCCCTTCCAGATGTCGTCGGGGCCAGTGAGGGCTTCCAGTAGTGCTGGTTCCCATACGGCTGGTGCCAACTGATGCAGGTGCGCGGCCAGCAGGTCATTTATCTCTTTGGCTATCGGCCAGTTGCCGTCGAGCAGGCAACCTAGCAAGCGGGGCAGGGACTTCGACAGTAGCGGTAGCAACTCGGTTTCGGGCAACTGGCGTAGCCGTGCTACGGCTTCGTCGTCCCCTTTATGTTGAGGCAGTAGGTGAGTGGCATACTTACTGAGCAGGTCGCGGGCAGCTTCGTCAGTTTCTTCGGCTTTTTCACTGGCTGTTGGCTGATAGGCTATACGTTCAGTCAACTCCCGCAATGGGGACGATAGGGTGGGCAAGTTGGCGTCTTCAACTAGTCGAAGCAAGTGTCGTTTCCATTCATTGTCGTAGCCCATGAGTACTTCCACGATGGCAGGCTCCAGATAAGCTACGTAGGGCCGTAGAAAGTCCCACACGGGGCCGGCTACCGGCCAGTTCAGGTCTTCAAGCCATTCCAGTAGTTCGGGCAGCAGGGGTAGCAGCTCGGCCTCGGGCAGTTGGTGCAGTCGTTTTAAGGCAGCGTCGTCTGTTTTACTCCGGGGCAGTAGTGGATGCGAACCGTACTGACGAAGCACATAGCGAACTTTCCAAACCAAGTGCATATCGTACGCACCTGTTGTTGGAAAAATAGCTATGCGCTCTAACGCTGCTCGTAGTGGGGCGGTCAGCGCGGGCAGCGCGTCGGGCCGGACCAAGGCTAGCATGTTCCACTGCCATTGCGCATCATTGCCGGCCAGCACTTCTACGATGGTAGGCACCAGTGCGACTAGGTGCAGCCTCAGTAGCTGCGCCACGTCTCGGGCGATGGGCCAGTTGCAATCCTGAATCCACTCGGCCAGACCAGGTAGTAGGGGTAGCAGCTCAGCTTCCGGTAGTAGTGCTAGCTGGGTTACTGCCTCATCGTCAAATTTATTTTTAGGTAGCAAGTCGTATCTGGGCATCGTAACAAGCGGCTTTTCTGTAATGAGCTACCGCCCTTGCAGCCTGGCTAGCACTTCCTCCGTGCGGTGGCCTTCCACCACAAATTCCTTGAACCCAAATACCCGCACGGCTTCCAGCAGGGTAGCCAGGTCGGAGGTAACGAGTGAGGGAATATCGAAGGTGTGGCCGGCGGGCACCTGCTGCACCACCCGGGCCAGGTGGTCGAACTGCGCGGGTGAGGCGTACATCAGCGTTGCTTCCTCGGGCTTGGAAAACAGTACCGAGTAGGAATCGGGGGCGATGTCGGAGGGCATCGGCGCGTCGGTGCGCTCGCTGGGGTGCAGCAGGTGCCAGAAGGCATCGGCGATGTCCTCGTTGACGCGGGCGTTGCCGAGCAGCACCAGCGTGGCCTGCTTGTCCTGGTTGGCACGGCGCTCGAAGTGCAGGGCCGTGGCCAGGCGCAGCACCTCGCTAGGGTAGGTGGCGCGGGTGGTGTCGAAGTCGCGCGAGCGCAGCAGTTGCTTAGGCTGGTAGTCGAATTTCTCGTTGGGGTTCTGGAAGCGGTTGGTGCCCACCACCACGTCCTGGCCAGTGGCAATGCGCTTGAACTTGTCGAGCCCGGCCTGGCTCACGGCCTCCAGGGCGCGGGCGCGGGCGTGCACCATGCCACCCTGCGCTTCGAGGGCCTGAAACTCGGCCCAGGCGGCGCGGGCCAGCTCGTCAGTCAGGGTTTCGAGAAAGTAGGAGCCGGCGGCGGGGTCGGCCACCCAGTCGAGGTGGGCCTCGTCCTTAAGAATCACCGGCAGGTTGCGGGCCAGCCGGGCGCTAAACTCGTTGGGGGCTTGGTAAAGGCAGTCAAACGCCGCTACCTGCACCGAGTCGGCCCCGCCAAGCACGGCGCTCATGGCCTCGGTGGTGTGGCGCAGCAGGTTGGTGTGGGGGTCGAGGGTGGTTTGCGTCCAGGTCGAGGTGGTAGCGTGGATGGGCAGCGTGGCCGCGCCCTCGGTGGGCAGGCCGAAGGCGTGCAGCAGCGTGGCCCACAGCCGGCGCGCGGCGCGCAGCCGGGCCATTTCGGGAAAATAGCTGGGGGCGATGGCAAAATCGAGGTGAATGGCCTGCGCCACCTCGGCCGCCGACAGGCCGCTGGCCTCGTCGGGCAGCTCGGCCAGCATGGCGGCGGCGGTGCTCAGGCTGAAAGCCAATTGCTGGGTGAGCGTGGCGCCGCGGTTGCCGAAATACGTCCCGTTCACGGCCAGGGCCGAAAACGCGGGCCACTCGCGGGCCAGCGCCAGGCAGCGCCGCAACGTGGCCCGGAAGGGCAGCAACTCGGCCCCCTCGGGCACCATCGTGGGCGCAAACCGCAGAAAGCCTTGCAGCGGCTGGCCGCCCGCGGCCGTGCGCAGGCGCTCGAGCAGCTGTTCGGGGCCTTGCAGCACGGTGTAGCCCACCCAGGTGGTGGCCAGCGGCAGGCGCTCGGCCAGCTCGGCCACGGCAAAGGCCGCGGCGTCGTTCGAGAAGATAAAGTGCAGGCCTTCAGCCCCGCGGGACAGGGCGTCGGCACCCTGCTCTATCTGGAGGCGGCCGTCGGTGCCGGCGGGCACGTGCAGGGCCACCACGTTGCGGCAGGGCGCGGGGCGCGGGGGCAGCTGGGCGGGCGGGCCGCCCAGCGCCGCCAGGGCCTCGCGGTGGTAAAAGGGCTCGGCCACCAGGCCGTCGGGCAGCGTCCAGCGCAGGCTGGCGGGGTCGGCCCCCTTGGCTTCGCGAGCCAGCTGAGCCTGCCACTGCGCGGTGCTGACGGGCGCAAACTCGGGAAACGAAACGGGTGGGGTGGAGGGAAGGGAAGAGTCAGTCATAAGCGAATAGCCACTGGCGGCGCGGCAAGGCTAGCCAGCGTCCCCGCAAGATACCGCCCCGGCCGCCATGCGATGACGAGCGTAGACTTTAGAAATACAGGGTGGCATAAGCGCCGTTGTTTATAATAAATTGGTTATGACGGCTGCTAGCCAAAATGGGCTTGCGATAAGTGCTGCCGGGCCGAGCGCTAAAAGAAGTGTAAAAAGGACTGGTGCACTACCGAGGCTGCTAGGCAGTTCGACAGTGTACGTAAGCGGCGACATGGGCAGGCTACAGGTAAAAAATGGGGGATGCCCAACAATACTTACCGCTGCTCATAACTCGGCCATTCGGAGTGAGCCTAGCGCCAGCAGCTAGTAGAAAAGATAATAGCTTTGTATCCGATTGGCCAGAGACTTCTTTTTATAACATTTTCTCTTTTACTCCTGTGAAAAAACTTTACCTGACTAGCGGCCTGAGTGTTGTGCTAGTGCTGACTAGCCTTTCGGTCCAAGCGCAGGCCGATTTTCGACCCGGTTATGTAGTGCGGCTTACTGGCGATACGGTGCGTGGACAAGTCAACTACCGCAATGCGCGTCTGGGGGCCACTCAATGCCTGTTTCGGAATATTGGCGAGCAGGCGCCCACTACCTGGTTGCCCAATCAGCTAAAAGGCTATGGGTTGCTGAGTGGCGAGCACTTTACTAGCCAATTGACACCCATGCCGGTGCCAGCCACGGTGCCGGCCGCTGGCCCGCCCCCCGCCCGGCAGTTGTTTCTCGAAATATTGGCTGAGGGTGCCGCCTCGCTGCTTAGCTGGAAAGACGACCAGGGTGTCGAGCATTTTTATGTGCAAAAAGCAGAGGCTGCCCAGCCCACTGAGTTGGTGCGGGTGCGCCAGCAAGTGCAGGATGGAGGAATTGTCCGCGAGCAAATAGTACCCCTCTATAAGGGGACGCTAACCGAGCAGTTCGCCGATTGCCCAGCCGTATTGCTAAGTATCAGCCGGACCGATTTCAAGGCTAACTCGCTGATTGCCCTCATCAACAGCTACAATGCCTGCCGCCGGCCCGGGCAGGTAGTGGCCGTCCGCGCCGCTCGTACAAAGGCTACCCTGGAGCTACTGGCAGGTGGCCAGGCTAGCCGCACCACCTACACGAGCCAAAATACTAGCAGCACGGCCGCGGTGTCTGCCGGGGTGGCGCCAGAGCTGGGGATGGGCCTGAGCATAGGCCGGCGCGTACTGCGCCAAAAGCTAACTTTCCGGGTCGAGCTGCACTACGTGCGGCAGGTAGCGGAAACGAGTGCGCCGACGCAGGTCGATATAGTTGGCCGACGGTATGACCTGCGATTCACGACCGCTTACCTGCGGCTACCAGCCCTGGTACGCTACACCCTGCCGGGTAATCAGGTGCGGCCCTTTGTTGAAGCTGGCGGTAGTTTCAACTATGCTACTACTGCCGATTTTCAAAGACGTGTGGCAAGTACTACGGGCGCTGACTGGCAGCCTCTGCTTCCCGTAACCTTGGTGGTTGGCAATGCCTATCGGCGCTACGAATTTGGATTACTGGCCGGGGTCGGCGTGCAATTTCCGAGCCTGCTGAGCGGGCACTCGCTGGCCGTGCTAGGCCGTTTGGAGCAGAGCGACGGCTTCTTTATAATTGGTGGCTACGGAGCCTCCGTAGTGCGGGGCAACGTACTCGTAAGTCTTGGCCTTACTAAAAGCAAGTAGCGGTGCGGCTAAGGCTTTGAGTAAGATATTGATAACAAACACGTAGTATTTAAAACTTGAAAAAGGATGATGAAAAAACAACTACTTACCGCCTTAGTCCTGAGTGCCCTGAGCCTGCTGTGCCCCAAGGCGCAGGCGCAGGGCACTTATCGGCCCGGCTACATTGTGCAGCTTACCGGCGATACCCTGCGGGGCGAGCTACAAGTGCGCAGCGCTATTCGCAGTGCGCAGCTGTGTCGTTTCCGGGCTACGGCTGCGGGCACCCATACCGACTATCTGCCCGCGCAGCTGCGGGGCTATGGCCTGAACGGAATAGCGGCCTACCGGGCCCAGCGCGTGCCCCAACGCGGACTTGAGGGGGCTACCGTGTTATTTGTGAAGCTATTGGTGGTTGGGCGGGCCAACCTCTATGCGTATCAGGATAATGAAGATGTTTCGCGCTATTACCTGGCAATGGGTACCGACACGTTACAGTCGTTACGCACCTACCGGGTGCGAAAAATCATCAATAATGAGGAATATTTTGAGGAGCAAGCGCCCTTCCGCAAGGTGTTGGCCAAGGCGCTGAGCGCTTGCCCATCGGTGCAGTACCTGATACCCCAACTAGCCCTAGCGGAGAAAGACCTTACTAAGCTAGTAACTCGCTACAACGAGTGCCTGGATGGGCCCGCCACCCAAGTGCAGGTGCCGCGTCAGCGTGCCCGGCTGAGCATGGGCATAGCGGGAGGGCTGGACGCAACGAAAATAAATGTCTCGCCGACATTCTCCATGCTGCGCGATGGCTCCTTTACCGCAACAAGCCCAGTAGCTGGTTTATTTCTCAACCTGGTCAGCCCGGCATTTAACCGCAACATAGCTTTGCGGCTTGATGTGCTGTATGAAAAGATGCACTACGCCGATACTTACGTAGCCCGCAATGTGTCAACGGTGGAGGAGCGGACGCAAGCATCATTTGAGGTGAGCTACCTACGGCTGCCACTGCAGGTACGCTACCACTTCAACACTGGGCGGTTTCGCCCCTTTTTGCAGGCTGGAGGCAGCATGAGTTTCCTGCTCTCGCACGCTTCGCAGCTGCAAACAGAATACACGTCGGCCTCGGGCAGGCCAGTAGTGACCAACTACGGCTCCATATTTAATGACTTATTCGCCCGCAACGACTTTGGCCTACTGATTGGGGCCGGCCTTGCCACGCCGGGCCTAGCTGGCCACGCCATCAGCCTGGAAGTGCGCGGCGAGCGTAGCAGTGGATTTTTAAGAGAAGGAATAGCCTCACCAATACTACACCTGGGTGGGTTGCTCAGCATCAACCTGACCAAATAGCGTTCGCTACAGTACCGGCTTGCTTTAAGCTAGCCGGTACTGTGGTTGGTGACCACGGTCGAAAACTGCATGCTGGCTGACGCATTCAGCCGCTCAGGTATCCTCGGTGAGTTGGTCGATTACCGGTGCCAGCCTCGGACAGTTCGCTACCTTTGTATAACCCGGCCATTCGCATTGGCCGGGTTATTTTGTTAGTACCATGCGTTCAACTCGTTCGGTAACGGCTAGCCTGTTGCTGCTGGCCCTCGCCACCGCCTGCCAGCGCGGCCCTCTGCAAGCCACAGCCCACCTGCCGGCCCCCACCAGCCAGCCCGTGGGCGCAGCCATCGTGCCCGATGCCGGCGCGGCGGCCTACATCAAGCCCTTCCACGAGCAGGTCGAAAAGCAGATGCAGGTGGTTATCGGCCAGGCCCCGGTAGCACTGGGCAAGAACCCCGGCGAAAACCCCATCGTCAACTTCGTGGCCGACTTGCAGCGCACCGCCGCTAGCCACGCCTTCAAGGGCGAACCCATTGAACTGGGCGTAATGACCAACGGCGGCATGCGCAACTCGCTGCCCGCCGGCCCCATCACCGTCGGCAACGCCTTCGAGCTCATGCCTTTTGAGAATGAGTTGGTAGTGCTCGACGCCCCCGGCCCGGTGGTGCAGCAGCTTTTTGACTATTCGGCGCCCATCGGCATGGCCGTATCGGGTGCTACCTACGCCGTGGGTCCTGACAAAAAGCCCCAGCAAATTCTCATCGGCGGCCAGCCCTTTGACCCCGCCAAAACCTACCGCATCGCCCTGTCCGACTACCTGGCCGGCGGCGGCGACCACATGGAGTTCCTCAAGGCCGCCAAGCTGCGCCACACCGGCCTGCTGCTGCGCACCGTTATCATCGACCACATCAAGGCGCTCACCGCCGCCGGCCAGCCAGTAACCGCCAAAGTTGAAGGTCGCGTCAGACCGCAGATTTAACGGATTTAACGGATTGCGCCGATACGCTTGGCTGCGCCAAGCTGACTACGCGAGGTAGGTTTGACTTACAGTAAGGGGAAAGAATACCAAATCAACCTAATTAATTTAGTAGAATCAAAAGTTGGGTTTAATTGCCTGCGTAGTCAGCTTGGCGCAGCCAAGCGTATCGGCGCAATCCGTTAAATCCGTTAAATCTGCGATTATGGAACGCCGCGACTTTCTTCAGAAATCTATTATTGGCACGGCTGGCCTGAGCCTGCTCGGGCCCAGCCTCGTGGCCAATGCTGCCGGCAACTCATCGCGGCTCGTCATTCTGCACACCAATGACATGCACTCGCGCATCGAGCCTTTTCCCGACAATGCCCCGCAGTGGGCCGGGCTAGGGGGCATGGCGCGCCGCGAAGCCCTCATCGACAGCATCCGCCGGCAAGAGCCCAACGTGCTGCTGCTCGACTCGGGCGATATCTGGCAGGGCACGCCGTACTTCAATTTCTTCCTTGGCGAGATTGAGTACAAGCTCATGAGCCGCATGAAATACGACGCCAGCACCTTCGGTAACCACGATTTTGACAATGGGCTCGAAGGCCTGCAAAAACAATTGCCCAACGCCGGCTTCCCGTTTCTCATCGCCAACTACGACTTTTCGGGCACGCCCGTAGCCGGGAAATTCGCCCCGTACAAAGTTTTTGAGAAAGGTGGCGCCCGCATTGGTGTGTTCGGCCTGGGCATCGAATTGAAGGGCCTGGTGGCCGACAAAAACTTCGGCGCCACTCAGTACCTCGACCCCGTGACCGTGGCCAAGGCCCAGGTGCAGCAGTTGCGCGAGCGCGAGCACTGCGACATGGTTATCTGCCTTTCGCACCTCGGCTACAAGTATGAGAGCGAGAAGCTTGACGACCGCAAGCTAGCTGCCCAGGTCGGTGGCATCGACCTCATTCTGGGCGGCCACACGCACACTTTTATGCCCGCCCCGGAGCCCATTACCGGTCCGGCCGGCCACGTCACGCTCATCAACCAGGTAGGCTGGTCGGGCATCAACCTGGGCCGTATCGATTACGACCTGCGGCGCGGGGCCCAGCCGGTGCGCGCCACCGGTGCGCTAGTGCTGCCCGTGGGCGCTACCTGCTAGCTAGCCCACATAAGCAAGCATTTGGCGGTTTTTTTGTCTGCTGCTTTTTGCGCAAATTTGTCCCCCCCAAGTCGGGCCGGTTTAGTGCGGGCCCAACTTGGAGGGCTTTTTTTTCGTTGCGGGCCCTTCGCCCACGCTCGTTTTTTCCACCTTCATGTCGCAGGACTTCCGCACCGTTTGGGCCAGTTGCCTGCGCGTCATCCGCGCCGAGGTGGGGGAGCAGAGTTTCCGCACCTGGTTCGAGCCCATCGCGCCGGTCGAGTTGCACGGCAAGGTGCTCACCATTCAGGTGCCCAGCGTGTACTTCTACGAGTTCCTCGAAGAGCACTACGTGGAGGAGCTCAAGCGCGCCATCTACCAGGAGCTGGGCCCCGAAGGCCGCCTCGAATACAGCGTAGTTGTGGACCAGGGTAACGCTCAGGCGCCGCCCAAGGCCATGCACCTGCCGCCCACCCGCAAGGCCGCGCCCAACAACGCGGCTCCGCCCGAGCGGCCGCAGTACGGCACCGCCCCCGGCGGCGTGCAGCCCCCCAGCCGGCCCACGCCCGCCGCGCGCCACCTCGTGCCCGGCGGCAACACCGCCACGGCCGCCCAGGTAGCCGCCAGCACGCTGCGCAACCCCTTCGACGCGGTGAAAACGATGGACCGCAACATCGTGCCCTCGCAGCTCAACACCACGTACACGTTCGATAACTACGTGGAGGGCGACTGCAACCGGCTAGCCCGTTCGGCTGGCCTCGCGGTGGCCAACAAGCCCGGCACCACTGCCTTCAACCCGCTCATGGTGTACGGCGGCGTGGGCCTCGGCAAAACGCACCTCGTGCAGGCCATCGGTAACCACATCAAGGCCACGAACATAGAGAAATTCGTGCTCTACGTCTCGGCCGAGAAGTTTACCAACCAGTTTATCGAAAGCCTGCAACGCAACGCCGTGCAGGACTTCGCCAATTTCTACCTGCTCGTCGACGTGCTTATCCTCGACGACGTGCAGTTTCTGGCCAACAAGGGCAAGACGCAGGAGATGTTTTTCCACATCTTCAATCACTTGCACCAGGGCGGCCGCCAAATTGTGATGACCAGCGACCGCCCCCCGCGCGAGCTGCAAGGCCTCGAAGACCGCCTGCTCTCGCGCTTCAAATGGGGCCTCACCGCCGACGTGCAAAGCCCCGACTTTGAGACGCGCATCGCCATCATCCAGAACAAGGCCCAGCAGGACGGCATGGAAATCGCCCCGCAGGTGGTCGAGTACCTAGCCCACTCGGTGCCCACCAACGTGCGCGAACTCGAAGGCGTGCTCACCACCCTGCTGGCCCAGAGCGTATTAACGCGCCGCGACATCGACCTCGAAATGGCCAAAGGTGCCCTGCGCCACATCATCGAGGAAGTCGAAGCCGAAGTCAACGTGGACTTCATCCAGAAAACGGTGGCCGATTATTTCGGCGTGCCAGTGGCCTTGCTGAAAGAAAAAACCCGTAAGAAGGAAGTAGTTACGGCCCGCCAGGTGGCCATGTACTTCACCAAGGAGCACACCAACCACTCGCTCAAAACCATTGGCTACCACTTCGGCGGCCGCGACCACGCCACGGTCATCCACTCGGTGCAAACGGTGTCCGACATGATAGACTCGGACAAGAAGTTCAAGGAGCAAATCGCCGAGCTGCGCAAGAAATTCGTGCAGAAGTAAGTAGCGCGAACTTTGTAGTTCGCGTCCCCGGGCCAACTGGCCATTCGGAAACGCGAACTACAAAGTTCGCGCTACTGCTACAAAATCTCCTTCGGGTAGCAGATGTAGTACTTCTGCACTTTCTGGCTCAAGGCCCGAATATTGGGTAAGTCCGACGCCTCCACCACGTTCACGACCTTGCCGAGCTTGGTGAGGATGTTGATGGTTTCGTGGCTGGCCGGGTCGTAGGCGGTATTGCTGAGGCGGCCAGTTATCATGAGCTGGCTGGCCTGCTCGGCGGGCAGGCCGAAGTGCTCGGCAATCAACTCCACGATGCCGAGCTGAAACTCCTCGTCGTAGGGCTCGGGGCTGATGACGATTTTGAAGAGCTGGCGGTTGAGCAGGCTCTGGGCCAGGAAGCTCAGCACCTTGTCTTCGTGGCTGGCCCACTGCTTGATAGCAGCCCAGATGTCAATGTCGTCGAGCTGGGTGAAGTGGTTGAGAATGTGCGCGTCGTGCTCAAACTCGGCCAGGGTCACGGCGCGGCCCAGGAAGTAGGTGAGGCAGCTGCTGCCGGGCACCGGCACCCCGGCGCGGGCCAGGTCGCGGGCCCGCTGCATGACGCGAATAACCATTTGCTCGGCGCTCGTAACGGTCTTGTGCAGATATACTTGCCAGTACATCAGGCGGCGGCTCACCAGGAAATTCTCGACCGAGTACACGGCTTTTTCTTCCAGCACGAGGCGCTCGTCTACCACTTGCAGCATCTTGATGAGGCGGTCGGCGCCCGGCTGGCCTTCCTGCACGCCGGTGTAGAAGGAGTCACGGTTGAGATAGTCGAGCCGGTCCATATCCAGCTGCGAGCTAACCAATTGGTGGAAAAAATCGCGCCCGTAGCTGCCCTTGAACATCTCCATCGCTAAGGTCAGCTTGCCGGGAAACTGCTCGTTGAGCCGCTCCATCAAAAAGAGCGACAGCTGCTCGTGCGGCACATCCTGAAAAATGCTGGTTTCCAAGGCGTGCGAGAGCGGGCCGTGGCCGATGTCGTGCAGCAGGATGGCAATTTGGGCGGCTTCGCCCTCGGCGGCCGAAATCTTTACGCCCTTGTCCTTGAGCGTGCGCAGCGCCAGCTGCATGAGGTGCATGGCCCCCAGCGCATGGTGAAAGCGTGTGTGCAACGCCCCGGGGTACACGAAGTTGGTGAGCCCCAGCTGCTGAATGCGCCGCAGCCGCTGAAAGTACGGATGCTCGATAAGGTCAAACAGCAGCTCGGTGGGAACGGTGACGAACCCGTAGACCGGGTCGTTGAAAATCTTCTTTTTATTCATCGCAAGCGGGGCGCGGCCCCGGTGGGTGGGCGAGGGGGCTAGCCGACAGTTACGGCCGGTTGGCCGATTAAGCTGCGCGTTGGAAGAACCCAAACCCCTGTTTTGCGGTAAAGCTACGGACGGCCTGCCCACGCCCCGGCATACTAGGGGCACCGCGGCCGCCGTTAGAACCGCTACCGCTACCCCTAATTCCCCGCCGCGCGCAGCCCGCCTGCGCGCCCCTGCTTATGCAACGCTACTCCATCCTTTGGGCCGACGACGAAATTGACCTCCTTAAGCCGCACATCCTGTTTCTAAAGGAGAAAGGCTACGACGTGACGCCCGTAAACTCGGGCGCCGACGCCTTGGAAGAGGTGCAGGAACACACCTACGATTTGGTGTTTCTGGACGAAAATATGCCTGGCCTCACCGGCCTCGAAACGCTGACCGAAATCAAGGTGGTGCGCCCCACGGTGCCCGTGGTGATGATTACCAAGAGCGAGGAGGAGCACATTATGGAGGGCGCCATCGGCGCCAAGATTGCCGACTACCTCATCAAGCCCGTCAACCCGAACCAGATTCTGCTGTCGGTGAAGAAGGTGCTGGACAACAAGCGGCTTGTGACGGAAGCTACCAATTCGGGCTACCAGCGCGACTTTCGCCAGCTGGGCATGCAGCTTTCCGACCGTCTCTCGCCCTCGGAGTGGGTGGATGTGTACAAGAAGCTGACCTACTGGGAGTTAGAAATTAATGAGACCGAGGGCAAAAGCATGGCCGAGGTTTTTAACATGCAGAAGGACGAGGCGAATACTTACTTCGGCCGCTTCATTATTGAGAACTACGAAGATTGGGTGAATGGCCGCGACAAGGACGCGCCGCTCATGTCGCACCAGTTGTTCAAGGAAAAAGTGTTTCCGCTGATGAAGCAGACGGGCGACACGCCGGTGTACTTCGTGCTCATCGACAACCTGCGCTACGACCAGTGGAAGGTACTTGAACCTACTATTGCCGAGCTGTTTACGGTGGATAGCGAGGAGCTGTACTACAGCATTCTGCCCACTACCACGGCCTACGCCCGCAATGCCATCTTCGCGGGGATGATGCCCGGCGACATTCAGAAAAAATACCCCAACCTGTGGGTGTGGGACGAGGATGAGGAAGGCAAAAACCTGCACGAGGCCGAGTTCATGGAAATCAATTTCCAGCGCAACAATCAGAAGGCCAAGCACAGCTACCACAAGATAACCAACTTGCAGGCTGGCAAGGACTTGCTGGGCAAGATGAGCAACCTGCACAACAACTACAAGCTCAACGTTATCGTCTACAACTTCGTGGACATGCTTTCGCACGCCCGCACCGATATGGCGATGATTCGCGAGTTGGCCGCCGACGAAAGCGCCTACCGCAGCCTCACGCGCTCGTGGTTTCTGCACTCGCCGCTCTACGAGATGCTGCAAACCATTGCCGAGAAAAAGGGCAAGCTCATCATCACCACCGACCACGGCACCATCCGGGTAAAGCGCCCGTATAAGATTGTGGGCGACCGCAATACGAATACCAACCTGCGCTACAAGCACGGCCGCAACCTGGGCTTTGACGAGAGCCGCGACATCTACGTGGTGCGCAAACCGGAGAGCATTTTCCTGCCCCGCGAAAACGTGAGTACGGCCTACGTCTTCACGCTCGGCGACTATTTCTTCGCCTACCCCAACAACTACAACTACTACGTGAATTACTACAAGGACACGTTCCAGCACGGCGGTGTGTCGCTGGAGGAATGCATTATTCCCTACATTACGCTGACTGCGAAGGGTTAGCCCTATCGTTCTCTAAAAAGAAAGCCCCGCGTTTCATGCGAAACGCGGGGCTTTCTTTTGACATCCGTCCTGCTGGCGAAGGGGTCTGTTAGGTTTTCTGCTTCTTTTTCTTGGCCGCCGGAAACAGCACGTTGTTCAAAATCAGGCGGTAGCCGGGGGAGTTGGGATGCAATGACAAATCGGTGGGTTCCTCGCCCACGAGGTGCTGGTAGTCCTCCGGGTCGTGGCCGCCGTAGAAAGTCCAGGTGCCTTTGCCGAGGGTGCCGTGCATGTAGCGCACCTCGCCATCCTGCTTGGTTTCGCCCATTACAATCACATCGGGCTTGATGAGACTCTTGCGGAACGCCGTGGTCTGGCCCATGAAGCCGTGGATGGTTTTCTCGTGGTCCTGGGTCAGCATAGTCGGCACCGGGTCGTACTTGGCCGAGAAGGTAAAGAGCTGAAAATAATCGTTTTGCTCGTAAAGGCCGCGCTCGCCGGGCTGCATGTCGATGTTGGAGTACTCATACTGCATCGGGTTCATGTAGAGCTGGAAATTCTGGAAGGCCAGCGTACGGTTGAAGTTGAGCTTGCTCTGGGCGGCAGGGTTAGCGGGGTCGCCGTCGTACATGCTTTCCACCATATCGACCCCCAGCCCGGCCAGGGCAATGTCGTAGCTATCGGTGGCCGAGCACATGGCAAACATGAAGCCGCCGCCCGCGATAAATTCCTGCATCTTCACGGCTTCGGCGGCCTTCATCTCGCTCACTTTCTTGAAGTTGTTGCGCTTGGCGGCGGCCTCGGCGTCGCGCTGCTGCTGCTGGTACCAGGGCGCGTAGCGGTAGGCCGAGTAAAACTTGCCGTATTGGCCGGTGAAGTCTTCGTGGTGCAGGTGCAGCCAGTCGTACTTGGGTAGCACGCCCGAGAGCACCTCGTCGTCGTAAATCTTGTCGTAGGGAATTTCGGCGTAGGTGAGCACCATCGTCACGGCATCGTCCCAGGGCTGCTTGCCCTTGGGCGTGTACACCGCTATTTTGGGGACTTTTTCCAGCTTCATCACGTCCATGTTGGCGCTGGGGTCGGCTATCTGCTGCAAAATGCCGGTGTACTGCGCCTCCGAAATGACTTGAAAGGTGATGCCGCGCACGCTCAGCTCGTTTTCCAGCGCCGGCTGGGCCTCGCAGGCAAACGAGCCACCCTTGTAGTTGAGCAGCCAGTCAATTTCTATCTGCTTGCTTAACGCCCAGTAGCACAGGCCATAAGCTTTCAGGCACTCCTTCTGGGTATTATCCATCGGGATGAAAATGTGGTTGGCGCGGGCCGCCAGGGTAGGGGCCAGCAGCGCCAGGGCCAGCAGCAAACGTTTGAGAAGCATAAGCTTTGCCAGTAATTAAAAAGCCAGCCCGGTAACGCCGGCCGGCGCATTGCTGGTTCAAGGTACGGTAGTTTCGCGGCTGGCTGCCGGCTCGGAGGGCGGCCGTCCTTATTACTCACGCTTGCTTTGCGCGTATGCCCGCACTTCTACTTGCTGTTTCTCCCTGGTGGGGGGTACCCTTGGGGCTGCTGTGCTTAATCAGCTCCGTAGGTTTGCTCAAGAGCATCATTGCCCTAAGCGAGCTTTATAATCCCTCCGAAAATTTCTACGCCTTGCCGGCGTCCCAAACTGCGTTTCGCTTTCAGCTCACGCGGGCTGGCCGCTACGAAGTGGCTGGCGCCCGTCCCGGCCAGTTTAACGGCCGCGTGGTAGACCTGCCCGCCGTGCGCCTGTGCGTGCGCCAACTGGCCACCGGCCACGAGCAGTATTTTGGCACGGGTAGCGGCGGCCCCCACTTTGCCAGCGACCTGGGCGGCGACCCGGCCGCCACCATCGGCACCTTCGCGGCCCCCGCCCCCGGCGAATACGAACTGCTAAACCCGGATGCGGCCAGCTTTCGCCCCACTGACCGCCTGCGTATTTTGCCCGCTACCGGGGGGAAGAACTTCTTGTTCATCATGGCCATACTCCTCACGGGCATCGCCACGCTGGTCAGCTTCATCGGCGGCCTGCTAGTGGGCCTGGCCCCCCGCGCCCAATGAGTGCGCCCGCCGCTAGCCTTGCGGCCCCTTCCGGCCCGTTACTTTGCGGCGGCGGGCCAGCAGTTTGCTGCCCCGCTGCCCCCAACCAGCCGCCCCACGCCTGCACGTAGTCAGGGGCGCGAGCCCCGTATCTGCGCAATCCGTTAAATCCGTTAAATCTGCGATGAGTTTTCTAGAAAATATCCGCGAGGCGCTGCGCTCCATCTCCGGCAATCTGCTGCGCACCATCCTCACCGCCCTCATCGTGAGCATCGGCCTGATGGCGCTGGTGGGCATCCTCACGGCCATCGATGCCATGCGCCACTCGCTGGGCGAAACCTTTGCCAGCCTCGGGGCCAATGCGTTCGAAATCAAGGCGAAGGGCTATAATAACCGCTTTCGGCGCGGCGGTGTGCAAGGCAAGCAGTACCCACCCCTGAGCTACCTGCAAGCCACCCTCTACAAGAAGGAGCTGACCCGCCGCGAGCCGGGCACGGTGGTGGGCGTGTCGGCTTTCATCAGCGGCGCCACCGAAATCAAGGCCAGCGGCCAAAAAACCAACCCCAATATGCAGGTGGTGGCCGGCGACGAAAACTACCTGCGCATCCAGAGCTACGCCCTCACCCAGGGCCGCACCTTCTCGCCGGCCGAGCTCAATTCCGGGGCCAACGTAGCCATCATCGGCCAGGAAATGAAGGATAAGTTGTTCCCGCAGGCCAGCCCGGTGGGCAATTACATCTACGCCCTGGGCAAGCGCTTCCAGGTGGTGGGCCTGCTCGAAAAAAGCGGCAGCACCATGGGCGGCGGGGGCGGGGCCGACCGCCTGCTACTGGTGCCGCTCGAAACCGGCAACCAACTGCCGCGCAACGGCGCGCTCACCTACGACGTGAAAACGGCTACGCCCAGCGCCGGCTCGCTGGCCTTTTTGCAGGGCCAGGCCACCGGCGTGATGCGCGCCGTGCGCCACGACCGCCTGGGCCAGGAGGACTCCTTCGACATCGAGAGCCCCGAGTCGCTGGCCGGCACCCTCGACTCGCTTACTGGTAAAATGCAATTGGCGGGCGGCATCATCGCCTTCCTGGCCCTGCTGGGGGCCAGCATCGCGCTCATGAACATCATGCTGGTATCGGTGACGGAGCGCACCCGCGAAATCGGCATTCGCAAGGCCCTGGGGGCCACGGCCCGGCAGGTGCGGCTCCAGTTTTTGCTAGAGGCCATCGTGATTTGCGTACTGGGCGGCACGTTTGGCATCCTGCTGGGCGTGGGCGCCGGCAATGCCGTGGCAGTGCTGGCGGGCAGCAGCTCGTTTTTGGTGCCCTGGGGCTGGGTAGGGGTGGGGCTCACCATTTGCGTATCGGTTGGGCTGCTGGCTGGCTCGTACCCGGCCGGTAAGGCCGCCGCCCTCGACCCCATCGACAGCCTGCGCTATGAGTAAGGCTATGGCCCCGGCGCTGCTGGCCGCCGGGGCGCTGGGGCTAGCCAATTGCGGTACCCCGGCGGCCAAGGCCGATGCAGCAGGACCTGCACGCCTGCCTGGCCACGTAGCCGCCGCAGTGGCGCGGGCGCGGGCCAGCCAGGCCCCGCAGCCGCCTAGCGCACCGGCCACCATCGGCCGTGCGCAGCTAACTACGGTGACGGAGCTGCCGGCGGCCGCACGCTTCGAAGTGCCTCAGATAGTACTGCCCAACGCCGCGGCTAGCCACCGCATCAACACTGTGCTTGTGCAGTTGCTGTTTGCCGACGCTGAGCCGGGCCGCCCCCGCCCGCTCGGCGCGGCGCAGGCCATTGAGCGGGCCGCTGCCGAGTACGAGGCCAACGACCAGGTAGGCATATTCGGCACCAGCTTCGAGGTGCTGTGCAACCAGCAAAACGTGTTGTCGCTCGCCCTTACCACAGAATACTCGGGCGCCTATCCGTGGTCGGCTACCCGGCACGCTACCTTCGACCTGCGCACCGGGCGCCAGCTAGTCCTGGCCGACCTGCTGGCTGACACCCTGGCCCTGCGTCGGCGCTGGCACACGCGCCTCAACCGCCGCCTGGCTGCCTACCAGCAGGAGGTGGCCCGCGATTATAAGCCCGATGCCGACGCCTGGGCCACCGTGCGCGAGTACACTGGCTGGAGCGACACCCTGCGGCAGGTGCGCCCGGCCCGCCGCCCACCCCTACGCGAGTTTGCCCTCACCGCGCGCGGGCTCGTGCTGTACACGAGTTTCTGGTTTCCACACCCCGCGATGGCCCTGGCGCCCCCCGACGCTTATTTGTTTTCCTACGCTAGCCTGCGCCCGTGGCTGGCCCCGTGCGGCGTGCTGCAAGGCTGGCCCGAGTAAAGGGAGTTAGCGCCGAAGTTTATACATTTGCGCAACTTACCATTTGTGCAAATGTCCACCTCCGCATCCATTGGCCAGCGCTTCACCCAGCTCATCCAGCATTTGGGGCTGAGTAAGAACGCCTTCGCGCAATCGCTGGATAAAACGGCGACTGTCATTCAGCACCTGGTAGATGAGCGCAACAAGCCCGGCTACGACCTGCTTTGCAAGGTATTTGAGACGTACCCAAATGTATCGAAAGACTGGCTGCTGCTAGGCCAGGGGCCCATGATGGTAACCGAAGCAATTGCTGAGCCAGCTAGCCCCGCCGCGGTGCCAAGCCCCGCGCCTACCGCCGCCCCCGGCCTTTTCGCCGCTGCCGAGCCGGCTCCTGCGCTCCGCCCCGTACTGGCCGAAAAGCCTGCGCCCGCGCCTACGTCGCTAGTGGCCCCCATACCTGCTGCCAGCCCAGCGCCCGCCCCAGTGGCTGGCCCCGCCCCAGTCGCCCTGCCCGACCCGGCCTACCTGGCCGTGGCCCTGCAAACGCAGCACCTCCAGCACCAGCTGGCCCTGGCCGAGCAGCGCAACCAGCACCTCGTGGAGCAGCAGGCGCTCATGCAGCAGCTCGTGGCCGTGTTGCAACGCAGCATAGGCTAGGCCCGGCGCCGCTACCTTATGCGGATGGTATAGGTAACGTAGGGCTGGCCTTCTACGCCCAGCCTCCCCGTGGTGGTGTCGGTCACAAAGTCGTCTACCGAGCTGGCCGTAAAGCGCCTTACCCGGCCATCGCTGGTGCGCACGATTATCGTGTCGCCATCCAGTGGGGCTGCTGCCCAAAAAGTCGTGGCGAAGCCAAGGTAGCAGGTTTGTTCTGGCGCTAGCCGGCATGTCTGCCGCGTTTCGTAGCTGCTGGCCCGCGTCGTGCAGGCGGTGGGGTCGCGGTCCGGAATATCGAGCGCCGGGGAAAGCGCGCCAGGTTTCTGCACTGCCTCAATGACCAGCGGCTGCGCTGTGTTATTAATCAGCGTAGTGTTGTACCGTGGCGAGCAGCCTGCGAAGCCCAGCGGCATCGCGAAGAGCAGCGCCCAGGCCAATACGCGGCATCGGCCCTCGAAGGCGTTCACAGGCAGCATAATAGCTTTAAGCAAAAAGCCCTACTTCCTCGGCTTCCATCAGCCCGAGCGGCCCCACCTGGGTAAGGCGCAGCGGCCGGATTTCGCCCACCAGCAGCGGGTCATACTTCGCCGCCACCCGAATGTAGTTGGGCGTGTAGCCCTCCACGCGGCCATCGGTCACGTCGTCCTCAAACAGCACCTCGGTTTCGAGGCCGGCGTGCTGCTCGTAGAAGGCGCGCTTCTTCTTTTCCGATAGGCTGCGCAGCTGCGTGGTGCGTTCGGTGCGTACGCGCTCGGGCACGCGGCCAGCTAGGGTAGGCGCCAGCGTGTTGGCCCGCTCCGAGTAGGGAAACACGTGCAGGTAGCTGATGGGCAGCTCGTTGAGAAACTGGTAGGTTTCCAGGAAATCGGCTTCCGTTTCGCCCGGGAAGCCCACAATCACATCAACCCCAATGCCGGCGTGCGGCATCAGCTCCTTAATGCGGGCCACGCGGTCGGCATACAGCGCCCGGCGGTAGCGGCGGCGCATGAGGCCCAGGATTTTATCCGACCCGCTTTGCAGCGGCAAGTGAAAATGCGGCATGAAGCGCCGCGAGGCGGCCACGGTCTGGATAATCTCGTCGGTGAGCAAGTTCGGTTCGCACGAGCTGATGCGGTAGCGGCGCATGCCCTCTACTTGGTCCAGGGCTTCTACCAGCTGGGTAAAGTTTTCGCGGCGCTGCCGCTCGGGGCCCTGTAGGCCAAAATCGCCCAGATTCACGCCCGTGAGCACCACTTCCTGCACGCCCTGGCTAGCCAGTTTCTCCACGCGCTCCACCACCGAGGCCACGCTGCCCGAGCGGCTAGCCCCCCGCGCCAGCGGAATAGTGCAAAACGAGCACGAGTAGTCGCAGCCATCCTGCACCTTCAAAAAGGTGCGCGTGCGCTCGCCCAGCGACTGCGCTGGGTGAAACTCGTGCGCTTCGCTGATGGGCGAGGCAAACACCCGGCCCGGCCCGGCCGCCGCGCCCGGCTCGGGCAATTCCAACTCGGTTAGAATCTCGGCCAGCCGAAATTTCTCGGCCGCGCCCAGCACGGCACCCACGCCGGGAATGTTGGCAATTTCCTCGGGCTTAAGCTGAGCGTAGCAGCCCACAATGGCCACGAAGGCATTGGGGTTGTGCTTGCGAGCCTGCTGCACCACGCGCCGGCACTTGCGGTCGGCGTGGTCGGTGACGGAGCAGGTGTTCACCACGTACACATCGGCGCCCTGCTCAAACTCGACGCGGCGCACGCCGCGCTCCTCAAACTGCCGGCCCAGGGCCGACGATTCGGAGAAGTTGAGCTTGCAGCCCAGCGTATAAAAGGCAACGGTTTGGGGAGTCATAATCTTACAAAGATACGCCAGCCCGCGCGCCGGGATAGTAAAGATTAAGTAGCCGTGGCCAGCAGCTCACGAGCCGCGGCCAGCACCCGCGCCGGGGCCAGCTGGCTGAGGTCGGGGTCGTGGGCGGGGGGAGCGAAGTTGCCCTCGGCAAACCGTGCTTCCTGGCTGGGCGGAAACAGGCAGCGGCACGGCGCCCGCAGCAAGGCTGGCGGGTAAGGAAAGAACTTGCCGTAGTTCTCGCCCATCAGCAGCACCAGGCAGGGCGTGCCGGCCTGCACGGCCAGGTGGGCGGCTACCGTATCGTTGCTGACGAGCAGGCTGGCCCCGGCCAGCAAGGCGGCTAGCCCCGGCAGGTCGGTTTGGCCGCAGCGATTATCCAGCGGTACGCCCGGCCCCGCGGCCTGCTCAATCTGCCGGGCCAGCCCGGCATCGGCGGGGCTGCCGGCCAGCACCAGCTGGTAGCGCGCGCCCACTTCCTCGTGCAGTGCCCGGGCTAGCTGCGCAAAGTGCCCGGTGGGCCAGCGCTTGGGCTTGGCGCTGGCGCCAGGAAACAGTACTATATAAGGAGTAGCGGGCGCGACTAAGGGTATTACGCCCGCTGGCAGGGCCAGCGGGGCGGCAATGAGCGTTGGTTCGACAGCCGACCCTAGCCAATTCTCAAAAAACTCACGGTTGCGGTCGTATTCAAAGAGCACGGCGCGGGTGCTGGGCAGCCGCCGCGTGTAGCCCGCATCCAGGGCCTCAAACCATGGCCCCGTGCGGTGCTCGCCCTGGCTGGCCACCCGCACCGGCGCTTGCAGAAAGCGAATGAAATTTTCGGCCGCCGCCTCGCGCACGTGCACCGGGTACAGCACCTCGCCCGCGCCCACCGCCCCAATGGCCCGCAGCCGCTCGGCCCGGTAAGCCAGGTCGGTAGCAAAGCGGCCAAAATCAACGGCCAGTAGCTCGTCGTAGCAATCGGCGTCCCAGGCCCGGGCCAGCGGCGCCCACAGCGCATTAGCTACCAAAGTCAGGCGCTGGCCCCGGGCGTGCACCTCCGCCCCGAGGCGGCGCAGCCAGGGCCGGTACAGGAGGTAGTCGCCAATAGAATCGTTGCGCACTACCAGCACGCGGCGCGCATCGGGGGCCGCCTGGCCAGCCAGGGCCGCCTGGTCGGTGCGGCTAAGGCGCTGCATTTTTTGCCGCAGCCGGTAGTGGTGGCGAAACTGACGAAAACGGGCGAGCAAAGAGCCAATCATACCTGCAAAGCTACTGGCTGGCCCCAGCGCCTGCCCGCCGTCCCTTGCCGCTGGCACCAAGGTGAAGCAGGCGCCTGCAACGCGCCTTACAAGCCTCGCCATCCGCTCGCCATCGCATAGCCAGTACTTACTGAGTACTTTAGGGGCCGGCACCATAAAAAGCGCCACAGTCATCGGCTGGCGTTTTAACCCCCTTCACCGACTATTTAGCGTCTTTTATCCAGAAATTGCTGTAAAAAGCGGGGGTACTAGCAAAATAATGGGCTTAGTAGTCGTATTTTTGCCCTGAAATCAGACACCCTTCTTTTATTTCATGGCCATTCTTCGCTTCAAAGCTCTCGAACTAGTTGACCAGCGCCAGGCGCTAACGGTTAAGCCGGTATCGACCCGTCGTTCCGACTCGTTTGGGCAAAACGTGTTCAACCTGGAAGCAATGCGGGCCAACATGCCCGGCGAGTACTTCAAGAAGCTGCAAGCGGCCATCAAGCACGGCATCCCCGTGGAGCGCAACGTGGCCGATGCCGTGGCTTCGGCCATGAAAACCTGGGCCATGGCCAAGGGGGCCACCCACTACACGCACTGGTTTCAGCCCCTCACCGGCGCTACCGCCGAAAAGCACGACTCATTTTTCGACCTGAACTCGGACGGCCGGCCGATTGAGAATTTCAAGGGTTCGGCGCTGGTGCAGCAGGAGCCCGATGCTTCGTCGTTCCCCAACGGCGGCATCCGCAACACCTTCGAGGCCCTCGGCTACACCGCCTGGGACCCCACCTCGCCCGCCTTCATCATCGAAACCGTAGGCGCCAAAACGCTGTGCATCCCCACGATTTTCGTGGCCTACACCGGCGAGGCGCTCGACTACAAAGCCCCGCTGCTCAAGTCGCTGGCCGTGCTCGAAAAGGCCGCCGTCGACGTGTGCCAGTACTTCGACAAGGACGTGCAGCGCGTGAACACCACGCTCGGCATTGAGCAAGAATACTTCCTGGTTGACAAGGCGTTGTACGACGCCCGCCCCGACCTCGTGATGACCGGCCGCACCCTCTTCGGCCATGCCTCAGCCAAGGGCCAGCAGCTCGAAGACCACTACTTCGGCTCGATTCCGCCCCGCGTGCACGCCTTCATGTTCGAGTTTGAGGAGGAAGCCAACGCGCTCGGCATCCCGCTGCGCACCCGCCACAACGAGGTGGCGCCCAATCAGTACGAGTGCGCCCCCACCTTCGAGGACGCTAACCTGGCCATCGACCACAACCAGCTGCTGATGGATGTGATGGACCGCGTGGCCCTCAAGCACAACTTCAAGGTGCTGCTGCACGAGAAGCCCTACGCCGGCGTCAACGGCTCGGGTAAGCACAACAACTGGGCGATGAGCACCGATACCGGTGTCAACCTGCTCGCCCCCGGCAAGCGCCCCAAGGAGAACCTCCAGTTCCTGGCCTTCTTCATCACCACCGTAAAGGCCGTGCATTGCTACGGTGACTTGCTGCGCGCCAGCATCGCCTCGGCTAGCAACGACCACCGCCTCGGCGCCAATGAAGCCCCGCCGGCCATCATGTCGGTGTTCCTGGGCTCAATGCTCGACGGCGTGCTCGACGAACTGGAGCGCACCGCCAAGCTGCCGCTCGACAAGGGCGACAACATCTACCTCAAGCTGGGCATCGACAAGATTCCGGCTATCCTGCTCGACAATACCGACCGCAACCGCACCTCGCCGTTCGCCTTCACCGGCAACAAATTTGAGCTGCGCGCCGTAGGTTCCAGCGCCAACTGCTCGTCGGCCATGACTACCCTCAACGCCATCGTGGCCGACCAGCTCATCGACTTCAAAGCCGAAGTGGACGAACTCATTGCTCAGGGCAAAAAGAAGGAAGTAGCCATTGTGGACGTGCTGCGCAGCTACGTTATCTCTTCTAAGGACATCCGCTTCGAAGGCAACGGCTACTCCGACGAGTGGCGCGACGAGGCGGCCCGCCGCGGCCTCGCCAACGTGCCCACCACCCCGCTGGCCCTCGACGCCATGGTGCGCGACAACGCTGCCGAGCTGTTTGCCCGCCACGGCATCCTCTCGCATACCGAGCTGCACGCCCGCCACGAGATTTTGCTCGAAGACTACACCAAGAAAATTCAGATTGAGAGCCGCGTGCTCGGCGATTTGGCCGTGAACCACGTAATTCCGACCGCGCTAGCCTACCAGAACAAGCTGGTGCAGAACGTGCGCGGCCTGCGCGACCTCGGCTTAGACGACGAGAACAGCGAGGTAACAGTAGAAATGATTAAGTCCATCTCGCGCCACGTATCGACCATCAAAACGACGGTGGATGAGATGATTGAGGCCCGCAAAGTGGCCAATAAGATTGAAGATGCCCGCGCGCGTGCCATTGCGTATTGCGACGAGGTGAAGGAAAAATTCGCGACTATCCGTCGCGCGGCCGACAAGCTCGAACTGCTTGTGGCTGATGAGGACTGGCCCCTGGTGAAGTACCGCGAACTTTTGTTCCGGCACTAGCCCTCGGGTTGGAGCCACGGACCAGCGCTGGGTGGGAATTCTCGCTGCGTCCGGGTTTGGAAAGGGTCGTGCCGGGTGGCGCGGCCTTTTTTTGTGCCTATACTTTTCTGGCTGGCTTAAATTGGCCTCTGGATACCGTGAGAGCACATTCTGACAACCAGCCCCAACCAGCTCCAATTAGAAAAGGGGACAGTTTGCCACTATTTCTGCCACTAAAATATGCCGCTATCTAGGCAGCTTTGGGCAGGCGCCGGGCCGTCTGGCGGTAGGAGTCGAGCAGCTCCTGGCGGTTGATGCCCAGGTACACGTTGAACTGGCTCTCGGTCTGGTGGCCGGTGGCCAGCATCACGAGGCGCGCGGGCACGCCCTGGTAGATTTTGAGCGTGGCGTAGGTCTTGCGGCCCACGTGCATGCCGAGCTTGAGGCGGGTCAGGCCCGCGAGCGCCGCCACGTGGGGTAGGTACCGCCAGGGGTCGCGCACGAAGGGCAGGCAGGTGGCCAGCCCCAGGGGCCGGTACTTCTCCAGCAGGGCCACCGGCCGGAACACGTCGTCGTCGAGGTAGGGGATGAGGCCCACCACGGTCGTTTTGTTGAGGGCCTTCTCGATGAGCTCCTGCGGGGCGTTGACGTGCTGCCAGGTCAGCTCCTGCGCGTCGCCGTGCCTGAGGCTCGTGTAGGCGCAGAGCAGGAACACGTCGCGGGTCCACTCGGCGCGCTGCGCGTGCTCAGCGCTGCTGAGCTCGCCGCGGCCGCCGCGCCCCGCGCGGGGTGGGGGCTCGGGGAAGGCGGCGGCCAGGTGGGCCTGCACGGCAGGGGAGGAGAAGTCGAGGGCGGCGATGGCCAGCAGCTCGTCCTGGGTTAGGGCGTCCTTGCCCACGTAGCTGGGGGCCAGGCGCAGCACCTTGCGAAAGCCGCCGGGCACGGGCAGCTCCTGGCTCTCGGCCCAGAACAGGAACGAGCGCAGGCGCTTGACGTAGGTGTTAAAGGTGCGCGGGCTGCGGCCGGCCACGCCAAGCATGTAGTTGCGCAGCCCGTCGTAGAAAGCCTTGGTGAGCCCCTCGAAGCTCAGGGGCTGGCGGCGGTGGGTGGCGAAGGCGGCCAGCTCCTTGCGCACGGCCCGGTGGGTCCAGATGGTGTCGGCCGAGAGCAGGCGCCCGGTGCGCACCGATACCTTTTGCTCTTCCTCGGTAATCCACTGGTTGAAGTAGTCGAGAAAGGTCAGGATTACCTTGGGTGGCGGGGGCAGCGGGGCCTGGCCGGTGCGGGCGGCCACGAGTGCGGCCACGTGCTGGGCAATGCCGGCGCGCAGCTGGTCCTTGCGCAGGGGCGCACCCTGGGCGGCGCGGTGCAGGGCCTGGGCAGCGGCCGTATGGTCGTCGAGCATCTGGTTGATGTCCGTGGCGTAGGCGTCGGGCTTATTTTTGACGCGCTGGCGCTTCTTGTCCCAGTGCTTGGGTAGGCACTTCTCGCCGGTGCCTACGCGCAGGCGCTGGCCGTCCCAGCAGTAGGTAATCTGGATTTGAGCCTGGCCGCTCTTGCTGAGCTGGCCCATGCGCAGCTGGCAGGTTACTTCCATAACATGACTAACATAACATGACTAATACTACTATCATTTAGTAAAGTATCTAGGCAAAATCATGCAAGTTCCCTGTTCGAGATAAGTACCTCGTATACTTATCAAGCATATTTTTTGCATAAGGGTCACGTAGTGCTTTTACCCGTTTGATACCAAATGAGAAAGTACTATTCTGATGTGACGTTTTTGCTAACTTATTATCTAGCGAAAGGCTAGGTAGTAAATCATCAAGGATTTCTCCTGCTATGCCTCCTTTCACACCATTTAGATTTTTACGGTACTTGTCTAACTTCTCATGTAACTTTTTGTGGTAGTCATGAAGGTAGGCAAAGCGTTTCGCTAATCCTTGATTTAGGGCTAGTGGGAATGAAGATGAAATATCTAAGCTGGCAATACCATTCGCACTGAATGCTGAAAAATCTAGAATATCCAGATTTACTATATGGGCTCTGGGCATTTCTACAATGCCTACGGCTGCTGGGTCACTATCCATGTGTTCAAGGAGGCCCCTAGTTTCCCAATAATTAAACTTGTGAAGTTTTGTAGCCTTAGCTTGGCCAAGTCTTGCATAGAAGTCATTCACCAACGCTTGCGTGCCAAGGGTCTTTATTTTAAGAAGATTACCTGCTCTCACGCCCCTCTCGCCATTCTGGCGAATCATAAGGTCGCACGGTTGTGATAGCAAAATATAAATTCCTTTTCCTGCACCATTGGTGACCTCAAAAATATCTCCATTCTCAATAGGTTTAAATAACCCATTGATAAGTCGCCCCTCTGCATACAACTCCTGTTTGCGTAGAGCATATCGTGCTTGATATGTTTCAGGGTTGCTTATCGGTACGTCTACTTTAGTGAATTTAGAGGCCTCTGTTAGTAAGTTGTTAAGCTCAGGAATACGGTTATTTGATAATAAATTATTTTTTATTTCATCTTTATAAATAATATCTATAATTCTAAATAATGTTTCTGGAGCCCATACTCCCTCTAGAAGGGAAGAGTCTAGAACAGCATGACTAAAATCGTAGGTGTCTAACAAGCGAAGTTTGTTGCTGGTCTCATTTAGTGCAGCCTGAGTTATTTCAATTGCTTTAACCTTGATTTGTTCGCAGGAATTATTGAGTAATAATTTTTTTATTCCATCAATAAATTTTGGTAAATCCTGTAGGCGTTCTTTAGTCAAAACAAATAACTGGCTTGAGTCTAACTCCTTTTCACTGGTAAGCTTGGCACGCTCGGCCAATTCTAAACTTTCATTAGGAACTGTATAGGTTAAAATTCCAGCTATTAGAGAGTTGGTGTGAGGCCCATTAATAACTTCACTCACTAAATCTATCCCTCTGGTAATATTAAAGCGTCCACCTGCCTGCTCTAGCTTTTGGTCGAATAGCACGAGCATCTTTTTACCTGGGGGTATTCGGGATATGATATTTTCTATCTCATCATCCCATTCGGTGGGGGATATGCCCTTTAACTCCATCTTACTAAGATGTTCGTCTTTTTGGAGTTGTTCTAATACACGCCCGATACCAAGTTTGGTGAGTGATTCTTCGCTGGAATCAGGAAATTTATCATAAAGCAGTCTCATGTATTGAAGCTGCTTGTCTGGTAATGCGTTATCCCATAGGTCCTTGCTATAGTCATCTAATGCAGGACTATCTTGTTCAAAATCAAAATCATCGTCTAGGTCATTTAGCTCCTCCAGAGTGCCTGTCGCATTGATTTTTGTAATTAAGCTCTTGAACTTCGCAAAGGTGGGCACTCCCTCTCCAATTGCATCATCAACGATACATATGCCAGCAACATTGGCTGAGCATAGCAATTGGTGTAACTTTTCTTGCATAAAAGGGCGTAGTTGAGTAAGTTGGGTAAACTAGGACTTGATGATTGATTCCATGTTCAACTGGAATATATAACGCCTGTTGAACTTGTTTCTTTTTTGAAGAAGCAGAATGTCGCAACCCATAGATTCTAAGAGTTGCTGAACAATAAAGAGGCCTAAGCCACGACCAACTTCACCAGGCTTGGTTGTAATAAAAGGCTGGAAGAGTGTGCTTTCCACATTTTGGGAAATTCCATACCCATTATCACTAACTTTTACTGTAGGCTCGCTAATTTCTACTCGTATCTCTGGGGTAATGTCGGTATCTGCGCGTAGTCGCTCTCGTAACCAATATTCTGAATTCAGAATTAAATTGTCAAATATTTGCGTTAATTTACCAGGGTTTGCACTGATTATAAAGTCGTTCTTTGTGTCGACTATAAATCTAATGCCTAGCTTTGAAAATCGCTTCTGATAATATGATTCAATTTTATTGATAAATTTACTTATTAGTGTTGTGTCTCTCTTTTCGCGATTAAATTTTAAGGAAGGGGATAAGTGATTTAACTGTCTATGTAAATCACGTGAGAAACTGCGTACATACTCAACATACTCATGTACTAGTGGTGATGCTGATGTCTGCTTGAGTTGCTGGTTGAAGTCATCTGTGTATGTATTTATACGTTCTAGTAAGACATATACATCATGTGTAAGAGCTTCTGCTGTTAAGCCTAGACCTGCCAGCTCGGTGAATTGAACAATTTGACCTTCTAGGTTAGCTACTTTGCTATTTACATATGCGGCAGTTTCCTCCCATTTCTTTGCTTCACCTAAAATTTTATTTATTTCAGTAAATAGCCGTGCCCCTTCGGCTACCATTTCCTGCGTTTGTTTCAATAACGGCAGAGTGACAGACTCGCCTGGGCCTGCAAAGAGAGGCTCATTCTGCAAGCGGTTGACCTGAACTTTCAGTGATTTAGATAAATCTGTGAATCTGCGTTCAGCTTGGTGGCTGCGTAGATTTACAGCTTCTGCCTGTTGAGATGTTTGCTTGAGAAGTGCTACTGGTTGAGCAATTGATTGAAAGCCCGTTACCTTCTCTGATACGTGTCTCTTATATTCATTATAACTGCGTCGAGTGCGTTCTAGTACGGAATTTATTTCTCTGACTACGCGCTGCATGATGAGCATGAAATTGCGCGAGTAAGGGGACTCTGTAAATCCTTCACGACTGGTGAGTTCTTGTAATTGGCTGTTCTGAGCCATAGATACAGATACAAAGCCAACCACATTATTAGGTCGAAGACCATAAAAGGAGGCGCCGGATGTCTGTCCGCTACCCAAGTTCAACCAATCTTGACCATCAAAGCCATATGGTTTAATACCAAAGCCATCACGAAAAACTCGTATGCCAATTTGATTGGTTACTAGGTTTTTGTATTGTTTTAATCCTGTAAATATATTATCAGTGGAGTCGGTGCCTCGCATATCATAATCATCTATTTCACCTATAAAAGGTCCAGGATTAGCTATGCTATCTTTGTCTGAACTATCAGTAAATGAAATAATATCTTTTTTGCCCGGAAAATCTTTGTCAAAGGCAAATTCGCGATGAAAGCTGAAATACCACCCTTCTTCGGTAGAAATATCAGGTATAAAATAATTTTTGTTATCAGTTTCGCTTGTGAGGAAATTTAAAAAATCTTGCCCGCTGTCTATTAGTAAATAATTATCGAACTCTTCTTTGGAGTTATTTCCACGCAATTTCCCTAATCTGATTTTACCATCAATAGCGAGTGTATTGCCAGTGAATTCAAATGTATAGTGTCCAACTGCTTGAGTTTGTAAATCCTCGGTTATCTCATCTAGTCCTTTACTATCGCCATTTATAGTTAGGTAAACTTTAAAAGGACGTTTCTTTTGATAGGGAAATATTAGTTGAGAGAGTTGACCACGGAACCTATCAGCACCCTCTTTTTTCCAAACATCTGGATTAGCTAAACGCGTGACTGCTAATTTAGTGCCCTTTTTCTTTGGTCGTTTAGGCGTGCTAAAGTGATTTATTGGTACCTTGGTAAGCGGGATGCGAGACGTAAAATCATTCCAATTGAATGATAAGTGGTGAAGCTCAGTGCTATCTAGAACACCACTTATCATTTCAAGCTGCTGGCCCAAGCGCTGGGTACTTAAGCGACCTACGCCTTTATCCCCGAGTGGAACACGGCCTTTTTTAGTGGTCTTGTTATTTTGCTTCATCTCGCGTTTGTCAGAGAGCGAGATGACTAACCACTTTTTAATGATGTCGTCATAGGTCATACCATCGCCATTATCTTCAAGCGTGATATAACCTTTCGACCCAGCATGAACTAAGTCATCAGGGGCCGCACTATCAGTGCTAATAATAATTTTTACCCAATCCGCGTCTGCATCATAAGAGTTTTTGACTAACTCCATGATGGCGCTTACTTCATCAGATATTAGCTCATCGCCTAAGCGTTTGACAACAGTAGCGTCGATGTCAAAATGAGGTAGTTCTGGCTGCTCGGGGCTAGAATTATTGGTAGGCACTATGAGATATTAATCAGTGGCTTTGCGCAGGATAAGAATTTGTTCGTTGGCCATTGTCTTGCCAGAACTGTTCTTGTGAGGCATACGCTTGCTGTGGATGATGCGCTCCAACTGTGTAACGGGCTCGCAGCCGAGGTTACCTAGGAACTCGCCTAAGATAGCATCATTACGGATTTCCATCTTATTGACGCGTCGGTTGCCCAGCGTCCAGATAAGATACGCATTAGGATTAAGCTTAGTAGAAATAAGCTCTAGAGAGCGATAGAAATCATCGTAGAAGGCAACTACTTTACGACGTAGGATGGGTTCGGCGTCAGCTAGCGCAACTAGGTGTTCTCTTAGTGTTGGTGAGGCCTCACGGAGCTTCTCGATAGTTTCTGTTGGGCGCTCAAAAAATACTCCCCCCATGCTGTGACGGTCAATGCCCCCGGTAGTAGTTAGCCAAGAGCTATTGGCGACTACCGCATCGTGGATATCGGCCAGCTCAATCCATTGGAGTGGCAGATAGGCGTGCTCACCATAGGGGATAGTCGTTTTATTATCCCCGTAGGGGGGAGATGTCACGAGCAGGTCGAATCGTTCTCCTTGCTTAGGAGTAAGGAGTTGCTCTGTACTGCTGAGACAGTCTACCATAGCAGTAAACCGGTAGCGCTCCCGCACCATATGCCTAGCATCACTCAAGTCGGCCTTGAAGCTATTTAAGTCAGCAAGGTTGCGAACGGCTAGGTCGTGAAAGGTGCCAATGACGTCCAGAGTGCGAGTGACGCTTTCAAAGAGTGGGCGAGCATGTAGCTTGTAAGTAGACGTTCGGTCGTTGCTAGTCAGACGAATGGTCTCAGCTAGTGCCACCCATAGAATGCGGCGGTGCACTTTGCTCTTCGCTTTTAAAATAGCTCGACGCAGCTTACTAAGCTCAATGACTACATCATTGCGAAACCATTTTGTAATGCCTGGAAAATCAACGTCTACTCGCTGGCTAGTATCTTCTTGTGCGCGCCTAACGGTTTTCACCAAGCAAGCATTGAACTCTACTGAATTAAAGCCGGTAGTCTTAACTAGGCTTATAAGGACAGCTAACGGATTAATATCTTGGCCATAGCAGTCCATTCCATGGTACATGCTAGCTACCAAGGCGGTACCTGAGCCCATGTAGGGGTCGAGCACAGACTGAGTAGTAGGTCTTACTTTCTTAACAGCTTGGATGAGGCGTTGCTGAACTTCGGGTACCATCCGCCCAGGGTACTGAAAAAGCGAATGAGCTCCTTGACGCCGGTCGAAGCGAGGCGCCGACCAATGGTCAGCATCGCTAGCAGTAGTGGTACTGAGGTTTTTTATCAGTTGCTCGTCGCTAGATGTCGCTTTTTCGGTCGGTTTAGTCGCTACTAAGTCAATAGTATGTTCAAATACATTTAATTGACTACCTTTTATCTGTGTCATACTGTTCTTTTTTCTGGCAAGGTACCCTAGGATGGGTTGAAGTGCGCGTGGCGTTCGTTGTGGTAGGCCACGTATTTCTCGTTAATAGCGTGCTTTTTACTCGTAACTGTAGCAAAATCTAGCGGGATAGCAAAAAAGTCGAGTAAGGTATGGTGATTGGGGCAGACACACAGCATATTCGACTCGTGGTCAGGACCGTTATGCGGCTGGCCTAGGGGCTGGATGTGGTGGACTTCACTGTAGAACTTTCCAGAGCGCACTTGGATGCGTGCACCGCAGATTTGGCAAGTGTTTGTATGTTTTCTTTTGATGTTGGCTACCAGTTTTTTATTGCGGATAATGACCTGAATATGACGCTTGCGTCGCAGGGTCTGCTCATCGGAAGGAACATTGGGCTGCTCCAGTAGATTGCCTGGCTCTTGAGCGAGCAAGGCGAGTTGAACTTCGGAGAATAGCTGATAACCTGGTAGGGCTATGATATCAGGAAGGGCGTGGACAGTGTTGGTTTTGGGCTGGATGCGCAGCAGTGGGCTGGCGAGGTACTCTTCCTCCGTGTCAAAGCGAACATAGCCTTCGGGACCAATGAGCAGGCCCGGGAAGAGCTTCAGGTTGTGAAACCAGTAGCTCTCCTTATGGAAATAGCCTTTTTGACCGCCGAGTTGTAATAATTGATTAATGTAATCCCCCCGCTTCATCTCTCAGCTACTTAAAATCTGGTTCTGCTGGGTCATCCGCACGTAAGCCACCGGGAGCCCACCGAATGAGCACCTTGAGATTTTTGAGCCATTTGCGAGGGTCAGTACGGCCCTCTAGATGCAACTTGCGCAAACGGTGGCCTACGCGGTACTCCACGAAGGGGACGCCTACCAGCGGATTTTCTAGGGCATCCGTGACAACAATATTATCCACGGGCCAGCCGTGCTTTGTAGCCAGCACATTGGGTAGCTTGGCCCGGTCGTAACTCGGGTCGATACTAGTTACCTGCACATCGGCGTACCACTCTTCGCCAATAGTTATCAGACGGTGTTGGTAAAGCACAAGGTAATCAGGATGTTGGGCCATTGTATGAAGAACTTAGTATTAATTGACTGTGTGAAGGCTCAATTTCTCAGCAAGGACAATTGCTGGTAGGCAAATCTATCTGTCCTCCCAACCCTGCGCAAGCGTAGAAATACCTGATTTGCTACCCACACATTTACACGTGGGTATCTATCCTAATTCGGCCGATTAAATGCCGCCTTGAGCAGTTCAATCGTCTCCTCCTTCGAGGCAATAAGCGCGTCCTTCGTCTGGAGCTGGCCTGTGAGCAGCTCTACCTCGCGCTGGGCCTTGTCGAGCTGCGCCCGCAGGCCGTCGCGCTCCTTCTCACAGTCGGCTAGGCCATAGTTGTTCGTGGTTACGGAGCCTTGGATGGTACCCACTACAGACCCTTTGACTTTTTTCTGGGATTGGCTAATGTTGGTGGAGGGCGCTGTACCAGGAAGGAAAGGCTCTCCTACACCGGTCAAAAGCCAATGAGCATTTATTTCGCCAAAGTGATTAATCACCTTAGCTAGGTATTCTGGCTTAGGCTCTGTTTGCCTAGAGCCTATGTAGTTGTTTGTGTTGCTTGAACTGTCACCAATGGCTTCACTAAAAGCACGAACGCTAGTCGATAGGCTTTCGACTAGAAATTTTAACCGCTGATTGATAGCTCCTTTACTCACTTTTGGGTAATATTTCGTCATTTTACTCAAATTGGATTAGTCTGATTTGAGTAAGTGCCCGTATGTTTGTGGCGTGTACAGTACTGAGCGAGTGCAAGAAAGCACCTGCCAAGCGAACTGTACCAAACACGAGCTATGACTGAGCGCCAGAAGTACCTGCGGTTGCTGTCCATCGTCATCGAGGAACTGCCCACCAGCGCGGTGGACGCGGCCGTACGGGCGGACTATCCAGCCCCGGCTTCGATGCTCAATAACGTGCGCATTGGGCGAGTGCATAATCTGGAGCATCTGGTAGCCTTGGTGCGCCACGGGCTACCCAAATACCAGATTCCGACTGAGCTACTCCCGGCTCCCGCCCCCGCCCCGCTGCTCTCGTGATGGAAAGCCAGGCACTCTACCAAACCGAAGCGCCAAAAGGCCCGCGCAACCTCACTGTGCCGCTCGCGGCTTGGCTGCGCAAGCAAGGCTTCACGGCTACCGAGCAGGTGCTCGCTACCCTAGCCACAGTGCACGCGCACTGGCTAGCGGTGGGAGGGGAGCGCTACGAGTTGACCTATACCTGGGCCGCCGGCCCGGTGCCCGATGCCACCTGCACCCTGCGCGTGCTCTATCCGCAATCGGTATGGGCCGAGACGCTCTTCACAGCCCAGCGCGTGCGCCGCCTCAAAGAAGCCCGCCTGCTCGTGAGCAATTGCGTGCGGCTAGCCAATGCCCGGCGACTAGCTCAAAATACCTCTGTTATTTCCTGATACGCTTTCACTCAACTACTTCTTTTTCAATCATGCATCCTGTCCTGCTCCCCAATGCCCAGTCCCTGTATTTCTCGGCTCGTGCCCGCGCGCCCAAAGGCACTGCTAGCCGCCAGCGCCGGGCGCGCCGCTGCTTCACCAGCTTCAACCTGACGCGGGTATTGTGGCTGGGCGAAAACTGGAATGCTTGATACTTAGAGTTTTAACCTAACACCCTCTTTACCATGCGCCTGAATACTACCCCCGACCCGTCGCCCGCCCGCCCCTGCATCCGCGACCTGCACGAGCTGCTGCACGTGGTGCTGAGCCCGCAGCTGGTGATGCTCTCGCCCCTGGAGGAGCTGGCGCGCCGCCTGCACGAAGTGGTGGCCCAGCAGCCGCGCTTCCGGGAAGAGGCCCCGCTGGTGCTGGCAGGGGAGGAGCACCGGCGGCGCCGCTACAGCGGCGCGCTCACGGTGGCCCACCGCCACGCCGAAGTGGCCTAAGATACTCTGTTACTACGCCTTCCGCTCTCTAGTTATCCCTTTCACCCTCAGCCTATTCTTTTCCATGCACCGCCCCAAACTCTCCCTGCAAGATGCTGTAACCGGCAAGCGCGTGCGCGTCGACGCCTTCCAGCCCGGCGACGCGCTGGTGCAGCCCATCCTGGGCTACTGCTACACCACGGCCAATAAGTGGACGGTGTACGTGGCCGGCCCCATGCCCCCGCACCTGCGCTCGGCCGTGGAGCAGGGCCATACTGACTGCGAGGTGCTGCTGGTGCCCGGGCTGCCGGCGGGCATCCAGGAAATCACCCTGCCCGACCACCGGCGCGAGTACTGCCTCAAAAAAGCGGCCTAATGCCCCCGCGCTGCCCGCTTCCGCGCCCGCCGCGGCTGATTGCGCAGGCGATGCAGTACCCGCAGCCGGCCCAGGGCCTGGGCCAGCGGCACGGTGCGCCGCACCGACTGGCGGCAGCACTCCGCGCCGAGCAGGGCCATGAGCAGGTGCTCGGTCAGCTCTTGGGCGCGGCCCTGGTCCACGCGGTGGCGCACCTGCATAAGCTGGTGCACCCGCTGCCAGAGCGCATCGAGCCGGGCCGGCAGGCCCTCGGGCTCGGGGCAGAGCTCGGGCGTGCCGCTGGCCAGCAGCAGGCGCACGAGGCAGTGAAGCTGGTGGCTGAGCAAACTCGAGCGGCGCGGATGGCAGCAGGAGAGCAACGGGCACATAGGCAGGGCAGCAAGGAGGAAGCACCCGCAAAAGCAGGCGCAGCAGGCCCTCAGTAAAGAATTGTGCCACGTTGCCTTGTACAGTTGAGTTTGGTCGAAAAAAAGTTTTGGTTCCTTCTCCATCCTCCTTGTTATGACTGCCAACGACCTGGCCACCACCGGCTTTATCGATACCTGGATGCGCGCCCTGGCGGCCCGCCTCGACCAGGGCGCGCCCGGCGCCGCCCCGGCTGCCGCCCTGGCCGGGGCCGACGTGGTGCTCTACAGCGTGTAGGCTGTGTGGACAGTAGTCAAAAAGAACGTCATGCTCATCTGGCGTCCGCTTGTCGAAGCATTTCTACCGCGCATTTCAGGCTGTTCAACGAAGCGGTAGAGATGCTTCGACAAGCGGACGCCAGATGAGCATGACGTTCTGCTAGAGATAAAGCCTCTTTTTCAGTACTGTCCACAGCTCTAACATGGCCACTACCCGCTCGGCCTCGGTGTAAAAATTCATTGCCCAGGCCCACACCAAGCTCGTCGTTTACTACCTCGACGGCAACGCCCGCACTTGGTACGGGCGCAACAACCTGCCCGAGGGCCGGCTGGCGGCCGACCCCCGGGCCGTGAAAATCAAGCGCCGCGACCGCTACGTGACCAAAACCAAGGAGGTCATCAAGGTCGCCCTGCTCTACGACCAGCACACGGGCGAGGAAATCCGCCGCTTCAAAAACGGCGCCTGGTCGTAGCCGCCCCCCGCTGGGAGCGCTACGTGAATTTTTCGTGACCCAGCCGGCTTACCCGCCCTTAAGGCGGGGGGAGGGGAGGCGATAATTTTCTGCTCTACTCCGGCTCCGCACGTTTTATGCTCCACACGTTTACCATTCCCGTCAAGCCCCACGTGCGGAAGTGCCTGCTGGTGCACCTGCGCGAGGGCTACAAGCTGACCCAACTCGACGCCTTCGGCCGGCACCTGCGCCTGCTGCTTGAGCGCCGGCGCAAGAACAATTTCCTCAACGGCTTCACCGAGCGCTACACGGCCACCTTCGGGGTGGTGGAGGGTAACATCATCTTGTAGAAGCGCTTGCGGGTGCTTAACTCAAAGGAGATAATTGACTTCAACAACTTCGTGGAGGAGTCATCAAGACCGAGTTCTACGGCATGGTCGACAACCGGCTAGCCTGCGGGCTGAGCCAGTACGGGACCATTCAGCAGTTTCGGGCCAAGTACGATTTTCAGGACGAGGACCTCACGCACGACGTCTTGAAGAAGGCCTGGCAGCGCTACGACGCCGAGCGCCGGCTGGTGACGCTGGCCCAAAATCCTGTTTCAGTTTGTCCCCTAGCCGGGGGGCGGGCCCAGCACCAGCTGGTATCCTAGCGAAAGCGCAGGAGTTGAAAAAAATCGTGTGCTCCCTGGTGGAAGGGCACCTCTACGCCCGCATGGACGAGGACTACGAGCTCAACGAGATTTTCTTCGGCAAGCTCGCCGCGCCCACCCCCGGCACGCCCGGCGCCGCCGGCACCGGCATGGATGGCATCCGCACCATCATCGACCGGGCCGGGCAGCAGCGTGGATTTGCACTTGCTCTCCTGCGGCACCGATATCGTGAACGCCCAGGTAGACTTTGGGAAGCTCGGAGTGTTCAGCAGCTGAGGAATAAGCTCAAGCTTTTGGGTTTTGCTACTGGCTAGTAGCTATTTGTGCCATAGCTTAGCGCCATGAAATCACTCGTACTCAGTTTGCTGCTAACCGGCACCGTGTTTTCGGGCATGGCCCAGGCTCAAAACCACGCGTGGATGCATGCGCGCTGGGTGGTGCGGCCGGACAGTGCGCTCACGATGCAGGCGTTTCACCTGGCGCAGCAGTTCAAGCCTGCCAACTGGACGCTGCTGGCCGCGCAGCTTACGGCCCGGCCGTGCCCCGCCTCGTCTTATCTAGGCTTTGGCTTTAACAGGCCCCTAGTTACCTCGTTGCGGCTCATTGCTAATACCCACCGGCGCCACGCCACGCCCGTCCAAGCCGAGTTCTGGCGCTTGCACGCGGGGCAGTCTAATGACCCCCTGATGAACCGAATCTACGGCTACGGTTTCGGCCTGCGCCTGGAAGATGAGTTCGTTTCTGCGCACGCGACGAACCGGTTGGACCGCCACCTCTGGGGCCTGAGCCTGGAGCGCCGGCAAACGGATTATGAGCGGCTCGCTGCCATCCTGCGTGAGCGGGCCACCAAGGTGAAAAAACTTGAAAAAGCCTTGCCCGCCCTTCTGTTCGTCGTGGATACGACGGGGCAGGTGCGGGACGTGATGACGGACGCATCGCGCACGAACTACGGCCTGACGACGCGTAGCCGTAAGCTGATTCTGAAGGCCTTGCAGGAGGAGCGATTCCGTGCGTTGGAAGCCCCCGGTAGGTTTACTAAACCCCGCCCCTGGCAAGAGCGCCTGCACCACTTGGAGGTGGGGCGGCGGCTGGCGCGCGCGGGGCGGTTTGTAATGGGCCGGCTGCCGGATGGGGTGCAGCATAAGCTTGGCAGCTACGCGGCGAGGCTTGAAAAGAAGCGACCCATGCGGCGCGATTAAGCACTCCTTCTGGGTTCAACAGCGTAAAACAGGGCGAAGATGAACTGGCGGCGCTTGCTGCAAGGGAGTCAGGTACGTTAGAAAAAAGCCTCAGCCAGCCGGTTGGGGCTTTTTTGGTTTAAGTACCTTGGGGGGCGCTGTTACGCGCCGAAAACGGCCCCCAAGGTACTGGTAGTAGCCCGGCGTGATGGGGGTTAGCCGGGGCTGCGGAGTATGAAACCCGCCTTCCTTCGCTACCGGTGACACGTACACCCGGCCCTGGCGCATGGCGACCGTGCGCTGGTAGGCAGCGTAGTTGCCGCCTGCCATTTCGCCGGTTTCGTCCGGGCTTGCAGGAATCTCCTCCGTCCGGCCGTCTATGCTCTGCCAGAGCAGGCGCGGGGGACCATCCAAGGAAAGCAGCAGTGTCTGGTCAATCATCGTGCGGTAGCCGGAGCCGTAGATGCCCCCGCCCATCTTTACCATAATTTCCTCCGGTGCCTGCTGGTCTAGGTGCACAACGTAGGCGTGGAGGTAGGCTAGCTCATTGTAGGCCCGCAGCCAGGGGTTTAAATCAAATTCTATCCAGTGAGCAGGGGACGAGACCGGGCAATAAAGCAGGCGGCGGTCAAGGTAATCCTCGCCACGAAATACCCGGTAGCGGCCGGTTGAGTCCTCCAGCATCCGCGACCGCTCGTACCGGTTGTCGCCCAGGCTCTGCTGAATACTATCGACCTGAGCCCGCGTCCAGTAGCTCACAAGTAAGGGCCGGGCGTGCAGCGTATCGGGGAAGAGCGTCTGCCGGGGGGCAGTACCCACGGGCTTGCGCTTAGAAGGCGCTTGCTGCCCGGCCGCTGGGAAGGGTAGCGCCCAGCAGGCGCCCGTGAGTAGCAGGCACAGCAGGGAAGAAGAAAGGGGAGAGGCCATGCGGGTGCGCAAAGAAAGTACCCCGCTAGCTCCGGTTGGCCGGGCCCCGGGCAGATATCCCCGAGGCAGCCCTCGGCTACTGCCAAGTGCCGCCCGGCACTAAACGGGGAATCCTGCTCGACTCGTGAGAATGTGCAACGCCTTTTTAGCCTAAAAGCGCCGTTTGCAGCGCGCCAGGGCAATCGGCAGTGAGATTGAACTTTTGGCCCCTTTCGGGGCCACTAGGGCCGTTTTGTGTCCTTTTGCCTGCCTCGCTGGGGCGGATACTTCGTAGCAGAATGAAACCCGTACTACCTGCCCCCACTATTCGCCTCAAGGATGCGCTAAGCCTGCTCGACGGGCCGGCGCCGGTGCCCGTGCGCTGGGTTACTTACGACCGGCGCCGGCACACCGGCGGCGCGTTTCGCGACCTGGCCGCCGCCCACATTGGCTCGGGCAAGCGTGCCGCGGCGGCGAGGAAACCGAGGCGGCCCGCGCCGACGTGGCGGCCGACGGCCAGGGGCGGTGCCCACCGGCGCCCCCAAGGACCCGGCCCACTGGCGCAACGCCACCCGCAACCTGGTGGATACGGCCACCGGCAAGCTCATCAAAGTCCACATCTACCTGCTTACGCACGTCGCGGGGTGCAAAATCTACCTCTAGTGCAGCAACTCGTTTACGCGGCCAATGGGCTGGCTTACCACCGCGGCCTGGGTGCGGCTATTCGCCTGAACGTCGCGCTGGGTGCGGCCGCTAGTGGCAAAGTTGCCCCGGGTGCGCCGATAAGCGGGGCTTCAAGTAAATCTACCCGCTCTCGATTCCGAGCTCGGGCAACGCCATCTACCAGCTCATTGCCTGGAACGCCATCCGCAAGTCGGGCTAGCTCGATGTGGCTTCCACTTCTTCCAGGGCAGGCTTAGGCCGTGGCAAACTCAGGACGAGGAGGAGGCAAACGGAAAACGCCATCACGTTCTGGGCATTCAAGTTTAGTCTGGCAGCCACTGGGGCCGCCCGTATGTCAGCCGGGGTGGGTAAGAAAAGGAAGGCGAGCAGGCCGAGGGCACTGGTAGTAATGTAAATAATTTTAGCCCAGCGCTTTCCCTTCCAAATGAAGTAAACCCACGCTAGGTAGAGCGGCTGAAACAGTAGCAGCATAAGCAGCGCCTTGTGCGTGAGCGTAGGTTTCCAAAACCCCTGCTTGGTGAAGTAATTGACAATCGTCGCCACGATGCTACCGAAAAAAAGTAGGCCAGCGGCCCAGGTGTCGTAGCGGCGCTGTTGAGCTAGAGTCATTACCAAGTGATACGATGGTGTCAGAGGTGCAAAGTACTGCCAGGTTGCGGCTGCTTCTTGTGGCCAGCGCGGGTAAGGCTTCTAGCTACTGGGCTTAAAAATGGACAAGGGACTAATGAGGAATAGATAATAATGGAGACACTTTATAAAATAATACTGCTAAGCTATTGAATTGGAGTTGTTTCATGTATAATTGTGGCACATTCATCTTTTCCACATTTTCCACATGAGAGTCTTGTATAAAGTCTTCCCTTTCTTGCTATTCCTAGTGGTAGCAGTTATCGCCTTTTCCTGCTCCAAGGAGCAAAGGGTGGAAGTGACGCCGAGTTTGCTGTCGGCCAAGCAGCTAGCTGCCGATACTTCTTTCGTGAAGATGGTGGAGGCGAATACGCAATTAACTGGTATTCTGTACGGCAGGCTGCGCGATATGCATACCGATAAGGAGCGCGGTGAGCTGCAAGTACGGGTTGAGTCGCTGTTGAAGCAGAAAACGAACGCCAGCGTGCTACAGGCTATTAAGGAAATGGGATTCACTAGCCCTGCTCAATTCACCGCCCTTACCAGCGAGTTGTCAGTCAGAGCTCATCAGGTACAGGCAAGGTTTGGCGATTACAGCAAGCGCACAGGGCAGACTTCTCTTGTAGAGGCATACCAGTTGAGTGTGCCCTTGAAAAGCATAGCTGAGGCGCAGTTTTGGAACAAAAATGGTTCTTTGTCGAGTGGTAAGCGGCAAAATCAAACGCTTGGTTTAGGTGGGGTTTGTCCAAACTGCCACTATAATAATTGCAACGATTGCGGCGGTGACGGTGGCGGCGGCGGTGGCATCGATTTCCCCGATATTGGGGGCGAAGACCCTAACAGCGGCGGCAGCAGCGCGTGCCAGAGTAATTGTTCGCGGCAGCGTGACATTGCTATTAGCGATGCCCGGACCTACCTTGATAATGATATTCGGCAAAGCTGTGGCGCGGGCGTTTACTATACGGATGAGTTCTTGTATTCTTGCTTTAACGACCCCGCCAATCCAAATCAATCGACAGCTTGCCAGCAGGCTGCGTGCGCCGCGAACGCCTATTATTTATTTCAATCTCGCATGAAGAATGCGGAAGATGGTTTTGTCAACTGCTACCGAAACTGTCGTTAAGAACTAAATTAGTTATCGACATAAAAAAGCCCCAGGTCGATTCCTGGGGCTTTTTTGTGCGTAAGGCTAGCTGCTGATGGCTAAGTCTATTTCTGGTGTGGCCTTGCGCAAGCTCAGGAAAATGAGCCAGCAAATTCCTAGGTACAGCACCTGCTGCGTGAAAAAGCTGACTGTTGAAGCTGTCGAAAAAAACAGCTTGGGAGCCATCAGTTTATAGTAAAAGATGGGTGACAACATTTCAAAGGCTGTCAGTACGACGTAAGTTATTTTCGCCCAGCGGCGGCCTCTGCCAATACAGTAGGCTACCCAAAAAAACCAGAGGTATCCTAGCACCCATGCCACTAGTCGGGCCCGCGACGCATTTGCCACCCACAAGCCTTCCTTGGTAAGGTAGTCGCTGACTGTAAGCACCGCGAGATTGACGATGAAAATTAGCCAGGCAGCTAGTATTTCGTAGCGATGTTGTTGGGTAGGAGTCATGCGGCAAGGCCGAGAAGCGGCTAGGGAATGCAAATAATGGATTAACCCGAAAGCTTCTTTCGCCTCGGTTGGAACGACTAAAACCGGGAAGATGCAGCAGCTATTCGTTCAACCAGCCCGATATTGCCCCCTACTACCAGCGCCGCACGGCGCTGGCTACCCGCTAAGCTAGCCTGAGATGCTGCATATTGACCCGCTGCCCCAAAAGCCGCCACCGCGCTGGCTGGAAGCGGCGGCGGCCGTGCTGGCTGCGCTGGTGGATATAGTTGCCGGTGCTTTGTTCGCCTTTGCCTATGACTTTGGGGTAGGAGTAGTTTCTGTGCTGCTGCTACTGGCGCAGGGTAGTTCAAGGAACCCCTCGCTGGAAGGAGTCACGCTTACCCTAGTACTAGGAGCCGTGCTTGGCTTGCTGATAGCCCTCGGTTTTGCGGCAAAGGGCCACTACTGGCGAGCAGTGGGCGTAGTGCTAGGGCTCATTCCGCTAGGCTGGTTTACGCAGTATCTCTAGATAGCCCCAGCCCCGCCGGCTGGGGCTTTTTTGTGTCCTTTCGGCCCGAGGCAGGTGCTGGCAACTTCGGAGCATGGAAACGCTACAAATCGGCACCCTTCACCCGGCAAGTGCCCTCGACCTGACACGAGCTGAGCCGCCGGCAATTGCTGCGCCTGCTGCCCGAAGTCTACGCCAGGCCCACCCCCGACCGCCGGCTGCGGCTGCTCGCGGCCCTGAGCGGCTACCCCTTGCCCTTGCTGGCGAGCCTGGCGCCCGTGGTGCTCGCGCAGCTTCTGCCCCTGACCGGCTGGCCAGCGAGCAGCACCGCCTCACCGACCAACTGCTGCCCACCCTCGCGGTGGAGCGCCGGGCCAGCCGGCCTACCACCTGGCACGGCCCGCTGGGGCAGCTGCGCAACCTGCTCTTTGGCGAGTTCATGTTCGCCGACACCTTCTTCGTGCTCTATTTAGAAAAGCAGTTGCACGAACTGAGCGCCGACGACCCGGGCCGCAAGAAAATGCTGGCCGACTACCACGCCCTGCAGGAGCGCATTGAGGGCGTGAGTAAGCAGATGAAAAACGCCGGCCAGGAGTCGGGCTTCTTTGAGCAGGCCCTGGGCAACGCGTTTGCCTTCGCGGCCGGCGGTGGCATCGAAGCCCTGGCCGAGAAAGTCATCGACGTGGGCAAGGACATCGCCGAGACCATGGCCAAGTTCGAGACCTACGAAACGGTGATAACCAACGCGCTGGGCGACAAGGACAAGGCTCAGAAAACGATGAAGGCCAGTTGGAGGTAACCGTGGGCCAGGGCCTGCGGCCGGTCTTTACCTGGCTGCTCACGATGTTTGGTAGGCTACTCAACTGGGTGGGCCGCTTTATCGAGGGCGCCGCGCCGCTCAAGTCGTTTTTCCTGGAAATCATCGACGTGTTCGCCGACTTCTACCACGACGTGGGCGAGGTGCTGGCCTCGCTGGGCCTGTTCAGCGAGAAAACTGATACGGTCAAAATCGCCGTGGAGGCCCTCAAGTTTGTGCTCACGCTGATGTTGCTGCCGATTAAGACCCTGGCCATCGCCGCCCGCGGCATCGTCGACACGTTCATCGACTGGTATAATAGGAGTGAGACCCTGCGCGGCGTACCCGGCGGCCTCTCGGGCGTCATCGTGGGCCTGTTCACGACCATCAGGGATAGCCTCCTCAAGCTATTGGGCGGGGTGGGCGACATCATCGTCGGCATTTTCACCCTCGACAAGGATAAGATTATTGCCGGCTTCAAGTCGGCCATGAGTGCCACGGCCGACGTGCTATTCAACGGCGGTGCGCAGGCGGCCGAAAGCTTCAAAAAGGGCCACGAGGCCAACAAAAACAACCTCATCACCCACAAGGTGCGGGTCAAAACCGAGACTGAGGAGGAGGCCGCGGCCAAGAAAGCCAAGGCCTTGCCGCCCGCGGCAAGGCCGACCGGGAGCACTTAGCTGACCTGAAAAAACTGGTCAACGACTAGGGCGACATCCTAGAGGGCAGCAGTGAGCTGAAGTGCGCCCGCCAGGAGGCGGCCAACACCGACGAGCTGAAGCGCCGCGAGGCCCAGCGCCACAAAATCCTGCGCGATGCCAGCCTCAAGTACAACGACCTACTACTGCTCGACGGCAACCACACCCTGGAGCTGGAGCAGGTGCTGACCGACCGTGACCTGAAGCTGCGCGAGCTGCAAATCAAGTGGGACGAGGACGATAAGAAAAAGAAGGAGCAGGACCTGAAGGATAACCTGGCAGCGGCTGAAGCTGAAAACAAGGATGCCATCACGGCCCTGGAAGACACCCACACCCTGGGCCTGGTTAGTGAGCAGGAGTATCAGGACCATCTCTACTTCCTGCAAAAGCAGGGCCTGGAGAAGCACCTGGCCCTGCTCGTGGAGGCTGGCCAGGGTGAGACGAAAGAGGCCGCCACCATCCGTGCCGCCATCGGCAAGGTGGATGGGGACTACACTAAGAAGAAAAAGGCCCAGGAGGAAGACTTGGCCAAGTTCAACATGAAGATGGCGGCCCAGGGCGCGCACCTGCTGGTGGAGGGCTTGCAGCAGGTCGAGGACATACTCGACCAGAAGAGTGCGGCATATGAGGCGTTCAAGGCGGCCCGCAAAACGGCTGAGCTAGCCGAGCTGGGCATCAACTTGGCGGCCGAAATCCAGGCCATCTGGAAGGCTTCGTCGGAAAATCCCCTCAACGGTATCACTGGCGGCGTGGCCGGCACGGTGCAGGGCACGCTGCTCACTGGCTTGGCCGTAGCCCGCGCCACGGCAGCTGGCGCCAATATCATGTGCTTTGCCGAGGGCGGGGCCACCGGCGGCGGTATGCACACCACACGGCCCGCGGCCGGCACCGGTATGTGGGACGTGATGAGCCTGGCCACGGGGATGGGCGTGAGCCCTGGCGGCAAGCTAGTCGATGCCCAGGGCCTGGAGGTGGCCGGCATCGTGCACACCAACGAGTACGTCATCCCCGAGTGGATGCGTGCCGACCCGCAGGTGCTGCAAGTCGAAAACTGGCTGGAGGCCCGCCGCCGGCGCGGCAGCTTTTACGAAGGCGGCCCCACCTCGGCTGGCGTCAGCCAGGCGGCGGCTAGCCCGGCGCTTGGCTGACGCCAGCCGAGCAGGCCCAGCTCGTGCGCGTGCTAGCCTCGCTCGACCAGCGCCTGCAACAGGTAGAGAATTGGCCCACCCAGCTGGAAGTGGTGCTCGACCTGCTCGGCCTCGACCGGGCACAGGCCAGAATCAAGCAGGTGCAGGCTAAGTCGGAAATCCGGTCGAAGTAGCGCCTGAGGAGACGTTCGAAAAACCCTGTTAAAAAAGGCCCCAAAAACGCAGGTTTTTGGGGCCTTTGGCGTGGGGTGCAAAGTCGTTCGAAAAACAGTAGTTTGGGAATGACCTATTAGCGGCTAATTTTTCACTGGTTGCTTTCCAAGCGGATGGTTGGCTGTTGCAGGAGCAACTGGGTAAGCACTGTCTGGCCTCAATTGGCTTCCAGTGACACCAACTGCGCTACTACCTTTCGTAGGTGTCATTATCAAACTTTCGGTTGGCTTATCCTTTGATGGGGTTGCCAGCTCTGCTTTCTTGATTTTTACCGCATATCCCCACACCGCAAGCACTGCCAAAAGCATACTATACCGCGCATAAGGAGCACTTAGGAAATGTAGTTTTTTCAAGTAAGTAGGCTTGCCGAGTTTCGCATGCCCACAATCAATACCAATATGCGCTTCTATCGCCTCAGTAATAGCATGTGATTTGGTTTGGAATGCGCGGTGATTGTCAGCGATGAGTACCCAAAAAAACATGAGTAACACAGACCCTACGCCGAGCAGGGTAATAGAAGCTGGGGTTAAATCCTTAAATCCGGCTAAGCCTGCTAGTGAAAGGGGAATAAAAATGCTGCCCGTAGTCCAGATTTTATTGTTGTCATTTATAAATCGTTGTGTACGCTGCTCATATATAACTTGCAGCCACATATTATGCTTTGCATCTGTCTTATCCGTTGTTTGAGCAGCCAACCCACTCTTTAATTGTTCAGTTAGGCTGTCTACAAACGCAGTATATTCCGAAGACCTTTGTCTGGAAGTGTGCTGAAGAGCTTTTTCTGCTGCTGTCATAAGATTTAAAAATTACTTACACAGCACAGGCTATAGCTGTGAACAACTGCTATTTATTATTTATCATGAGCAGAGTAGCCATCTATGCCCGCGTTAGCACCAAAGATAAAGGCCAAACTGATGATAATCAATTACTAGAGTTGCGCGCCTTTGCCGAGCGGCTGGGCTACTCTGTATACAAGGAGTACTGCGACCAGGAAAGCGGCGGCAGCGCCGAGCGGCCCTAGTTTCAGCAATTTTTCTTCGATGCCCACCAGCGCCGCTTCGACGTGGTGGTGTTCTGGAGCCTTGACTGCTTCCGCCGTGAGGGGATGACCGAGACGCTGAACCACCTGCAACGGCTCACGGCGGCCGGCGTGCAGTTCAAGTCCTTCACCGAGCAGTACCTCGACAGCACTGGCATGTTTCGGGAGGCCATCATCGGCTTTCTGGCTGCCATCGCCAAGCAGGAGCGCGTGCGCTTCTCCGAGCGCATCAAGGCTAGCCAGGCCCGTAGCTAGCAGCAAGCAGCCCGGCCGGCCGGCGCTAGCCGACGAGGTGGTGGCCGAACTGCGCCGGCTAAGAGGGGAGGGGCTTAGGCTTAAGAAGATTCAGGTAGCAACTGAAATACCGATGGCCACAATGCATAAGTACTTGGTTGGCGCGTAGCTTAGCTCTCGTAACCGGCCTGTCGGAGGTTATATTAGTTTACTAAGTCCTTTTATTGTTTTCGTACGTGCTATTAAACATCTTACACTTTAAGGCTGGTGGTGAGTGCAAACTGGTATTTGACGAGCAGAACGGCTGGGTGCGAGCCATCTGGAGCGGGGCAATTGACAACCAGGAGGCAGTGGAGGGAGCCAGGGCTTACTTAGAAAAAGTGCCGCCTCACCTTTGCACCTATTTGCTTAACGATAACCAGGGGCTGAAAGGCCCGTGGTTTGACTCGGTGGAGTGGCTAGAATATGCGTGGCTGCCCCAGGCCGAGCGACTCGGTCTGCGCTATGTAGCGCACCTAGTGCAGGCCAACACCCACGCCGATGTGCTGACGCTGAACCTACCGCTGCAGGCAAAAAGTCAGATAGAATTACAAACCTTTGATGCGCTAGAGGAGGCAGAGTACTGGCTGCGCAACTGTCAGTCAATTATTTACTAAATATAAGGGATTAAGTAGGGGATAGTCAGGCCACCAGCGGAGTAATTACGTAGAGTAAAGTGCTTCTGTAATTGCTTGAGTTATACCTTATATGTCGCTTATAAATTCTGTCCCGGCGGCTGACCTGGTTGCCGACGAAACTACCCGTGCCGTATTGCAGCGTCATAACGTGCGGGTAAGTGGAGCCGGTGCTACCACGCTCCTCTTCTGCAATGGCTTTAATTGTGAGCAGCAGGTATGGCACTTGCTAGCAGCAGGGCTAGCCGCCGACTACCACTTGGTGTTTTTTGACCAAATGGGCGTCGGCCAGTCGGACCGCAGCTACTGCGCTGACTCTCGCTACCTTTCCTTAGACGGCTTTGTGCAGGATGTGCTGGAAATCTGCCGGGCGCTGCAACTGCGTGACGTGGTTGTGGTAGGGCACTCGGCCGGGGCCCTCGTGGCTATCCTCGCGGCCATTCAGGCGCCGGAGATTTTCACTAAAACTGTGTTGCTGGCGGCCTCTCCGCGCTACCTGAATGCCCCCAACTATTACGGAGGCTTCGAGGCGAAGGACCTGCAGGATATGCTGGTGGAAATGGCGGCCAACTATCAAGCCTGGGCCAATACGTTTGCGACCATGATGATTGGGCAAGCGCACGCCACGGCGCTCAGTCATGAATTGATAGAGTGCTCGAGTAATACCGACCCGAGAATGGCCAAGCGCATGGTTGAACTCGTGTTCTTGGGCGACTACCGGGAGTACATTCCCAAACTGCGCCAGCCGACGCTGCTACTACAGTGCGCAGATGACCCGGCTGCGCCCGAGGAAGTGAGCGTTTACCTGCTCAAGCAGTTGCCTCACGCAGCTCTGTTGATGCTACCCGGCGCCGGGCACTGCCCCCACTTAACTACCCCTACGCAAGTACTCGCCGCTATTCAGCGATTCTTGAAAGTGCCCGCCATCAAGGGTCGTTAAAATCTCCGTTATTCAGGTGAAAATGGGGAAAATGCTTGTTTGCTCGTCAGTATTTGCCAGGGGCAGTGCCACCCTTTTAAGGCAAAAAAGCCGTTAACTGCTTATGTAAGCACTAAAATTAGCGCCGGGTAGCGCGACCTTTTTTTGTGCCTATACTTTTCTGCCGCACGTAAAATGCCCGCTGGCTAACGCCAGGTGCTGCGCTTCGATAGTGCCGGCCCGCCCCGGCTGGGCTGGTAATCTGGCTTGTTTTTTAGGAAGATAGCCACTTCAGGCCTCGGGCGAATAGTTATATATTTCCCCAGGCAGTGGCCACTGGATACTCGCAAATAGCAATAATAAAGCGTCCAATTTGGTGAAGCAGGTCATTGGCTTCCTCCAAGGTGATGTGCCCGCTGACGTAGCTAAGGAGCAGTTGCAACTCCTGCTCGGTCGGAATGAGTGTCCGCCGCTCGGTCAGGGTGTGCTGAGCGGTGTGGCTGCGTGGGACTCGCGGGGTCATAAGGGATAAAATAGAATAAGTTTAGGCAAGTGGGCCGGCTGGCTATTGAATGCGTCAGCAAATTGCTAGTAAAAAAGCATTGCTGAAAAATCATTCGTTCAAGCCAGGTGAGGACTATTCCGACGCCTCTTTTTCGTGGCTAAAAAGTTGAGCGCCTGCTTGAGATGCAGGGTGCAGGGCTGGCTAACTCAGGCCGGTTCTGCCACGCAACACGCGCGAGCAATGCTGGTGCACGCATGCTTACGCAGCTAGATACGCTTAGCGCAAGCCAGCTAGCTTTGTGACAAGCTTCCCCGCGTGCAGGGGAGGCAGCCCGGTAGGAATGCAGCCTGACTAGCCCGGCCAACGTCCTGGCCCGCAGCCTTGTGGCGGCATTGAACAGCCCGGTTTTGGGCTGGGCCCCGCTCCGCTGCTGGGGGCACTTTCTTAGCAGGTGGGCAGGGCCCGCGCCGGGTGCCTGGCACGACCGGTAGAGCCCAGGCCACGCAGGTGGTAAGCAGCGATTCTTCGGCTCAAACGCCTGGCCCAACACGCTGGTGCGCAAGGCGTTGCGCAGGCGCGTTTTAGGGCAGCGAGGTGCTAGCGGCGCACCCTGGTAGCAAGTACTTCGCTGGGGCACTGCCAGCCGCAGCGAAAAAGGTAGCTTTAAACCAAGGCAGGCTGGGGTAGGGCGAGGATGGAAGTAGTTATCCGCGATACTTTCTTGCCAAAGGCCTGGGTGACTCGCGCCAGCTGCGTTTGGCTGACTAGGGCGCGCGGAGCCAGCGCGCACCCGGTGACACAGTTGAGCTGCGTGTTCGTGAGCCAGCTCACTGCCGATTCCAAGTCATCAAACACGTCGAGCGCCAACTGCGGCAGCCGCCGGGTAATGTCCTGCGCCATGCCCCGGCCGCGTAGCGTGGGGCCACAAACCCAGGCCAGCTGCTCGACGCCCGCCAGGCTCATAAAAGGCAGGAAATAGCGGGCTAGCCACGGCGATACGTCCCAGCCCACACCAGTTACCTGCGCATTGCTATTGAGCACCCGGGGGTAGGTGTGGGTGAGGTAGCACTGGGCCAGTTCCAGGCAGCCCACCGCTACTGCGCTCAGTGTCAGCTCGCCCTGCCAATCAGCAAAGAGCCAATTGTTATAGGAATCGTAGTAGATAGCAACTGCGGGCGTGTGGCGGATAAGAGTTAGGTTCATGCAGTAGAGGAGAGCGGAAGCACTAGCTATTTTGATGCCAGGGCTCGGCCAGCCGGGGGCAGTGGGCACGGGCTGGGCGGCGTTACGTTGCCCCAGTGCCCGGCTGACCAGGTCGCAGGCGTCCAATCGGCGCATGTGCATACTGCCAGAAAGGAGCGCGGGCTGCCCCCGAAGCCGGCGCGTTGGCTTCAGGGGCAGCCTGCGCAAAGCACTTACCGGGCATTGGCTCGAAATGATGCAGCTGCTTCTAGGGAATATACAACTTCGTCGAGGGTCATGCGGCCCCGGCTATACCGGTCAAGCAGTTGCTGCTGATGAGGTTCGGTGAAATACGCAATGCCGCTGGTGGCCGAAATAATGGCAGTAATAAGACGCTGGCGGCTTTGCTCCGTAACAAGTGAAGAAACGGGTAGCGGTTGAAGAGTGGGGGTGGGATAGTTCATGTCCTAAAATTAGGAGGCGGCGCGCAGTTTAGCTTCCTTTTTTCGTCCAATTATAAAATTTTTTTTCTGCGAGCTTATTGTCCTGGGGTAGGGTGCCTCCCCTGCTGCATAGGCAAGAAGCCAGTATACCTATAAGCCCGTGCCCGCGCCTGAGCGGCCGCGGCGGGATAGGCCACCAGAGTAGCTAGGGTATTGATAATGAGAGGTGCTACGCAGAAGCATAACTAATAGGCAACGCGCATAAACAAGGGCTGCGAAAGCACCCCCTTCGCCGGGCCAGCCAGGGCCCGCGCGGCGCACATCAGGTGGTTGGGGTGGGCGGGGGGCTGCTCGTGGCTACTTCTGCCAGTAGCTGCTGCACCTCGGTGGGCGAGCCGAGCAGCTGGTGCTGGGCCATGTCGAGAAAATGCTGGGCGCGCTGGCGGTCGGCGGGGGAGGGTGGCGCGCCGGCCAGCAGGTAGTCGAGCAGCTCCTGCTCGCTGCGCTGCAACAGGGCATCCAGCTCTGCCTCCAGCGCAGGGTCGGCATTGATGCTCAAGTATAAACGCACGCTGGTGCGCAGTTGGTCCTGCCAGGCCGGGCTGCTTGCCCGCGTTAAGAAAGCCAGGGATGGATTGGTAGAATTCGCCATGAAAAGGCGAATGTATAATGGCAAGAATGGTTTGTACTAATAGGTTGGCCTCATCGCGTGCGGCGCGGCCCAGGCTTTTGTTTTAACTGATTAATTAGCTGAACTGTAGCGCGACTTAAATTTTCGCAATTTTCCTGACGCCAGCGTAGGTAAGAAGGCGAAATTTAACGCTGAATAAAAAATAAGATAAAAGAGTATTAGTGTTTAAGGCCAGTCAGCCAGCTAGTTGGTTCGTCGTGGCTAGCCCGCTGGGCAGTAGTAGTGCCACAAAAAACGCCCGGCCGGGTGCTGTGGGCAGCATCCGGCCGGGCGGCTGATAATCAGTATGGCTTGCCTAGCGGCGGGCCGGGCCTTCGACCAGGCTGATGGCGTAGCCGCCACCCGGCGCGCAGTACTGCGTGAGCTTGGTTTTATTGGTCACGTTAACCTTGCGGATGGCGTAGGCCTGCGGGTTTTTGTCATAGTGCGCGTTTTTGCCATCGGCGTAGATGGTGGCCACGTAGGTTTTGCCGGGGTCCAGGAAGCTTAGGTTGATGCGGGAAGTGCGGCCCTGCTCGTCGCAGGTGCTGCCCACAAACCAGCTGCTCTTGCCCTTGGCCTTGCGGGCGATGGTAATGTAGTCGCCGGGTTCGGCTTCGAGCACCTTGGAGTCGTCCCAGTCCACGGCCACGTCTTCGATAAACTGGAAGGCGTCGAGGTGCTTGTTGTAGGTTTCGGGCAGGTCGGCGGCCATTTGCAGCGGCGAGTACATGGTCACGTACAGGGCCAGCTGGCGGGCCAGGGTGCTGTGCACAAACGACGTATTCTGCGGGTTGTAGGCGCTGATTTTGGTTTGGAAAATGCCCGGCGTGTAGTCCATCGGCCCGCCGATAAGGCGCGTAAACGGCAGGATGGTGGTGTGGTCCACGTTGTTGCCGCCAAAGGCCTCGTACTCGGTGCCGCGCGCGGCCTCGTTGCCAATCAGGTTGGGGTAGGTGCGGGCTAGCCCGGTGGGGCGCACGGCCTCGTGGGCGTTCACCATGATTTTATACTTGGCCGCCTCCGTAATGGTGTAGAGGTAGTGGTTGTTGAGCCACTGGCCGTAGTGGTGCTCGCCCCGCGGCAGGATGTTGCCCACGTAGCCGCTCTTCACGGCATTATAGCCGTTGTCGGCCATGAACTGATACGCCTTATCGAGGTGCCGCTCGTAGTTGCGCACCGAGCCCGAGGTTTCGTGGTGCATAATGATTTTGACGCCCTTGCTGGCCGCGTAGCGGTGCAGCTCCTGCACGTCGAAGTCGGGGTAGGGCGTCACGAAGTCAAACACGTAGTCCTTGCTCTGGCCAAACCAGTCTTCCCAGCCGGTGTTCCAGCCCTCCACCAGCACGGCGTCGAGGTGGTGCTGGGCGGCAAAGTCGATGTATTCCTTCACGTGGGCCGTGTTGGCGGCGTGCGTGCCGTTGGGCCTGAGCTTGGAATAATCAGTGGAGTCGAGCTTGATATTAGTGGCGTTGGTGTAGGCCCAGGTGCTCTTGCCGGTTATCATCTCCCACCACACGCCCACGTACTTCACGGGCTTTATCCAGCTCACATCCTGGTACTTGGTGGGCTCGTTGAGGTTGAGCACCAGCTTCGATTCCAGGATGTCGCCGGCCCGGTCGCTCACGATGACCGTGCGCCAGGGCGAGCGGCAGGGCGTTTGCAGGTAGCCTTTGTTGCCCTGCGCGTCGGGCGTGAGGTGGCTTTCGAGCACCATGTTCTTGTCGTCCAGCTCCAACGACATCGTGGAGTAGTCAATGAGCGCCGCCTCGTGCAGGTTGATGTAGAGGCCGTCCTGGCTCTTGAGCATGAGCGGCGTTTGCACGCCGGTGGGCGAAAACGTGGTTTGCGAGGCGTTGGGCGTCACGGCCGTTTTCATCAGCCCCCGCACCTCCGATAGCTTGGAGGTAGTCGTGCTGTACTCCTGGGTGTCGTAGTCGCCGGGCAGCCAGAAGGCCTTGTGGTCGCCGGCCAGGGCAAATTGCGTGCGTTCCTCCTTCACCACGAAGTAGGCCAGCTCGGGCTGCTTGGGAAAGTCGTAGCGAAAGCCCAGCCCGTCGTCGAACACCCGGAAGTGCACCAGCATGGTGCGCTTGGTGGCGGCCTGCGTGAGCGTCACGGTCAGCTCATTATAGTGGTTGCGAATGCGCTTGACCTCGCCCCACACCGGCTGCCAGGTCTGGTCGAAGCTCGTTTGCTGCTCGCTGGCCACCGTAAAGCCGCTGGTCAGGCCGGGGCCTTCCTTCAGCTCTAGCCCCAGGTGGCTCGGCTTGATGACCGGGCGGCCCTTGTACGTGAGGCTGTAGGTGGGCACGCCGCCCGCTTGCAGCGAAAAGCTGAGCGTGAGGTTGTTGTTAGGCGACTTAATGTCACCGGCCTGCGCGGTCGGGGCATTCAGCAGCAGCCCGGCCAGAGCCAGCCCAGCCACCCCGGCGCCGCGAGAGAAAAGGAAATTTTGCACAATAAAAGAGAAGTAGCGTAGCGGTTAGCCCACCGGGCCAGCCGCTACGAGTGGGTAAGAGCACTGCAAAGGTGCGGCGGCCGGGTGGGCCGGCGTCGCTGAGGGGGAGTGGCCGCGGCCCAGTTGCTTGTCCACATCCTCATCGGTATCCGAGTCGGGGCCCAGCTGCATCAGGAGCACCACGAGGCCCAGCAGAATAAGGAAAGCTTCCACGAGTCGTTTGAGAAAGCGCATAGGGCTAGTAAGTTAGGGCCGGGTAGCTCCGTGCCCCGGCCGGGCCAAATGCAAAAGAGGCTCCTTCTGCAAGCAAAAGGAGCCTCTTTAAACGGTTGCGGTCTGGACGGGACTCGAACCCGCGACCTCCGCCGTGACAGGGCGGCATTCTAACCAACTGAACTACCAAACCGTTTACCGCAACTGGAAGCGGCGAGTGGCCTTTTCCGTTTTGGTGTTACAAAGGTAGGGCTAGGAAAACTGCGTTTACAAGCCCGCAGGCCAAAAAAGTGGGTTTTGGGGGCCTTGGCAAACGTTGTGGGTTGTTTTTCAGGCTCATTAATTTTAGGCGGAGTAGCTGGCTTGGTTTGGGTTTACCTTTGCCGCCCGGCATTTGGCGGAGCGCAGGCGGCGGCACAGGCCGCGCTGCTACCCGCCGCGGCCACTCGCTTTTATTTAGAAAACAGGAATCCCCAAGACCTGCGCTTATGCTGCTCGATTTTGAACAACCCATCGCCGCGCTTGAAGGCAAGCTGCAAGAAATGCAGAAACTGGCCGCCGACAGCGACGTGGATGTAACGGACGCGGTGGTGGCCCTGGAGGCCAAAATCAACACCCTCAAAAAGGAAACCTACGCTAACCTCACGCGCTGGCAGCGGGTGCAACTGGCCCGCCACCCCGAGCGGCCCTACACCCTCGACTACATTGAGGGCATGGCCGAGAAGTTTGTGGAGCTGCACGGCGACCGCACCGTCGGCGACGACAAGGCCATGCTGGGCGGTTTTGCCGAGCTCGATGGCCAGCCGGTGCTGTTCGTGGGCCAGCAAAAGGGCCGCAACACCAAGCAGCGGCAGCTGCGCAACTTCGGGATGCCCAACCCCGAGGGCTACCGCAAGGCGCTGCGCCTGATGAAGCTGGCCGAAAAGTTTAACGTGCCCATCGTGACGCTCATCGACACGCCGGGCGCCTTTCCGGGCCTGGAGGCCGAGGAGCGGGGCCAGGGCGAGGCCATTGCCCGCAACCTGAAGGAGATGTTTATGCTGAAAGTGCCCGTGGTGTGCGTCATCATTGGCGAAGGGGCCAGCGGCGGCGCTTTGGGCATCGCCATTGGCGACCGGGTACTGATGCTGGAAAATACCTGGTACTCGGTGATTGCGCCCGAGTCGTGCAGCAGTATCCTATGGCGCTCATGGGATTACAAGGAGCAGGCCGCTGAGGCCCTCAAGCTCACGGCTACCGATATGAAGGACGCCGGCCTGGTCGATGGCATCATTCGGGAGCCGCTGGGCGGGGCTCACACCGACGCCCCGGCCATGATTGCCACCCTGAAGCAAACCCTGCTCGACACGCTGCGCGAGCTAGCCGCCGTGCCGGCCGAGGAGCGCATTGCCCAGCGCATCGATAAGTTTTCGGCGATGGGCGTGGTGGTGGAATAACTAGGTTTATTTAAGAGGCCACGATAGACCGTCCTGCTCATCTGGCGTCCGCTTGCCGAGCATCTCTACCGATTCGTTAGGTTAGTAACCCTAGCGGCGTGGTAGAGATGCTTCGGCAAGCGGACGCCAGATGAGCATGACGGTCTTGGTAGTCTATACTTCAAACTTGATTAGTTGCTCGGTAATTGCTATTTGAAAAATGAAAATTCACGCGCTCGATACTGGGTTATTTAAGCTCGACGGCGGGGCCATGTTCGGCGTGGTGCCCCGCAGCATGTGGCAAAAGCTGGTGCCGCCCGATGCCAACAATATGTGCACCTGGGCCATGCGTTGCCTGCTTATTGAGGATGGCGGCCGGCTGGTGCTCATCGATAATGGTATTGGCGAGAAGCAGGACGAGAAATTTCGCGGCCACTTCTACCTGCACGGCGACGATACGCTGGAGAAGTCCTTGCGCAAGCTGGGCTTCACGAGTGCCGACGTGACCGACGTTTTTCTGACCCACCTGCACTTCGACCACTGCGGCGGCTCGGTGGTGCGCCGGCCCGATGGCGCCCTGCAAACGGCCTTTGCCCACGCTACTTATTGGAGCAACGAGGCGCACTGGGACTGGGCTACCCACCCCAATGCCCGCGAAAAAGCCAGCTTCCTGGCCGAGAACATCCGGCCCATTCAGGAAAGCGGACAACTGCGTTTTATCGACCCCAGCCAGGGCGTGCCCGATGCGCTGCCGCAGTTCAGCGAGCTGCTAGTTGCCGATGGCCACACCGAGAAAATGATGGTGCCGCTGATGCAGTACAAGGGCCGCACGCTGGCCTATATGGCCGATTTGCTGCCCAGCACGGCCCACATTCCGCTGCCCTACGTGATGAGCTACGACGTGCGCCCGCTCGTGACGCTCAGCGAAAAAGAAGCTGTGCTGCGCCGCGCCGCCGAAGAAAACTGGGTGCTGCTGCTCGAGCACGACGCCGTGCACGAAGCCTGCACCGTGCAGCTCACCGACAAGGGCGTGCGGCTAGCCGATACGCTGCGCATCAGCGACTTGTAGGGGCGGGGCTTGCCCCCGCCCGGCGTTGCTAAGCTTGCGCCGGGGCGGCAAGACCAGCCACCATTTATTTACTATTCCTAACGCCGGGCGGGGGCGAGCCCCGCACCCTACATGGCTACTACTATTTCGCTGGCTTTATCGGGCGGCGGGGCGCGGGGCATTGCCCACCTGGGCGTGCTGGCCGCGCTCGACGAGTTGGGGCTGCCGGTGGGCGCGCTGGCGGGCGCCAGCTCGGGGGCCATTGCCAGCACGTTTTACGCGGCGGGCTTTGCCCCGCGCGAGGTGCTGCGGCTGCTGCAAAGCATCAGTATTCCGCGCCTCACGCGGCCCGTGTTTGGGCGGCAGGGCTTGCTGGGGCTGGAGGCCGTGGGGCAACTGCTGGAGCGCCACCTGGGCGTGGGCCTGCGCTTCGAAGACCTGCGCCTGCCGCTGACCTTGGTGGCCACCGACCTGGAGGCCGCCGAGTCGGTGTACTTCAGCCAGGGGCCGCTGCTGCTGCCGCTGCTGGGCTCGGCGGCGGTGCCCATTGTGTACCGGCCCATCGAGTACCAGGGCCGGCAGCTCGTGGATGGCGGCCTGCTCAACAACCTGCCCGTGGAGCCGCTGCTGCCGCTGGCAATGCCCATTGTGGGCGTGCACTGCAACCCCATCAACCGCGAGGGCCGGCTGCCCAACCTGCGCCGGGTGGTGGAGCGCACCCTGCAAATCGCGCTTAGCGCCAACGTGGCCACCCGCAAAACCCAGTGCGCGCTGCTGCTGGAGCCGCCTGCGCTGCGGCAGTACCGCCCGCTCGATTTCCGCAAGGCCGACGAGCTGTTTGAAATCGGCTACCGCCACACGCTAGGGCAGGAAGCGGCCCTGCGGGCGCTGTAGGGGCGGGGCTGGCTCCCGCCCGTCGTTGAACGGCGCGCGCAACGTTTGCACCGGCTAATTTCCCGGAGAGCCACTGGCCCCGCTCGTCGTTGAGCGGTGCGCAACGTTTCGCCGGGCAGTTTTTGCAACGGGGCGGCCGATGGGCGGGGGCAAGCCCCGTCCCTACACTGCCCGTTTTTGCCTAGCTTTGGGGTTCCAAAATCTGCTCTGCTTAATGGCCCGCAAAACCTCGACGTTCTGGTACTACATCGCTAAGGCAATTTTCGGCGTGGCCGGCTGGAAGCAAACCGGCCAGGTGCCGCCCAGTATCAAGAAGTGCATGATGATTGCAGCCCCGCACACCAGCAACTGGGACCTCATCATGGCCCGCGCCGCCTTCTACATCATGGACGTGGACGTGCGCTTCACCGTGAAAAGCGAGTGGACCGAAAACCCCGTGCTGGGCTGGCTGGTAAAGGCCATCGGCGCGCTGCCCGTGAACCGCAGCCGCAACAATAGCCTCGTCGATGGCATGGTGCAGCTCTTTAAGCAACACGAGGAGCTCGTCATTCTCATCACGCCCGAGGGCACCCGCGCCTACCAGCCCAAATGGCGCAAAGGCTTCTACTACGCCGCCGTGGAGGCGGGCGTACCCATCCTGCTCGGTTTCCTCGACTATTCCAAAAAAGAAGCTGGCGTGGGCCCGGTCTTCTGGCCCACCGGCGACTACGAGAAGGACCTGGAGGAAATCAAAGCCTTCTACCGCACTAAAAAGGGCCGCTTCCCGGCGCAGGGCGTGCGCTAGGGCCGGTTGTATATGGAGCACTTGGCTGGCTCAGCCGCCGGGCAGGGCCCGCAAGTTCGGTTGCTACTCCGAAAATCCTACTTTGTCCGGCACAAATCCTATATGCTGCACCGAAAATCCTATTTTGGGTTGGCAGAATACTAATTAGGTCGGTGCAAGCTGCATCTTGGCCTCTGCCAAATCCTGCTTTGTGCCGGGTAAATCCTACTTGTGAGCCCGCAACTGTTGCTTCGTCAGCTACGGGCAGTGAGCGGGCTGCTACAATTAGCAGCATAGCCTTAGAAAATGCCTCTCATACTGAGTATGCGAGGCATCTCTACCGAACAATACCTTAGCGGTGCGGTAGAGATGCTTCGACAAGCTCAGCATGAGAGGCGTTCTTGGCTTCTTACTAAAGCGGGAAATCAGTCCTGGGTCAGGGCGTAGGCCACCAGGTTGGCGCCCATGCGCAGGGCCGCGTCGTGCACGGCGGGGGTGTCTTCGGGGTAGGTGCCCACGTCTTCCCAGCCGTTGCCGAGGTCGCACTCGTAGGTGTAGAAGCACACCAAGCGGCCTTTATATACGAGGCCGAAGCCCTGGGGGCGCTTGCCGTCGTGCTCGTGCACCTTGGGCAGGCCGCGCGGAAACTGATACTTCTGGTGGTAGATGGGGTGGGAGAAGGGCAGCTCCACGAATTCCAGCTCGGGGAAGACCTTCTTCATCTCGGGCCGGATGAACTTGTCGAGCCCGTAGTTGTCGTCGATGTGCAGGAAGCCGCCGCCGAGGAGGTACTTGCGCAGGTTCTGGGCCTCGGCCTGGGTGAAGCTCACGTTGCCGTGGCCGGTCATGTGCAGGAAGGGGTAGCTGGGCAGCTCGGGCGCGTCGAGCTCCACGGTGGCCTCGTCGGGGGCGATGTTGGTGTGCAGCGCCTGGTTGCAGAAGCCGATGAGATTGGGCAGGCTCGTTTTGTTGGCGTACCAGTCGCCCCCGCCGCCGTAGTGCAGCTTGGCCAGCTGGTAACTAGGCGCGGCGGGCGGCGTGGCAGCCGTGGTGGTGAGCAGGAGGCTAGCGGCGAGGAGGAGGCGAGGCAGTTTAAGCATAGTGTAAAAGACTGGGCGTGCTAGCCAGTTATGCAAAGGAGGGGATAGGGGGGAAAGTTTCAGGAAAGAGTACAAGAGGTTAAGGTAGAAGGATGCATATCTTGCACTGCAAACTAATCAATAATGCTATTCGGTCATGAAAACTATTGTTGCCATCTCAGGTGCCGCTGATAGGGGCAAAACATCAACCTTGCGGGAATTTGCTAAGGTCTTACTTGCAGCATACCCAGCTTATAAACCGCTTTTCCCTGTTCCAGCATCCATATCAGCAGTAGATGACTTCCGCCTTGTCGTAGAAATTAATAGTAAAATTATCGGTATCGAGAGTCAAGGTGACCCAAATACAGGGTTGCGCGGCAGGTTAGAAGATTTAGCCGTCAATCATCACTGTGATATTATCCTCTGCGCAACAAGAACAAGAGGCGAGACAGTTGATGCCGTTGACAATCTTGCGTATCACAAATATTTTCAAACAATCTGGACATCAACCTACCAAATAGCTTCGAGTCAAACAATAGCTAATCAAGCAAAAGGAAGGCATTTGCTCGACCTGTTACAATCGCTTAACTTGCTCTAATTGAGTTTTGAGTCAATTCGCCAGTTAGTAATTAGTTTGCCCCATGACCACCGGCAAAGACCTACTCGACCTCGGCTTCAAATCGGGCAAATGGTTTAAAGATGCCCTGGCGCATATCAACGCCCACGGGCTGGAGGGCGCGGTCCGGCTAGCCTACCTCGACACCGTGAAGCCGCCGGCCGAGCTGCCACTGCGGCCCGCTCCGCTGCCGTACTTCGAGAATATCCGGGCCGAAACGGCCGTGGAGCAGCAGAACATCGACGCCGTGCGGCTCTCGATGCAGCAGCTCATGCGCACGCCCACCGTGGTGACGGGCGCCGTGATGCCCGATGCCTGCCCGGCCGGGCCGGTGGGCACTATTCCGGTGGGCGGCGTGGTGGTGGCGCGCCAGGCCATTCACCCCGGCATGCACTCGGCCGATATTTGCTGCTCGGTGATGCTGACCAACCTGGGCTGCCTCGACCCCAAAACGGTGCTCGACGTGGCCCAGCAGGTGACGCACTTCGGGCCGGGCGGGCGGCTGCCCGAGCGCCAGTACGCGCTGCCCGCCGCGCTGCGGGCCGAGTTTGCCGACAATCCGTTTCTGAACTCTGAGAAGACCCTGAGTCTGGCGCAGGAGCACCTGGGCACGCAGGGCGACGGCAACCACTTCCTGTACGTGGGCACCTCGGCTGCCACCGGCGACACGGTGCTCGTGACGCACCACGGCTCGCGGGGCGTGGGCGCGCGCCTCTACACCGAGGGTATGAAGGTGGCCGAGCGCTTCCGCCAGCAGCTCTCGCCCGAAACCGCCCCCGCCAATGCTTGGCTGCCCGCCGACTCGCCCGAGGGCGAGGCGTACTGGGCGGCGCTCCAGCTCGTGCGCCAGTGGACCAAGCTCAACCACCTCTGCCTGCACGACGACATTGCCCAGCGCCTGCAAGCGCCGGTGCAGCAGCGCTTCTGGAACGAGCACAACTTCGTGTTTCGGGCCGGCGAGCTGTATTACCACGCCAAGGGCGCCACGCCGCTCGACCCGCAGTTTATGCCCGATATCACCGGCCCGCGCATCATTCCGCTGAACATGGCCGAGCCGATTCTCATCGTGGAGGGCGAGACTACGGCCAATAATCTGGGCTTTGCCCCGCACGGCGCGGGCCGCAACCTCAGCCGCACCCGCCACAAGTACAGCAAGGCCGACAAAACCCAGCAGCAGTGGTTTGACGAGGAAACGCGGGGCATCGACGCCCGCTTTTTCTTCAATGAAATCGACATTTCGGAGCTGCCCAGCGCCTACAAAAATGCCGCCCAGGTGCAGCAGCAGATTGCCGAGTTCAAGCTAGCCCGCACCGTGGACGAGATTCGGCCCTACGGCTGCATCATGGCCGGCGACTGGGAGAAAAATTCCCCCTGGCGCGTGAAGAAGCGGCAGGAGAAGAAGGCAGCTGATTAAAAGACAATGGGATTCTGGAGCTTTCTCTTTGGCAAGCCGGTGAAAATCGGCGACCGTTTTTTCGGCGAAATGCAATGGATGAAAATTGCAAAGAACCCGCCGGCAAGCTATTTCGAGTGCGAGCGGTACTTTAAGCCTAGTGGAGAAATGATTGGTCTGAGTGTCACTGGGTCGCTCAGCGGCCCGACGCAACAGCAAAAGGATTTCTTTACGCAGATAGAAACCAGTTACCCACAATTAGTAGCTAAGCTCACACTACTTATCGAAGCAGAGTTTGGTGCCTGGATGCCGCTGCCAGTTATCAAAAACTTTGTCGCGGAGTTCAAGCCCACTTGGCTGGATATTCCGTCCTGCGACCAGCAGCCGATAGAATGGGAAATTATGTTTGATACCGTGCACGATGTAAACCATATCGTTACGGTAGGAATGCTGGATGACGAGCCGCAATACGTGCGAATTGACGGCTAAAACTCCCGCACCACCTGCGCCGTGAACACGGCCGCTAGCGCGGCCGTTTCGGTGCGCAGGCGCGAGCTGCCGAGCGTGACGGGCCGAACCCCCCTGCTCAGCGCTAGCTCGATTTCGGCGGGGGAGAAGTCGCCCTCGGGGCCGATGAGCACGCAGCAGCGCGGCGCGGCCCCGATAACCTGGGCCAGGGCCGTGCGCTCGCCGGCTTCGAGGTGGGCGATGAAGGCGGTGGTGGGGTCGAGGCTAGCCACGAACTTGTCGAAGTCAGTGAGCTCGTCGAGTTGGGGTAGGTAGGCTTGGCCGCTCTGCTTGAGGGCGCTGATGGCGATTTTTTCGAGGCGTTCGAGCTTGAGGTCGCGGCGCTCGGAGCGGGCGCAGCGTAGGAAGCTGAGGCGCTCGATGCCCACTTCCACCGCTTTTTCGACGAGCCACTCCATGCGGTCGAGGTTTTTGGTGGGGGCCACGGCCACGTGGGTGTAGGTGGGGCGCGGGGGTACCAATTCGTGGCCGGTGAGGCGCAGGGTGCAGCGCTTGGGGTTGGCGTCTGCGACCACGGTGCGGGCCAAGGTGCCGCGGCCATCGACGAGCAGCACGGGGGCGCCGGGGGCTAGCCGCAGCACGCGCACGGCGTGTTTGCTTTCGTCTTCGGAGAGCGTGTAGGTGGGCTGGTCGGGGCGCAGGTCGGGGGCGTAGCAGGTGAGCATGAGGCAGGGGAAAGGGGCTGCGAAGGTAGAGCCACCCGCCGGCAACGATAAAATAAGCCCGGCCGGAACTAACGGGCTAGCGACTTAGGTTTGCCCGGAGTCTGGTAGAATTTCAAGACCTGCCTGCACATTCTTCACACACCTGCTATGAAACTCACTTCTTTTCGCTTGCTGCCGCTGGCCTTGCTGCTGGCGGCAGTAGGCAACGCCCAGACGAACCCGCCCCAGACGCCAACCGAGCTGACCCGCGAAATGAGTGCGCGCCTACAGCTCAACGAAGGCCAGTTTGTGCGGCTGCTGACCCTCAACCGCACCCGGCAGCTGCGCCAGCGCGAGATTGAGCAGGCCACCAAAACCGACCTGGCGGCGCGCACCAGCCAGCTATCCGAATTACAATCGCAGTACGAGCAAGAGTGCGGCCGCATTATGTCGCCCTCGCAGCTGAGCCAGTTGCAGCAGGATGAAAACCAGGCCACTACTTCGGGCGGTGGCTAGCCGTACCAGATTACCAATCTCATAAAGAAGCCCGGCCGAAAGCACTTTCGGCCGGGCTTCTTTATGCCGCTAAGGCTGCGCGGTGGGGAGGGGGTCGGCCTGCACCTCCGTGACGGTGCCGAGCGGGCCAAACATGATGCGCAGCTGGGGGCCAGCCGAGCGGGGGCGGCGCGGGCCGCACTGTGGGCCGGGCAGCAGGTAGTAGTGGTAGGCTTTTTCGGTGTTGGCCATGAGCTCCTCCTCATCGGGCGGGCCCAGCAGGGTGGTCACGTCGTTGGCGCGGGCCTGGTAGAGGCGGGGGCGAGCGGCCAGCAGCGGGGGCAGCAGCGCGGCCCGGTGGCCAGCGCAGGCGTAGCGGTCGGCGCGCCAGGCGGGGGCGGCGAAGCCCGGAATATCGGGCAGGGCGTGGCCGCAGCCAGCCAGTAGCAAAGGCAGCGCGAGGGGCAACAAGCGGCGGCCAGCGGCCAGCGAAGACGAAACAAAAGGCATAGCAGCGCCGGCGGGCCAATGGCGGCACCCAACCCAGCGGGGCGAAGCTAGGACCGAAAGCCGACTTGCGCCGGCTGGCCCCGCCCGCTGGGGATAACCTAGCCCGCCCGCACCCGTTACAAGCCCCGTTCGGCCGCGCCCGCCCCGCCGGGGGCAGCCAGCGCCTTTTCCTCACTCTCTTTCACTCTGACCATGCGCCTAAATTTTCGCGTTATCATTGGCCTCGTTATCGCAGCGGTAACGCTGCTGGGCTACTTTTTTAACACCTCGACCAACCCCGTCACTGGCGAGAAGCAGCACGTAAACATGTCGGCTAGCCAGGAAATAGCCCTGGGCGTGCAGGCGGCCCCCCAAATGGCGCAGCAGTACGGCGGCGAAAGCCGCGACGCCCGCGCCACGGCCGCCGTGCAGCAGGTGGGCCAACGCATTGTGCAGGCCAACGGCCTCGACCAGAAAACGCAGTACCAGTACCGGTTTCACCTGTTGGCTGACGACCAGACGATTAACGCCTTTGCCCTGCCGGGCGGCCAGGTGTTTATCACGCAGGGCCTGCTCAACAACCTCACTACCGAAGCGCAGCTAGCTGGCGTGCTGGCCCACGAAGTAGGCCACGTGGTGGGCCGGCACTCGGCCGAGCAGGTGGCCCAAAGCCAGCTGACCCAGGGCCTGACCGGCGCCGCGGCCATTGCCTCGTATGACCCCAACAGCCCCGGCAGTAGCGTGGCCCGCGCCGCCGCCGCCGCTATGATTGCCAAGCTCGTGAGCCTGCGCTTCAGCCGCAACGACGAGTTGGAGGCTGACAAGTTTGCCGTCGACTTCACGCCCAAGGCTGGCTACGACCCCCGCGCCATGATAAACGTGATGCAGATGCTCGACAAAAAAGGCGGCAGCGGCAGCCAGCCCGAATTTTTGCAGACCCACCCCAATCCCGGCAACCGCATTGAGGAGCTGCAAAAAGATATTCAGCAAGAGTACCCGCAGGGCGTGCCCGGCGGCCTGCGCCCGTAAAGAGCTGGCGGGTGAGGTAACTAGGCAGGCGCCGGATATATTTGTGCCTATGCTTCCCGACGTACCCTCCCCGCCCGCATCGCGCTGGGCCCAGCTTGCCCCGCGCTGGCAATTTCTGCTTGCCGCCGCCGGCCTCTACCTGGTTTGGCTGATTGCCTACGAAGGCTACCTGGGCCCCGACGGCCGGCTCGACCACTGGCTGTCGGTGAACATTGCGGCGGCCAGCGCCGGGCTGCTGCGCCTGCTAGGATTTGCGGCCAGCATTGGCCAGGATACCTCGGTGGTGATGATGGATGGCCGGCCGGCCGTGGTGGTGGGTGCTCCTTGCGACGGGCTGGTGCTCTACGCCTTGTTTACGGGTTTTATCGTGGCCTTTCCGGGGCCGTTGCGCCCCAAGCTGTGGTTTATTCCAGCGGGCATCGTGGCGCTGTATCTGCTTAACATCGTGCGCGTTGGTGCGCTGGCCCTCAACCAGCACTACGCCCACCAGTCGGTTGATTTCAACCACCACTACACGTTCAGCTTCGTGGTTTACGCCTGCATCTGCCTGCTCTGGATGCAGTGGGTGCGCTGGTACGGGCTGTCCGCCGCGGCCGAGGCATGAGCCAGCCCCTTGATGCCACCGTGCGCCCCCTCACGCCGGGGCGCTGGGCCCTGATAGCCCTGCTGGGGCTAGCCCTGTTTCTGGTGGGGATGCAGTCGGAGGCCGTGTTTGGGGTGCTCACCCGCGCCTGGCAGGCCGTGTTTGGGATGTTGGGGCTGGGCGGCGCGCTCACGCAGGCGCAGCAGGGCACCAGCCACCTTGTCACCACGCGCAGCCTACCGGCCGTGGCCACCTACTCGCTGCTGTACGTGGGCGGGTGCCTGCTGCTGCTGCACCTGCTGCTGCGCGATAGCCGCCGCACCCGCTGGGCCGCGCAAGTGTACCTGGGCCTGCTGGTGCTGTGCGTGCTGCTATTGGCGCTGGGCCGCCTGGGCGGCAATTTGCCCTGGGCCTACAAGCTGAGCCGCCGCATCATCGATTTTACTATCTCACCGCTGCCCGTCATGATTTTGCTGCCGGTGCTGTGGCCCGGCTCGCGGCGGGTGGTGAGTTGAAATCAACTGACCATAATTCACCCCCGCTTAAAAGAATCGTAGAGATTGGCAGCATGCAAAAAAGAACCCCGCCGGAGCTTTCCGGCGGGGTTCTTTTTTGGCATAAAAGGCTAGCCGGCCGCAGCCGGCTAGCTAGGCTATTGCACTACCAAACGCTTAGCTACGAGGCCAGCCTCGGTGGTGGCGCGCACGGTATAGATGCCGGCGGCCAGGCCCGTCAGGGGCAATTCCAGGGTGGGGGCAGCCCCGGCGGCCATCGTCTTGGTGAGCACTACCTGGCCCAGGGTGTTGACGAGCTGCACGGTGCTGGCGCTGCTGCCGCGCAGGGCCAGCGGCAGCACGAGCGTGGCGGTGCCGTGCGCCGGGCTAGGGTACACGGCGGCCAGGGCCGACAGCGTAGCCGAGGCCGTGGCCAGGGGCTTGCTGGTGCTGAAGACCACGGCGTAGCGGCCGGTGGCCGGGTCGGTCGGGGTCAGATTTAGGCTGAGGCTGGCGGCGGTGGCAAGTTCGGTGTAGGTGCCGGTGCTGGCATCGCGCAGGTAGGCGCGGTAGCCGGCGGGCAGGTTGGCTAGCTCATCCACGGCCAGGGTGTAGGTGCCGGCGGCCTGCGTGTGCAGGCGCAGCGGCACCGCGATGGTAGCCCCCGTCAACTCGGGCAGGCCGTTGATGCTGAGGGCTTCGGGGCTGGCGTCGCTGGCCAGGTCGAGGCCGTGGCTGGCGGGTAGGTAGAAGCCATCGCGGGCGTTGTCGTAGCCGCTGGTGGCATCCTTATCAAAGTAGATGCGCGTCTGGTTGGCGGCGTTGTTGCCACTCAGCGTCAGAGCTAGGGCTGGGGCCGCGCCGGCCGTGCGCTGGAAGGTGGCCGTTTCGGGCGCGCCGGTGCGGGCTGCGTTCGTGAAGTTGACCTGACCGCCGCCTACCTGGGCCCGCACAAAGAAGCCCTGGGCCAGCGGAATGTTATCGGAGCCACCGTTTACGCTCTGGCCATTAGAGAGGTAAGTCGAATAGCTGCCCGTGTACTGGCCGCTGCTGCGGTACACGTACAGGCCGTCCTGGATGCCGCTCGAGGCGCCGTAGACGGTGGTGTAGCTGATGGCGCTGGGGTAGGGGTTGCCCAGCAGATGGTAGCCGGCGCTGGTTTGCGCGCCCCGCGCCAGCGTGCCCGATGAGTAGTTGCCGGAGCGAAGCTTACCTTGAAAGTCAACTAGTTCCGTGCCAGCAATATTGACGGTGTAGCCCCGGGCGGGTGCCAGCGTATCCGCGAGGGTCGTGGGCGAGAAGAAGCCATTGTCGAAGTCGCCTACCGCGTACGACGCATTGGAGCTAGCGAGGCGCGACTGGTCGTAGGCGTATACCGTGGGGTAGGGCCGCACCTGGGCCGGCGCCGGGGCCGAGTTGTAGGCGCTGTTTACTACCGGGGTGTAGCCGCTGGTTGCCAGGTCGGCCACCGTGTTGCTGGTGCTGCTGCCGCTGGCCTTCGACACCGGCGAGCTGTAGTGGCGGTAGCCCTGGCCCGCATTGCTGGGCGTGATGTAGCGCTGCACCGTGGCGATGCCCGTTACCGTGGCACCGTTATTATTTACCACATAAGCCGTGCCGCTGGCGCTGCTCAGCAGCGTAAAGGCCTGGTCGCTGCCAATGGCCAGCGTACCGCTCACCTCCAGGCTGCGCCGGATGGCCACCGGCGCAGCCGTAGTGGCCCCCGCCGACAGCACTTGCAGGTTGGGGAACGTGGTGAGCGCCGAGCCGCTGATTTCCTGCGGGGTGCCGCTGGTGTTGGCTAGCACCAGCTTGCCGGTGCCGCCGTTGGCGGCCGAGGCGTCGCCGGCCACGGCGCTGCCGTTGTTGGCAAAGTTGCCGTAGTTGTTCAGGGTGCTATTGTTGGCCAGGGTCAGCACGGCGCCGTCGCTCAGCGTGATGGAACCCGCGTTCTGGGTGCCGCTCACGGTGGGCTGCTGGGCTACCGTGTAGTTGGCAGTGGCCACAAAGAAGCCGTTGCCCGGAATCAGCACGTCGTCATTCGTGCCGGGCGTGCCGGTCGGAAACCAGTTGCCCCCGTCGGCCCAGTTGGTGCTTACCTGGCCCGTCCACGTTTTGGGCGCGCCCACGAAGGCGGCGATGTCATAGAAGGCGAAAGTGCCGCTGCCCGTAATATTTTCCCCTAGCGCAATGGCGTTGGCATTGTTGGTGGTGCTGTTCGTTACGTCGCTCTGGGTCAGCTCATACAAGTTGACCGAAGCGCCACCGGCCGCGCGGTAGGCCGCCTCCAGCACGTAATACCGGTTGGTGGCGTTGGCGCGGTCGTAGGCCACGTCCAGGTCGAGCCGGTAGGTGGGGGAGGCCAGCGGGAAGCCCACGCCCGTGGGCCCGTAGTTATAGGCGCCGCCCGACTGGCGCAGGGCAAAGCGCAGCGGGCCAGCCAGGTCGAGAGTGCCGCTGTTGGGCGGGTTCTGGCGGGCTATCAGGCCGTTGGTGTTGGCGATGTCCAGGTCGTAGAGCGTGGTGCCCGACAGCCCGAGCTGCGAGTTGGTGTAGCCCGCCGCCCCGATGTAGGGCGTGCGGCTCGCGTAGGCCGCGGCTGTATATTTAAGGGGGGTGTTGGTGGCTTGCAGCGTCCCGGTGTTGGGGTTCAGCACGTAGTTGGTGCCGTTGGGGGCCACCACCCGGATGCGGTCGAGGCGCGGGTTGAAGTCGAAGCCGATGTTCACCGTTTGCCCCAGCGTGTTGCCCGTGGCACCACCGCCCGGGCCGTTATTCGTGTCTTGCAGGTTGAGCGTGATGTTGCCGCCCACCGCTGTCAGCGCGTTGGTGCTGGGGTTCAGGATGTACAGCTGCGCCTGCTGGGTAGTGGCATTGTAGCCCAAGGCGTAAATCTGCCCGGTGCTGGGGCGCACGTCGATGGCCAGCAGCGGTTGGCTAGCGCTCAGCAGCCCCGTGATGGCCCGGAACGAGCCCGCCGTGAACAAGTCCGTATTGCTGGCGGTAGCCAGGTTGGCCGGGTTCACCTCCAGGATAACCGGATTACTGGTGCCAATCTGTTTGCCCAGCACGTAGATGGTGCTCGGAATCTGGGCCAGGGCCGGGCTGGCCAGCCCGCCCAATAAACCCAGCGTCAGCAGCGCCTGCCGGCGCTGGCGCTGAACCAGTAAGGCAGAGAAGAAGTGTTTCATAAAACCTTGGCGAATAAGGATATGCTAGCTGGGCAATTGCCGGCAGCTATAAGTTCGCGCCAAGGTACGGATTTCCCGGTTATTGGGATGACGAAAAACACTCGCCAAACTGATTTTTATCAGTTTGACTTTCACGGGCCTGCGCGTATGGCACGCTAGGGCCTAAAACTGTGGCGGCAGCAGGTGCTTGAAGTGCCCGTTCTGCTTCACGCGCTCCTTGAGGCGCTCGGCTTCGAGCACGGCGGGCAGCAGGCGCTCCAGGTGCTCGCGCACCAGCTCCTGGCGCTCTACCTCGGCCGTGGTGCCCAGCAGCTGGTACTCCTGCTCGGTGCTGAGGCCGATGTGGTGGGCCACGTCGAAAATCCGAAACTCGGGGTCGAGCTGGAGCAGCAGCTTGCGCAGGCCCAGCGCCTCGTAGAGCTGGCGCACCTGCCCCGCAATGGCGCCGCGCAGCGCCAAGTCGGGCTCCTCATCCTGCACCACGTCCTCCACCTGGCCGGCCGCGTAGAGCTTGCCGGGGGCCTGGCGGTAGAATTTCTGCACCCGAAACACGCCGATGGCCTCGGTCTTGATGTCCATCTCGCCCCCGGCATGAGTTTTCTCCACGCTCAGCAGGCGCATCTCGGTGCCCAGCTCCTGCACCGTGTTGTCGAGAAAGGGCGTGATGCCAAACGTGAGGCCCTCGGTGAAGCAATCGCGCACCAGCTCGCGGTAGCGCGGCTCGAAGATGTGCAGGTTGAGTTTTTCGCCGGGAAAAGCCACCAGGCTCAGTGGAAAAAGCGGGAGTAGACGCATAGTGTGCCAAGAATAGGCTCGGCCGGTAAATGTTTTGCCGTGCCGGCCGCCGCTAGGCCCTACTCTTAAATTAGACTTAAGTTTGCAGAACAATCCAAAGCCGGCCAAACTTTCGGGTGCTACCGGCGTTTGGCAACCTGATATGAGAGCGGTGGTTTCCCTTTTTCTGGCCTGCCTGATGCTGGTTGGTAGCCTCATTCCGCAGAACGACCTGTCGGAGCTGAGCAAGCTGCCCCAGCTGCTGGAGCACTACCGCTTCCACCATTCGGTGGCGGGCGGCGGCCTGTCGGTAACCCAGTTTTTGGCCGAGCACTACGGCTCGGGCACTGCCGAGCACTTTGGCTGCACGTTTTCGGCCCGGCACCAGCAAGACCACCAGGGCCTGCCCCTGCACGGGCAGCACTCGTGCGCCGGGCACGTGGCGTTTCTGCTGCTGGGCCGCCGGCTGGCGGTGCCGGCCCCGGTGCTCACCCTGGCTAGCCCGGCCTACCGGGCCGCCGCCTCTGCCACTTACCAAGACAAGCCCGCCACGGCGCTACTGCAGCCGCCCCGAGCCTAGCGCCGCGCTGCCCCAGGGGGCAGTGGGCCCCGGTCGAGGTGCTGCCTGGTAGCTATTGCGTTGATTAGCAAGGCGCTGTCGCCTATGTTGGCCGGTTTCGGAGGCTAGCCCCGCCTGGGGCCGCCGATGCTGTCAGTTTGGTAATTCTGGTTTTTGGTGGGTGTGCCGCTGGCCTTTGCAGGCCGGCCTGGCCGTTGGGCTGGCCCTGGGCTGCGCCGCCAATTGCCCCTTCCGTTGTAGTTCATGCTTGAAAAAATAATTGCGGCGAGCGTCCGCAACAAGCTCATTGTGGGCCTGCTGCTGCTGGGCCTCATTGCCTGGGGCGGCTTTTCGGCGGCCAACCTGCCGCTCGACGCCATCCCCGACGTCACTAATAACCAAGTGCAGGTCATCACCCAAAGCCCCGCCCTGGCCGCGCAGGAGGTCGAGCAGATGCTCACCATTCCGCTCGAATTGCAGTTGCGCACCATCCCCGGCGTCACCCAGATTCGCTCCATCTCACGCTTTGGGCTCTCGGTCATCACCGTCGTCTTTCCCGACGAGGTGGACACCTACCGCACCCGCCAGCTGGTGGCCGAAAAGCTCACCAGCGCCCAGGCCGACCTGGTGGCCGGCGCGGGCACGCCGGGCATGGCGCCCATCACCACCGGCCTGGGCGAGATTTACCAGTACAGCATTCGGGTGCTGCCGGGCTACGAAAAGCAGTACTCGCTGGCCAGCCTGCGCGACGTGCAGGACTGGATAGTGAAGCGCGGCCTCACCGGCGTGGCCGGCGTGGTCGACGTGAGCAGCTTCGGCGGCTACGTGCGCCAGTATGAGGTGGCCGTGGACCCCAACCGCCTGGCGGCCAACAACGTGACGATGGCCGAGCTCTACCAGGCCATGCAGGACAACAATGCCAACACCGGCGGCTCGTACCTGGAGCGGGGGCCCAACTCGTACTTCATTCGGGGTGAGGGCCGGGCCACGTCGCTCGCCGACCTCGGGGCCACGGTTATCAAGCAGGCGGCCCCCGGCCAGCCCTTGCTGGTGCGCGACGTGGCCACCGTGCGCATGGGCCACGCCGTGCGCTACGGCGCCATGACCCGCAACGGCCAGGGCGAAACCGTGGGTGGCGTAGTGCTGATGCTGAAGGGCGCCAGCTCGGAGCAAACCATCAAAAACGTGAAGGCGCGCGTGGCCGAAATTCAGAAAACGCTGCCCAAGGGCCTCGTCGTCACGCCTTTCCTCGACCGCACCAAGCTGGTCGATAAAGCCATTGCCACCGTCGAGCACAACCTTATCGAGGGCGGCGTCATCGTGCTGGCCGTGCTGCTGCTACTGCTCGGCAACTGGCGCGCCGCCGTGGTGGTGGCCCTCATGATACCACTGTGCATGCTCTTCGCGCTGGGCATGATGAGCGTGTTTGGCGTGTCGGCTAACCTCATGAGCCTTGGGGCGTTGGACTTCGGGCTAATTGTGGACGGGGCCGTGATTATCGTGGAGGCCGTCATCTTCCACATCGTGCACCAGCGCGAGCAGGCCGCCCACGAAACGATGGACGACATGACCGAGCACGCCGCCACGCGCCTCATGAACTCGGCCCTGTTTGGGCAGTTCATCATCCTCATCGTGTACTTCCCCATTTTGTCGCTCACCGGCATCGAGGGCAAGATGTTCCGGCCGATGGCCCTCACCGTGAGCTTCGCCATTGTGGGCGCCATGCTTATGTGCCTCACCTTCGTGCCCGCCGCCACGGCCTGGGCCCTGAAGAAAGACATTAAGGAAGAAGGCACGCTGTCGTACCGCATCATGAAGTTTTTGCACCGCGGCTACGACCCCATCATCCGGGCGGCGCTGGGGGCGCGCTGGCTGGTGGTGGGCGCGGCGCTGGGGCTGCTGGGGCTGGCGGGCTTCATTTTTTCGGGCATGGGCGGCGAGTTTATTCCGCAGCTCGACGAGGGCGACATTGCCCTGAACGTGACGCTGGCCCCCGGCTCGTCGCTGAGCCAGACGGTGGCCACCAACAGCCGGGTGCAGCAGATTTTGCTGAAGAAATTTCCCGAAATCGAGCAGATTGTGGGCAAGAGCGGCACGTCCGAGATTCCGACCGACCCCATGTCGTTGGAAGACAGCGACGAGATGGTGATTCTCAAAGACCACAGCCAGTGGACCTCGGCCAGCACCCGTGAGGAGCTGGCCAACAAGATGCAGGCCGCGCTGGCTGGCGTGCCGGGCGTGAGCATGGAGTTTCAGCAGCCCATCCAGATGCGCTTCAACGAGCTGATTTCGGGTGTGAAGTCCGACGTGAGCATCAAGATTTACGGCGACGACCTGGGCGTGCTCTTTGAGAAGGCCAACGACGCGGCGGCCCTCATCCGGCCCCTGCCCGGCGTGGGCGACCTGAAGGTGGAGCAGATTGCGGCTCTGCCGCAGCTACGCGTGCGCTACGACCGCCAGAAAATGGCGCAGTATGGCCTCAAAGTGAGTGATTTGAACAGCCTGCTGCGCTCGTCCTTCGCCGGCGACGTGGCCGGGCAGGTGTACGAGGGCGAGCGCCGCTACGACCTGGTGCTGCGCCTCGACAGCCTGCACCGTGCGGGGCTAGCCAGCCTGCAAGACCTGTACGTAGACGCGCCCGGCGGCCAGAAGGTGCCCCTCGACGAGGTGGCCCAGGTGAGCTACCACAACGCGCCCATCCAGGTCTCGCGCGATGATGCCAAGCGCCGCATCAACATCGGCATCAACGTGCGGGGCCGCGACGTGCAGAGCCTGGTCGAAGACATTCAGCAGAAGCTGAACGCCAGTCTCAAGCTGCCCGCCGGCTACACCCTCAGCTACGGCGGCCAGTTTGAAAACCTGGTGCAGGCCAAAAAGCGCCTCGCGGTGGCCGTGCCGGTATCGCTGGTGCTCATCTTTATGCTGCTCTACCTCTCGTTCCGGTCAGTGAAGCAGGCACTGCTCATCTTCACGGGCGTGCCGCTAGCCACCATCGGGGGCATTGTGGCGCTGTGGCTGCGCGGCATGCCGTTCAGTATTTCGGCGGGCGTGGGGTTCATTGCCCTGTTTGGGGTGGCCGTGCTCAACGGTATCGTGCTGCTGGCCAGCCTCAACGAGCTGGCCGCCGCGGGCGTGCGCAACGTGCGCACCCGCGTGTTGCGTGCCACTGAGGAGCGCTTCCGGCCGGTTATCCTCACGGCTAGCGTGGCCTCGCTGGGCTTCTTGCCGATGGCGCTCAGCTCGTCGGCCGGCGCCGAGGTGCAAAAGCCGCTGGCCACCGTCGTCATCGGCGGGCTGATTTCAGCTACCTTGCTCACGCTCATTGTGTTGCCAGTACTCTACACCTTCTTCACCAAAGACGGCGAGCCCGACCCCGAGCAAGCCGCCGCGGCCGCCGCCGAAGCCAAGCACGCGGCCGAAGTAGGGGAGGCCCCGCCCACCGGCGGTGGCCAGCCGGGCGAAAACCCGAACCAGAATTCCGCGCCGAAAGCTGCCCCGGTCGTGGCTGGCCTCGCGCTGCTGCTGGGGCTGCTGGGTAGCTTTGGGATGGCCCAGGCCCAGAACACGCTCGGCTCTACGGCCGGGCAGCCGCTGAACCTGAACCAGGCCCTGCAAGCGGCGGGCACCCAAAACCAGTCGCTGCAAACCGCTGGCTTGCAAGTGCAGCAGCAGCAGGCGCTCATCCGCACCGGGGTGGAGCTGCCGCGCACGGTGGTCGATTTTCAGGTGGGCCAGGTGTCGAGCAACGTCACCGACCACACCTTCAACATCATTCAGCAGGCGGCCTTCCCCGGCGTGTACCTGGCTCAGCGCCAGCTGCTGCAAAGTCAGAGTGCCACCGCCGAGCAGCAGGTCCGCCTCAGCCAGCGCACGCTGGCCGGCACCATCCGCACCAATTTTTACACCCTGCTGGTGGCCCACCGCCGGGTGGCGCTGCTGCGCCGGCAAGACAGCCTCTACCGCCGCGCTGCCCGCGCCGCCCGCATCCGCTACCAGGTGGGCGAAACCAACCGCCTGGAGCAAGTAGCCGCCGAGGCCCGCATGCTGGAGCTCGAAAACCGCCTGCTCACCGCCCTCACCGACCTCGACGTGCAGCGCGCGCAACTCGGGCAGCTGCTGGGCCAGCCCGGCCCGGCGGCCATCGACACCACGGCTGCCCTGCTGGCCCCGCTCACGCCCGCCGACACGGCCGCCCTCTCGCCCGAGAGCAACCCCACGCTGGGGCTCTTGCGCCAGCAGGCGGCCGTGAGCGCCCAGCAAACCAAGGTGGAGCGCCTGCGCCGCCTGCCCGACCTGCGCGCCGGCTACTTCCAGCAGAGCATTCGGCCCGAGTTTCGCTCGCTCAGCGTGGGGCAGCTGGGGCTGGCGTTTCCGCTGCTGGGCAGCGCCGGGCGGGCTAGGGTGGCGGCCGCGCGCCTGGGCGAGCAGGTGGCCGCCGGCCAACTCAGCTACGCCACGGCCCAGCTCACTACCCAGCTGCAAACGCTACGAATGCAACTGCGACGGGCACGCACCTCGCTCGATTACTACGAAAAAAAGGCCCTACCCCAGGCCCGGCTCATTCTGGAGGCGGCCGAAAAAAGCTTCCGAGCCGGTGACATCGACTACGTGACCTACGTGGTGAACACCGAGCCCGCCTGGCAAATCCAGAGCAACTACCTAGACCAGGCCCAGCGCTACAACGAACTGGTAGTCAACATCGAAATCCTCGTGGGTGCCGAGCCAACGCCTGCCCGCTAGCTCCCTTTCCTTCGCCTTACTGAGCCCCCGGCTCGCCTCCTCTTCGCAATGGCAATTGCTCTGAAAATTTATCCCTTAGCCACCGGGCTGGCCCTACTCGCCGCCTGCGGCGGCAAGCCCGACGCAACTACCAAAACCGACCCCGCCGCCGCGAAAACAGCCGCCCCGTCGGCCCCCGCCAACCCCGACGAAGTAGCCGTGAGCCCCGCCCAGCAGCAGGCGGCCGGCATCGAGTTAGGCACCTTCGAGCGTCAGAACATGACTACCGAGGTGCAGGCCAACGGCTCGGTAGAGGTGCCGCCCCAGAACCGGGCGGCCATTACGGCCATCATGGGCGGCTACGTGCAAGCGGTGGCTGTGCTGCCCGGCCAGCACGTGGCGGCCGGCGCCGTGGTGGCTACGCTGCGCTCGCCCGAGTACCTCACCTTGCAGCAGCAGTACTTGCAGAGCAAGGCCAAGGTGCGCTTCCTGACCGAAGACCTGGAGCGCCAGCGCATTCTGGATGTGGAGGATGTGGGTGCCAAGCGCAAGCTTCAGCTAGCCCGCGCCGACTATGCCACCGAGCAGGCCACCCTGCGCACCACCGCCGCGCAGCTGCGGCTGCTGGGCATCTCGCTGGCCCGGCTCGACGCGGGCACTATTGTGAGCGCGGTGCCCCTCACCACGCCCATCGCCGGCTACGTGAAGGCCGTCAACATCAGCCCCGGCCAGTACGTGGGCCCCCAGGATGTGGTGGCCGAGGTGCTGAACCGCGACGACCTGCACCTCGAACTGAAGGTGTTTGAGAAGGACGTGGCCCAGGTGAAGCCCGGCCAGAAAATCCTCTTCAAGGTGCAAAACGCGGGGCGCGACGAGGAGCTTCAGGCCCGCGTGTTCCTAGTGGGCAAGGCCTTCGACGACGATGCCCGCACCGTGCGCGTGCACGCCCACCTCGAGCCCGAGCGCACCGACCTGCTGCCCGGCCAGTTTGTGGCCGCCCGCATCCAAACGGCCGGCGCCCGCGTGCGCACCCTGCCCGAGGCGGCCCTCATCCAGGCCGGCGACCTGAGCTATATCTTTCAGCGAACCGGCACCGATTCGGGCCGCACCGTGTTTCGCCGCGTAAAGGTGCGCGCCGGCCAGCCCCAGCACGGCGACGTATCCGTTACCATTCTCGACCCCCTGCGCGACACTACGCAGCTAGTACGCCGCGGCGCCTATTTCCTTGATGCCGAGCTGCGCAAAGGCAGCGACGAATAAGCATCTTGAAGGCAGCCGGCTAGCCGTGTTCATGTAAAGTAAATGTTGACCCGCTTTCTTAGTTGAAATGCGCAGTGAGAATCGTCGCTCGTTAAGTAATTCCCCCAGCCGAACGGCCCCGCACTGCGGGGCCGTTTGTGGTGTAAGACACTGGTAAGCTCAGATTACAGACAGGTTTACCCCAATTGATATTCATTTAGCGCTCATGGAAAAATTGCTGATTGCCAGCCTCGCTCTGCTCACGGCCGCGCCGGCCGTGGCCCAGACTGCTTCCGGCCCCGCCACCTGGCAAACCTCGCTGCCCGCCGCCCTGGCGCAGGCCAAGGCCAGCCAGAAGCCCGTGCTGGTTGTATTTTCGGGCTCCGACTGGTGCAAGCCCTGCATGCAGCTCAAGCAGGAGGTATTCGACCAGCCCGAGTTCAGCCAGTACGCCCAGGACAAGTTTGTGCTGGCCCGCTTCGACTTTCCGCGCAATAAGAAAAACGCCCTCCCGAAAGACCAGACCAAAGCCAGCGAGGAGGCCGCCGCGCAGCTTAATAAGGAAGGCGCCTTCCCGGCCGTGGTGCTGCTCTCGCCCGAGGGCAAGGTGCTGGCCCGCACCGGCTACCGCCCCGGCGGCGCGGCCGCCTACGATGCCTACCTCGACCAGCTACTCGCCAAAAAATAAGCCCTCATGCCTAGCCACGGCTTTTTTAATTGGGGGCGGCGGGCCTGGCTAGCCGCCGGGCTGCTGGCGCTGGGCGCCGGGCTGCTGGCGGCCCAGCCCCGGGCGGTGCCGCGCGCCCGCGCCTACACCCGCTCGGCCCACCTCATGGGCTCGGCGTTCACGTTCACGGCCGTGTCGGCCGATGACTCGCTGGCCTGGCGGGCGCTGCGGGCCGGCCTGCGCGAAACGGCGCGCATCGACCACCTGTGCTCGTACTGGGACTCGACTTCGCAGGTGGTGGCCATCAACCGGCTGGCCGGCGTGCGGCCGGTGGTGGTAGACCAGGAAGTGTACGACCTAATAGCGCGCACGCTCAAGATTTCGGCGCTCAGCGGCGGGGCCTTCGACGTCACGTTTGCCAGCGGCGACAAGATTTATACATTCGACAAGCAGGCCCACGCCAGCCTGCCCGACTCGGCCACGGTGCGCAACTCGGTGCGGCGCATCGGCTGGCAAAAGGTGCAGCTCGACCCGGCCCGGCGCACGGTGTACCTGCCCGAGCGGGGAATGCGGATGAACCTGGCGGGCATCCTGCAAGGCTACGGCGTGCGCCGCGCCGCGGAGGTAATGCGGCAGATGGGCATTGCCGGGGGCCTCATCAATGGCTCGGGCGACGTGTACTGCTGGGGCCGGCAGCCCGACGGCAGCGGCTGGCGCGTGGCCATCGGCGACCCGGCCCGGCCGCATACCGTGTCGTCGTGGCTCACGGTGAGTGACTTAGCCGTGGTGACGGCCGGCAACTACGAGCAGTATTTCACGGTGGCGGGCAAGTACTACGGCCACATCATCAACCCGCACACCGGCTACCCGGCCACGGGGCTGCGCTCGGTCACCATCATTTGCCCCGACGTGGAGCTGGCCGACGCCCTCGACGATGCCGTGTTTGTGCTGGGCCCCACCGCGGGGCTAGCCCTGATAAACCGCCTCAAAGGCATCAACTGCACGCTCATCACCGACGACGGCCAAACGCTGGTTTCCAAGGGGATGCAGCTCAATCCTTACTACAGCGCCGCGCCCGCCGCCTCTACCACTCCCAAGCCATGACCTATTCCCGTTTTTTTCGCCCGGCGCTGCTGGGCCTGCTGGTGGCCGGGGCCGCCGCGCTGCCCGGCTGCGTGTCGGTGGCCGCTTACCAAAAAGCCTACCTCAACGACGAGGATATGAAGCTGGCCACCAAGAAAGTCGAAACCGCCGAAGTCAATTTTGAGAGCTACCGCGAAGGTGCGGGCGGCGCCAACGGCGGCAAGGTGGGCGGCGGCTGCGGCTGCAATTAAGGGTCGTGTAAAGTAGGGGCGGGGCTAGCCCCCGCCCACCGCTCGCGCCGTTTGCAGTTCCTGTTGTTCAACGACGGGCGGGGACAAGCCCCGCCCCTACAAGTTTTTTTGTGCATAAACCACTCCTCACTATCCTTATCCTGGCCGCGCCGCTCGGCGCGCTGGCGCAGGCTACGCCCACGCCCAACCGCCTCGACGGCTCGGGCATCTCGCCCAATGGCGCGCAGCTGCCCACGCCCGCCCGCTACGGCGAAACGGAGGTGGACATCCTGGGCAGCTACTACCAGCAAAACGGCAACCACTCGGCCGTGGAGGGCGGCATCGGCGACCAGCACCTCACCGATATGGCGCCCACCATCCTGCTCAACGTGCCGCTCGACTCGACCACCCGCCTGGCCGCCAACGTGGGCATCGACTACTACGCCTCGGCCTCGTCGGATAAAATTGACCAAGTAATGTCGTCGCCCTCGGCCTCCGACGTGCGCTACCACGCCGACTTCGGCCTCTCGCACACCCTGGCCAACAAGCTGACCACGCTCGGGGCCGGGGCGGGCGTGTCGAAAGAGTATGACTACCTGTCGTTTAACCTGGTGGCGTCTTTCATTCGGGCCTCGGCCGATGGCAACCGGCAGTTCAGCGCCAGCGGCCAGGTTTTTCTCGACCAAATCAAGCTCATCACGCCCGCCGAGTTGCGCGTGGGCGGCACCCAAAACCGCAAGTACGGCTCCGATAACCGCCAGAACATCACGCTTTCGCTGGTGTATGCCCAGGTGCTGAGCAAGCGCCTGCAAGCCTCCCTGAGCGTGGAGCCGGTGGTGCAGCGCGGGCTGCTGAGCACGCCGTTTCAGCGGGTATATTTCCGCGACTACGCGCCCGGCGGCCTCCTGCCGGGCGAGCTGGGCACGGCCAAAGCCGAGGTGCTGCCGCGCCTGCGTTACAAGTACCCGGCCAGCCTGCGCCTGACCTACTACGCCACCGACCTGGTGCAGCTACGTGGCTTCTACCGCTTTTATAACGACAATTTTGGCATCCGGGCCCACACCTTCGAGGTGGAGGCGCCGGTGAAGGTGAGCCCGTTTTTCACGCTCTACCCGTTTTATCGCTACCATACCCAAACTGCCGCCGACTACTTCGCGCCCTGGAAGGAGCATTCGGTCAGCGACGAGTACTACACGTCTGACTACGACCTCTCAGCCTTTTCGGCCAACAAAGTGGGCCTGGGCCTGCGCTACGCCCCGCTCTACGGCCTGGGCCGCTTCCGGCTGGCTAGCCGCATCACCAAGTTCAAGTCCGTGGACCTGCGCTACGGCTACTACCGTCAGACTACCGGCCTCACGGCCAATGTGGTGAGCTTCAACCTGGCCTTTGTGATGCCCTAAATGGAGCGAAGAATGATAACGCAACTATGAGCTGGCGCCCCTAGCGCCGCTAGCTGCTTCCTGCTTTCGGTTGCGCTATCCCTAGCGCTTGTCACTCCTAACTATCTCTCCATGAATCCTATCGTAGAAGCACCCGGCGAGCAGCACCTCACCAGCTCGGCCATGCTGCAAGACATCGTCATTGGCTTGTCTGATGGGCTCACGGTGCCGTTTGCGCTGGCCGCCGGCCTGAGCGGGGCGGTGCAGTCGTCGGGCCTGGTCATCACGGCGGGGCTGGCCGAAATTGTGGCTGGCTCCATTGCGATGGGGCTGGGCGGCTACCTGGCCGGCCGCACTGAGGTAGACCACTACGCCGCCGAACTGGCCCGCGAATACGAAGAAGTGCGCACCGTGCCCGACACCGAGCGCCGCGAGGTGCAGGAGCTGTTCGTGGAGATGGGCCTCAGCGAAGCCACCGCCGCCCAGGCCACTGCCGAACTGGTGCAAGACCCCGCGCAGTGGGTCAAGTTCATGATGAAGTACGAGCTGGGCCTCGAAGAGCCCGACCCCCGGCAAGCGTTCAAAAGCGCCTTCACCATTGCCGGGGCCTACGCCGTGGGCGGCCTCATTCCGCTCAGCGCCTACTTTCTCACGGCCACGCCGCAGCAGGGGTTGCTATGGTCGGGCCTCATCACGCTGCTGTGCCTGCTGGTTTTCGGCTTCTTCAAGAGCCGCATGACGGGCCAGGCCCCCGTGGCTGGCGCCCTTAAAATGGCGGCTACCGGGGCCGCGGCGGCCGCGGCGGCGTTCTACGTAGCGCGCCTAGTGCAGGGCCACTGAAGTGAAGCGCTGTTTCGCGTGTAAGTAGCTGGCCGCGGTGCAACCCTAGTCAGCTTACCCCCTTCACAAAAAGCCGCCCCACTAGCCCTTCCGAAGAAGGCCAGCGGGGCGGCTTTTTGTGAAGGGGGTAAGCCGACTCTTACTTGTCGAGCTGCTTCAGCAACTCCTGGGCAGCGGGCTCCGACGAAGCAGGGTTTTGGCCCGTGATGAGGTGGCCGGCCGTCACTACGTAGGGCTGCCAGTCGGCGCCTTTCGAGTAGGTGCCGCCGTTCTCCTTCAGCATGTCCTCGACCAGGAAGGGCACTACGTGGGTGAGTTGCACGGCCTCTTCCTCGGTGTTGGTGAAGCCCGTGACGGGCTTGCCCTTCACCAGCGGCTCGCCGCTCGGGGCCTGCACGTGGCGTAGCACGCCGGGCGCGTGGCACACTACGGCCACCGGCTTATTGGCAGCGTAGGCAGTCTCGATGAGGGCGATGGAGTGCTTGTCCTCGGCCAAGTCCCAGAGCGGGCCGTGGCCGCCGGGGTAGAAAATGGCGTCGAAGTCGGCAGCCTTAATTGTAGCCAGCGGCACGGTGTGGGCCAGGGCCTGCTGGGCGGCGGCGTCCTGCTTAAAGCGCTGGGTGGCTTCGGTTTGAGCGCCGGGCTCGTCGCTTTTGGGGTCGAGGGGCGGCTGGCCACCCTTGGGCGAGGCGAGCGTCAGGTCCACGCCCGCATCCTTAAATACGTAGTAGGGAGCGGCAAATTCTCCCAGCCAGAAGCCGGTTTTTTTGCCCGTAGTGCCTAGCTCGTCGTGCGAGGTCAAAATCATCGCGATTTTCATGCGCTTCAAAAATAAAGTAGTTGGTAAAAAGCGGCGGGGTGCCGGGCCCACTAATTCGGAGTACCCTGCCGCGCGCTGTGGGCCTAGCCCAGCAGCTTGTAAAACGTAACGTTGCGTTCGGTTAGCAGCGGCACTATCTGGGCCATTATTATCTCGCGGTAGTGGGCCGAATCGCGGTGCGCCTCGAGGGCCAGCTGGTCGGCATACTGCTCGTAGAAGAGGAAGTGCGCGGGGTCGGCCGGGTCTTGATGCGCCACATAGAGCAGGTTGCCGGGCTCTTGCTCGTGCACGGCGGTGGCAGCTTGCAGCATAAGCAGGCGCACGGTTTCTTCGTGGCCGGGCTGCACGCGCCACTCGGCGGCCACGGCGATAATATTGCAGGTTGGAGCGTCCATAGCGAAGTGGTATGAGAGAGTGAGGTGAAAGAAGCGGCAGACAGCGGCCGCTAGCAGTGCCGACGCGGCAACGAGGCGCCGCACTTACTTATTTTAAGCTGGCTGCCAGCCATCTGCCTAACGCGTTTAGGGCGTGCGGGTTGGGGTTCGATGAATGATTGTAGTCACTCGGGCAGCATAGAGCCGGCTAAAGCCCGACAGCTACTCATTCTACTGCCAAAACCCACGCCATTGCCGGCACCGCTTGGCGGCGGCAGCCGGCTGGCTAGGCCACTTTTACCACGGCCTTGCCCGTGTTGTCGCCCTTAAACAGGCCCAGAAAAGCCGCCGGAATCTGCTCGAAGCCTTCAGTAATGGTCTCCTCGCCCTTGAGCTGGCCGGCGGCGTACCACTCGGTTAGCTTCTGCACGCCCTCGGGCCAGCGGGCGTGGTAGTCGCTCACGATGAAGCCTTGCAGCTTGCTGCTGGTTTTGAGGAGCTTGCCCTCAGGGCGCGGGCCGGTGGGGGCCTCGGTGGCGTTGTAGGTCGAAATCTGGCCGCAGAGCGCGATGCGGGCGTGCTTGTTCAGCAAGTCATACACAGCGTCGGTGATGGTGCCGCCCACGTTGTCGAAGTAGCAGTCTACGCCATTGGGCGCGGCGGCGGCCAGGGCCTTGGCGATGTCGGGCGTGGTTTTGTAGTTGATGGCCTCGTCGAAGCCCAGCGCCTTGAGGTGCGCCACCTTCTCATCGGAGCCAGCGGTGCCCACCACGCGGCAGCCCTGGATTTTGGCCAACTGGCCCACGATGAGGCCCACCGCGCCGGCCGCGCCGCTCACTACTACGGTTTCGCCGGCCTTGGGCTGGCAAATATCGAGCAGCCCGAAGTAGGCGGTGAGGCCCGGCATCCCGAGCAAGCCCAGGAAGTAGCTGGCCGGCGCCTTGTCAACCGGCACGCGGTTCACGGCCGTAGCATCGGCCACGCTATACTGCTGCCAGGGCAAGTTGCCGACCACCACGCTGCCCACCGGCAGCGCCTCGGCCTGGCTAGCCACCACCTCGGCCACCACGCCGCCCGCAATGGGCGCGCCCACCTCAAACGGCGCCACGTACGACTTGGCGGCGCTCATGCGGCCGCGCATGTAGGGGTCTACCGACACGTAGAGGGCCTTGAGCAGCACCTGGCCCTGGGTAGGCTCGGGCACCTCGCGGGCTTCGAACTGGAACTGCGCCGCCGTGGGCTCGCCCTGGGGGCGGCTGGCCAGCAAAATGCTTTGCGTCTGCATAAAAATTAGAGAAGTAAGCGGATATAAAAAACGGTCATGCTGCGGCAGGCCGCGCATGACCGTCGTAGAAATAGGCCGGCCCGGGGCCGGCGGCCAGCCAGGGGCTAGGCGTTGGCGTGGGTAGTCGTGGTGAGGGTCACCTCGATATTGCCGCGGGTAGCGCGCGAATAGGGGCAGATGCCGTGGGCGGCCTCCACCAGCTCCTCGGCCTGCTTTTGCTCGAAGCCAGGCAGGTTCACGTGCAGGTCGGCCGAGATGCCGTAGCCGCCGTCTTCGGCCTGGCCAAAGCCGATGAAGGCCTCAATCGACACATCTTGCAGCTTCACCTTGGCCTGGCGGGCCGCCACGCCGAGGGCACCCTCAAAGCAGGCCGCGTAGCCGGCAGCAAATAGCTGCTCGGGGTTGGTCGCGCCGGCTTTGCCGGGGCCGCCCATCTCCTTGGGCGTGCTCAGGGTGAGGTCGAGCACGTGGTTGTCGGACGTAACGTGGCCGTCGCGGCCGCCAATGGCTTTGGCCTGGGCCGTAAATACTTTCTGGGTGAGTTTCATGGGATAAGGTAGAAGATGCCCGGCTAAGCCAGGCGGGTAAGAAGATTCGTGAGTTGGGTACGTAATGACGCCAGCTCGGGCAGCGTAAGCCCGGTCTGGTCCAGCAGGGCACCCGGAATGTGGCTGGCCTGCGCCTCCAGGGCCTGCCCCGCCGGCAGCAGACCGATGACGACCGAGCGCTCATCGTGCGGGGCGCGGCGGCGGCTTAGCCACTGCTTCTGCTCCATGCGCTTGAGCAGGGGCGTGAGGGTACCCGAGTCGAGCAGCAACTGCTCGCACAAGTCCTTCACCGTCAGCTCCTGGTGCTCCCAGAGCAGGAGCAGCACGAGGTACTGTGGGTAGGTGAGGCCCAGCGCCTGCAAGTGGGGCTGGTAGGCCTTGGTGAGCTGCCGCGACACGGCATAGAACGGGAAGCAAAGCTGGTTTTCCAGCTTCAGGTGCTCGTTCGGGGGGCCGGGGGTAGGGGTGGTTGGCATGGCGTTCGGATAGTAAACGCCGGTTGGTTGCGTAATGTTTAATTGTGCACAACTAATCGGTAGAAAAAGAAATTAGCCCAGCGGCGATAGCACGCTACCAGGTTGGCTATCAACAAAAATAATTAACGCTGGCGCCGGGCTACAGGCTGAAAAAATACGTGCCCGTGAGCTGCGCCACGCGGTTGTAGGCCGCATCGGCGCCAAACTTGTGGGCAAAATCTACCGTGCCGGTATCGGCGGAATGGTGCAGGTTGCGCAGCCCCAGGCCGTAGCCCAACTGCACCTGCACCGGGCCCTGCCGGTAGCCCACGCCAAAGTTGACGCCCACGTCCAGGCGTCGGTTGTTGGTGTCCTCGCCGTAGCTAATGCGCTCGTCGACAGGACGCTCAATGCCCGGCAGCGGGTCGTAGGCCGGGCCGTAGTACGACACAGACGTGGTGCTGCCGCGCTGGCGGCCGCCCAGGCCCAGCGCCAGGTAGGGCCCTGCAAAAACCTGCAGGCCATAGTTGCCGGGTAGGGTATACACCACGTTGAGGGGCATTTCCAGCCAGTTATAGCGGTTGGTAGTGCTCGTTTGAGACGCGTTATTGCCAGCAATACCACTCGCGGCAAAATCGGTAGTAACCCGCTCGCCCTTCTGCGAGAAGAGCAGTGCGGGCTGAAACGCAAAATTGCCCCGGCTGGCCTCCAGCACCACGCCGGCCTGCCAGGCGTAGAGCGCGGCCTTATCGGTGGAGTAGCTGAATGGATAGCTGCCGCTCGAACTGCCGCTGGCCGCCACCGTGGTCAGGGCGCGATTGAGGCCTCCGCGGACCCCCAGGCGAAAAGTGGTTTGGGCCGAAGCCGCAGTGGTCCCCAGCAGCAGGGCTGCCGCTAGGGTAGGGGTAAGTGCGTGTTTCATACCGAGGGAGATGAAGAACAGGTGACCCTCTGCTGAGTACCTATATGGGCGGCAAGGTTGCACGGCGCGCCGGCGCACGCTAGAAGAATTACTAGTTAAAAGCGAAGAGTGAATTAGTAAAGGGGAAGGTCATGTTTTGACTCTTCACTTTTAACTAGTGATTCTCAACTGTGCCCCGAAGGATAATTCGCGCTAAAACACGTCGCCCAGATTAAAAAATACGCCCTGCGAGCCCTGAATACCAACGGCATAGTCCACGGCCAGGTACGAGCTCGATTTCTTGCTCAGGCACAGGCGCAGGCCCGCGCCACCGGCCGGGGCCAGGCGGCCGTAGCCGGTGCTGGGGCTGCGGGCCGACTGCCCATTGGCAAACACCACGCCGCCCAGCACCCGGGAACGGGTGAGGTTGAAGCGGTACTCGGCCTCGCCATACACGAGGCTGGTGCCCCGAAAGCGCCCCTGGATGTAGCCCCGCCCGGTCACGCTGTAGGTATCCCAGCCGGTGGCGGGCAGGTCGAGGTAGGGCACGCCCTGGCCCAGGGCAAAATCGCCGTAGAGCCAGAAGGCCAGCACGTTGCCGCGGGGCCCGGCGCGCAGGTAGCGGCGGGTATCCACTTGCACAAAGCGGTAGTTGGCATCCGAGCCCAGGGCGCGCAGGTTGGTGCGCAGGGCCAGAAACAGGTAGCTCTCGCCGGCGGCCGGGCGCAGCTGGTTGTCGCGGGTATCGCGCAAGGCGCTCAGCACCAGGCCCGACGACGTAGAGCGCCCCGCCACGCCCGGCGCGTAGCCCGCAATGGCGTACACCTGCTGCCCCTCGCCGTTGACGGTGGTGATGTTCCAGCGCGAATCGAGAAAATAGCCGCCCCCCAGGTAGAGGTGGCCCGCCGGCCCCACGCGGTGGTAGTAGCTCTGGTGCACGCGCAAGAAGTTGTAGTTCATGCCGATGGCATCCTTAATGCTACTGTTGCTGCCCAGGCCGTAGGTATTTTGGGGGTAGTGCAGCAGGCGGTAGTCGGCCAGCCACAGGCTGTGGTTGTGGCTGGTCCACAGCGGCCCGTTGAGCGCCAGGATAAGCTGCTGATTTTGCGTGTAAGTGAGCGTAGCCGAGAGGGCCGACAAATTGGCTTCGGGCCGCTGAAAGGTGTAGCTGGTCGTGAGCGTAGCCAGCAGGCGGGCCTCCAGGGTGTAGGCCACGGCGGGCAGGGGCACGAGCGAGTGGGCCTTGGGCGGGCGGCGGGCGCGGGCCGAGTCGCGGGCCGCCAGGTGGGCGCGGCGGTGCGGCAGCAGCCGGCGCACCAGGTCGCCGAGGTCCTGGGTGGGGTGGGGCAGCGAGTCGGGGCTGGCTAGGGCGGGCGTCTGGGCGCGGGCCGCCAGCGCGGGCCCGAGCGCCAGCAGCGCTAAAAAGCGTAGTCGTTGGGCAATCATCAGTTCTTAATCCGCCATTCAACCGGCAGACGCGCCTAATGATTTTATATTTTCACTGAATAAAAAAGCGGTCGTAAAGCGCAGCACCCGGCGACTATTGCGTAGCTCACTACTCACAGCTCGCCCAGCCGCCGGCCAGCTTGCCGGCCCAGCAGCGGGTGCTTGGCTTGGCCCACCACCTGCGCGCTGTAGATGCCCGTGTGGCCCGAAAACAGGTACGCCACCACGCAGGCCAGGGCTAGGTACACGCCCGCCTGCACCCCGAATAACTCAAGTCCCATCAGCAGGCAGGCCAGCGGCGTGTTGGCCGCGCCCGCAAACACGCCCACGAAGCCCATGCCCGCCAGCAGGGCCACCGGCAGCGGCAGCACGCCCGCCAGCGCCGAGCCCAGCGCCGCCCCAATGAAGAACAGCGGCGTCACCTCGCCGCCCTTGAAGCCCGCGCCCAGCGTGAGGGCGGTCAGCAGCAGCTTCAGCGCAAAATCCTGGGCGCCCAGCTGGTGCTGAAACGCCTCCACAATCACGGGCACGCCCAACCCGGCGTAGCGCATGGTGCCCAGGCCCCACATGGCAGCGGCCACCAGCACGCCGCCCACCACCGGCCGCAGCGGTGGGTAGTTTATATGGCTGAAAGCCTTGCTGATGGCGTGCGTGAGCGTGGCAAAGCCCCGCGCCGCCAGCCCAAACAGGGCCCCCGCCGCCAGCGCCGCCGCCAGCCCCGGCAGCGTGAGCGGCAGCGCCGCCAGCGCCGGGTAGGGCGTGTGGCCCACGCCCCAGGCGCGCGTCACCACGTCGGCTACCACGGCCGCCAGAAAGCTAGGCAAAATGGCCTCGTAGCGCACCGAGCCCAGCAAGTACACCTCCAGCCCAAACACCGCCCCCGCCAGCGGCGTGCCAAACACCGAGGCAAAACCCGCGCTCATGCCCGCAATGAGCAGCAGCCGGCGCTCGCGCCGCGGCAGCCAGCGGGCCAACTGGTCGCTCAGGGCGGCGCCCATCTGCACGGCCGTGCCTTCGCGCCCCGCCGAGCCGCCCAGCAGGTGCGTGAGCAGCGTGCCGCCCAGCACCAGCGGCACCAGCCGCAGCGGAATGGTGGCACCGGGCGCGTGCAGCTCATCCAGAATGAGGTTGTTGCCCTTTACCACCCGGTTGCCGAAGCGGTGGTAGGCCAGCCCCACCAGCAGGCCGCCCACCGGCAGCAGGGCCAGCGCCCAGGGGTGCAACTCGCGCCAGCGCGTCACCCATTCCAGGCTCACCAGAAACCCCGCCGAGGCTGTGCCAGCCAGCGCGCCTACCAGGCTAGCCAGCAGCAGCCAGCGCAGCACAAAAACCAGCGAGTAAGCAGTAGCAGGAGCCCGCAGGGCGCGGAAAGCGGAGGAAAGACGAGTGGCCACGGTGCGAAATAACAAGATGATTCGGCCGGCGCGGCCCGTGTGGCCGGTCGGTAGCGTAGGAATCATCAGCGCGGCGCTAGGGGCGCCGGCGGTTCGCGGTGGTAATCCATCACCGGTAGGCGGCCGCTTGGTGCGGGGCACGGGGGCGGCTTGTCGGGGCTATACGGGAACGGCTAGGCGGCGGTTGGGGTCAGCCACGCCGGGGCTAGCTTGCTGCCGCTGGCTTAGTTTGGGGGCTGTAGGTACAGCAAGACAGTCTGGTAGGGACGGCTGGGGGTGTATTTGTCATTGACGACGAAGTAGCCGCCGCGGTAGGCCGCGATGCCTTCCCAGTTGTAGCCCCGGTAGGGCTCGGGAAACTCCCACAGCGGCTGCCAGGTCAACTTGTTGTTTTTGAGTTCAATGGTGAGCAAGCGGGCGTAGTTTTTGTAGCCGCCCTGGTCGCGGATGAGCCGTGCGTTGGCCTGGTCCTCGTCGGGCGTGCGGTAGATGGCATCGCCACCCCCGCCCTTGAAGAAAAAATTGAGCCCCGTGTAGCGGCCCGGCCCCACCGCCGTGAGGTCGGTGAGGCGGAAGGGGAGCGGGGTCAGCGGCACGCGGCGCGGCGTACTGCTGCTAGCTAGGCGTCTGGCAGTCAACTCATCCGCGTAATTATCTCCCGCAAAGCTGTTGTACTCAAAAAAGGCCAGCACGTGCTTGTTGGCCTCGGCCAGCGCCTCAAAGCCAGCGTTGTAGATGTGGCTGCCGTCGGGCGCCAGGGGCTTGGCCAGCGGCAGCAGAAAAGTGGTGTCGAGCACCACGGCCTCGGCGCGCAGCTGGCCCCGGAGCAGGTAGCAGGTGGGGGAGGGCGTGTCGGTTTCGACCGATAAATACACCGCGTCGGGCGTAATGAGCAGGGCCTCCAGGCCTTCGTAGTGCTGCCCGGCGGTAGCCATGCGGGCACGCAGCGCGGCCAAGCCCCTGATGGGTAGTTTCTGGTAGGGCAGCGCGTAGGTGGTATCGGCCAGCTGGCGGTCGAGGGCGGCCAGCGGCACGGCGTAGAGCTTGGCCTCGGCCTTGTCCTGCAAGCGGCTTTCGGAGAGCAGAAACAGCTGCCCGCCACTGGTGGCCAGCCCCGAAAACTGGTTGTCGTAGTCGGCCAGCTCGCTGGGCAGGCGCAGCTTGCGAACGGCAAATTGCGGCTGCTGGGCCTGGGCCGGCGAGCCACCCCACAGTAGGGCTAGCAGGGCTATATACTTTTTCATGTGATAATAAGGTAAGTGCTGCGGCGCGCTGGCCAGGCGTGAAACCCACCCGAAAAACCAGGTGGCCTGAGCGGGAGCCCCGGGGGCGCGGCGAAGGTAAACCGGGGCCAGCGCCAGCCGGCCCTGTAATGCCCGGCCGGCACCGGCGATATACGTTTCCAAACTGCCGGCCCGGCGCTTACCTTGCCGGTCGTTCGGCCCGCTTCTCTCACCTTATCTGCCCGCTTGCCATGAGCTTTTCGCTGGTTCTTCTCGGCCTTGTGCTGCTCACGCTCTTCATGAGCTACGTCATTGTGCCGCAGGGCACGGTGGCGGTTATCACGGTCTTCGGCAAATACCGCCGGGTGATGATGCCGGGCCTGAATTTCAAGATTCCGTTTATCGAAACCGTCTTCAAGCGGATTTCTATTCAGAACCGCTCACTGGAGCTGGAGTTTCAGGCCATTACCATCGACCAGGCCAACGTCAATTTCAAGGCCATGCTCGTGTATTCGGTGCTGAACCAGGCCGACGATACCATCAAGAACGTGGCCTTCAAGTTTGTGGACGAGCGCAGCCTCATGCAGGCGCTCATTCGTACGGTGGAGGGCAGCATCCGGGCCTTCGTGGCTACCCAGCGCCAGGCCGCCGTGCTGAGCCTGCGCGGCGAAATCGTGCTGCACGTGAAAGACCAGCTCGACGAAACCCTCGAAAGCTGGGGCTACCACCTCATCGACTTGCAGCTCAACGACATTGCCTTCGACGAGGAAATCATGCGCTCGATGGCGAAGGTAGTGGCCAGCAACAACCTCAAGGCCGCCGCCGAAAACGAGGGCCAGGCCCTGCTCATCACCAAAACCAAGGCCGCCGAGGCCGAGGGCAACGCCATCAAAATCTCGGCCGAGGCCGAAAAAATAGCGGCCCAGCTGCGCGGCCAGGGCGTGGCCCTCTTCCGCGAAGAAGTGACCAAAGGCATGGCCCACGCCGTGCAGGAGCTGGCTGAGAACAACCTGGACCCCAGCCTCGTGTACTTTTCGATGTGGACGGAAGCCATCAAGCACTTTGCCGAGCAGGGCAAGGGCAACGTCATCTTCCTCGACGGCTCGAACGAGGGCCTCGAAAAAAACATGAAGCAGATGCTGGCCATGCAGCACCTCGACCGGCCCGGCGCTCCGCGCTAGGGGCCGCCAGCCCCCGCCAGCTACGACGTAAGCCACCAACTGTAAGCACCCTTGTCAGGCGTTTACGGTTGGTGGCTTAACATTTGGTAACTGCCCTCACTAAGAACATCATCTTTAATCCACTGCGGCCGATGCGCTACCTCTACGTTGTCATTTCTGGGCTGAGCGCCGGGGCTGGCGCTGCCTACGGCCAGGCGCCCGTGCCCGCCGACTTGGCCCACTACGAGCTGGCCGTGGATGAGCGGCGCGTCAGCTCCGAAATCGACTCGGCGGGCACCTGCCTGAAGGTGCTGCACTGGCAGCAGGCCACCGGGGTAGTACGCACTTTTTACCCCTCGGGCCGCCTCAAGGAGTACGTGCCCTAGCCGGCAACGAAATGCTGGGCAATTGCTTCGACGACGCTGGCCCGCCAGTAGCCTATTTCCCTTACGAGCAGTTGACCCTGTACCCAGAAGGGCACACCCAGCTGAGCAAGGAGGTCAGCAAGGCCTTGCGCCTGCCGCGTATGCCCTACCAGCTGCCCCTGGAAGCCCTAATGGACCCGCTGCAAGTGGAAGAAGTATTTCAGGTGGCGGAAGCCGGCACCATTCGGGCGCCGCGGGTGGTGCGCTCGTCGCGGGTGCAGGCGCTCGACCAGGCGGTGCTCGCCGCCATTGCCAAGCTTACGCGGCGCTTCAGACCCGCCCGGCGAGATGGCCAGCTCGTGGCCTGTGCCTATTATCTGCCTGTGCAGGTGAAGCTGGCTATGCCCTGGCAAGGAGGCGAATACCGCTAGCCCGGCCCTAGCCAAAATCAAACCTCGACAGTAGTTGTACCCGGTGGGTAGGTAACCTTGTGGCCTGATATGTCGTTTGGCGTAGCTGAACGGCCTGTTTTGAGATGCGGCGCGTCCGGCCCGGGGCCGGCCGTTCAGCTATCACATTTTTACCTTCCCTCTCTTAATGAAACACCCCCTATTCCAAACTGCGCTGCTGAGCGGGGCTGCCATCCTGGCCGCCGCCCCGCACAGCCAAGCCCAAAACGCCGACCGCAAGTGGGGCGTTAGCGGCTACGTGTCGGCCCTGCAGTATCGGGGCGACCTCGGCAGCAACTTCTGGGACCTGCGCAACCAGCCCTACGGCGGGGGCCTCACCCTGAGCCGCTACATTACCAAGGGCCTCGACATTAACCTGTCGGCTAACCAGGCCCTGCTGCGCTACCCCAGCGAGGATGGTACCTTTACCACGCCCTCCGCGCCCGGCAACCTTGCCTCGGCGCGCCGCTTCCGGGCCAACATGACGAGCCTGGGCCTGGGCTTCAAGTTTAAGCTGCTGCCCAACTCGCCGATTAATCCCTACATCCTGTTGCAGCCCGGCTTGGCCATCGTGTACTCGAGCCGCTACGTAGCCTCGGCCCCCACGGTGACCAACCAAATCAGCTACGGGTCATTTGATGGCCAGGCGGCGGTGGGTCTCGATTTCCGCATCACGCCGGGCTTCGGCCTGTTTGTGCAGGCTGGCCAGCACGTGCTCATCCGCGACGATAATCGTCTCGATGGCGTAGACAACAACGGCACCATCTTCTGGGATAAGTACGACCGCTACATGCAGTTCTCGGCTGGTGTTACCGCGGCCTTTGGCAAAGCCAAGGATACGGACGGCGACGGCGTTTCGGACCGGAAGGACAAGTGCCCCGACACGCCCACTGGCGTGAAAGTAGACGAGAACGGCTGCCCCGTTGACACTGATGGCGATGGCGTAGCTGACTACCAGGACAAGTGCCCCGACGTGAAGGGCCTGGCGGCCCTGCAAGGCTGCCCCGATGCGGATGGTGATGGCGTAGCCGATGCCGACGACCGCTGCCCCAACACCCCGGCCGGCGTGCGCGTCGATGCTAGCGGCTGCCCGCTCGATGCCGATGGGGATGGCGTAGCCGACTACCTCGACAAGTGCCCCGGCACCCCGGCCGGTGTGAAAGTAGATGCCAACGGCTGCCCGCTTGACCGCGACGGCGACGGGGTGCCCGACTACCAAGACCGCTGCCCCGACCGTGCCGGCCCCGCCAGCAACAAAGGCTGCCCCGAGATTAAGGCCGAGCAGAAGAAAATCCTCAACGAGGCCACGAAGTACATCAACTTCGACTTCAACAAGGCTACGCTGAAAGCTTCGTCGTACCCCAAGTTGGAGCAGATGGTGCAGATTATGAACGAGTACCCCGACTACTCGCTCAGCATCGCCGGCCACACCGACAGCAAAGGCGATGACAACTACAACCTGCGCCTGAGCTACGAGCGCGCCGCCGCCG
>Ga0160428_1000115_pt1 | contig 101496 bp, 78 predicted proteins | sample SolpanmetagenomM_FD_108198 | JGI IMG/M metagenome (GOLD analysis project Ga0160428, IMG submission 108198) | Solar panel surface microbial communities from Lawrence Berkeley National Laboratory, California, USA - M | ecosystem: Engineered > Built environment > Solar panel > Unclassified ...
CACGCGGCCAGTGATGGGGGTGCCCGCTTGGGCCGGGGCCTGCAACACCCCTAGCGGCGCTGCCTGCGCCGACGGAGCCAAGCTCCCCAGGCTTGTGGCCAGGCTCATCGCCAACGCCAGCCGCGCCTGCGGACTGTGCGCCCGAAAGAGTAGAGATTTCATAAAAAGAAAAGTTGGGTGGAAAAAAGAAGAAGTGAAGACGGAGCGGGCGCCGCTCGGTGGCTCGGTGTACAATGAGTGGCCCGGAAACCACTCGCGATACCGTATAAATGACTAATAGAAAACTACTTACTTCGTTAGCAGGAAGCTCACCTTCTGCACATCGCGCGAGTTGCCGCCGGTCATAGCCTCAAACTCGCCGGGCTCGGACACCCACTTCAGGTCGTCGTTGTAGAATTTCAGGTCGTTGTCGGACACGTGGAAGGTTACCTGCCGGCTCTCCCCTGCTTTCAGCAGTAGTTTTTGGAAGCCTTTTAGCTCCTGCACCGGGCGGGTGCTGCTGCCCACCACATCGCGCAGGTACAGCTGCACCACTTCTTCGCCGTCGCGCGGCCCGCTGTTCGTTACCGCTACGGTCACGTCGAGGCCCTGGCCAGGGGCGATGCTGCCTTTGCTAACGGTGGGCTTGGAGTAGGTGAACGTACTGTAGCTCAGACCATAGCCGAAGGGGTAGAGGGGCTCGTTGGGTAGGTCGAGGTAGCGCGACTTGTATTTGTCGAGCGCCACGCCGGTGTAGGGGCGGCCGGTACTTTTATGGTTGTAGTAAATCGGCACCTGGCCTACAGCCCGGGGAAAAGTCATCGTGATTTTGCCCGAGGGGTTGTACACCCCAAACAGCACATCGGCTACCGCGTTGCCGGCCTGAGTGCCGCCAAACCACGTTTCCAGGATGGCCGCGGCGTTGTCGTTCTCCCAGGGCAGCGTGAGTGGGCGGCCGTTGCAGAGCACCACCACTAGCGGCTTACCGGTGGCTTTCAAGGCTTTGAGCAAATCGAGCTGGCGGCCGGGCAGGCCGAGGTCGGCGCGGCTGGCGGCCTCGCCGGTCATGCCCTGGCTTTCGCCCACCACGGCCACTACTACCTCAGCCTTTTGGGCCGCCGCCACGGCTTCGGCAATCTGCGCCTCCGCGGGGCGCGGGTCGATGTTGAGTTGGCCACCGTGTTCGTTGAGGCGCGCTATCAGCTGGGCGTCTTCGGTTACGTTGGCCCCGTGCGAGTAGGTTACGCGCACCGTCGAGCCGCCCACATTCTTGATACCCTGCAAGATGGAAACGGCCTGCTTGCCATCGCCGGCGCCGCTCCAGCTGCCTATCATGTCCCCCGGGCGGTCGGCTAGCGGGCCGACTACCGCGATGTCGGCCGTGTTTTTCAGCGGCAAGGTCTGGTTGTCATTCTTGAGCAGCACCAGGCTGCGGCGGGTAATGTCGCGGGCGGCCTGCACAAAAGCCGGCTGCATGAGCACTTGCTTGGCCCGCGCTTCGCTCACGCCGTGGTAGGGGTCTTGAAAGAGCCCTAGCCGGTATTTGGCTTCCAGTACGCGGCGGCAGGCCAGGTCCACATCGGCCTGCTTCACGGTGCCTTCCTTAAGGTTCTGGGCCAGATTATTTACAAAAATCTCGCCCACCATGTCCATATCGATGCCCGCATTCAGGGCCAGCTCCGACACCTTTTTGTCGTCGCCGAGGCCGTGGGCGCTCAGTTCATTAATCGCCGTGTAGTCGGTAGCTACGAAGCCCTGAAAGCCCCACTGCCGGCGCAAGAGGTCGGTCATCAGCCACTTATTGGCCGTGGCCGGAATGCCATTAATGTCATTAAACGACGACATTACCGAGCCGATGCCCGCGTCGATGGCGGCTTTGTAGGGTGGCAGGTACTCGTTGTACATGCGTTGCCGGCTCATGTCGGTGGTGTTGTAGTCGCGCCCGGCTTCGGCCGCGCCATACAGCGCGAAGTGCTTGAGGCAGGCCATCACGTTGTCGGGCCGGGTCATATCGTTGGTGGGGCCTTGGTAGCCATGCACCATCGCCTTGGCGATTTGGGAACCTAAATAGGGGTCTTCGCCGGCGCCCTCGGCCACGCGTCCCCAGCGGGGGTCGCGGGCGATATCCACCATCGGCGAGTACACCCAGGTGATGCCGTCGGCTGCCGCCTCCTGGCCCGCCAGGTGAGCGCCGCGCTCGATGGCGGGCATATCCCAGGTGGCCGCCAGCCCCAGCGGAATCGGCAGAATCGTGCGGTGCCCGTGGATAACGTCAAAGCCCAAAATGAGCGGAATGTGCAGGCGCGTCTGCGTCACAGCCATTTCTTGCAGCTTGCGCGCCGCTACGGGCGTGAAGGTGTTGAGTACGCCGCCCACTAGGCCCTTCTTAATCTTAGCGTCTACGTCCTGGCTCACCACCGGCCCCGTCACCGTGAAGCCCACCGACACGAGGTTAAGCTGACCGATTTTCTCCTCTGTCGTCATCTGCTGCATCAGCTTGCTGATGAATTGCTGCATCTTGGCATCGGGCGGGGGCAGAGGGGTATTCTGGGCCGTGGCTTGCAGGCTAGCCAGGCTGAGGGCAGCTAGTAAGGCCTTTTTGCAGAGGGTATTGTGGTATTTCATGGGGTAGATTTGGCCGTGGCGGCCTTTGCGGCTGGGCGCGAAAGCCGGAGCCGGCAGTTGAACCTTACTAGTAGTTAGGGCAAGCTTGTGAGCAGTCTATTTCACGTACGGGCTCTCGAAACCCAGCTTCTTCAACCCGCGCTGCACTTCGGGGCTGTTCATAAAGAGTTTCCAGAGCAGGCCCGAGCGCTGGTTTTCTATCATCACTACTATTGGGCCCTGGTCGATGGCCAGGTGCGACTTGGCATACCAGTCGTGCTGCTCGCTGAAACCATCCACGAAGCCGTACTCGCTCCAGATTTTGTCGCCCAGGTCGTTATAGAAGTGCTTCATCGCCAGCAGCGACTCGGCCGGCGCGTAGGGGTAGGCCGACAGCGCGGCGGTGGGCGAAATCACGCCCAAATCCTCGGTGGGGGAGTGGGCCGCGTAGCCCTGCCAGCTGTCGCTGGCCGTGAGGCCCCAGCAGTTAGGGCCGTAGCCTTTTTGCTGCTTGGGGTTAGCCACGCAGTAGGCGTAGTTGATGCGCGTATGCGCCTGGTTTTGTTGCCAGTAGTCGGCGTACTGGTCCTTAAGCCCGTGCGGGTCGAGGCCCATAAACGAGTAGTGCGTGAAGAACAGCGGCCCACCCAGCTCCGGCCCCAGCGGCAGGGTGGTCTGGTAGTACCTCTTACCATTTTTGAATTCCTGGCCCACGGCCCAGCCCTGCTCGTACACCGTCTTGTCGATGGCGTAGCGCGGCGACGAGGCAGCCAGCACGTAGGTCACGAGGCACTCGTTCCAGCCGTGAATCTGGTGGTTCATGCTCCAGCCGTTGTTGGGGCTCCAGTGCCAGTACAGCACGTTTTGACCCTGCGTAAACCAGTTCCACTCCACGCCTTCCCACAGCCAGAGGATGCGGTTGCGCACATTCTGTTCGTCGGGTGTGTCTTTGGTAAAGTACTGCCGGGCGCACAGCAAGCCTTCGTACAGGAACGAGGTTTCCACGATGTCGGCCCCGTCGTCCTTGATGCCGAAGCGGATGGTGTGGCCCGTGTCCCCATTGAGCCAGTGCGGAAAAGCGCCGTGGTACATATCGGCCTTCCACAAAAAATTGACAATCTTGCTAATGCGCGCCGCTGCCTGCGCCCGGGTTATCCAGCCGCGCTCGGCTGCCACGATGATGGCCATGATGCCGAAGCCCGTGCCGCCAGTAGTTACTACCTCGTCGCCGTAGTCATACGAGCGGTTGCTGCGCTCGCGCGCCATACCCGACACCGGGTGCCCAAAGTCCCAGAAGTACTTAAATGTCTGGCGCTGCACTTGGTCGAGCAGCTGCTCGTCGGAGAGGTTACGGGGGCGCTGGCGCGGGTCAAATTTGGCAGAGCTAGCGGCCTTTGGACGGGCAGTGGGCTGCGCCAGCAGCAGGGGGGCCGGCAGCAGTAAGCCAGTGAGTAGTAGAGCAAAAAATTTCATGCCGGGTGGGAGAAAGAGAAGGCAGCTTTTTCGCTGCGGTTTCGACTGATGATTCGCAGCCTCAGCTAGGTGGGGGTGTTCCCGAGGAGAGCCAGTTTTCGGTAGCGACGGCGCACGGCCGTTTGTTCAAGGGCACGTGCCTCAAACTAAGCCCTGAACTCGGCTAACCAGAAGGTACCCCGTGGTAGTAGTTGGTACGGGGTTTCGCGGGTAGCTGAGTTACTAACCGCTGAGCCACTAGGTGCCGAGGCATCGGCCGTTTTAGCCAGGTTATGAGGTGCCTCCCAATAGTTGCTTATTCCCCTTGCCTCCAGCATTGCCCGCAGCTTTTTGACCGGTAGGTCGGGCCGCACACTACCGAGCCACTGGCCAGCAGGGAGCATAGGCCCGTAGATTTCACCAAAGCAGATGACGAACATGGGGTGGGATGGGAGAGTAGTGGTCGCGGCTGCCGAGCTGGAGATGTCAACAAACCTTACCTTTCACCCGCGCCATACATGCTTCCTTATGTGAACTCAACAGGAAAGCTTGCGAAGAATCGGGCTAGAATAATTGCTCAAAATTCGAACAAGTACCCCGTCTTCGCTTGACCATATCTCTCAAATCCTTACACTATCTAATCAGATTCAATGTTTCTGATAAAACCTTTGTTTATCAATGGTTTATGCCAAAAATAAGCGAATTTTGCCGTGCGTTAGTTGTAAAAAATAATCGCCACTTGTAGTATTTCGTCGCAATTAACTTGGCATGTGCAGCGCTCTGAACTCGGAGGGCGTGACCTGGTACTTCCGTTTGAAGGCATTCGAGAAATAGGCAGGCGATGAAAAGCCGGTCTGGTAGGCTACCTCGGCAATGGTGCCACCGTCTAGTAACAGCAGCCGGGCTTTCGTAAGCCGGACGTTCTGGATGTACTCGTTGACGCCAGTACCGAGCAGCGCCTTCACTTTACGGTAGAGCTGCTGCGCCGACACGCCCAGCGTGCTGGCAATGTCGTCGACGGTTAGGGCAGTCCGCTCTAAGTTGACCTCGATGATGGCCGTGAGGTCCGCCAGGAACGCTTGGTCTACCCGCTGGGTAGCCACAGTGGGAACGGTAACTGAAAGCTCGCGCCGGAAATGCTCGCGCTGCTGGTCGCGGTTGCGCAGCAGCGTGCGCAGGCTTTCGAGCAGAAAGGTGGGGTTGAATGGCTTGGTAAGGTACAGGTCAGCCCCAGCCTGCACGCCGGCTACCTGCTGCTCGGGGGCATGCTGGGCCGTGAGCAAAACCAGCGGAATGTGTGAGGTTCGCCAATCACCCTTAAGGGCGGCGGCTACCTCCAGGCCACTCAGCTCAGGCAAGTTCACGTCACAAACTATCACATCCGGAATCGTTTCGCTGGCCAGGCGCAGGCCCGTGGCTCCGTCGGCGGCCGCGCTGACCTGAAAGTGTAGCTGGAGTTTCTTGAGTAAGAAGTCCCGTACTTCGGCATTATCTTCAATAAGGAGCGCGGTGGCGTTCGTGCGGGCCGGCCCGCCCTCATCAGAGAAGGCGGGCACCTCTTCTTCAGGAAAGAGTGGTGGGGCGAGCACAGGCGCTGGGGCTGCCTCCGCATCCAGAAAAGACAGGGGCCTGGCCAGCGGTAGCGTAACCTCAAACGTGCTGCCCTGCCCTAGCTGGCTGCGAAACGAGAGGGTGCCCTGGTGCAGCCGGGTCAGCCCCCCGGCTAGCGCCAAGCCTACGCCCGAGCCGTTGGCCGAGGGCTGGCTACCCTGGTAAAACCACTCCAGAATGTGCGGCTGGTCAGTCTTGGCAATGCCCTGGCCGTTGTCTTCCACGCTTATCCGCACAGCGTTGGATGCGGGCAAGCGCTGAATGCTAACGGTTATCTGGCCACCGTCGGGAGTGTATTTGAAAGCATTGGATAACAGGTTGAAAAATACCTTATCCAGAATATTACCGTCGAACCACAGCCGGATTACCGGTTCGGCAGGCAAAAACCGAAAACGAATTTTTCGGCGTTGGGCCATCTTTTCAAACGCCGCCGTGATTTCGCGCAGGAAACTGACCAGGTTTGCCTCCGTAGCCCGCACCGCCATCTTGCCCACGTCAATCTTGCGAAAATCCATCAACTGGTTAACCAGATGCAATAAGCGCTCGGTATTGCGACGCACCAAGACCAGGTCGTGACGCTGGGCCGGCAGCAGGGCCTCCCGGCCCGGCCCAGTCAGTAACTCGTCTACGGGGCCCAGGATAAGCGTAAGCGGCGTGCGCAACTCATGCGAGAAGTTGGTGAAGAAGCGCAGCTTAGCTTCCGTTTCCACCCGCGCCTGTTCGGCTAGTTCGGCCAGTTGATTGCGCTGGGCAAGAATTTCCTCGTTCTGGGCATTGAGCTGCTGGTTAATGGCATCATTGGCCGCATTTTGCTCCGCTAGCTGCTGATTGATTAGGTCATTGGCCGCGTTTTGCAGCGTAAGCTGGTGGTTGATGGCATCATTCTCCTCATTTTGCAGCCGCAGCTGGTGGTTGATGCGCCGGTTGGTGCGGGCGGCCCGCCCGGCGATGGCCCCTAGCAACAGGGCGACTAGCAGCGTCACCAGCAGGCCGTTGAGAACCGTTCGCTGGCTGGCATAGGTAGACTTGAGCGCGCTCAGCAACTGCTGCTGCTGCTTAATGCCCCGGTACTGGCTGGCCAGCTCTGCCGCCTGCTGCCGGAGTGTCAGCACATTGGTAGAGTCGATGACAATTGTACTCAGCTGATTCTCTTTCTCATAAGCCTGCTGGTGCAGGATGCGGAGCGCTAGCTGGATGGCCTTCCCACCGCCCAGCGGGTTCAGTAGGGAAGCCGTCGTGCGCTGTTGCGAAACCATCTCCAATCCTTCGCCCGGGCCAGGCAGCCCATCGACCCCAATGATGCGGATGTTTTTGCGACCTAGCTCGCTGACCACTTCGTGAGCCATCCCAGCCATCACATCGCTATGCGCGAAAATGAGGTTGACTTTAGGATGCGCTTGCAGCATGGCCGCCAGTTCGGGCTGAAACGGGCTATTTCCCCATTTACCAGCTACTTCGCCAACCAGCTCCATACCAGGGTAGGCACGCAAGGCCTGGGTAAACCCTATGTGCCGGCTATGAGTCACCGACTGCACCCCACCGACCCCCACTATCTCCACTACCTGCCCGCGCTGGTGAACCAGCTGGGCGGCGTAGCGGCCGGCCGCTGCCCCAATTTCCTGATTATCACAGCCAATGTAGGCTGTATAGTGTGGCAGGTTGTGGTGGTCGAGCATGAGTACGGGTACGCCGCGCTGCATGGTTCGCTGCAAGACCGAGTCCAGCGCCCCATCTTCGACGGGAGAGATAATCAGCACATCTACCTTCTGTTGCAGCAACTCTTCCACCTGCTGCGCCTGGCGCCGGGTTTCGCCCCGCGCCTCGCGCCAAAGGAGCTGTACTTCCGGGTGAAACACCAGCTCCCGCTCCATATCCGCAAGCAGCGCCTGCTGCCAGTTTCCCCCGGCGGTATTCTGTGCGAAGCCGATGCGGTACGTTGGGTGGGGTTTGGGCGTGCAAGTGGCTACCAAGCATAATAAGCTCAGGAGCAAGCCGCTGTTTAACAGACCTCTAATCATTCAAGCTTCAGTAAATCATTGCACTAAAGGATGTTTTTCCTTTGCGTATACTAGTGGTCTTTAGTACCAACTCCGACTAGGGGCAGACGGCCATTTTGCTATAGCAGGGTTGCGCACGATGTCGAAACGAGCAAGCTTTAATCGTGCGATGAGCAGGATTGCATGGGCGTTTAATTTGCAGCTACGGCTAGCCATCCTTGCACAAAGAACTCTCTGTGCGAGCACTAAACAGGGATTCCATGTAAAAATACACAGTGGTAATTCGGCTAGGCCATGCAGTTTGTCATATCGGCGCCACAGCGCTGACCGAGCAGTTTCACGCCGAGTTTTTGGCAACGGGCATCACGCTCGTGCCGGCCTCACTGCTTACCACGTTAGGCAACGTGGCTAGCTGAGTTGCCTACAACATGGGGGCAGTACTTAGCCACTCCAGCACGTGTAGCAGCGCAGTTCAAGCTCTCGGCAACGCCGTGGCCTGGCTATGAGCAGGTCTGGCCGAACGCTTCCTTGCTGGCGGCACACTAGCCCTACTTACTGCCTTTGTGCTAGACCCTGTTATGGACTTGAGTGCCAAATTAGGGGCACGGGCTGCACCTGGCGCTATTTACCGCACGACCTACCGCCCTGGGCAACCTGCTAGCAGCAATGGGGGCGGTGGCGCGATGCGCGCGTGTTCGAAGCCTTGACCGATGAGCTGCGTCAACTGCTGCGACTTCACCGCGACCGCCCGGCCGCGCCACGTGCCGTCATGCTCGACTCGCGCCCCCTGACAAGCCCGCCCGAAAGTGGTCACCAGGCGGGCTGTGACGGCGCTAAACGTCGCAAGGGCAGCAACGTACACGTGGCCGTTGATACGCTGGGCCACCTGCTGGCCGCCGTTGTCACGCCCGCTCATGCGCAGGACCGGGCCCAGGTCGGCGTGCTGGCGCAAGAGAGGCAAGCCAGTTCAGGCCAACAGGTTACGCTGGCTTATGCCGACCAAGGCTACCCGGGAGAGGCCCCCGCCGAAGCTGCCGCTGCACAGGGCATCCACCTGCAAGTGGTCAAGCTAGGCCAAGCCAAGCGTGGCTTTATTTGGCTACCGCGCCGCGGGGTCGTCGAGCGCAGCCTGAGTTGGAGCGCCCGTTATAAACGCCTGGCCCGCGACTACGAGCGCCTCGCCTTGAGTCTGCCACAACTCCACTATTTGGCCTTTGTCGGGCTGATGCTCGCCAAGGCTACGGCGATGAACCTCTTCACAAGTCCATACTTCACAAGTCCATAACAGGGTCTAACTGCGGTGAATGTGCAGGCCACGTTAGCTGGTGTCAGTGCCACCACTACCTCGGCTTCTGGCTCCTTTACTCCACCACCCAGCGGCCCACAGCCGCGCCTACGCGCACTACGTACAGGCCCGGCACTAGCCCAGCCGGCAATGTGGCCGCCCCGCTAGCATTAGTAGGAAAGGTAGCTATGTGGCGACCCAGTGCATCCAGCACCTGTCCGGTAGTGGCTGGCGTCGCGCCGGTGAGGGTGGCAGGGTTGGTGGTGCGGGTTGGGTTGGGGTAGAGTGCGAAATTTGTGCTAGCCGCCGATGCCACCCGCACGGGCAGCGGGGTGAGGGTGGCATCGGTGAGGCGGGCTAGGAAGTCGATGGTGCCGGTGGGCGCATTGGCCAAGAAGAGGGAGCCAAAATAAACAAACGGCTGAATGAGACCCACCACGTACACTTGCTTGCTGCTTAGGGCGACGCTCAGGCCCTGGTCGTTTAGCGAGCCGCCACCGCTGGTAGCCCAGCCATTGGCGAAGCTGCTAGTGGCCGGCGTATTGCCCGTGCTCGTGTCCAGATACTTGGCGACGAACATATCTGAGCTACCCGCCCCGCTCAGCGCCTGCCCGGCCAGGCTAATAGGAGTAGTGGCGCTCGTAAAGTAGCCGGTTATGAAGACCCCCTGGCCGCTCACGGCCAGGGCGAGGCCTGCATCATCGGCGGTACCCCCGTCACTAGTTGCCCAGCCGTTGGCCACGCTGACTGAGCTCAGGTCAATATATTTGGCCACAAACACGTCGTAGCCGCCCGCCCCTATTAACGTCTGCCCGGCAAAGCTGGCGGTGCTGGCACTAGTAAATTTTCCCGTTACAAATACGCCCGTGCCTTGCACGGCAATGCCATAGCCCTCGTCGCGTCCGGTGCCGCCGCCACTGGTAGCCCAGCCGTTGGCCACGCTGCTAGTGGCTGGCGTATTGCCCGTGCTCGTGTCCAGATACTTGGCGACGAACATATCTAGGCCGCCAGCCCCGCTCAGTACCTGCCCTGCCAGGCGGGCCCCGGTGCCACTGGTAAAGCTGCCCGTCACAAACACGCCGGTGCCGCTGACCGCAATGCTGTTCCCATAATCGTGACCAGGGCCCCCACTGCTCACCACCCAGCCAGTGGCCACACTGCTGGTAGCGGGCGTATGGCCGGTACTCGTATCCAAGTATTTCACTACGAATACATCGCGGTCGCCTGCTCCTGGCAGTGCCTGCCCCGCTAGGTTGGCATTGCTGGCGCTTTGGAAGGTGCCGGTTACGAATACGCCCGTGCCACTTACCGCAATACCGTAGCCGTAGTCTTCGCCCGTGCCACCGCCACTGGTAGCCCAGGTGTAGGTCTGTGCCGTGGCATCCCACTTAGCCACAAACACATCGTTAGTGCCTCGGCTGGTTAGGGAGATGGTGCCGAAGGTGAGCGTACCGGTAAAGCCGCCCGTTACAAACACATTACCAGCCGCATCCACCGCCGAGGCATAGGCAATAGCATTGGCTGTCATGTTGTTATGGCTGCTTGTGGCCAGGTTCCAGGGAGGGGAGGCAGTCTGGGCCAGCGCTAGCCCTGGCAGCGCAAGTAACAGGCAAAGAAGCGCGAAAGACCAAGTCTTACGAACTGGTGTTATAAGGGTAAAGGGTATTGTCATACTAAAAAGAGAGAAAAATTTATTTCACTACTGGAATGGTTTAGTGAAAACAGACCGGGCGCTAAGGTAGCTTTTCGCAGTTGTTGGAATAGGCAGCCCCGCAAGGTGCACCTTACAGACGCATCAGTATTCAACTTCCTGACCCCCCTCCACGCGTTGGAAACGCACTGAATGTAAATTTTCTGAGCCACCTGCCTCGCGGGGCACTTTCTGAGTTCCTCATCCAGGACGTCGGAGCAGGCGGCCATTTCGCTAGCGGAGACTTCTTCATAGTTCTACTGAGAGAGGGTAGGAGAATAAAAAAGTTATGCATCAATTATCTTGGCCTTCGCTAGTCGCCGGAGCAGTAGCTAGCAGAAGCAGACGTTGATAACGGCTGCACTCACACGGGGGGGGGCTCGTAATCGCGGCCGGCTACCCGGCGGTACTTGAAGCGTACATTCATGCTGCCTTATCCAGCGCCAGGCGGCCTTCTTCTAGGTCCAGTTCGTTTTCGAGCTTGCGTAACGCTTCTTCGCTGATACTTTGCGCGCTGCGCAGCTCTTCTAGTACGCCGCGCTCGTAGCGGATAAGGACTTCTTGGAGTTGCTGGAAGGGGCTGAGCGCGGTGTCGGGTACGGCCTCCGGGCCTTCGGTGGCCCGGAGGCGCAGGCGGTCGAGCCGAATCTGGTAGCGGTTCTGCATGCGGCCTAGAATCTCGGCCGGAGCCTGGCTGGCGGCGGTGGGGCCGTGTAGGTAGGCCAGGCTGCGCTCGGCTAGTTGCACGCGCAACTCTAGCTCCTCTCGCTCGGCTAGCCCGTCGGCTTTCAGCCCTAGCCACCTAATGAGCGGACGCAACGTGAGGCCCTGCACCAGCAGCGATAGTAGAATAACCACGAACGTGAGCAGCAGCATGGGATTGCGCTGCGGAAAGCTCGCCCCTGAGGGCAGGACCAACGGCAAGGCCAGCGCGGCGGCCAAACTCAGCACCCCGCGCATGCCGCCCCAGCCCAGTAGCGTGGCCTCGGCCAGGGAGGGCCGGGCGCCGTTGGCTGGGTCGCGGCTGCCACCCAGCCAACGCGGCAGGTAGGCGCTGGGGTATACCCATAGCAGCCGCGCCCCCAGCACGGCCAGGCTCAGCAGCACGCCGTAGCCCACCAGCGGCCCGCGCAGGTCGGGGGCCACGCCCGCCACCACGGCCGGCAGCTGCAAGCCAATGAGTATGAATACTAAGCCGTTGAGTAGGAACTCTAGCGTATCCCACACGGCGGACGCTTGCAGGCGGCGGTCGTGGGCGAAAAGGCGGCCTGCGTACTTGCTGCCAAACAGCGCCGCCGCCACCACCGCCAGCACCCCCGAGCCGTGCACGGCTTCGGCCACTAGGTAGGCCGCGTAAGGCGTGAGCAAGCTCAGGCTGGTGTCGATGGCTACGCTGGTGCGCGAAAGCCGGTGCACGCCGTAGAATACCGCCGCCACCGCCAGGCCCACCCCAATGCCCACCACCGTCACCAGCGCCAGCTGCCCAGCCGCCGCCCCCAGCGCGAACTGCCCCGTCACAACCGCCGCCACCGCGTAGCGGTAGGCAATGAGACCGGTGGCATCGTTGGCGAGGCTCTCGCCCTCCAGGATGGTGGTGAGCCGGCGCGGCACTGGTAGCCCCTTGGTTGCCACCGAGGCCGACACGGCATCGGTAGGGGAGACAATGGCGGCCAGCACGAAGGCCGGCCCCCACCCAAAGCCTGGCACCGCGTAGTGAGCCACCGCCGCCACCAGGGCTAGCGAAAACAGCACGCAGCCCACCGCCAGCAGCGTTATCGGTCGGGCCTCGCGGCGAAACGCCGACCACGACAACTCCCAGGCTGCGGCGTAGAGCAACGGCGGCAGAAACACGAAGAATACAAGATTGGGGGCCAGCGCCACCGGCGGCAGCCCTGGCAACAAGCTTAGGGCCAGCCCGGCCAGCACCAGTAGCACCGGATAAGGCACCCGCAGCCGGTTGGCCACTTCAGCCAGGGCCGTCGTTACGGCCAATAAGACAACCAATAGTTCGATTTCGTGCATAGATAAAGGGCGTGAGGCCAGCTAAGCGGCCGGAGGCGCTACTGCCGGGCTAGCTGCAACTCCGGCCGTTCGGGCGTGAGCAAGGGCACGTTTTCGATGGTAAGCGAGGAATTGTCCAGGCCGAAACTTTCTTGCCGGCTGCTGCCCAGCCAGCGCAACGCGCCAGAGATGCGGGCTACCAACCGTTGCCAGCTGCTGAGCGACTGCGCGTAGGGCAACGTGCGATTAAGAATGACAAATTGAAAGTCACCGACTTGCTTTTCACTGCGCAGGGAGGCGTAGCGTGAGGTGATGTCAATTTCACCGGCCGCTACCAAATCCGTAACCACCTGCCGGAACATGTAATTGATGGCGTGGTCTACCCGGAAACCCAGGTAAAACGTGATGCGCACTAGGTCGTCGGGCAGCAGTACCTCGGCGTGATAAGCCTTAGTGTACGGCTCGTCGGTGGTGACCACATGCAGCAGGTAGTAGATATCGGCCCGCTTGGGGCTCTTGCGGAAAATACTGTGAATGATGGCGTTTTCGACCAGCTTGGGGTCGGCCGATTCGGTGAGGTATACCAGGTTGGTAGCGTAGCGCGGCACGGTTTCGTCGCGGCTTAGCTTTTGCAGCAGCGGTAGCCAGTCGGCCAGCGGCACGTATTTGGCGAAGCCCTGCCGCAGGCGGCGGCCATGTATCCAGCTCAGCATCACCAGCAAAATCACCGCGCCTAGCAGCACGCTCAGCCAGCCGCCCTGCGGAAACTTGCGCAGGTTGGCGATGAGAAACGAGCCCTCCACCGTGAAGTACACCGCCAGCAGCAGCCCTATCCACAGCGGATTAGCCCGGTGCAGACGCAGGTAGTAGGCCAGCAAAATGGTGGTACTGAGCATCGTAATGGTCACGGCCAGCCCAAAGGCAGCTTCCATTTTGCTGCTCTCGCGAAAGTACAGCACCACCCCAATGCAGCCCGCCGCCAGCAGCCAGTTGAGGGAAGGCACGTAGGCCTGCCCGCGCAGCTCGGTCGGGTAGCTCACCTTGACCTTGGGCCAGAAGTTGAGCCGTAGCGCCTCAATAACCAGGGTATAGGAACCCGAAATGAGTGCCTGCGAGGCAATGATGGTAGCCAGCGTGCACAGCCCGATGGCCGGCAACAGTCCCCAGGCCGGTATCATCTCAAAAAACAGGTTCTGCTCACCCAGCGGCTTGCCCAGGTGTTGCAGCAGCCACGCACCTTGCCCTAGGTAGTTGAGCAGCAGGCAGCTCTTCACAAAGGTCCACGACACGTAGATGTTGCGCCGGCCCACGTGGCCCATGTCGGCGTAGAGTGCCTCGGCCCCGGTGCTGCACAGAAAAATGCTACCCAGCAGCCAGAACGCGCCCGGCAGCTGCGTCACCATGTGCACGGCGTAGTACGGATTGAGCGCCCGCAGAATACCCGGCTCCTGCACCAGAAAGCGCACGCCAAGCACGGCTATCATGCTGAAGAACACCAGCATGACGGGCCCAAACAGCTTGCCAATGAGGGCCGTGCCGAACTGCTGAAACGCGAACAGCCCCACTAGGATAAGCAGCACGATGGGCACTGTGTCGAGGTCAGGCTTGAGTACCAACAGCCCTTCAATGGCCGACGACACCGAAATGGGCGGTGTAATGATGCCATCGGCCAGCAGCGCCGCCCCCCCTATAATGGCCGGCAGGTACAGCCAGCGCAGCTTGAGCCGCCGCAACAAGGCGTAGAGCGACAAGATGCCGCCCTCGCCGTGGTTGTCGGCCCGCATGGCGATGAACACGTACTTGACCGTGGTAAGCAGCGTGAGCGTCCAAATGATGGCTGAAATAGTGCCCAGCACCACTTCCTCCGTCACGGGCCGGCTCACAAACACGCCCCGCACGGTGTAGAGCGGTGAAGTGCCAATGTCACCGTACACGATACCTAGGGCAATGAGGGAACCCGCCGCTGTGATGCGCTGGTGTAGGCTGGCGTGGGAAGTGGCGGGCGTGAGGGTCGTAGCGATAGGGGTCATAAAGTGCGTAGGGATAAGACGGGCCACCAATTGGCTTCCCCTCTTTTTTAGCCTACCCCTACGGCTAGCCCGTCGCGTAGTTCAGCCCGGCCTAGTGCGCGCGAAGTCCGTCCAGCTCGCCGCCCGCACCCAGCGCCGCCAGCGTAAGGGGGCCTTCATCTACGTAGCGCAGGTGGGTGTTTTTGCCCGCGGCCCGCAAATCCAAGAGGACGCCCTGGCCCTCGGCCTCGGGAGTGTACACGTCGGTCGTGGTAGCTACTACCTCTACTGGGCGGGGCGGCAGCTGGGCCAGCAGCGCGGCCCGGTCGAGGGCCGGCGGGAATACGGCCGCGTAGAGCAACAGCCGGTCGTAGGGCAGCGGGTCGTGGGCGGCCGGGGCGCCGTGTCCGTAGCCGAGCACCGTAACCGGTGTGCTGGCCGGGCAGGCGGCCAGCACCTGCGCGGCCAGGGCCGTCAGCGCAGCCCGCGTTTGGGTTAGGCCAGCCGCTGGGGCGGTGGGGTCAAACCAGGTGGTGCCGGGGCCAGGCGCTTCGGGCAGGATGAGCAGGCGCTCGGGCGTGTCGAGCTTAACAAGCTAAGCCGCCAACTCGGCTACCGCCTGGTCGTGGCCGTGGAGGCAAAACCAGACGTGCCGGATATCGGCGCCAGGCTCGCCTAGGCTGTGGTAGCGGGTGCCTTGCGGCGTAGTATGCAGCATGAGTTTCGTAAAAAAACGTGCGGGTAGGCCGCAAAATTACTATCTAGTCAGGGCCGGGTGCCGGAGCTAGAAGGCTACACGATGGGGCAGGAGCCCAACGCCTACCGGGGCCTCGGCGCCCCGCCCCGCCGGTGACATACTGGTCAACCTGAGCGACGTGAAGCTGCTCGGTGGCAACGACCTCGATTTGTCCTGGCCCCGTTGGCCGAAGTCATCCTCTTCACGGCCCACGCTACCGTGGCCGGCGGGGTGCGAGCCATGAAGTAGGGTGCCTTTGGCTATACAGCTACTTTCTTCGGAGATGACCCGGCAAGATGGGTAGCGATAAACCAAGCTGGCGCTAGCCAGCTCCAGTCTAGCCGGGTCTTTTTTCAAAGCAGGCGAACATGAGGATATGACATATGGACGACTGATTGATAGTATGTGGCTCTTTCTAGGCGGGGGACTTCTGTCTTGCTTAAAATTATGGTTCGACGTGGCTGCGTAACAAGCTGACAGAATGGGCTTTTACGAGATGCCTGCTTCGATGGCCAGCGGCCGCTGTTCGCCCACAGCGACTTGCGCCTATACAACGCGCAGTGCTACCCGGGTGACTCGGCTTTGAAGGAAAGTCAGCACATCGAGGCAGTGGACTGCCTGTTTATGGGCCGCTACCCGCTCTGGTACACCGAGTGTACCCGGCTGACCAACTGCTTCTGCACGGCGAGCAGCCAAGCCGCCGTTTGGTACGCGAGCGATATCCGCATGCTCGACACGGTGGTGGAAGCCAGTGGCTGGTGAAGAATGGGCAAGTAAAGGGTCCCCAGGCATAAAGCTCGTCACGCAACAGGTTCTGAGTCAGGCAAGTGGGCTGCGGGGCGGGCTGTGCCGCCCGCCGCCATCAGGAGGTTTTAATCCGGGCCGCCGCCTGCAAGCCTAGCTCCTCAATGGCCAACTCCCGCATCTCCACTTTGCGAATTTTGCCGGTCACCGTCATCGGGAAGGCGCTGACGAACTTCCAGTACTTTGGGATTTTGTAGTGCGCGATACTGCGCCGGCAAAACTGCTCCAGCTCGGCCGGGGTCGCGGCGTGGCCGCTTTTTACCTTCACCCAGGCCATTATTTCTTCGCCGAACCGCTCGCTGGGTACCCCGATTACCTGCACGTCTTCCACTGCCGGGTGGGTGTAGAGAAACTCCTCAAGCTCCCTCGGGTACACGTTTTCGCCGCCCCGCAGTATCATGTCCTTGAGCCGGCCCACGATGTTGACGTAGCCTTCGTCGTCCATCACGGCCAGGTCGCCGGTGTGCATCCAGCCAGCCGGGTCGATGGCCTCGGCGGTGGCCTGGGGATTGTTCCAGTAGCCCAGCATGACGGAGTAGCCGCGGGTGCAGAGCTCGCCGGGCACGCCGCGCGGCAGCAGGGCCCCGGTTTCGGGCTCGATGATTTTAAGCTCCAAGTGGTCCTGCACCGTACCTACGGTACCCACCTGCTTGGCCAGCGGCGTGCCGAGGCTGGTTTGTAGCGACACGGGCGAGGTTTCGGTCATGCCGTAGCAGATTTGTACTTCGTGCATGTGCATGGCCGCCTGCACGCGCTTCATAACTTCTACCGGGCAGGGCGAGCCGGCCATGACCCCAGTGCGGAGCGACGATAGGTCAAATTGCGCAAATTCGGGCAACTGCAATTCGGCAATGAACATGGTGGGCACCCCGTAGAGCGAGGTACAGCGCTCGGCTTGCACGGCCCGTAGCGTGGCCAGGGCATCGAAGCTTTCGGCCGGGATAACGATACAGGCCCCGTGCGCCGTGCAGCACAGGTTGCCGATAACCATGCCGAAGCAGTGGTAAAACGGTACCGGAATGCACACCTTATCGTGCGCCGAGTAGCGCAGCCGCTGGCCGATAAAGTAGCCGTTGTTCAGGATGTTGTGGTGCGACAAGGTCACGCCCTTAGGAAAGCCCGTGGTGCCCGAGGTGTACTGAATGTTGACGGGCTCATCAAATTGGATAGTTTCGGTGGCCTCCCGCAGCGCCGCGTCGCTGATGCGCGCGGCTTTGCGTAAAAACTGCGGCCAGTCTTCGGTTAGGTAAATCGTCTCACGCAGTTGCGCGCAGCTCGGCCCGGCTTCATTAATCATCCCCCGGTAATCACTGCCCTTGAAGGCCACAGCCGATACCAAGACGCTGGCCCCAGACTGCCGCAGCACGTAGGCGAGCTCGGCGGTGCGGTAGGCCGGGTTGATATTGACCAGAATCGCGCCGATGCGCGCCGTGGCGTACTGCACCAGCACCCACTCGTAGCAATTAGGCGCCCACAGGGCCACGCGCTCTCCCTTCTGCACACCGCTGGCCAGCAGTGCTTTGGCTACCTCTTCTACCTGCTGCCACAGCTGGGCATAGGTGGCGCGGTAGTGTTGATGAACGGAGATGAGGGCTTCCCGGTCAGGAAATTGCTGGCAGGTGTTGAAGAGATTTTCGCCGATAGTTTCGCCTAGTAAGGGCACGGTGCTGACGCCGTGGGCGTAGGAATACGGGTGCATCGGGTGGGTGGGAGTAAGGAAAGAGAACGGGTACCGTGTAGGCATTCGGAACGCGGCTATCCAAAGATACGCGTCGGTAAAAAGCCTATTCTAGTCGCCTCAACATTCGCTTTTGCCCCCTCGGGGCGGGAGAACGGGATTCGTCTTAAACGTATCCCAGTTGCTTGATTTGTGCACAAAGTGGTTTGATTGGTATTATCCGGCCGGCCCTGGGGCGGGGGACCTTTGTGTTGCTGCCGGCAGGACCAACGGCCCGAAAAAGCGGGCTTCTCGTCGCGCCATTTTTTAGTGTTTCCACTTACCTAACCTCTCAACACCCTACCATGTCTGACAAAAAAGTATGGCTGATTACCGGCGCCGGGCGCGGGCTGGGCCTCTACATTATTAAAGCAATACTAGCCGCCGGCCACGCCGTGGTCGCCACCGGCCGCGACAAAGACAAAGTAGCCCAGGCCATCAGGGAAGCCACTGACTTGCTGGTTGTTACGCTCGATATCACCAAGCCCACCAACGCGGAGGCCACCGTGGTCGCGGCCATGACCCGCTTTGGCCGCCTCGACGTATTGGTCAGCAACGCCGCCAGCCTCTACGCCGGTTACTTCTAAGCGCGTGTTTGGATTTTACGAAAAACGCGCTTAGAAGTAACCGGCGGCTCCTGTATTACTTCACCTGCACTACCACCTTGCCTTTGGCCCGGCCGCTTTCCACGTAGGCCAGCGCCTCGTTGGTTTGAGTAAAAGGAAATACCCGGTCTAGTATTGGCTTGATAATGCCGGCCTCGATGAGCCGGGTGATTTCGCCCAGCTGCCGGCCGTCAGCCCGCATAAACAGGAAGTGGAAGCGTACGCCCCGCTGCCCAGCCTTGCGGCGTATGCCGAAGCTCAGCAAACTGAAAACCAGGCGCAAGTACCAGGGCAACCCGGCGGCGCGGGCAAAGTCCGGGGTGGGCGGGCCGGAGATGGACACGGCTACGCCGCCAGGCCGCAGCACGCGCAGCGACTTTTCCAGCGTCTTGTTGTCCTGGCTGTTGAGCACCACGTCGTAGTCGCGCAGCAAGGTTTCGAAGTCCTGGGTTTTGTAGTCAATGACGAGGTCGGCGCCCAAGTCCTTCACCCAATCGGCGTTGGCCGCGCTGGTCGTCGTCGCCACGTAGGCCCCCAAGTGCTTGGCCAGCTGAATGGCCACCGTGCCCACCCCGCCCGAGCCGGCCTGAATAAATACTTTCTGGCCTTTTTGGAGCTGGGCTACTTCTACCAGCGACTGCCAGGCGGTAAGAGCCACCAGCGGCAGGGCCCCGGCCTCGTTCATGCTCAGGTTGCGGGGCTTGGGGGCCACGTCGGCCTGCGGCACGGCGATGAACTCGGCAAAGGTGCCGATGTGAAAATCGGCCGGGCGGGCATATACCTCGTCGCCCACTTTAAACTGGCTTACGCCCGCGCCCACGGCCGTGACCACGCCCGCCACGTCGTGCCCCAGCACAAACGGCGGCTTGTAGGGCAAAATCAGCTTGAATTCGCCGTCGCGCACCTTGGCATCGAGGAGGTTGAGGCCGGTGGCGTGCACCTCAATCAGCACCTCGCCGGCCTGCGGCGTGGGCGTGGCTAGGTCGCAAAGCTGGAGCGGAGCAGATTTGCCGTAACGGGCGACTACAAAGGCTTTCATAAAAGGACTACGGAGGGAGAAAAAAACAACGTAAGGCCGCAGCCGCGCTAGGCCCGGGGCAACACCTGCTTATCGGCCACGAACGTAGGGGCTTCGCTGAGCTGGTAGGCGTGGGCGGCCGCGCAAAACAGGGCCAGCCGTTGGCTCAGCGACTCGAGCCGGGCCTGGGTGAAGAAGTCCTTTTCGGCGTCCTCGTCGGCGAAACCCAGCAGCACGGAGGCGTGGAACTGGTCGGCCGGCGCGTTGTCGTGCGCTACGTGGGGCGTGTCCCACAGACTCTTTTTCCAGGCCATGAAATTCTGCGTCCGCAGCTCGCGCAGCACGCCCGTGTTGGCCAGCGCCGGGGCCAGTTCCCGGTCGATGAACCGGCGGAAGGTGGCAGCGGACACGCCGTCGCGCCGGCGCAGCAGCACCAGGCTGCGGGCGCCCACCGGCGTGCCGGCCGAGGCCATCCGGTACCAGCGCGACCAGCCCGGCAGCCCCGCGTAGAGAATGGTGCGCTGAAACAGGTTCACCTCGTCGGCGTAGGCCAGCTTGGTTTGCGCCTTGCCTTGGAAGGGCGAGAGCAGGCTGGCCAGCGTCACCTCTGCCACCCCATCGACGTGGCGGTCATCCGGAATGGCCGTTTCCACGCCCGGCGTGGGGGGCCACAGGCCGGTATTTTGCGCGGCCAGGTGCAGCTGGCGGTATTCCTCAAAGCCCTCGGTGGCCGAGATGATGGCGGCGTGGGGGCCCTTCCAGTGGGCCAGCAGGGCTTCGCGGAGCTGGTCGGGGCGCAGCCACAGCAGGATAGACGAGGAAAAATGCGGGTCGGCCTTTACCGGCGTGGCAATTTTCTGGATTTTGGGACGGGCGGTGGCCCGCGCTACTACCACTGCTGCGGCCGCTATGGCGGCACCGGCCAACAACACTTTGGGAAGCTTTTTCATGAGGAAAGAGGGGGCTTTATTAAACCGTCATGCTGAGCGGAGCGCAGCGCAGTCGAAGCATCTCTACCGCTTCGTTGTTAGCATCAGGAGTTAGTACTAAGGCAGAGATGCTTCGATTCCGCTGCGCTCCGCTCAGCATGACGTTCTCTCAGAATGCTTTATCGACAATGCCGGCCGCTACTTAGCCAAAAACTCCAGCGCCTTGGGCACGAATTGCGCGTGTTCCTGAAATATCCCGCCGTGGCCGGCATCCTTAGTATATAATCAGCTCGGCATTTGGGAAGCGGCGGGCCAGGTCGTAGGAATTGGGGGTGGGCACCATGCGGTCGTCGTCACCGTTGGCCACGAGCACCGGCAGCGGATAGCGCGACAAATCGGCCGGCGGCAGGTGGCCCCAGTCGCGGATGGCGCTGAGCTGCTTTTGCAGCACGCCCAGGCCCACGGGCTCGTCGCGGTTCACGGTGCGCTCCTTGAGACGGGCCAAGTACTGCCAGGCCGCCGCTTTGCCGTGGGCGGTTTGGGTGAAGAACAGGTAGAAATTGGGGTCGCGCAGCGTGAGCAGTCCGCGCACCATGTCGATATACGTGAGGCCCACCACATCGCTCACGCCCTGCCCGCCTCTCGGGCCGGTGCCGGCCAGTATCAGGCGGCGCACCAGCTGCGGGGCCTGCTCCAGCACCTCCTGCGCGATGAAACCGCCCATCGAAAAGCCCAGGATATCGACCTGCTCGTAGCGCAGCGCCCGGCTGAAGGCCACCACGTCGGTGGCCATCGCCGCCAAGCTGCCCGGCTGGGTGCCGCCCGACTGGCCCACGCCCCGGTAGTCGAGCAGCGTCACGGGGTGGTGGGCGGCCAGCCCGTCCACCACGCGCGGGTCGGCGTTGTCGAGGTTCGAGGCCAGGTGGTTGAGGTAGATGAGCGGCACGCCGCCGGGCCGCCCCACCGTGCGGTAGGCAAAGGAGGTGCCGGCCGCTGCGAGCTGCCGCGTCGGCGTATCGATGTACTTGATTGGCTGGCTCATGCGCTTGGTGAAGAAAGTAAAAGGAAGTCACAGCGGGCAATCTAGCCGGTCCCGACGGACGGCTAGCGAGCGTTCATCAGAGCCTGGGCCTGGGCTGGGTCGGCGCGGAAAAGCTGGTACAGCTCGGCCGTCTGGCCCACGTGGATTTCGTAGGTGTCCTGCTGAAGCGCGGCCAGAAACTCCTCGGCCACCTGCCGGGCTGGAATGCCCCGGTGCCCGCCGATTTCGGCCGAAAACTCGGTGTCCACCAGTGGGGGCATCAGCTCGAACACGCGCACGGCGCCGTGCTGGCTTAGGGTGTGGCGCAGGGCCTGCGAGTAGGCGTGCAGGGCGGCTTTGCTGGCCCCGTAGCCCGCCATCACGGCCACCGGCGAAAACGCCACGATGGACGACACGTTGACCACGGCGGCCTCGGGCTGGCGCAGCAGCACCGGCAGCAGGGCCTCGGTCAGGCGCATGGGGGCCAAGTAGTTAGTTTGCATCTCGGCGGCGGCCTTGGTAGCGGCGTCGGTGCCCGGCAGCAGCTCGTAGAGGTAGGCCAGCCCGGCATTGTTGATGAGCATCGACAGGTTGCCAAACTCGGCTTCGACGCGGGCAGCCAATTGGGCCACGGCAGCGGCATCGGTCACATCGCAGGCAATGGCTGTGGCGCCCGGCACCTGGGCCACGGCCTGTTGCAGCCGTGCCTCGTTGCGTCCGGTGAGGATGACGCGGTTGCCGTTTTCGGCCAGCAACTGCCCTAGGGCCAGCCCGATACCTGCGCTGCCGCCCGTAATGAGTACGGTGTGATTGGAAATATTCATGGCGAAAAGGGAGAAAGTGAAACTGGCCGTATCCGGCCGAAAATTGGGGATATTAAGGCTGAATTAACCAGCGGTAAAAAAGATAACAGTGTTTAATAGTAGGGCAAAAAAAAGGCGCGCTTATAAAGCCCGTTTGATAAGGTCATAAAATTGCGCCAACGCGGCTTGCATAGCGGGCAACCGCTGGGCTTCGGCCATCACAATTAGGCGCTGGCGCAGGTAGAGTGACGCCAGCCCGTGCACCTGCGCCCACAGCATAAGGGCCGTGCTTTGCGCGTTCTGGGTGCGAAACACGCCCGTGTCGACGCCGCGCTGCACGGTTTGCTCCAGCAGCCCGAAGGCCGAGCAGCCCCCGGCCCATACTGCCGTGTCGCTGCAGGCTTGCGCGGCTACCATTGGGCCATTCATGATGAACATTAGCTCAAACAGTTCGGGGTGAGCCAGGGCAAACGCTAGAAACTGCTCCCCAATGGCTTGGAGCTGCGTAGCTGGGTGCTCAATGCCGGCCACCGTGCGCAGTTGCTCACTCATCAGGCCAAAGCCCTGGGTTTGCAGGGCGAGCAGCAGCTCGTTCTTATCCTTGAAATTGAGGTAGATAGTGGCCGGACTGTACTCGATAGCGTCGGCAATGTTGCGCATGCTCACCTTCTCAAACCCCTGCTCAATGAACAGGTGCAGCGCCGCGTCCAGGATGGCCTGGCGGCGTTCGGTTTTTTCGCGCAGCTTGCGGTCGGCGATGGCCACTGATGGAAACAATTAACTTGATTACACTGCGAATATATTGAACAGTGTTTAATAATTAGTAATGGTCTGGTGAAATCTTTTTACTCGCGGGCCGATAGCTAACCGGGTGGCATTGCCTTGGCCGCTTATTACTAGTAGATGAGTCACTGTCTCACACCCTCTATATGAGAAAGAGTCGGCATTAATTGAATGCTGGTTTCTCTCACTCCGATTACTTATTTTTCTACAACAGCCGCTCTACCAGGAATCGCTGTTCTTACTCTCGCGCTACCCTTTTTACTGCCAAATGCTGGCGAAAATGGTGCAGGTCTGCTGAGACACCTTGCAAATGCAGCGAGTCAATGGCGAGGCCTGCTAGGTAGTCCGGACAATTACCTTTGCGTGCGTGAGCATCCTGGATGAAATTAGTGTCCGTGCGTAGGCCGACTTGGCACCTCATCTGTCGGGCAAAGCGGGCTATTCAGGCCGCACCGGCGTCCATAATCGGCTCTCTTGCAACGCCGTGCTTTGACAAGCATGACACGCTGCGCAAACGCAGTCGGCGCTGGGTCCAAAAAGGCATTTGGCAACGCCTGTTCGAGGCCGTACAAGACCCTGATTTCGGCTGGGTCTGCTGGATTCGACCGTCGTGCAAGCCTGCGCACAGGCGGCTGGTAGTCGAAAGCCGCGTTGGCAACGAAACCCTCGGGCGCAGCCGCGGCGGACTGACGACCAAAATTTACGCTCTCGTTGACGCATTAGGCAATCCGTTGCACGTGGTTCTCGGCCCCAGCCAACGGGCGGATTGCCAGGGCGCAGTGGAGCTGCCGTCGGCCGCTCAGGATGCGGGCAACGTCTTGGCTGATAAAGCTTATAATACGGATGCGGTACTTGCCAACGTAGCGGCCAGCGGGGCACAAATCGTAATTCCTAGCAAAAAGAATCGCCTTGTTCAACGCGTGATTGACCGCAATCTCTACCGCGACCGCAACAAAGTCGAGCGCTTTTTCAGTCGTTTCGCCGACTGGCCACGCGTTACGATAAGACGGCGAGTAGTTTCTCGGGGATGGTGCGTTTCGTCTCAGCCCTGCTGTGGCTACGCTACCTCATGGAATGCCAAGACTAAGCAAGGGGGTGAAACGCGCCGGGGCAGCTAGGCCCACCCCGATGACATAAGTGGTTAGCACGGAGCCTAGGCGCTGCCCGCCTCCAGCCGCCGCAGCCGGGCCTCGAAGGTGTCGAGTGTGGCGGTGGCCCGGGCGGCCTCGGTTTTGGCACTGCTGGCCTCGGCTTTAGCGGCAGCCGCTTCCTGTGTCAAGGCCGCGTTTTCAGCCTTCAGCTCCTTAATAGCCTCGATAAGCACGGGCGTGAGCTGGGAGTAATTGACGGCCTTATAGCCGTCCTTATCGATACTGACCAGCTCGGGGTACACTTTTTCCAGCTCCTGGGCAATGAGGCCCACCTGCGGCGCGCCGGCCTTGCCGCCGCGTTGCACGCCGGGCGCATTCCACTCGTAGCGCACGCCACGCAGGGCCAGCACACTCGCCAGCGCCCCGCCCAGCGGGCGCACGTTTTGTTTGAAGCGTTGGTCGGAAGGGTGATAGAAGCTCGGCGCGTTCACTTGCCCGTTGAAGCTGGCCCCGTTCTCGCAGTAGAAGCGGATGAGGCGCCCGCCGCCGGTGTTACCGGCCCCCACGATGTCCAGCCCGTCGTCGCTAAAGGCATGGTAGCCGATTTTGCCCGCGTTCTGCTCCTTGCCTGCTATCCCGGCTCCAAACTCCAGAGTGTTTTTCCCGTCTATCTTCATCCCGCCCGCCACGTGCAGCTGCGCGCTGGGGCTGGTGCCCAGGCCCACGTTGCCGGCTGGGGTGATGCGTAGCGCGGAGGTGTTGCTCGTGCCATCGTAGGTGTCGATGAATAGCTCGTCGCTGGTGCTGCGCTGGTCTACGCCCAGGCGCCAGCGGTTCTTGCCGGTGCTGTAGCGCGTCTCGCCGTTGGCATTGCTGCCGTTGAAGCCCAGGAAGGAAAAGCCGCTGTCGCCCCCGGTTAGCGGTTGCAGCACGATGTTGCCGCTGACGGCCGTGCCGTCGGCTACGCCGTTGTTCACGCGCAGGCCCAGCTCGGCATTGCTGGCGGGCTGCACCGTAAGCTTGGCCGCCGGGCTGCTCGTGCCGATGCCCACGAGGCCGCTCACCGTGGCGTTGCCCGCCACGTCCAGCTTCTGGCCGGGGGTAGCGGTGCCGATACCCACGTTGCCACCAATCGTGCTGTTGCCCGTTATGGTGCCGTTGCCGCCGATGGTGCTGTTGCCGCTCACGGAGGTGTTGCCCACCACGGTCAGCTTCTGGCTGGGGCTAGTGGTGCCGAGGCCAATGGAGCCGTTCACAATCAGTGAGTTGGCGATGGTGCCGCTGTCGGCAGCGAAGGATGTGGCCAGCAAATCCGGCGTGCTCGCGGCCAGCACCAAGGGCCGCGACACCACCTGCCCGGTGGCGTAATTGCTGGCAATCAGGGTATAAACGGTGTTAGCGTAGGCAGTAACGGTGACAGTATCGCCGAAGTCATCCTCCGTGACGAGCCGCGCGTAATCGGCGTTGATGATGGTAACGTACCCCGCGTTCTGCACCTTAAAGGAAAGCGTAACCGGTGTAGGACCGGTGACGTTGGCCAGACTGGTTGGCAGCGCGGTGAAAGAGCTGATAACGACGGGGTTGACCTTGATAATCTCAAGGGCGTAGTAGCCGTCGTTGTAGCCGGGGATGTTGGAGTAGCTTAGGTAGGCATACGTTAGGCCCTGGGGCTGCGCCGCAATGATGTTCGTGAAATCCAGCGTTATCGTGGCGTTTTGCCCGGTTCCCAGCACGGTGCCGCTCCCGGCGCTGCTGGGCTGCACCTTCCAGACAGGCACCGCGCCCTGCGCCTGCTTGGCTACCGCACTGTAGTCATTCCCAAACGTGTTGCCGAGGTTGATGGCCACGTTGCTAGCTTCGGCAGTGCTGGTGAGGGCCCCGGCCCCGTCGCCGAAAACCAGCGATAGCTGAAAAGTGGGCGTGTTGGGCCCCCAACTGTGCACGCCCCCCGGCACCAGCGCGGTGGTCTGCGGGTTAGTAAGGTACAGCGTCAGCGCGTTGGGTTGGCTGCCGGTGAAAACCAGGTCGGTGCCGGCAAAGCCCACCAGCAGTTCCAGCTCCTTATTGGCGGGAGCCGGCGGGTTCTGTACGTTGATGAATACCTGCCCGTCCTGCCCGGCAGTACCGGTAACGATGGCGACGGTGACGTTGCCCGAAAAGTCAGTTGAGGTGGCCAGCAGGTTGGTAAACGGAACGGTCAGGCTGCCGCCATCCGGGATGGTAACCGCCGCCTGCGGGGACAGCGCCAGGTACGCCGGCCCCGCCGGGTCTATAAACGAGGTTATTTCCCAGGCCGGGCTGCTGGTTGCCGCAACCCGAATGGCCGCCACCTCGGCGTTGCTGAGCATGCCCTGGAAGAAAAGGTAAAGCGTTGACTGGCTGCCCGTACCACCATCGTAAGGCACCGGCGCGCCCGCTGCCAGGGCCAACTGCTGGCCGCTCTGGTTGGTCAGCACCAGCGACGCCTGGTTAAGGGTGGCATCGCGGGTGATGTAGATGGTGCTGGTGCCGTCGTAATTGCTCCAACTCGCCTGCAAGGGCGTGGGGGTGGCAGCTAGGGCAAAGAGCCGGGGGTAAGCCATGACGTACGTTAGGTTGCGGGTTCGGGGTCCGGGGTAGAAGTGCTGAGGCCCAGCCAGCCCCCGGAAAGGTGCTGCGGCGTGTAGTTGAGGGTGGCCTGCGCGGTAGCGGCGTCGGTTAGGGCCGTGCCAGCCCAGGCGGTGCCGTCGGTGGTGAGCCACGACCACGTGCCGGCCCCTACCTTGGGCTGCACCAGCGTCATGGGCCGGGCCGCGCCGGCGCTGGCGGCGGGCAGGTTGGAGCCCGACAGCACCGGCGTCACCGCAAACGTCAGTTCCAGCGCGGCTAGGGCGGCGGCGAATTGAACCGGCGGAATGTCGATAACCTTCACCGGCAGCACGCCGGTCGTGGCGTGTACGGAGCCGCGCGGGTCGAGCAGCAGCACGACGTCCTGCTGACCCGCCGCCCCCTGCGCGCTGACCGTCAAGGTACTCTGTGAGGGAGGCGCTACCCCGCCCTGGCTTTCGGCAGCGTGCGCGGTGTAGAAGGTGCGGTAGGCGGCACTGTCGGCCGGGTTAATCCAGTAGCCCACCAGCGTATCATCGAGCTGGTCGGGGGCGCCCAGCACTACCGGAAACGTTACCTGCCCGATGCCCGCGTCGCTAAGGGCCTCGCCGTCCAGAACGGCGTTGGCAAAGCCGGTCCAAGACTCGTCGGTGGCGGCGGCCCCAGCCAGCTCCAGCGCCAGGCTGGCCCGCGCCAGGGCCAGGGGCTGCCCGGCCAGTACCACCTGCTGCGCGTTTTCGGCAAACTGCTCCGGTAGGGCAAAGGTGAGGCCCTCGCGCACGGCCCGGAAAAAGGGCGCGAAGAAGCTGGCCTCGCCCCCATTGTAGATGCCCACGGCAAAATTGGCAAAGTCGCTCTCCTGGCTTTGAAACACCGTGGCGATGGCCGTGCCCGGCGGGTGCACGCCCCCCGGCGCCGGCGTAAACAGCACGACGCTTTGGTCAGCGGAAAGCGCCAGCTCGCCTAGCGGGGCGCCGGCCGGCGCGTACAGCAGCAGCGAGTTGTCGAGGTAGTTTGGCACCACCCAGCCCAGCACCGGCGAGGTGGCCGGGGCATCGTTGGTTTCCACGTTGCGGTCGTCAGCCGCCCGCCAGCGGAACAGCAGCCGGCTCGGTTGCGACAGGCGCGGGGGTAAAAAGGCTGCCCCCGCGGGCAGGCCCGGCAGCGCGGGCGGCGTGAGGGCCTTGGCCACCAGCACGCTGGGCGTGGTATAATCCTTGAACCGCCCGAATACGTCAATCAGACGCAGCTTGCTAATCGTCAGCACGCCCGCCCGGATGGGGTTGAAGCTGTTTTCGGGCAGCGGCGCCACCTTTTTCTGGTCGTCCACCGCGGCACTCACGCTGGTAGTAAACTTCTGCTGCGGCATGGACGCCAGTGGGTCGGCCACCGGCATTTGCAGGGTGAGGCCCCGCATCAGCAGCGCCTCCGTTAGGCCCGTGAGCCCCTGCGCGAGGATGGGCAGGCTTTGCAGGGCGGTAAGGACGTTTTGCAGCTCCGGGTCGGGCTCAGTGGGGGTAGTGGTGCTGGCCAGGAACTGGGCAATTTCGTTGGCGAGGTCAACCGTGGCGTCCGGCGTGAGAATGGCCGTGCCCTGGTAGGCTTGCTGCTGGGTTGGCAGGCCGCCCCCGTACTGTAAATCGATGCCGCTGGTCGTGAGCGTAAAATTGTCGTTGACAAAACCGGGGGCGTAGGCCGGGCTGGTACCGCCCGAAGCGCCGGGGTTGAGGTATTGCACCGGGGCAAACTGCACATCGTATTGCAGCAGGGTTGGCAGCCAGGGCGTGCCGCTCCAGGCATCGTAGTATAAAGCCGCCGGGGCGCTGCCCACGAAGCTGACGTTTACTGGGGGCTGGCTGGCCAGCAGGGCTTGGCTCGCCGCGGCCAGTGCCGCAGCCGTGGCGGCCAGGTCGAGCGTGGCCGGGTTGTTGGCCCCGCCCTGCGCGGCCAACAACCCGGCCACCGTGCCCTGCAAGCCGGCAGTTAGCAAGAAGGCCTCGGCCAGCAGGGCCTGCGCCAGCGCGGTAGGTTGCGCAGCTAAGGCAGGCAGCGTGCTGGCCGCGAGCGTGGCGCTGGCGCTGCCGGGCACCAGGCCCGCCGCCAGCGTAACCGCCGTGAGCAGGTCGGCGTCGGTGCGGCACGGGAGGGGGCCGTCGGCGGCATCGTAGCCGTAGCGGCGGGTGGGGGTCACGTCCGGCCCGGACAGAATCAGCACGGGCTCGCTGGGCTGATAGTAGCGCGGGGCCCCCAGGCTGCTGCTCAGCGCCAGCGTAGCGGGCAGCAGCGGCGCGAGCGCGGCGGCCTGGCTATCGACCGCGCGCTGCAACGCCGCGGCCTGCTGCTTGGCCGCGCCGATGGCCGTGACGGCGCTCTGTAAATAGCCTTGCACCGCGGCGGCCTGGTTTTGCAGCCCCGAGGGCACGCCCGGCGCGTTGTGTTCGATGAGCTGATACTTGTACCAGCCCGCGAACAGGTTGAACTGGAGCGACTCGATGGCCAGCGCGGCCGCGTTGAGCTGCAACTGCTGTTCGTTGAGCGCGTTCAAAAGCTCGCCCAGATTATCGGGTAGCGGGGCTTCCTCGCCGCCGGTATCGTCCGCCTTGGTCACCGTCCATAGCGTGCCGCCGGACAGCGCCGCGAAGCCAGCGGCGTGAACGGCTTCTTCAAACGCGGCCAACTCGTTGATTTGGTTGGTGCTGCCCGACAACAGGCCGAACTGCAACGCGTTCAGTATCTGCTCGGCATTTTCCTGCGGCACGGCGTTGGCCATGAGGATGGACAGCGCTTCCGGGGCGCTGGGCCCAATGGCCACGGTCAGGGGCTGGGGCGGGGCGTTCAGGTACCGGGTGGCCGGGTTCCAGGCAATGGACCCCATCACCCCGCTGCACAGGGTAGCGGTGGGCGTGGCCCCGTCGGCCACGCGCCAGCCGTAGGTAGCTGGGGTAGCGCCGGGCTGCGCCAGCGGGTCATCGCCCGCCGCGCTGTACCAGCCGCACACCTGGTAGCTGATGGTGCTGACGGCGGGGTCGTAGGCGCTCAGGTCGGCCAGCCCATCGTAGTAGCCAAATACCGTACTGCTGTTCGGGTAGAACGAGGCGAAGGTGGGGTGGCCGTAGCCAAGCGCGGTGAACGGCGTGAGGCGGGCGGCGGTAGGGTCTTCGCGCCACGTAGCCAGGTCAAAGGCTTGCCCTAAATAGGCGAAGGTGGGCTGTCCGGCCACCGGCGAGGTGGCCACCGTGGGCTGGCTAAGCCCGGCCGGCGCCGTGGCCGCGCTGCCTAGGCGGTCACTTTCTATTACCCAGCTTTTTAAGGTAGTGGTGGTGGCGCCCCCGCCCGGCGCGGCCACCACGATGCGCGTCACCAGCCACCGGTTGGGGGCGCTGGGAAATGCCAGGCTGGCCGCGTCGGCCGTGCCGGCCGTGAGGCCGTCGGGCAACGCCCAGTGCAGGTGAATGCCGCGCGCCAGGTTAACCTGCCCGCTGAATGGGGTGGCGTTTTCCAGGGCCACGGCACTGAGGTAGGGGCCCGCGTTGTGCACCTGCTGGCCGGTTACCCAGGGCAGCCGCGAAAAATCGGCCATCGGGGCCAGGTTCTGGGCGATGTCCTGCACGTCGGGGTCTCCCACCGCCAGCGCGGCCACGTTAATCGGCACAATCAAGCTAGTAGCACGCATGGCTGATTCAGGAAGTGGTTGAAAGCTGAAACGTTACGGCCTGCACCCCTTCCACCATCTCCAGGGCAAACTGGGCGGCCGTGAAGCTGCTATCGGCCGGGGGGGGCGTGGTCCATACCTGGGTGGCCATCGTGCCGGCCAGCGTGGCGAGCGGCACGATGGTCGGCCCGCCCGCGCTGCCCCGCAGCGGCACGGGCACGTTTTTGCCCGTGAAGCTGCCTACTTGCACGGTCGGGGTGCCGTTGGCGTAGCGCAGGTCTTTCTGCCAGCCCGTACCGCTGGTGTCGAGGCCGAAATGCACAGCCTCGCTGGGCTCGCGAAAGTCTACCCGCGCTACCGCCCCGCCAAACAGGCACAGCAGCAGGGACGGGGCTACCGTCTCGAAGCGGACAATCGCCAGCGGCTTGCTGCCCGCCGCATCGGCGTAGCCGAAGACTTCCAGGCCGGGCCAGCCGGCCACCACGGCGGAGCGCAGCAAAAAGCCGCTCAGCACTTCCGGCGCGGCCGCCGGCTCGTCGGCACCCGCGCTGGCCGGGGGCATCCCGAAGGCGAGGCCGGTGCGCGAGCGTACCTGGGCCAGCAGCGCACGCCGCGCGGCGCCGCTGCCGGCCCGGTGCGCGGCCTGGGCAAAAAACGCCGGGCGAGCCTGCGCCGCCACCGTTTGCGCGGCGGCGGCGGCGCCCACGCTGTAAGCCCCGTCCAGCAGCGCCGCCAGCCAGTTGTTGTCAACCTGAAAAAAGCGGATGGATTCGGTGGGCAGCATCCCGATGTCGGGCACCAGGTAGTTAAAGGGCACCCCTTGCAGCAGGTGCAGCCTAGTCAGCCAGTCGGTCACCAGCCCCGCGTCGGTGCCCGGCTGGCTGGGTGGGTCGGTTACGCCGGGGGGGGCGGGGGCGCCGCCGGCCGCGCCGGCCAGCTGCGCCCGCAAGGCCTCGTGGGTGAGGCGCCCGTTAAATTGTTGTGCCATGCTCGTCGGGTTTGCTGGGCTGTAGGGGCTGGGTGTGCAGGCTGGCCACGGCCGGGCGCACTAGTTCGTTCACCACCGCCCGCAGGCGGGCGTGCCGGTGGTTTGGCGGGGTAGCTGTCGTCGCCGCCGGCGCGCTAGCTATGCCGGCCTGCACCACGGGGGGCAGTTCCTGGTTAATAATTTGCTGCTCCAGCGCGCTCACCTGCGCCTGCGTTTGGGTGAGCTTCCAGCGGTAGAGGGCCGCGGCAAAGGCACTGTCGTGCAGGGCCAGCAAGCGCCCGAGCTGCCAGGCCGCGGCGTAGCTCACGTCGAACAGGCCGGAGCCGGGGTCGTAGCGCGTCAGCTGGTCGGCATCAACCCAGGGCGCGGTGCTGGTGACGGGGGTGGCCAGCGGCAGCAGTGGCCCGCGGTACCACGAAACCGTGGTGCTGCCGTCGCGCAGGGCGTGGTTCAGGGCCGTGTAGCCCATGCCGAAGGCGTTTTGCACGGCGCTGTCGGCGGCGGGGTTGCCGCTGGCCTTTGCCGCGTCATACGGCAGGGCGAGCGCGGCGGGGGCCAGGTTGAGCTGGGTGAGCAGGCCGGCAAACGTCTGCTGCAAGTCGAGCGCCGTAAAGGTCCAGGAGTGCAGCACCACCACCCGCACGGCGGCCGTTCCGGCCGGAATCGCCGGGCTGGGCGCCCCATCCGCAGCGGGCAGGTAGGGGCCAAACCCTTCAAACGACACCAGGTGGGCGGTGGCCACATTGCCGGGCACCGGCAGGCGGTTGCCGAACACCACCCCGTAGTCTACCGGCGCGGCCGTGGCGCCGGCTTTGGCGCTGGGGTCGGCGGCCCGCAGGTGCGCCGTCCAGTTCAAATCGGCCAGCGAGGGGGCCGTGGCCGTGAATAGCGCGAGGGGCACGTCAATGACCGTGACCGGGGTGCTCAACTCTTCCCCGTCTTCCATCACGCGCGGCGGAAAAAACGTCGGCGCGGTCGCCCGCAAGTCGGCTATTGTCACCGACTGCGGCGGCGGGGGCGGGTCGTTCTGGTCGAATACGAGCACGCCCAGCCAAGTGGGCACCGGCTGGCCCGGCGCGGCGGCGGGCGGCGAGGGCAGCGGGGAGCGCTGCCAGGGCAGGGTGGGGGAGCTGAACACGACGTGGGCCAGGGTATTCGAAAACTCGCCCTGGCTGCCGATGGGCGGAAACACGCTGTTGATGTCGCTCGCCCGGAGCGCGTACCGCTCGCCGGCCACGTAAAACTGCTGGCTGTTGCTGAACGTCTCCACCACCGTGCCGCTTACCGTTAGCTGCTGCGAAACGGTCACGCTGAAGTGTCCGCTTGCCAGGGGTGGCAGCGCGTACTGGCCAAAAGCCAGCGTGGCCGGGTCATCGTCGCCGCTTGTGCCAGTCGGGAGGCTAGTATCGTCGCGCATAAGGCAAGGCACTGATAAGGGTTGAGTTAGGCCGGTACTTCGCCTAAATGGCGGAGGGCCGGGGGGGCGAGCAGTAGGTTGGGGGCCTGCCGCGCGAAGTTGCCGACGCTCACCTGGGTAGCAGTAGGCAGGCCCTGCGCGGCCAGGGCCGCCAGGATGCTGCTGCGGTTGGCGGCCACGGTAGCATCAACCAGGCTGCTTTGCAGCTGCGCCATGGCAGTTTGCTGGTTGAAGCTGTCGCCCTGTGGCACCGTTGCGGCCGACCAGGCGAAGGTGCGCACCGGCGCCTCGCCGCTGAGCAGCTCGCCAATCGGCACCGGCAGGGTGCTGGCGCCGCTCGGCGGCGTCGGGGTCAGGACGATGCCCAGCAGCGCATTGGGTACCGTGCCCCCCGGCTGCAAGGTGGAGCTGCCACTGCTGGTGTTCTGCCACAGGCCCGCCGGCACGCTGCCGAGTACGGTACTGGCGCTCCACTTGTCGTTATCAGGGGCGTTGTTATGGGCTAGCGTGATGGTCAGCACCGAAACCAGCGCCCCCGGCCCGGCCCCCATTGGCCCCACCCCGAGGCTGGTGGTCCAGGGGGCGGCGGTTTGAACCGCGGTAGTCGGCTGCACCGTCACCGCCGTCGAGGGCACCTGCGTGGCAACGACCAGCTGGAGCACGCCGGGATTCACCGCCCACACGGTGGTGTCATTCTGGGTAAACGTGCTGACGATGCCCGTCGGTGCGTTGAGCGTGAGGAGCGACGTAGTGGCCGTGGGCGCCGGGGCCGCGTCCAGCAGCGCGGCCGAGCCGGGCGACGAGCCGGGCAGAAATGATTTCCGAAACTCCGGCCACCCGATGCTAGCGTTGCTCGCTGGCGCGCTGCTGCCGAAACTCAGTGTCACGGATACTATCCGCAGGTCTATCCGGGCCGTGCCCCCGAACGGCGGGCCCCACAGCGTCAGGCCGACGCCCACCTGCACGTTCACCGTGCAGGTGGTAACGAGCAGGTCTACGTTCACCGACACCCCGACGCTGACGGAAACAGTAATCAGGTACGCGAACGGCTTGTAGCGAATCAGGAAATCCGCCTGGGCGTTGAACCACGCCTTCACGTTGTCGCTCTGCCAGGTAGCGCTCAGCATGCCGCCGGCCATGATGACGGCGGGCGTGAGGGCAAAGTACAAGCCGCCCTTCACCACCAGTTGGTCCGACACCTGCCAGTTGAGGCCCAGCTGCGGCACGCGGGGGTAGTAGCTAGGTGGCTGAAAGTACGGGTTGTAGCCCCCCAGCGTCACCACAAAATCGCCCGCGTAGGGGCTGCGCCCAAACCACAGGTAGAAGGCAAACCCGCCGCTGAGCCGGGCCGCCTTGCTGAGTACGTAGGAAGTAGGCGAGAGCTGGGCACTGACCGCCACTACCCCATTGGTAAGCTGCACGTCTACCAGCAGCAGCAGGTCGGCTTCGGCCACCGGGTTTTGCGGGTTCTCGGCGGTGGAAACGGGGATGGTGAGGGTGCTCTCGCCCAGCAGGGTAATTTCCTCGTTGGTGCCGAAGGCAACGGTGAGCAGCGCGAAGCTCTTCACCATCTCAAACGACGTGAAGCGCACCCCGGCCGCAAACCAGTTCTCGTTGGGCTGCGGCCGCATGTACTGCTGAAGCTGCGCCTGCGTCTTTCCCGCGTCCAGCGTGCCCATTGCGCCCTGCACCAGCGGGTAGGTGGCCACGTCGGCGATGGCGGGCAGCTGCAACGAGCGGTTGTAGCCAAAGCCGCCGGCCAGGCCGGTCACGAAAAAAGCGGGCGGCCCGCCCAGCGGCGCGTCCACAAACACAAACGCAAACAGCGAGGGCTGGCTTTTCGCCGTGGTGTAGGAGCCCAGGGCGGTGGCCCCGAAGCTGCCCAGCGTCAGCATCAGCTCGCCGGTGTACTCGGCCGGCGCCGCGCCCGGCACCGTGGCCAGCCCGCCCCCGATGCTGAATGCGGCCGCGGTGTACTGCACCTGCAAGCCGGCTAGCTCGAAGCCAGGCACCGCGGGCAATTGCAGCGGCTGGGTAGCTTCCAGCCCGGTGAGCCCGATGCTGAGGCCGCCCAGCGCCACGCCGGCGTCGAGCAGCAGCGACAGCTCGCTGCTGGGCGTGATGGCGAAGCCCACCCGGTTAATCTGCACCGGCCCGAAGGCCCGCTGCACGTTCACCCACGTAGCCTGCTGGCCCGGCTGCGCCGTGGGGGGCGCCGCCCCGGCGGCCAAGGTGGCGGGCGGGCCGCCGAGCGGCACGGCCGCCGGGGCGGCGCCCGCGGGCCGGTCGCTGGCCGTGCCGTCGTTCGTGCCGCCGAAGCGCACCGTGAACGTCTCAGTTTGGGCCTTGCCAATTTGCAGGTCGGCACTTAGCACCAGCCCACTGTTGACGGCGGTGCCGAACGCGGCCTTGAGCAGGGGCGTGCTGGTGTACACCGGCAGCGTGGTGGTGGCGGCCAGCAGCCGCAGCGAGGTCAGGGCCAGCACGTCGTCGCCGGTGGGCACCAGGTCGCCCACCACCGGTATGTCGGTCAGGTTCAGCTGCAAGTCGAGGCCAACCACCATGCCGTAGATGTAGCCCCAGCCGGTCTTGGCGGCATCCTGGCCGGCTACCAGCGCGGCCGAAGCGGGGCTGCCCTGGGTGGGGTCGTCCCCGGCGTACAGTTTCGTTTCGATGGCAAACGAAAACGACGGCTCGGCCGATTCAAACTCGAAGGTGGCCGCCGTAAGGCCCAGGTCCAGGTTGGCGGGCAGGTTGGGCACGCCGTACATGCCCAGCGCCACGGCCAGGTTCTGGAACGTAAGCGGCGTGCCCGAGTCTACCCAGCTGCCCAGGAATTGGGTGCTGGCCGACGACATGTCCAGCTCCACGTCGAACTGATTGTCGGCGTCGATGGCAAACTTGGCTTGCAGCGTGCCGCTTGCGCCGGTGCTGTCGTACGTGAAGCTGAGGCACAGCGCCTCGAACACAATTTGGTTGTCGTCGCCGAATTCAAAGCTCCAGTCGCCCTCAATATCCAGCTCAACCGAATACTGCGCGCCGGGCACATCGGCCGAAAAGTTCAGCGCCTTAATGGTCAGGTCGGCCGGCAGGTCGTTGGTAAAGCCGAATACCTGCTTCACCAGCGTAGCCAGCAGCGGGTCGTCCTGCGCGGGGTCGAGCTGCCCACTCAGCGTCTCGCCCGGCAGCTGCGCCTGCACCAGAATGGAGACGTTGGCCAGCGTGAACTCCGCCGTGAAGCTGAACGACCAGGTGGGGGTAGTGCCGAAGGGCTGGAAGATGCAAAACAGAAAATTGAGACTGCCCAGCTCCACCAGGTTGGGAATAATCTGCCAGGTTTGCCCGGTGAGGGCCCCGACCGACAAGAAAGCGTACTCCAGCTTCTTGGTTTGCAACCCGATGCCGAAGACGATGGCGTTGACCTGCACCAGATTGGTGACCGGCTGGGAGCCCGAATTGAAATCGGGCAGGGCGGCGGCGATGCCGTTGTTTTGGCCAAAAAACTGCGCCAGGGTGGCCGGGTCAGGAAAGGCCAGCGCCGAGCCGGCCACGCTCAGCTCCAGCACGGTTTGCGTCGAGCTGCTGAGCAGCGCCGACAGGTTCACGTCGCCGCCGGCGCCAAAGGCAATGCTGGCTTCAAAGCACACGCCGTTTTCGTACTGGTTGAGCGCCGCGTTCAGCCCGCTGTACAGGGCTACCGTGAAGGCCAGTTGGGGGCCGCTGCGGCCAAACAGGTCGCTTAGCGTGGCCGTAGCCAGCGGCAGCTGCATTGCCACGGCCCCGCTCGCCGCGTCGTACGCGATGGGGCCGGTAGTCAGCGCCGCCGCGCCGCCGTCCAGCAGCCACGCCACCTGGGCCAGCGCCGCCGAGTTGGTGGCGAAGGTGCCGTAAAAGTTCAGGCCCTTACTGAGCGCGAGGGCGGCCCCCTGGGCTTGGCGCTGCGGGTCCGTGGTGGGTGCCGAGGCGATAAGCAGCGCCGCCGGGGAGGAGGCCAGGGTCAGCTCCGCAAACACGCCCTGCGCCAACAGCGGAAACGACTGCGAAAACTTCCAGGTGCCGGGCAGCGATACATCCAGCAGCAGCACCCAGTCGGGGCCGGCCGGGGCAAAGCGGAAGTATACCCCCGGGCCCGGCACGCCCAGCAGCGTAGCCGGGGAAGTGCCCGTTAGGGTCAGGTTGGTGCCGTCGCTTTGCCAGCCGGCCGGGCTGGTGAGCGCCAGCGGATTGGGCACGCCCAGCCCGCTGAGCAGGGCCGTGTACTCGCCGCCCAGCACCTGGGTGGCATTAAACGTGCCCGTCGTCTGGCCGGCCGGAAAGGTCGCCTGTAGCTCGCCGAGCAAGGTGGTGATGGAAGCCATAAGGTGCCCTGGTGGTTAGGTGGCGGTGAGGTCTACCATGACGGGCAGGTGGTCGCTGATGCCGAAGCGGTAAATGGCCAGGCCCGTGCCGATGCCGGTGGGCGTCTGCGCCAAGGCGTTGGCCACTAAGGCTGCAACGGACCTAATATTGTTCCGGGAAACGGTCAGCTCCTGCGATTTGTCCTGCGCCTTTAGCAAGTCCTCGTTTGCCGCACTGTAGCGCAAGTGCATGGCCTCGTTGGTGATGGGCAGGGTAAAGCCGTTAACTTTCTTCTGGCAGCGTTTTACCTCCCGGTCTGCTTCCCCCTGCTTTCTATCGAGCCGGGCGGCGGCTTTAGTCAAAAAAGCAGCGCCCAGGTAGGCGCGGAAGTAAGTCAGGGCCACAGAGCCGAACTGCTGGTTGAAATTAGGGCCTTGGTTGGCCGCAATTCGTTGCACCAGGTCTACTACGGTAGCATTAGCCGGGGTCATGGCCTGCCCAGCCGTGGTACTACCCTTGAAAAGCAGCTTGTCGTAGGGGTTGCACCGGGTGCTGGCAATGGTAGTGTTGTCGGGCAGGTAGGCGTTGGTGAGCGACGTGAGCGTGCCGGGCAATAAATCGGTGGTTCCGAGGCCCGGCGTGCTGCCGGTGAGGGGCCCGAATGCCGGCGCATACCGCCGCGGCGAGACGGTATCGAACACAAAATCGGGGCCCTTCTGAAACCGGCCGTACACCAGCGTACGCCGCTGCATATTAGCGGCCGACACGTTGAAGTCGCCCATCAGCAGCAAGTTGCGTTGCACTACCTGCTGCTGCATGGGTAGCGACAGCCCGACGATGTTGGTGGCCTCGGCGGGAAAATTCTGCGGACCGGGTGCGTGCAGCAGCGCCACCATCAGGCTTTTGCCGCTGCTGCCCACCAGAAAATTACCCAGATAGGGCGACCGCTCGGCATAGGTAGTAAACCGGAGCATGTCGATGTTGACCAGCTGCGCGGCCAGCGCCTGCTGGGCCGTCGCGCTCGCGGCAAAGCCCGCCGGCGGCTGGCGGGCGGGCGCCGGTTTAAACGTTACGGCGGCCGGTGGGGGAGCCGTCCTGAGGGCATTCCACTGGGCGGGCACCATGCGCAAAGTGCGGGTTTTCGATTTTTTGCTGCCGTACTGGCCGTAGCGCAGGTACCCGCTATCGAAGAGCGCTTGCAGCAGCTGGGTGCCTTGTTCTGGGGTCCAGCCTTGCTGCCGTATCACATTCTCCAGTACGTTGAGGTCGGCTATGCCAATCAAGGAGGTCGGCCCCGGGCTACCGTTTGGGTCCAGGGTGAGCACGTTGGCTTGGTTTTGCCACAAGAACAAGTATTCTTCCTGGGTGCCCCCATCCTGCCGCGAGCTTAACCGCCCCTCCCACTGAAAAGGCGGCTTGGGCCCCAGGTCTGGCGCGTTGTTGAGCTGCGCGAGCAGCCATAGCATGAGCTGCGGCCCAATGCCGCCCTTGATTTCCATGAGCCCTACCAGATTGGCCCTCGACTCAATGATTACTTGGCTGATAAACCTAACTATCGCCGACTGCACGGGTGATACCGCTTTCGGCACCGCGTAGGCTTTGGCTTCCCCTAGGCTCTCCACGTTCCAGCTTAGCACCTTGATAGTAGTCGGCATTGCGCTGTAATAACTAGGTTGATGGAAAACAATTGGCCGAATGGTGCCCTAGCAATTAAAGAGCAATCGACTACTTGCTATACCGCTGGTATTCAAGAGAGAACTTCGCTTCTGAGCGCTATTGAGCGCTTCGCGGCGCTGTGGGCAAAGTAATGGCCCATTTTGCAGCTTCTTACGCGTAGAAACACCTGTATTGCACCTTTATGATGCGCTGCTAACTATCTGCCTGGCATTCCCCACCCCACTGGCGTACTCATGCTAAACCAGGTGTTCTCTTCCCCCGGGCACATCGCCACGCGGTAGGTAAGCCGCCGAACAGTCAAGGCTGGCGGCTCTCCCATCGCGGGCTGTATAACCAATGCTCGACTGCGTAGCCCGCTTTAACGACAAGACCGGTAGTTTTTTACGTCACACTACCCAACCCCAGAAGAGGGCCGCCGGCGTAAAGCACCCCGCTGAATGGAAACCTTAGGCACCGGAGCAAACCCGAAGTTCTAGGCTACGCCCAAAAGCAACTTTTTTACAACTGTGAGGGGAGGGGTATCCAAGTGGCCTCTACGCGCCGGGAGTTGACCAGCACTTGGCTGTAGACCGGGCAGGCGGTAAGGAGGAGGCCTATGCTGGGCACTGACGCGCGCGCAAACAGGAGGGTGAAGCTTGCTTCGCCGGGCACGCTGGGGCGAGCGGCGGCCCACCGCTATTTCGCGGCGCAGGTACTTTATAAAGTCTGCTGGATGTATTGGGGAAACAGGGTGACCAGGCGGTCTTCCCGGGGATTGAACAGAAAGGGGCGTACGTCGTCGGCCATGGCCCGCATATCGAGGGTCTGACAGTGAGCCAGCAGCTGCGCCTTGAGGTCGGTCGGGGTTTCGATACCGCGCTTTTGGGTGAGGTAGGCGTAGTTGGGCGTGACCTGGCGACCGAGCAGAAACGCGGCATCATAAAAGTCACGGCCCTTGTTGCGGACGCGGTTGAGGATGGCGTAGAACTTCTGAGCCAGGAGCAGGTCGGGGGGAGTGGTCTGGATTTGGGTGAAGATGTCGAACCGGTTGAGCAGGTACAGGTCGGGCTCGAAGGCAAAGTGCTGGGGCTCGGTATCGAGTTGAATAAGAATGCGCTCTTCGCGGTGGCCGCTCAGCCCTTCTTTGAACAGCAGTTCGGGGAAGCGCACGTGGCAGTGATAGGCATCTTTAAGCACCAGCTTCATGTCGACTTCGTAGCCTTCCAACTCCATGCCGCGGACGACAACGGCAGCCAGCTCCCCAAACTCGGCGGCGGTCACGCCGGTGTTGTCGAAGTCAAGGTCTTCCGAAAAGCGGCTGTTGCCGTGGACGATGCGCAGGCAGGTACCGCCCAGAAAGAAGAAGCGGTTGCCCAGCGGGCTGTCGTAGATGAGCTGTAGCAGCTTGTGCTGGAGGTACTCGCGCAGGATGAAGCGACTGAAAGGCTGTAGCGTGGCCGAATACTGGGCCTGAATCTGGGCGAGGCTAAGCATAGACCGGGAGCAGGGAAAGCAGCGCGGCGACGCGCTGGTTGAGACGCTGGTGGGCGAAGAGAATTTGGTAATCGGCGAGGCGGGCCAGGTTCAGCTTGCCGCGCAGCACGTCGGTGTTGAAGCGCAAGCCGGCGAAGTCGTTGGCCGTGCGCAACTCGGGGTGGAGGTAGCAATAGTCAAGCAGGGCTTTTTCAAAGTCGGCCATCAACACGGGCCGGTTACCGGCTGGCCGCAGCACCTCGTAGCCGAAGTACAGACGAGGCAGCAGGTGCTGGTAGCGGAACGTGCCGATGGGGGTGTGGTACTCCTGGGTTTTGCGCGGGCTCACGGAGGTGAGCGTGTACACGCCCTCGGGGATGAGGCCGTGGTAGGAGAGGGCAGTCTCCAGGGAGAGGTAGGCGGGCTGGTAGATGCGATTGGCCGTAAACCAGAGCAGCGCCTCGTCGATAGGCGTTTCGGTGAAGCGGTACCAGCGGTTGACAATGCGCTGCAAGTAGCCCCGGGCCTGCCACTCGACCAGCCGTCGCTTGTCGAAGTTAGGGAAGGCTTGGCGCAATTCGTGGCTGGAAACGAGGCCTTGCGCAGCGAAGCGAGAACGGAGAGTAAGGTAATTCATTTCTAAAAGTTGTTAAAAGTAACACTTTTTAGAAATAAAGCGCCAAGAGCATCGGCCAGCCCTTTGTTCATTGATAGTTGAGTTGAATGGTAGAAGATGCACGCAACTGACCAGTAGCCACGAAACCGCCATCCATAATGCAGAAAATAAGTCTCAATTTAGTAACACTAGTAACATCAGTCACATCGTAAGTGTGGGTAATACAATTAACATTTGTAGCATGCTTAACACATGAAATAAAAGCAATACTAGTAACACAGTAAGGCGTTTGCCAGTACATTTGCGCTATGAGTAAGATTCTGGCATTTACCAATCAGAAAGGGGGGGTAGGCAAAACGACCTCCACAGCGAATATTGGCGCGGGGCTGGCCCGGGCGGGTCACAAAGTGATACTTGTTGACCTCGACCCCCAGATTAACCTGACGCGGGGCCTGCTCACCGGCAAAGCCGATAAGAATGTGTATGGGGCCCTGCTGGAAGACTATAAGGCACATCCCTACAAAGTGGGCGAAAACCTGGGCCTGCTGGCTGGCTCGACCGCCATCTCCGGCTTTGAGAAGGTGAAGGGTGATGAGCTGGACCGCGAGTACCTGCTGAAAGAGCTGCTGGAGCCGTTTCGGGATAAGTGCGCCTACATCCTGCTGGACTGCCCGCCGGCGCTGGGCTTGATTACCCTCAACGCCTACACCTGCGCCGATGCCCTCTACATCCCGCTCGAAGCCCAGCTCTACGCCACCGACGGCGTGGAGAAGGTAATCGAGCTGGTGAGCAAGGTGCAGAAGCGGATGAATCCGGGCCTGCAGGTAGGGGGCATCTTCTTCACGCGCTTCGACCAGCGCAAGGTGCTGCGCCGCGATACCGCCGAAGAGCTGCGCGCCAAGTATCCGGGCCTGGTGCTGACTACGACCATCCGGGAAAGCATCGCCCTGGGGGAGGCCCCCCACCTGGCGCAGGACATTTTCACCTACGCGCCCAAGAGCGCGGGCGCGGCCGACTACCAGGCGCTGGTAGAAGAAATCCTGACCCGTTAATCTCTCCTCATCCGTTCCACGCACCCCTCATGGCTAAGACTTTCAAAACCACTCCCGCGCCAGCCGCCGCTGAGCCCACCAAACCAATCTCGGAGCGCGATTTCTTTGACCTAACGGATGAATCCATTGCCCAGCCGGCGGACAAGCCGGCGAAGGACTCAGAGAATACAAGTAACACTAGTAATAAAAGAAATTCAGTAACTACCAACAACAGTAGGAATACAAGTAACACCAGCGCGGAAAGTACTGATTTACCGGATTCTGAGGAGCGGGACTTGCGCCAGACGTTCGTAGTAAGCAGCGGGCAGCTGGAGCAGCTGCGTGATTACGTACACGCCCGGCGGGCAACCGGTGATTATGAGTATTCGCAGAAGCAGGCGTTGCAGGAGGCGTTAAGCCTGCTTTTTGCCAGCGTGCCCCAGGCGCCGCCACGACCCAGCCAGACCCGGGAGCTGGAGCAGCGGCGGCGGGAGCGCATCCGCCGCGGCCGGGCAGCCTAGGGACGAGGTAAGACCAGAAGACCGGCTTTAGTTAAAAGCTTGGTACAAAAGTTAAACGAGCGGGCCCACTTGGGACCTCAGATTAAGGGGAATAGCGCTTCCAAGCCCAAGTAGAGCGAGCCTTTCAGGGTTTCGTCGAAAAAGTCAATCTTACCGTGCAGATTGTTGGGCTGCCATAAAAAGGCCGAGTTGGAAATAATAGCCTTCGGCGCTTCTTCAGGCCAAGACACAAAATTCCTATGCCGCGACAAAGGCCTTAGCCGCCTAATGCTAGAATGTTTGTAATGTGATGCTGCCGGGTGGCAGGCTGTTTCACCAACACCAATCGCAATAACAGAGTGTGCGGCTCAAGCGCTAGAAATAGGTGCGAGCGGCGGGCCATTGCACAAAGGCCCTTTCCAAATCAGCGGGCAAGCATAACGCTTTCACCCCATCGAGCAGTGTCCAGGAGCCGTTCTGTTTAGCCGTTTCAATACTGGCCATGCCCGCTGGCATCATCTTTTTCTCAGTACTGAGTTGTTGCACCTTGTCCTTATTGATTTTTGACCACCCGCTCTTGGGCTTCCGGCGGCTGAAAAATTGCTGGTATCTATCCTCATCCAGCGGATTGGCTTGGCTATCAATCCAGCCGAAGCACAAGGCTTCGTCCACGGCCTCGCTCCAACTCAGTGTCGGCGTGGCGGAGGTCTTTTTATAATACACCAGCCAGACGTTTTGATGCTGGTCGTGATGTGCCAGTAGCCACTCCCGCCACTGCTGCTGGTTTTGAGGGCACATCATACGCACTTCCGGGTTACTCATCGCGGTGAAGCATTTACGCTAGTCGAATAGAAATCACCTGAAAACTTGCGCCCGGAGTGCGCAACGCAGTGCGCGCCTACCGGGCGCAACCACTTATCTCAGGACAGCCAAAATCAGGCAGGTGAGGGTGATGCCGACTAAATGGTACCCGCTGGTGATGGAACTGTAGAGGAGCGGCCGGGGGATATTGGGGTTGATGGCAATGTTGGTGGTATTGGCCATCAGGTACCCAACGCCTACGATGGCCGCCAGACGCAGGGCATCGCCGTACGAAGTGATGTGCAGGGCATAGAAGAGGAGTGTGGTAGCCAGTACGGTTGCTAGCACGCACACGCCCGGACCCACGACAAACAGGGCCGACTCGTTATGAAGCGCTTCGTTGGCTTTGCCCAACGACACTTTGTAGGGCTGCGGAAACAGGACCATGTACCACAGGGCACCCAGCATAAAATAGGCAGCAAAAGCGACCACCACACTCAGCCAGTGGATGTTGGAAAATACATTAAACATGAAAAGAGGGGAATCAGCCCGCGCATTTGTTGCGCGGCGATACAAACTTCCGCCGGTCCCATGTCAGCCCTATGTCAGCATATCAGGCGGGTGCGCAAAAGAAATTTTGCACCTGTTGCGCTAGCTCACGCAGCTGCTCACGCAGAGCCATTGGCTCCACTACGGTCACGGCTTTGCCGTAGGGCAGCAGCCAGGCGGCCAGGTAGGGCAAGGAGCCCAGGTAGAGCGTCATTTCCACACTGCCATCGGGCAAAGTTTGCTCGTGCGCCCAGCCGTACTGGCGCTTGGTATCGTGCAGGCACTGGGCCAGGTTGAGCGGTGTATCCGCCAATTGCAGGCGTACTACTACTTTTTCGCGTTGCCACTGGCTGGCTCGCTCGGCCCAGTACTGCTGCAAGGTTTCGGGGCGCGGGGAGAAAAACTCGGTACCGAGCGTGAGTTGCTGGATGCGGTCGAGGCGGAAGTTGCGGTAAGCCTGCCGCAGCCGGCAATACCCCACCACGTGCCAGTGCTGGGTGAAGTAGAGCCCAATGGGCTCGATGGCGCGAGGCGTGGCCGGCTCGGTAGCCAGCGCCTGATACGTAAGGTGCACCACCTGCCGCGTGGCCACGGCTGCCACCAACTGCTGGTAGGTGCCGGCTTCGGCGGGCTGCCTGGGGTGCCGCACGACCTGGATGTGGGGCGTGAGGGAGTTGAGGTAGTCGCGGTCGGTACGCCGCAGCACGGCCCGTAGCTTGTTCATCGCCGCCCCGCTCAGCCGGGCCGTGGGCGCGTCGGTGAGGCAGGCCGCCAGCTTCTCGGCCGTGAGCAGGGCGGCGGCAGGCGGTAGCCTTCGGCCAAGGAATAGCCTACCTTCGGCTCGCCAAAAATCGGAACGCCTGCTAGCTCCAGCGTGCGAATGTCGCGGTATATGGTACGCAGGCTCACCTCAAACTGCGCCGCCAGCGAGGGGCCGCTCACCACCCGCCGGGTTTGTAACTGAATGAGAATGGCAACGATGCGGTCAAAGCGGTTCATACAGGCAGCAGGACATCTCTTGTCGTAAGTACGGCCGGGGCCGCCCCCGGCACCGTTAGACAGGGTTAAAGCTACCCGTTTCTTTGTCGGTTGTCGTAGGCGAGCAACGGCCACACCGTTAGTTAAGAGCAGCAACATGCAGTACGTGACCGATAGTTTTTATGCTCCCCCGCTCATCAGCAGCGCCCCGCTATCCTGGCAGGGCGTGCGGGTCGAGCAATACCATTTGGAAGCTGGCCGGCTGGCGGCTCAGCAGCACGAGCACCACCTGCTGCTGCTCTACCAAGTCGACCAGCCGCACCTAGTCCGGCGGCGCGACGGGGCGCGGGTAAGCGAAACCGTCTACCAGACCGGCGATTTGGGGCTTTTTCCGGGCGGCGAATACGGCACAGCCATTGACTGGACGACGCCCAGTAACAACATTTACCTGACCCTGGAAGCGCCGTATTTCCGGCAGGTGGCCGGGCAGGATGCAACGCTCACGCAGGCCGTGCTGCAAAAGCGCATGCAGTTCAGCGACCCGTTCCTGCGCCAGCTCAGCCGGCAGCTGCTGGCCAGTGCGGGCAGCCGGCACGCGTTGGGGCAGCTTTACGTGGAGTCGCTGACGACGACACTGTGTCATCACCTGCTGGCGCATCATGCTACTACCGAGCGCCGTTCTGAGGGACGGGCGCGGTTGAGTAGCGCGGCCCTGGCCCGCATTGAGGGCTACCTAGAGGCCCACGCCGCGCAACCCGTGACGCTGGAAGACTTGGCGGGGCTGGCCAATCTGAGCGTATTTCACTTTGCCCGCCTTTTCAAGCAGGCGACGGGGCTGCCTCCTTACCAGTACGTGTTGCGCTGGAAAATCGAGCGGGCCAAGTACCTGCTGCGCCGCGACAGCCTGGCCGTGGCCGACCTGAGCGACGAGCTGGGCTTTGCCTCGCCCATTAGCTTCGCGGCGGCCTTTAAGCGTTTGGTGGGCTGCACGCCCCAGCAGTTTCAGCGGCGCTAGCGAGCCGTGAAAACAAAATCGTCGGCATAGCAAGAACCTACAAACAAGCGCAAGAATCGGGAGAAGTAGCCAAAAGGGGGGCAAGACCTTTGTCCTAAACTTCAGCAACCCCCTTTATGCGCTACAACCCCCTGGGAAATACCGGCCTGTTTGTATCTGAACTGTGCCTGGGTACCATGACCTTCGGCAACTCACCGGGCCAATACGCTGCCGCATCGGGCGTCACGCAGGAGCAGGCCGAGGCCATCATTCGCCGCGGCTTCGACGCGGGCATCAATTTTATTGACACCGCCAATGTGTACGCCGGTGGGCAAAGTGAAAGCATGGTGGGCCAGGCGCTCAAAAGCCTGGGCATTTCCCGCCAGCAAGTGGTGCTGGCCACCAAGGCTGAGCACGCCACGGGCGGCGGCCCGAACGACGGCGGCGCCTCACGCTACCACCTACTACACGAGGTGAAGGCCAGCCTCAAGCGCTTGGGTACTGACCACATCGACCTGTACCAGCTGCACGGCTGGGACCCGGCCACCCCATTGGAGGCGACGATTCGGGCACTCGACGACATGGTGCGACAGGGCTTGGTGCGCTACGTGGGCGTTTCGAACTGGGCGGCCTGGCAGATTGCCAAGGCACTGGGCAAAGCCGACCTGCTGCCGGCCGAGCGGTTTCAGTCGGTGCAGGCGTACTACTCGCTGGCCGGCCGCGACCTGGAGCGCGAAGTGGTACCCGTGGTAGAAGCTGAAAACCTAGGCTTGCTGGTGTACAGCCCACTAGCGGGCGGCTACCTCACCGGTAAGTACCGCGAAAATAAGACGGAAGGCCGCCGCACCACCGTGCAGTTTCCGCCCGTCGATGAGTCTAAAGGTGCGGGCGTGTTGGCCGCGATGGACAAGGTAGCGGCTGCGCATGGGGCCTCGCTGGCGGCCGTGGCCCTGGCCTGGTTGCGGTACCAGCCCGCCGTGACTAGCATCATCCTGGGCATCAAGCAACCAACTCAACTCGATGACAACCTCAAAGCCACCGAGCTGACCCTGACCAACGACGACTTGCAAATACTCGACGCCGCCAGCGCCCCGGCCCCCGAATACCCCGGCTGGATGCTGGCCCACGACAGTACCGCCCGTCAGCACCTGCTCATCAGTGGACAACTAGCACCTCAACACGGATAAGATTCCACACGTCGTCCGCTCGGTGGCTGTGAGGTGGTCGAGTAAAAACAGACAGTGCGAAGTATTACCTTCCACTGCCCATGTCCGACAAGACCAATCCGAACGGCCCGCCGCTGACCCGCAAAAAATACACGCCAGCTTTTAAAGGTGGCCGCTGGAGCCCGGCAAACAGATGTAGCCCGTGCCCAAGGCCTGTCGCCCACCTCGCTGGGCCGCTGGCAGCGTCAGGCGTTGGCTGAAGCCGTGCCTAGTCGCAGTGAGCGCGAAGAGATTGAGGACTTACGCGCCGAGTTGCGGCGCGTGGAGCAGGAGCGCGATATGTTAAAAAAAGTCGTGACCATCTTTGCGCAACCGCCTCAATCATGAGCCCTTACCAGTTAATCGAGTAAGTTGCAACTGCTGAGCCTGTGCGGGTGCTCTGCCGCGTGCTACACGTCAGCCCCGCCGGCTATTAGCAGTGGCAGGGCCGGGCAGACCTCCCGACTCCGGCTTGGGAGAAGGCTGCCAACGTCGCCTTTTCCCGCCATGCCCAGCGCTACGGCACGTGCCGCTTGCACGCTGACTGAATAGCCTGCCGTTGGGCGCTATGCCCTGCGCAGCTGGCTACATCGCCACGACTTGCGAGCACTGAGCACCCGGCCGCACCGCCCGCGCACCACGGTGGCCGACCCCGTAGCAGTCGTGGCCGAAAATCTGCTCCTCGGCCAGTCCGCCCCCAGCGCGCTCAATCAGGTCTAGGTCGGGGATATTACCTATCTGCTCCTCGTCGGTGGGCGCTGGTGTTATCTGGCCACCTGGCGCGATACCTGTTCGCGGCGCATGGTGGGCTGGCACCTCGACCAGCAGATGCCCACCGAGCTAGCAATCACCACCCTAGAGCACGCCCTGACGCTGTGCCAGCCAGCGCCCGTCTTGATTATCCACGCCAACCGTAGTAGCCAATACACCAGTTCGGCGTGCCGCACGCGCATCGAAAAAGCCTAGGCACTAGCCAGCTTTAGCCGGCCGAATAACCCCTATGATAACGCCCAGGCCGAGGCGAGCTGGAGCACGCTTAAAACCGAATTATTCCCGCACGGCGGCGCGTTTGCTAGTCTCGAAGAGGCCCGACTGGAGGTCGCCTACTATCTCGACACCTGCTTCAACCTCGACCGGCGGCACTTTGTGCTCGGCTACCGCTCGCCGCATCAATTTGAACTGGACCTCCTGCAAAACCTATCTTAATGCATTGTCTGTTTTCACTGGACCACCTCAAAGAACTGATTTATGACGGGCGTCAGCTCGGGCTTTGGCAAGCACCTGGCCGAGCTGGTGCTACGCGCTGAACCAATTACTGCACTAGCCTGCCTCAACTCGCGTCAATCAGGTCCGGGCTAGTGATATCAAATACTTGTCATTGGATAATTTGAAATTATAAATACATATTAATATTATAATATTACTACTACGCCCGGAAACCTGATTACTACTGCTTTGTAGCGTGCTTCCGGGCCCAGCTCGCACATTGTCATAGCCAACTCAGCGCCTATGACAATGTGCGAGCCGGAAAGCTTTAGTCGTGCTTCAAAACGGAGGTGCTCGCAGGCCGCGAGTAGCCCGTTTTTGCGGATTTAGCTGACGCCCAATGCAACGTGGCTAACTATTTGACTAGTACAATTACGAGAGCCTGCACTCCAGTATCGACTACTAGACCCCTTATTACACTCATCAACAACTTCTTCGACGTAGTACCCTGAACTATCTAGCGTAATCGGACCACCTCACTCGGCCCCTACCGTGCAAACGGTAGGGGCTTTTTATACTGCCCTGCTTTCTCTATTGCATGGTAGGCATTTCGGTAAAGGTCTTTCTAACGCACAATACTAAAGCGCCGATTCACTGCTTGGCCTTTATCAATAGTATGCAGGTTATATATTCCAGGGGCTAAATTATGCACATCAAAAGTAGTTTGTACACCAGTGAGGTCAGCACGTAGCACTTCAGCACCTGCGTTGTTGTAGATGATAGCTTGGCTGGAATTCACACTACCTGCTGGTAGCACTACTGTTAGTACGCTCTGTGCTGGATTGGGATAAACACCTGCAATTCTAGATTCAACATTCGTATTAGTAGCAGTTGCAGTTTGCAATATGGTAGAAGTTCGTTGAGCCGCTGTGGGCGAGTCTGGTGCAACTGATATATCCGTGCTATCACTTCTAAACCGTGCTACAGAGCATTGCCCTCCGTTTTGGATGGCGCTAAAGCTTGCCCCGGACTCCACAGCAAAACCATCCTCCATTCTGACTTCGTTGCTAGCTACAAAGGAAACTGTCGTACTGGCTTTAATCAATACGTCCCCTTGGGTCGTATTTGTAACCATACGCCCTGCGCGTAGATTCCCACCCGATACAATATTGCCGCTGAGCTTACTTGTATTCTGTAGCAGTACGTCATCCCCACAGGCTACAGGGGGACGGTAAAGATTAATAGGAGAACTGCTACCAATTACTTCTCCAGTTGGATTAGTATACCCAGTAGCTAGCACGACTAATTGGTAATCATTGCTACCTATATCAGCAGTGCTAAGCTGAATAGTCTTATTTGTGAATGAATAAACAAGCCTATTGCTATCATAGGAAGCCCAATTTGAATTGCTAATACTTAGTGAACCACTATTTATCGAAGCCGATGTACCTGACGAACTTTTTCCTTTCAAATTTATATAAATCTCATCTGTATAAGCTATATCTTTAAATACAGTCAAGCTGTAAGTTTTATTGTCTGGATTAGCAGTAACAGTAACATTTGCGCCGTTATTAGGTGTAGCATTACTGATTGCGAAATCCTGAAAAGTCACCGCGCCAGCAGAACTAGTTGCAGGGGTTATCCCAATTTTGGCGCTACTCGCAGGCAAAGGACCTCCATAACCACAGCAATAAACTACTGCCTGTATGCCATCATGCTTAATGGCGCCAGATGAATAATACATATCTCCATAGTTAAGCACAATACTTCCTTCATATACATTACTCACATAGGTCAAGGCTCTGCTAGTAGTAGCACCACTGTACTGCGCCTCCCTATCATAATCATAGGTTATACTAGTAGCCTTGCCTACTAAATATATTTGCGGCTGAATAGCAGCAACGTTTGATGAATGAGTGACCGTAACTGAGAACTTAAGAATTCGGCTTGTATTAACCTTAGAATACAATTTGACGGGGGTTGTAAGGCTATTTATCTTAAAGTCAGTTAGTGAATAGTCTGAGGCAGATTGAGCTTGGGCATTCAGACTAGCTACTAAGGCTACCAGCCAAAGAAGCAACAAGCGAACTAGATTTTTCATGAGCAGGAGATTAAAATTGCTCACTTATTTGCGACTAGTAACTCCTTTGGCCGCTTGCAATTCCTTAACTTGCTTGCTTAGTTCAATAACATGCAACGTCAGTTCCTCAATTGTTTGCAGTAGTTTGGCATCCATCTCCGTCACGCTGTAACCTTTTGCCTCTACTTCGCTAGCCGACGGAATAGCAGGTAGATGTTTGTTTTGCTGCAAGTAGGCTTCTAGCTTAAGCAAAGACATTGGCTTATAAGCTGGAGCGAATACAAAGTCAGCCCAATTGCTAGGATTTGTAATATACAAAGACTGAGAAACTATCTTGCCTGATACTGACAGCTTATAATCCGTTTGTGTTTGAGGAGTTGGAATGCCTATTTGAATCTGACCGCTACGATTAATGGTCATTCGAATATTTCTCTTAATATCTGCATCTGACAGAGAACGTGCCTGTGTCGGGTTGGATGTTGGGACAGTAACAAACTGCATTTCGCCCGATACTCCACCTAAAATCATTCCTCCTCCATTATTGGCACTATCATATCCCAAACCCCAAGCGCCACTGCCGTCCGGAGATATGTTCATACCTATATAAGAAGTTATATATAGTGGGTCTAGCCGATAGGCAGCCCCAATACTTGCACGCCCAGCAGTACCACCAAGACCATATTCCGCATAAGGTACTTGGGCATGTGCTTGGCGACCAGCTACAGCTAGGATGCTCGTTAGAGTAACGCTAAAAAGGAAACTTTTTTTCATGTGAAAAGGAGAAAAAATGGGTGGTATTTTTTAGTGACTAGCCTAGAAGGCTCCTTCCGTCCGGCAGTCAAGCGAGATGGTTGAATAGATACTCTCTGCAAAGAAAAACATCCTATTCTCTAACTAAAAGGACAAAACAGTTAGAAATAAGACATTAGTAAATCACATTTCCTTACCTGTTATTTTATAATAAAAACCTTTAAATTCATAAAAATTATTTGCAAAACTTGCTTTTAACTCATTCTTTAGTATCTTATAGCTGATTGCCGCTAGCTATTTGCAAGAATAATGTGACATTAGTGAATATTCCTTGCCAGTATTACAAATTGAGGTGGTCGGGTAAAAGTGGACACGGCGAAAGTAACTTTCCCTTGTCATGGAAGCAGCAAAACCAGCCGGTAAACGGCAGCGAACCAAGTACGATGCGGCCTTTCGGCTGGAAGCAGTCCGCCGCGTAAGCCAGGACGGACAGGCGGCGACGTGCGGCGCGCAGGCGCTGGGCATGAGGGAGACCGTGTTAGGCAAATGGGGGCGGCCCGCGGGCCGCCCAGCGGGTCTTTGCTACCCATGCCGGCTGCACGCCCAACGGCGCCGCGAAGGCCACGAGGCAGGCCGGCAGATGTTGTGCGGATGACTCAGCGCCAGCGACTTACGTGTGCTCTGCTCGCGGGTCGGCACCCGGCCGCTGCGCACTGCGCATACAGCCTCCCAGGCGATTGCCGCCGCCAACAAGCTCGCGACCTGGGCCGCGGCCGTTGCGCCAAACCAAGTGTGGGGCGGCGACATTACCTGCCTGGCCCTGGCGACGGGCCAATGGGCCTACTTGGCCTGCTGGCGCAAGGCTTTTTCCCGCCGCGTGGTGGGCTGGCACGTGAGCAAGTCACTGCACACCGACTTGATTCTGACTGCCTTTAACCGGGCGGTGGCCCTTTGCCAGCCCCCGCCGGGCCTGCTCGTGCACGCCGACCGGGGCAGGCAGTACACCAGCGACGCCTTTACCGCCCTACTCGACCGCACCCAGGCGGCGGCGCGCCTGAGCCGGCTCGGCAACCCCTACGACAAGGCCCTGGCCGAGAGTGGCAGGAGCACGCTCAAACCCGAATTTTTAGCGCGTGGCGCCTGCTTTGCTGACCTGGAAGAGGCCCGCCTCGAACTGGCCGAGTACCTCGACCATTACTACAACACCCAGCGCTTGCACGCGGCCCTGGGTGCCTGCACCCCGCTCGAAATCGACCTCCACTATCCTTTCAACCTACCTTAGCTTCGTGTCCACTGCAACCCGACCACCTCAATTTACCCTAGTAGGATACTTCGCTAGCGTAGGCATCTCGCTGGCCCCGAAAGGTGCTCACCTCCTAGGTACCTGTCTGCGCGACTAGGCTAGACGAAAGTGACAGGTTAGCTGGAGACGACTCAACAGGGTCTGCTATACTAGTAGCCAGCTCCCGCTGGCTCGGTCATCCGAGCCCAAATGTTTGAATTCTGTACCCTCGACCCATGCCGGGACAACAAGCTATTGCCGAGTATTACCAGCGCTATGGGCGGGGCGTGCCCGCCACTGGGCAAGTCACCGCCTACCGCCTCGAAGATGTCCCCGCCGCCAATGTATACCCTCACGTCCGGCGCGATTTCTACAAAATCAAGCTCTTATGCAGTGTCGAGGGTATACTCTCCTACGCCGACCAGCGCGTGCCGGTGCGTAGCAGTGCCCTGGTATTTGTGAACCCTCTGCTTCCCTACGCCTGGCAGCGCACGGCCGGCCATGAAACGGGCTACGCCTGTCTGTTCACGGAGGAGTTTAGCACCGCGCAGGTGCGTACGGTCAGTCTGGCGCAGTCCCCGCTATTTCGAGTGGGTAGCCCACCGGTCCTGTTTCCCCCACTCGCGGCGGTCGAGCGCATCACGTATCTGTTTGAACAACTCCTGGCGGAGCTGCCCTCGCCCTACCCGCACAAGTATGAGGTGCTGCGCAACTACGTGCAATTGCTGCTGCACGAGTCGCTTAAGCTCTTGCCTGCGGAGCCAGTTGGCCGTAGCGCCGCCACCCAGTTGCAGGCGCAGTTTCTGGATTTGTTGGCCCGGCAGTTTCCTCTGGCCTCGCCCTGGCAGCCGCTGGCGCTCAAAACGGCGAACGAGTTTGCCCGGCACCTGGGCGTGCACCCAAACCATTTGAACAGAGTGCTGACCGCCGCCACCGGCCGGAGCACCACCGCCCATATTGCCCAGCGCTTGGTCCAGGAAGCCCAAGCGTTGCTGCGGCATAGCAGCTGGCCGGTGGCAGAAATAGCCTACGGGCTAGGGTTCGGCCACGCATCCAATTTTCACGCCTTTTTTAAAAAGCACACGGGGCAGACGCCGACTAGCTGCCGCCAGCAACCAGGGTCACTTTCATACCTTTTGGAGTGATTGGCATACGTTCGCCGCTCAGCCTCGCCCGGACCTTTGCGGTGTTCCTTCTTCTCACTACGCACCATGGAAAACGGCATCAGCGGCAAAGTCATTCTTATTACCGGGGCTAGCAGCGGCATTGGCGAAGCCACCGCCCTACTGCTGGCCGAGCGCGGCGCCAAGCTGGTACTCGGGGCGCGGCGCGGCGACCTGCTGGCGGCGCTGGCTGCCCGCCTCGAAGCGCTGGGCGGTGCGACGGCCTACGCCGTGACCGACGTCATGCGGCGGGCTGACCTAGCGGCCCTCGTGCAACTAGCCCAGACGCGTTTTGGCCGGCTCGACGTGGTAGTCAACAACGCGGGAATCGCGCCCCTTTCCCGGTTGGATGACCTCTGCGTCGAGGAGTGGGAGGCGATGATTGACGTGAACCTCAAAGGCTTGCTCTACAGCATTGCCGCCGCCCTGCCCGTTTTTCGGCAGCAGCAGTATGGCCACTTTATCAACATCTTATCGACTGCCGGCTTGAGCATCGTCCCCACCATGGCCGTGTATGCGGGCACCAAGAATGCCGCCCGTACAATCACCGAAGGCCTGCGACAGGAAGCCGGCGCTCAGCTGCGGGTAACGGGCATTTCGCCCGGCTTTGTGCAAACAAATCTGGCAGGCTCAATGAGTGACCCCACCATCCAGCACCAAATAAGGGCAAAGATGGACGAGTTGGCCATCCCGCCGGCGGCTATTGCCCGCGCTATCGCCTTTGCTATTGCGCAACCCGCCGAGGTCGATGTCAACGAAATCGTTGTGCGGCCCACGGCGCAAGGCTAATCTGCTGCTAGCTTTTTAAAAAATTGACCGTCTGCTGTTAAGTCCCCGCTTCTTACTGGCTTAGAGGCCAGGCTCAGAAAAATTACGTCGTTTTTTTGGGAGAAATAGGGAAAAACAGCCGTTCAGGCTAATGCCTGGTGTATTTCAGCGGCCAGCGTACGGGCTAGCTCGGCGGCCGGCATTGCCCGCACCCGGCCCACCCCTGCGCCGGCCCATTGCACAGTAAAGCCCGATTCGTCAGCCTATTGTGCGACGGTAATGAGCGCCTTACCCGCGCAATAAGCGCGCGAATACGCCACGACCGGGGGGGCGGCCGGGCTTGTCAAGGTTCGCCATAAAGCCATAAAGCGGTTCACTAGTCCTCGCGCCGGGCGGCCCGGGATAACGGCCGTGAGGGCGGTGGGTAGCGGGGGCTGGTGTACGAGGGCGGCCAGGTAGGCAGTAGAAGCAGCGGGTTCAGGGCAGACTGCGAAGGCGGCCCCAAATTGCCCGGCCACGGCCCCCACGCGTAGCGCCGCAGCTAAACCGGCTTCGTCCATAAGTCCCCTAGCGGCAATGACTGGCAGGCGTGTGTGCTGCACCAGTTGCCGTGCGAGGTCGAAAGTGGAGGTAGTAGGCTCCACGGTAGGGTCGAAGGTGCCCCGGCCCGCTCGCTTCTAGGCCCTGTGCCACGAACATATCCACCCCGGCTGCTTCCATTACCCGCGCTTTGGCGGGGAGGTGACGCAGGCCAGCAATAAGGTATCCGATTGCCGTAAGGCGGCTAACTGCGCAGCCGCGGGCAGGCTAAAATAGAAAATTGCCACGCGGGGCCGTGCCTGCGTCAGCACTGCTAACAAGGACTCATCGATGCGGAAGCTAGGCTAGACTTCTGCTAGCGTAGCTGGCGGCGTGCTACCTAGCTCCGCAAAAAAAGGCGTCACACAATGCAGCCACTGCGCGTCATGGGCCAAGTCCACGGGCTAGGTTCATGGCAAAAAAAGTTGGGGTTAACCGGTCGGTTCGCCGCCCTGGCCAGCGCCGCGAGCTGTTGGGCCAGGGCGGCGGGCTGGGGGAGCACGGCTGCGGCCAGGGAGCCCAATGCCCTGGTCTGCGATGCGGCCACTGCTAGCGCGGGCGTCGAGACGCCCGCCATCGGCGCTTGAATAACAGAACGCCTTGGCCAGGGCCTTGCCGATAGCACCGAAGCCGATAATGGCGTAGCTCGGGATATTGTTTTCTGGGTGGTTCATGTCAAAAATTCAGGTTAGGGGAAGGCTATTACTTGGCCAGGTAGGTCATGCCCCCATCTACCAGGATTTCGGCCCCCAGCAGAAACTCGGAATCATCCGAAGCCAGAAAAAGCGCGGCCTTCCCAATGTCAGCCGGCTGCCCGATTCGGCCAATCGGCATTTCACTGGCGAAGTGCTGTTTCAGCCCTGCCAGCTGGTCGGCGGGCACAAATTTGTCAAATGCGGGGGTATCCGTGGTGCCCGGTGTGATGACGTTGACCCTGATTTTTCGGGCCAACAGGTCGCTCGAAAATCCTTTGGCAAAATAGATGACCGCCGCTTTGGCCGCCCCATATAGCGTGAAATTCGGGTAGGCCCGGTGGGCGGCATTGGACCCAATCAGAATAATGGAGCCGCCATCTTTCAGATAAGGCAGGGCCTGGCGAACCGTGAAGTAGACGCTTTTCAGGTTCAAGTCAATGGTCTGGTCAAAGTCGGCTTCGCTAAGCGTGGCCACCGTGCCGACCGCTCCCCCACCGGCATTGGCGACAAGTACGTCGATTTTACCAAACTTGTCCGCCGTTTCCTGGAACACCCTGTCCAGGTCGGCCAGCTTGGTTACGTCGGCCTGGAGGCCGCTAAAATTGTCGCCCAGCTGTGCCGCGGCGCGCGCCAGCGTTTCTGGGTTGCGGCCCACGATGACGCCTTTGGCCCCTTCGTTTTTGAAGGCTTCGGCAATGCCAAAGCCGATACCGCTGTTGCCGCCGGTAATCACGGCTACTTTATTTAGGAGCTTGCTCATGGGTTAATTCAAGTAAAAAGGTGGGCTGGGACGCGGTAGTTATTTCAGTTAGCGAGGCACTTAGCAGCAACGGTGGCCTCGGGATAGCCCCGTACCCAGGGCAGTACCTACTGGCGGGTAAAAGGCCTGCGCTGCCGTTAAAAACCATACATGCCCCCCGACACGGCCAGCTGCTCGCCCGTAATCCAGGCGGCCTCCTCAGAGACCAGAAAGACGGCCGCTTTAGCAATGTCGGCGGGTTGGCCGCGGCGGCCCAGCGGGGTGTTGGCCACAAACATTTTTTCATAGTCACTGCCCGCCGTGACGCCCGCGGCAGTTGCGCCTTCCGTATCCGTCGCGCCCGGCAGAATCGAGTTGACCCGGATGTTCTTAGCTCCCAGCTCTTTGGCCAGCGAAACCGTAAGGGCATCCAGGGCCGCCTTGGTGGCCGAGTAGAGCGAAACGCCCGCCATTGGCGATTTGCTGGCCCCCGAGCTGATGTTGAGGATGTTGCCCCCCTTCTCGCCAAACAGGCGCACCGCGGCTTGGCTGGTCAGCACTGGCCCTAGCACATTAACGTTGAAGTGCTGGTGAAACTTTTCGGCCGTGGCCTGCTCAAGCGGCAGAAATTGCTGATACACCGCGTTGTTCACCAAAATATCGAGGGTGCCGAACGCCGCTTTGGTTTCGGCAAACAGGCGGGTGACGTCGGCTTCGTTCGAGACGTCGGCCTGCACGGCGATGGCGGTGCCGCCGCTGGCGGTGATGGCTTTCACCACGTTGTCCGCGCTTTCTTTGCTGGCGGCATAATTAACCACCACTTTGGCCCCTTCGGCGGCAAAATGGGTGGCAATGGCCGCGCCGATTCCTTTGGCGGCGCCGGTCACGAGGGCGACTTTGTTCTGGAGCTTGTTCATGTGCTGGTTCAAGTGAAAAATGCTGCTGCAAAGCTAGGATTAGTAAGTTACTTTTGGTAACTTTATAACCGTAAGTAACAGTAACATTCGCGTAACCTCGTAACCTCCCCGTAACCACCTCCCCCATGCAATGCACTCGTAATCAGACCGAAGAACATACTAGGGCCATGCGCGCCGTCCAGGATTCGATGGACATCCTGAACGGCAAGTGGAAGATTCCCATCATTTCGTCTATGTGCTACTACACCGAGCGGCGCTTCTCCGACATTCTGAGCGACGTGGTGGGCATCTCCAACAAAATGCTGAGCAAGGAACTGAAAGACCTGGAAATAAACCAGCTGGTGAAGCGCACGGTCCTACCCACCCAGCCCGTCACCGTGCAGTATGAGTTGACGGCGCACGGCAAAACGTTGCAGACCATCATTCTCAACCTAGCGGAGTGGGGACGCGCGCATCACGATAAAATATTCGCGCAAGAACCCCTAGATAGTGCCTCCTCGTAGGCCCGGCTTGCCCGATGAGTAGACGCTACTGATTAGACCCAGCGGTGAGGCCTGGCTACTCGGCCAGCCTAGCCAACAGCTGACTACTGTCACTCCGTCGCTTGGCTAGCCTAGGTCAAGAAGGGGCAGTGGCTGTTGCAGAAGTAGGTGGTTGACCAGCGCTATTTTAGAGCGTTTTTCGGAAAATCCAAACACGCTCTAAGAGGCATTAGGAAAACGGACTGGCTTAGTTGGGCCTACATAGGCTGTTACCTAGGGAAGCGTCCGAAGTTCCGCTAGCTAAAGGGGCTGGGCACTAAACGGCCCGTTACATAAAAGTCCAGGTAGCTAAAATCCCGGCTGAGTTCACTGCTCCACACTGCCGCCAGTAGGTCGCCCCACGAGCGAAAGGAGCAGCGTATAAAGTAGCCATCTGCCACCACGGGTGCGCCTTTAGCGGGATATGACAAATGCGAGGAGGATTTTTATGAGTTGTCAGCAGTCTCAAGTAGAAAGGGCAGCGATAGCTACTAGGGATAGTGGCTCCGTATTGCACACTTTTAAAAAGGTATAGGTGCAGATAAACTTGGAAATCAAGTTAATACGCCGATATTTCGCCGTTCAGCGTATCATACTGAGTGTGTTTATCGGGTCGCTGTGTAGGTAATCTAGACTAGATAACCAGACGAGCTACCTCCTATCGGAAAACAGCGAATCTTTGATTTTTATACAAATCCGTTTGATTTGCTTCGTTCTCACGGGATTGGCTAACCGGACCTTTGCAATGCGCAGCCAGGGACGCGTTCCCGGCTCCGGCGTCTACTCCTTATAGCCTTTTCTGATGAGCGATTCTTCCACCACTTCCCCGGCCGGCACCAAGCGTGGCCCGGCCGAGTATTTTTCCGGCACAGCCTGGGTTACGATGTTAGCCGGTGATAACCCCACCGACTGCACCGTGGCCGACGTGGCCTTCGAGCCAGGCTGCCGCAATAATTGGCATTCGCACCCCGCTGGGCAGATTTTAGTCGTCACTACCGGTCGGGGCTACTACCAAGAAAGGGGCCAGCCGGCCCAACTTCTGCGCCCCGGCGACGCGGTAAGCATCGCCCCCGGCGTGGTGCATTGGCACGGGGCCGCGGCCGACAGCCTCTTCCGCCACCTGGCCATCAATCCTAACGTCAGCCAAGGCGTGGCCGACTGGCTGGCGCCCGTCACGGATGAGGAGTACCGGGCCGCGCACGCCTAGTCGGCTCCCTTGCTAGGCTCAGCGCGGCCGGAATTGCGCTTTTAGTCTTACCTGTATGAAGTATACCCTGCGGCTGGTCGGCCGTGTTATCTCCGGTTTAATCTTCTTCCTACCTATGACAACGCACGCCCACGCTACTCCGCTCTCCACCCGGCAGCAAGCCTTAGTTAGCATTTCGGCTTACACAGCCAAGGGCGACTTGCCCCACCTCCACACCGCACTGGCCCAGGGTCTGGAGGCGGGCCTCACGGTGAATGAGGAGAAAGAAGTGCTGGTGCATCTTTACGCTTACTGCGGCTTTCCGCGCAGCTTGAGCGGCACCAATACCCTGATGACCCTGCTGGACGAACGCAAGGCCCAGGGCCTGCACGATGTGGTGGGCCGGGCCGCGTCGCCCATCACCAGCACCGCGCCCAAATACGAGCGCGGCAAAAAGAACCTGGAACAACTCACCGGCGAGCCCGAAACCGGTCCCAAAACTGGGGCCAACGCCTTCAGCCCGGAAAGCGACGTGTTTCTAAAAGAGCACCTGTTTGCCGACATTTTTGAGCGCGACGTGCTCACGTTTCAGGAGCGGGAGCTGGCTACCGTGGCGGCCCTCGTGAGCCTAGGCGGCGTCGAGCCGATGTTGCAGTTTCACCTCGGGGCCGGGCGGCACGTGGGCCTTACGGACGCGCAAATGCGGCAACTCATCGGGCTTTGCGAGGTGGCGGTGGGCCAGCCTCAGGCCGATGCGGCCCGCGCCGTGCTGGCCAAGGTGCTATCGGCAGCTAAGCTGTAACCCCCGGCACCTCTGGCCGTGGCCCTTCACTTATAGCTTATCTTTATGAAACGTCTTACTTTGACTTGTGCCTTGGCCCTAGGTATCGGCCTGACCAGTTTCGCCCAAACCACGCCATCAGCGCCCACCGGGCCGTTCAGCGGCCCCTTCCCAAAGGGGAACCGAGCGCCGGCTGCCAACTTTACGGGGGTGGTGTACGTGGCGACGCTGGTGAAAGACGACCCGACCTTCAACTGCGCGAGCAGCAACGTGACATTTACGCCGGGCGCCCGCTCGCACTGGCACACCCACGCGGCGGGCCAGATTCTGCTAGTGACCGATGGCGTAGGCTACTACCAGGAGAAGGGCCAGCCCATCCGGCTATTGCGCAAGGGCGAAGTGGTGCAGGCCCAACCCGGCGTGGAGCACTGGCACGGGGCTTCGCCCCAGCAGGGCATGACGCACATCTCGCTCAACGTCAATACGGAGAAGGGTATTGTGGACTGGGGCCGGGCCGTCACCGACCAGGAGTATACCAGCTATAAGTAAGTAGCCAGCCGGCTCGCTAGCCTTCGTTTTATAACTCGCTCATCCTATGGCTAAAACTAAACTACCGGCCACGCCGTTGGCAGAGGACTCGCACCAGCGCCGCCTGTTGGCCAAAGCGTTAAGCAATCCCATGACCGACTCCCACGCCTTCGCCGAGCCCCAGATGTACCACCTCGGCGAAGACGTGGAGGTGCTGACCATGCACGAGGCGCGCTGCGGCTTAGGCAACTTCAACCGCCGCGACATGTTCAAAGTGGTGCTGGTGCTGGAGGGTACCAATGAACTGCACTACGCCAACCGCAGCTACCTCGTGGACCGGCCCGCGCTGGTGTTCACCAACCGCCTGATTCCCTACGCCTGGGATGTACCCGCGGGCTTCCACGAGCAGCAGGGCTACCTGTGCTGCTTTTCCGAGTCGTTTTTGCACTCGGCCATGCGCGGCGTGAGCCTCAAGGACCTGGTGCTCTATAAGGTGGACGGCAACCCTGTCTACTTCCTCAACGACGAGCAGATACGCTACTTCACCGATGCCTTCACCCGCATGCGGCGCGACCTGGAATCGGAGTACGCGCACAAGGAAGATTTGCTGCGTAACCAGCTCTCCATCATCATCCACGAAGCGGCCCGACTGGAGCCGGCTACGCCCCAGCACGCGGCCGCCAACGCGGCCGAACGTATCACGTCCCTGTTTCAAAACCTGCTGGAGGTGCAGTTTCCCATCACGGCGCAGCTGCGCGAGCCGGTGCTCAAATCGGCCAGCGACTACGCCGAGCGCATGGCCGTGCACGTCAACCACCTCAACGCCATGGTGAAAGAGGTAACCGGCAAGTCCACGACCGCGCACATCAACGAGCGCCTCGTGATGGAAGCCCAGCTGCTGCTGGCCCATACCGACTGGGGCGTGGGCGAAATCGCCTACAGCCTGGGCTTCGAGTACCCTACGTACTTCAACAACTTCTTCAAGAAGCACACCAGCCTCACCCCGCTGACCTTCCGCCGCACGCACCTGCCCGCCGCTACGGCCTAGGGCAGCGCTAGGTGGTTGGCTTGGCGCTGCTAGGGGTGACCAGCGTGGTTTTCAAGCGGGTGTACACGGCATTGCCAGCCCCCTGAATTAGCTCACCAGTCAGCCCACTCTACCTTAGGAAGAAGGGGCTGGCGGTGAGCTAGTTCCGGGAGCTGGTATACTTTGAAAAGTGTATTAATCCATTTGAAAACTGTACAAATTTCTTAATAAGGAGCCAGTACTTTTACTAGCAGCCTCATGCATTCCTCATCCACTGGCGCCCGGCGCTAGAAGGGAGTAGCTGCTTGCAGTTACTTGGGCGGTCCCAGTACGATTCGTCTAGAGTGAATTTCTCATTACGTAATCACTACCTTATGTCTGATTTATTTCCTGACGCCCAGCCGGAGGCAGCACGCCCGGCCGACGGCTCGCGCCGCTCGTTTATGCAGCAGGCCGGTGGTATCCTGGGCTTTGCCCTGGCCTCGCCCATTGCCAGCCAAGCCGAAAACTTGGCCGGCAAGCTGGCGCCGGTCAACCCGGTCGTGTCGGGGGCCAGCCCGTTGCAGCTCACCATCAACGGCCAGGTGAAAAACCTGACGCTGGAGCCTCGCGTGACATTGCTCGACGCCCTGCGCGAATACCTCGACCTGACGGGCACCAAGAAAGGCTGCGACCACGGCCAGTGTGGGGCTTGCACCGTGCACGTGGATGGGCAGCGTGTCAACTCCTGCCTAACCCTAGCGGTGATGGCCAAAGGCAAGAAAATCACCACCATTGAAGGCCTGGCCCAGGGCGACGCGCTGCACCCCATGCAAGAGGCCTTCCTCAAGCACGACGGCTTCCAGTGCGGCTACTGCACGCCGGGCCAAATCATGTCGGGCGTGGCCTGCGTGCAAGAAGGCCACGCCACCAACGACGGCCAAGCGCGGGAGTGGATGAGCGGTAACCTCTGCCGTTGCGGCGCCTATCCTAACATTCTGGCCGCCGTGCGCGAAGTGGCTGGCCAATCAGCAAAAGGCTAATTCGATGAACAACTTCAGCTATACCCAGGCCACCACGGCCAAAGAGGCTACTGGTCGGCTCAAGGACCAGCCCCAGGCCGCTTACATCGCCGGCGGCACCACGCTGCTGGATTTGATGAAAGCCAACCTAGCTGAGCCACCGCAACTGGTCGACATCAACCTGCTGCCCTTCAAAGGCATCGAGCAAACGAAAGAAGGGCTGCGCGTCGGGGCGATGGAGCGCATGAACGCCGTGGGCGAACACCCACTGGTAAAAGCTCAGTATCCAGCCGTGTCGGAGTCGCTGCTGCTGGCAGCGTCACCGCAGCTGCGCAACATGGCCAGCATCGGGGGTAATATTCTGCAACGCACACGCTGCGGTTACTTCCGCGACGCCGCCTTTCCGTGCAACAAGCGGGTGCCCGGCTCGGGCTGCCCCGCCCTGACGGGTGACAACCATAATCTCGCCATCCTGGGCGTAAGCGACACCTGCATTGCCAACGCCTACCCCGGCGACCTAAGCGTGGCCCTCACAGCTCTCGACGCAGTGCTGACCCTGGAGAATACCAAAGGCAAGCAGCGCCAGCTGCCCATCACCGAGTTTTACCTGCTGCCGGGCACTACCCCCCAGAAGGAAAACGTGCTGGAGCCCGGCGAACTGATTGTGGCCGTGACCATTCCGACGGCCGCGCACGCCCAGCGCTCGACCTACCTGAAGGTGCGCGAGCGGGCTAGCTACGCCTACGCCCTAGCCTCGGCCGCCGTGGGGCTCGACGTGCAGGGCGGCACCATCCACGCGGCGCGGGTGGCCCTAGGCGGGGTAGGCGCGCAGCCCTGGCGCTCGCGCGAAGCCGAAAAAGCCTTGGTAGGCCAGCCGGCCACGGAAGCCACCTTTAAGGCGGCCGCGGCGGCCGCGCTGCAAGGGGCTAAGCCCCGCGAGCACAACGCCTACAAAGTGGAGTTGGCGCAGAATACGTTGGTGCGCGCCTTGCAGCAGGTAGCTAGCGCCTAGCGCCCCGCGGCAGTTTTCTCCTTCTTACTCAGACAGTAGCTTTTATGGATAGCGAACCAACATTCTCCCAAACTAACCCGCAGGCAGTAGCCGTGGGCCAGCCGCTAAGCCGTGTCGATGGCCGGGCGAAGGTGACGGGCGCTGCGAAGTACTCGGCCGAGTACAACAACCTGCCGGGGCTGGTGCACGCCGTCGTGAAGACCAGCGACGTAGCTAAGGGCCGCATCACTAGCATCGATACCAGCGTGGCCCAGCGCGAGCCGGGAGTCCTAACTATTCTCACGCACCAAAACCTGCCCAAGCCGGCCCTCACGGCTGAGTCGGAGGCGGGCAAAAAAGCTATCGGTCCCTCGGTGCAGATGTCGTTCTTGCCCTTGCAGTCTGACCAGGTTTTCTACGCTGGCCAGCCCGTGGCCATTGTGGTGGCCGACACGCTGGAGCACGCCCAGCAGGCCGCCGCCAAGCTGCGCGTGGCCATCACCTCGGAAACTCCCGTTGCCTCGTACCAAGACCCAAAGACGCAGTTGTTTAACCCCGGCGGCAAGCCCGATGCGGATGCCGAAGGCACTAAACGCCGGGGTAAGGCTGCCGCTGCCTTCGCGGCCGCGCCGGTACAGCTGACGGCTACTTATACCCACGCCACCAACCACCACAACCCCATGGAGCCGGGCGCCACCATCGCCCATTGGGAAGCCGCCGACCGCCTCACCATCTACGACACGGCCCAAGGGGTGTCGTGGCAGCAGCGGGCGGTGGCTGCGTACATGGGCTTGCCCAACGACCAGGTGCGGGTGATAACCAAGTACCTAGGTGGCGGCTTCGGCTGCAAAGGGCCCATCTGGCCTCACACGGTGCTGACGGCCCTCACGGCCAAAGCCGTGGGCCGGCCGGTGAAGCTGGTGCTTACCCGGCCCCAGATGTTTACCAGCATGGGCCACCGCGAAGACCAGGAGCAAACCCTGCGCCTGGGCGCCACCAAAGAAGGCAAGCTGCTGGCGATGCTGCACGAAAAGCACTCTACTACCTCGCAGTGGGACGAGTATGCCGAGAGCAACAGCAAAATCATCGGGATGCTGTATGCGTGCCCGGCCTTTGAGGCTACCACCAAGCTGGCGCGGGCCAACGTCATCACCCCCAGTTGGATGCGTGCCCCCGGCGAGGCCCCCGGCTCGTTTGCCATCGAGTGCGCCCTGGACGACTTGGCCGCCCAGCTCAACCTCGACCCCCTCGAAATCCGCCTGCGTAACTACGCCGACAAAGACCCGAGCACCGGCCAGCCCTGGAGTAGCAAGGGCCTGAAGCAGTGCTATGCCCGCGGCGCCGAGCTGTTCGGCTGGAACAAGCGTAATCCCAAGAACGGCGCTACTCGCGATGGTAAAATCTTAGTGGGCTACGGTATGGCTACGGCCAGCTACCCGGTGCACAGTTCGCAGGGTAACGCCCGGGTACGCCTCTACGCCGACGGCCACGCCGTGGTGCAGGTAGGCGCCACCGACCTGGGCACTGGCACCTACACTATCGGCACCCAAGTAGCGGCCGATGCCTTAGGCATTGCCCCCGACAAAGTGCGCTTCGAGCTGGGCGACACCATGCTGCCGACTACCAACATCTCGGGCGGCTCGATGGGCGCGGGCACGTTCTCGTCGTCGGTGTACGTGGCGGCGCAGGACGTGTGGCAGCAACTCACCAAACTAGCGGTGCAGGATGCCAAGTCCCCGCTCCACCGCGCCAAGCCGGCCGACGTAGAAGTAGTGAAAGGCCGCTTGCAGCTGAAAGCCAACCCGAGCAAGGGCGAAGGCTTTGCCGACCTGATGAAGCGCGCTGACATTCTGGACCTGGAAGGCAGCGGGCAGGGCAAATACGGCGCGGGCTACGAGTCGGGCTTGGCAACCGGCGCCGCCAAATCGGACGATGCCGGCAAGGAGGCGACCGGCCAGCACGCGATGCACTCGTTCGGGGCGCACTTCTGCGAAGTCCACGTTGACCCCGACCTCGGGACCGTACGCGTTACACGCTGGGTGAGCGTGGTGGCCGGGGGGCGCATCCTGAACCCTAAAACGGCCCGCTCGCAAATCATGGGCGGCGGTATCATGGGCATTGGTGCGGCGCTCATGGAGCAATCCGTGCGCGACCCCAACCTGGCGCGCTACACCAACGCCAACCTAGCCGATTACCACGTGCCCGTCAACGCCGACATTCCCGACATGACGGTGGAGTTTATCGACGAAAAAGACGCCTACGTCAACGCTATGGGTGTGAAAGGCATCGGCGAAATCTCCATTGTGGGCACGGCCGCGGCCGTGGGCAACGCCATTTTCCACGCCACCGGCCGCCGCCTGCGCGACCTGCCCATGACGCCCAGCAAGGTGCTATCCGCCCTGCGCCAGCCGGCCTAGGCACGAGGTACGCCCAGTGGCGAGCGGAAATAGCCTCTGGCGGCACGAGGCACCGAGCTACTGGTAGCCGGTGCCTCGTGCCGCCAGCAGCTACTTAGCGGTTTATCATCTTTTGCTGCGCCTCGGCGTAACGGGCGCCTACCAACGGAATACGCGCGGCAGCCTGGCCGATCTCGCGCAGGTCGTCGGCCGAGAGGGGCAGGGCTACCGCGCCTAGATTCTCTTCGAGCCGGGGCAGCTTGGTTGTGCCGGGAATGGGGGCAATCCAGGGCTTTTGGGCCAGCAGCCAGGCCAGGGCAATCTGGGCGGGCGTGGCTTGCTTATCCTGGGCAATCCGGCCCAGCAAGTCTACCAGGGCCTGATTGGCCTGGCGGGCATCGGGCGAGAAGCGCGGCACAGTGCTACGGAAGTCCGTCTTGTCAAACTGGGTGTTCTCGTCAATCTTGCCAGTTAGAAAGCCTTTGCCCAGCGGGCTGTACGGCACGAAGCCAATACCCAATTCTTCGAGCGTAGGAAGGATTTCCTGCTCCGGCTCGCGCCACCACAGCGAGTACTCGCTCTGTAGGGCCGCCACGGGCTGCACGGCGTGCGCCTGCCGGATGGCCTCCACGCCGGCCTCGCTCAGGCCGAAGTGCTTGACCTTGCCCGCCGCAATGAGGTCCTTCACGGCCCCGGCCACGTCCTCCATCGGCACGTTGGGGTCCACGCGGTGCTGATAGAGCAAGTCGATGCGGTCGGTGCGCAAGCGCCGGAGCGAAGCATCCACCACCTGCCGAATCTGCGCGGGCTGGCTGTTGAGGCCGCCGCGGTTTTGGCCGGTTTGCTGGTCGATGTCGAAGCCGAACTTGGTAGCAATGACTACCTGGTCGCGCACGGGCTCCAGGGCTTCGCCTAGCAGCGCCTCATTGGCCCAGGGACCATACACCTCGGCCGTATCGAAGAAGGTGACGCCCCGCTCCACGGCGGCGCGAATCAACTGAATCATTTCGTGCGGGTCGTGAGCTTGGCCGTAGCCGAAGCTCATGCCCATGCAGCCCAGCCCGAGGGCCGAAACTTGCAAACCACTGGTACCTAAAGTGCGTTGTTGCATCTGATAAAAGGATTAGAAGTAGTAGAGAAAACGCGAGCGGCCAAGCGTCAAAACACTAGAGGTCAAACCTAGCCTCGCTCATCCACTTCACAATGGCGGGGTCGCGGTGGTCGAAGAAGGCACTGGTCTTAGTATCGAGCGTGGCAATCGCGGCCAGGTCCTCGGCGCTCAGTTCGAAGTCAAATACCTGGAAGTTTTCGGCGATGCGCGCGGGCTTCACCGACTTTGGAATCACGACTACCCCGCGCTGCGTGAGCCAGCGCAACACCACCTGCGCCACGCTGCGCTGGTATTTGGCGGCCAGGGCTTGCAGCAACTCGTTGGTAAAAAGGTTGTTGCGCCCCTCCGCAAAAGGTCCCCACGACTCGATTTGCACGCCGTTTTCCTGCAGAAATTGCTGGGTTTCGACTTGCTGGTGGAAGGGGTGCGTCTCGATTTGATTGACGGCCGGCTTCACTTCGTGGTGCAGGAGGAAATCCATCACGCGGTCAGGCGGGAAATTGCTGACCCCGATGGCCCGGATTTTCCCGGCGTGGTACAGCTCTTCCATCGCCCGCCAGGAGCCGTACACGTCGCCGTAGGGCTGGTGAATGAGGTATAAATCCAGGTAGTCAAGCCCGAGCTTCTGCAAGGACTTCGCAAAGGCCGCTTTCGTGGGCTCGTAACCCGCGTCCTGCACCCACAGCTTGGTGGTGATGAACAACTCTCCGCGGGGCACGCCGCTCTGCCGAATGGCCCGGCCCACGGCTTCTTCGTTGCCATAGGCCGCGGCCGTGTCAAGCAGGCGGTAGCCTGCGCGCAAGGCCGCTAAGACGCTGGCCTCACATTCCTGCGGGTCGGGAATCTGATAGACGCCGAAGCCCAGCAGGGGCATCTGCACGCCGTTGTTGAGGGTGGAATATTGCATGGTTAGTTGAAAAAGATAAGTGCCACAATAGCAGCGTTCAGCAGCGCTAAAACGATAGGACAAAGGTCCGGCAACTAAGTGACATCGGTTGCATTGCTATCAAACGGATTCTTATACTACTCAAACAGTTTGGCTAGCCAGGACAGGACGGTCACCGCGGCTGCGAGACCAGTTCGCCGGCTACCGCTTGGCGCTTGGCCGCTGGCTGGGGTAAGCCATTTCGGAAAGCTAGCCAGGCCACCAGGCCAGCCAGCAGCGTCACCACGCTGCTGCCCACGTACACCCCGACCGCACCCGTGAGGTCGAAGAGTAGCCCACCCAGGGCTGCCCCGATGGTGATGGCTAGTTGCGTGGTGGCCACTTGCAGGCCACCGCCACTCTCAGCCTCATCGGGGAGCGTGCGCGTCAGCCAGGTAGGCCAGCCCACTTGCACCACTCCAAACGTGGTCCCCCAAAAGGCTAGCAGCACGGACGCCACCACCGGCTGGCGACCAAATAGCACCAGCCCCGCCACCACGCCGCCCATTAGCAGGGGCATGAGCGTCAGCGTCCGGGTCAGGTTGCGGCTCAGCAGGTGCCGGGCCAGCACCGTGCCCGCCAGGTTAGCCAGCCCAAACCCCAGCAGAATCGTAGTTAAGGTGTTGACGTTGACGCCAGTCACAGTTTCTAAAAACGGCCGCAGATACGTGAAAAATGTGGCGTAGCCCATAAACACGAAGAGCGTAGCCAGCATGCCAGGCGTGACGTGGGGCCGCGTCAGCAGGCGCACCAAGGTGCCCAGGCCCGCTGGCTGGTCGGGGGCCATGGCGGGCAAAGTCAGGGCCTGCCAGGTGAAGGACAGCGCTCCCAGCCCGGCCGCCAGCCCAAATACCAGGCGCCAGCCCAGCAGCCCCCCTAGGAAGCTACCCAGCGGTGCGGCCACCACCGTAGCCACCGACACTGCCCCAAAAATGGTCGACAGCGCCTTGGGCACGTCCTTGCGCGGCACTAGGCGCATGGCCACGGCCGCCGACATGGCCCAGAAACCCCCAATGGCCAGCCCCAACAAAAATCGCCCGATGGTGAGCACCAAGAAATTGGGCGCGAAAGCCACCAGCGCATTCGACAACACCTGCAATACGGAGAAGGATAACAGTACCCAGCGCCGGTCCAATCGCCGGGTCACCACCGCAATAAGCAAGCTCGCGAACATGGCCACCACGGCCGTAATCGAAATAGCCTGCCCGGCTACCCCTTCGGTGATGGCGAGGTCGTGGGCCATCGGCGTAAGCAGGCTTACGGGTAAGAACTCCGAGGTAATCAGGCCCGCCACGCCCAGCGCAAGGGCAAATACCGCGTTCCAGGCGGGCTGCCGGGCCGGGTCATTCGTCGCCGATTCCGGCGGGTTGGCAAGTGCTATCATAAGGATTTTGCTAAGTGAAACGGCCGGTGCGCGCCGCCCGATAGGCATGTCCGTGAGAACCCCTAAGTGAAGAATGCCACTTCTGCTGAAGCAGCCAAACGGGTCACTCACTGACCTTGCAAAGGTCCTGCGCCCCTGAAAAGCGGTGATAACACCAATCAAAGGAATCAGTAACGATTTCAAAGAGTTGGGGGCTGCTCGCTCCCTATTCAGCGCAGGCACCTCACCGGGCTACTTAGCAAGCACAGCCGGGCATTTAAGCCACGTTCTTACTGCTTTCAAAGGGGTTGCTACACTATTCAAAGACTAGTTGTCTATGCTCGATTGCTGCTCGTTTGAGACGGTATGAGCCGCTGCTTTATCACCGCAGCTACTAGGCGCAACCGGGTGGTTCGCGATGGTTGGCGGGCCAGTGGCCCACGTACTTTTTTACTTTTCCGGGGGGCCGGCCCCGCCTAGTGTACACTATTGGTACAGGCGCCTACCCCCAACCTTTATTTTTCTTTTTATGGCAACGAATCAAATAGAGAAGTTTGCTGGCAAAGTAGCTTTCATCACGGGGGCTGGCACGGGCATTGGCCGCGCCGCGGCACTGGCATTCGCTAGAGAGGGCGCGCGCGTGACCGTAGCGGGCCTCGTTGACAAAGACAACCAGGAAACGCTGCGCCTAATTGAGCAGCAGGGTGGCCGCGCCATCGCCGTGACCTGCGACACGACCAAAGCCGCCGATATAAAGGCGGCCCTAGACAAGACCATCGAGGCCTTTGGGCGCCTGGACTACGCGTTCAACAATGCGGGTGTGGAACAGGAAAAGGCTTCCACCGTTGAGTTGGAAGAAGACGAATGGGACCGGGTGGTGAACACCAATATGCGCGGCACTTACCTTTCGCTGAAACACGAGATTCCACTTATCCTGCAGCAGGGTGGCGGGGCTATCGTCAATACGTCTTCGGGCGCCGGCGTTATTGGGGTCGCCAATAGCTTAGCCTACACCGGCTCTAAACACGGCATTATTGGGATGACCCGCTCGGCAGCGCTCGACTACGCGTCGAAGAACATTCGTATCAACGCCGTGTGCCCCGGCTACATCGATACGCCCATGATGGACCGCTTCACCGGCGGCACGGCAGAAGGCCGCCAGAAGGTAGTGGGCGAGGAGCCCATCGGTCGCGTAGGGAAGCCTGAAGAAATCGCCGAGGCCGTTATCTGGCTGTGCTCTGATGCGGCATCCTTCGTCGTTGGCCACGCCCTAGTGGTAGATGGCGGGCAAACTATCCAGTGAGTCGACGCTCATAGAGGGAGTAGGAGAAAAAAAGGGCTATGTATTTTGGGCCTATGTCACGCGTAGGCCACTGATTTACCAGCCGTCGAGTGGGAGCTAGCGGAACCCTACGTGCGCAGCAGCGGCCTGGGTCGGCCGCCTTTGCACTCCAGAGGCGAGTTGCGCAACCCTGTTTGATGCCCGTTGCGGGCCGGCAGCACCTGGCACCTGCTGCCCAACTACCGCCCTGGCGCACGGTCTACAAGCAGGCTCAGGCTTGGCACGAAGCCGGCACCTGGGAGTGCTTGCTCACCGGCCTGCGCCAGCAGGTGCGCCAACTTAGCCATGCAGCGCAACCCCTGGCCGGGGCCATCGACTCCCGGTCGGTGGGCACGGGCGGCAAACGGGGGGCTGCCCCGGCTACGCTGCGGGTAGGCAAGTAGCTGGCCGGAAGCACTCTATTGTCGTCGATACGCCGGGGCTGCCTCTGGCCGGTCTCGTGTCAGCGGCCGGTGTCCAAGACCCGGTGGGGGCCGCCCCAGTACTGCCCGAGGCGAAGGGTTGTGGAGCGTTCTTTCGGTTGGCTTAGCAAGTACCGCCGGGAAGCCGGCCGCGATTACGAGCCCCCCCCCGTGTGAGTGCAGCCGTTATCAACGTCTGCTTCTGCTAGCTACTGCTCCGGCAACTAGCGAAGGCCAAGATATTACTGCATAACTTTTTTATTCTCCTACCCCCTGAACGTAATGCTATTAAAATTCTATCACTACAACTGCCTGTGTTTGTAAAAATGGTGAGAAGTAGGTCAAACTCTCAGGTGTCAGAAAACCAACGGTAATCCTGACCACATGCCTTGTGGAGTACTCCAATTGAAAGTAAGCCCCCTTAAAATTCTTTAACGTCACGGGCGTTAGCGCATCCAGACTCACCTGTTGGCCACTACCAAAAGCCAGGGCTTCTGAAATAACAGGTGCTGCCCATCCCATACCACCTGCACATAGCAGCTTAATTGAAAGCAGATTACGGCTATTAAAGGTGGAATAATTAACGGTAGACGACTTTTCCGCGCGTGTTGGCTGAGGTATAGGGCAGCCCCATCAAACCTGTCTATCGGAAAGGGGGGAAGCGTTTGCCCTCCCAGGCGTAGTTGCACGACGCTGCTTGTGCCAGTTGCGTACTAGTAGTCCGAATGGCGGGGTTGTGTCCGCCGGAAAAGACACACAACTGTAGACGGGCACTTGATGTAACAAGCCAGTAGCCGAAAAGTAGACGTTTCATGCCCCAAATTAGTGTGCAAACTCCGGCGCTCGTCCCCTTAGCTAGGAAGTCACACGGCCAACTTAGGCTAAGGGCACTAGAAAACCCGCTAAAACATAATACACCAGGCAGTTATTAATAGCACAAGTGCCATAAAGTGCGTATAGACTATTTTGTACTAACGTAGTATTTTTAATTCGGGCGATGCATTAAGCAAAGTAAATTATATTATAACAATTTTTAAAACCAATACCTGACGTCCGGCACGTTCTTCCAAAATAAAACCCTGACTCAAGTACACTCGCTGTAAGTGCTCCTCAAACGTTGCTGCTCGTTCGCTACGCTTGAGAAATGGCCCCGGGTTGTCGTACATCTGCTGTACTTCTTCCACTGTGAAAACCGTTTCCGTTGGCACCATTGGCGCTGATTTAATACTCGGTTTTCGGGTCGGCTTATCTACGGAAAATACCGCTACTGGCTCCTGGTTACGATAGAATTCTTCTAGCAACAACTTTCCCGTAATGCACTTATAGACGTAGTCAGCCGGTTTGCGAATCTTAGCTTTACGAGGGCGCCGCATTACTTCCAGGACATAACTCAAGTAACCAATTGGGTACTGACCTTCTGACAAGTGTCGACGAATAACCTCACAGCCCACCTCCCCTACCCCAAGAGTAAGTAACTCGGTAGCCCAAGCCTCCCTTGTTGGTGGCGCATGTACCGTTGTTAACGGCAATTTGGTAGCAGATGGCTCCAGTACCAGGGGGCTAGCATTGAATGTGAAACGAATTTGCTTCACTGCTTTACCTTCGCGTAGCAGCTCCATTTCAAAGCATAAGTCAGTATCAGCCAGCTCCTCCTGCGCTTTATCCAGCACTTTTGCTTTAAAATTATTGAATCGGTCGGCATACTCATCCGCCCGGATGCCTAACCGAAACCGCAGGTCTTCCACCGTAATAGTGCGTGTTCCAAATGTACGGTATTCTGATAATAGCCAGTAAATTTTGAAAGAGTGGCTGCTACTCAGACTTTTAAGCTCCGTAGTCAGGCTCTTTGTAAAGTTACCGCGTTGCGTTAGTTGCAGCAGATACGGGATAAAATCTGGGTTAACCTTTACAAATAGTCCCCCTCGCTGCCGCATGTAGCGCGCTTTGGTAATAAAAGATATATATTCATAATCGGGCTTACTCACACGCTCCCCATTCGGACCCAATAACTCCACGTACAACGTCCTGTCCAAGAGACGTTTAGCTAGACCCTTTATTTGTAGATAAGCACTTCCCCCGGTTTCATCCCCGACCAGTTCCGGGGCTGGGATAAAGTACTCCTTGAACTCTTCGTCGTCGGGATGAATACGCGCCAAAATAGCCGTGAAGGCGCGCCACTCCAAGGTATTTAATACAAATGAGCTATTTATCAATGCGTTATGTTGGCGGACCTCTGGGCGCGGCGGAATAACGGTTGGCTGGCTAGTCACAGAACGGCAATTTGGTAGCAGATAAGACAGTCAAGGTACGAATTTCTACAATTCAGACGGTCATTTTGCTCGTAAAACGGCAATCTGGTAGCAGATACTGTGCATGTCAAGAAACGGCAATCTGGTAGCAGATAGATTTTATTAAAACGGCAATTTGGTAGCAGGAAACGGCAATTTGGTAGCAGATAGGCCTATCTAAAACGGCAATCTGGTAGTCGTGAAACGGCAATTTGGTAGCAGGAAACGGCAATTTGGTAGCAGGAAACGGCAATTTGGTAGCAGATGGGTGTCGTAAAAAATTGATAAACAATGAGTTATGAAGGCCATAAAGACTATAAAGCTTATTAAGAAGTAAAGACTAGCTAGTGTTTTTTTTAAGCTGGTAATCTTACTGTCTTCTTCAACGAGGCTCATCGCCAAGTCTGGCTTCGCACACTGGGCAAAAAATGATTATTAATATATTAATAATCATTTTTTAATTTGCACTTCCTATGCCTTAGCCTCTGCTAGCTGTGTGTGCTAGCACGCCGTATTGCCGCCGTTATGCAAGCACTTGTCCCATAGATTTGCGCGAAATTTCAGCCCAGACAACACACTGGTACCCCTCGGCACTATACATCTAGACTGGCTTGGGCAATAGTCGCTGGACGCCCATGGGATGAAAGGCCTTCCCATACCGCGTGTGATACCCCGATTGATTGAGCTGGTCGGCAATCGCTCGTAGCGTTGCCCCCGTCGCTCGCAACAGCGCAGCCAATTGAGCTGCTTGTCGATTATTCAAATTCGCCTGGGCATTCTGGGTCATCGCCACCCACGATTTTTCTCGTGCCGCTTGAGTCAAATTAGCCGGCGTACCGAGCTGCGCCCCCCGCGCCTTTTTGGCAGCGAGCGCATCGCGGGTACGGGTGGAAATGGCCGACGCCTCTTTCTGGGCCACGGCCGCCATGATGTGCAGGGTAAACTCATCCGCCGCTGGCAGGTCGACGGCCTGGAAGCGCACCCGACTTTCCATGAGCGTAGCGAGAAAGGCTACGTTCCGAGCGAGTCGGTCTAATTTGGCCACGAGCAGCACTGCCCCCTCCTGCCGGGCCCGGGCAATCGCCGTGGCCAGTTGGGGCCGCTCGTTTTTCTTGCCCGACTCCACTTCCGTGAAAGTGGCCACGAGCTGCGCGTCGTCGCGCAGGAAGTTTTGCACGGCCGCCTGCTGAGCTTCGAGCCCGAGACCGGACTGGCCTTGACGGACGGTACTCACCCGGAAGTAGGCCACGAATTTGGTCATGGGGGTAAAGCTACCCCCGAAAAAGGGTTTGTCACAAAAGTTAAACGGACGTTGCTACCATGTAAAATCTACGTACTTTTACCTTGTTTCCCTCTCAAGGAGGTTTTTTGTACCTATTTTTTGTGCTATGACCCGGCTCCCAACCTACACTCCTTATTATCGGGTTTCCACTCAAAAGCAAGGAATCTCAGGGTTAGGACTCGAAGCCCAACAAGCCGCCGTACGCGCCTTCGTCGCCACCCCGGCCCAACTGCTCACGGAGTACGTCGAGGTAGAGAGCGGCAAGCAGAACCGACGGCCCCAACTACTGGCCGCGATGGCCGAGGCCCGGCGCGTGGGTAGCACCCTGCTCATCGCCAAGCTCGACCGGCTTAGCCGCAATGCCAGCTTCATTCTAACCCTGCGCGACTCGGGGGTGGACTTTGTCTGCTGTGATATGCCCGACGCGAACACTCTTACCGTGGGCCTGTTTGCCGTGCTCGCCCAGCACGAGCGCGAGACGATTTCCAAACGTACCAAAGATGCCCTGGCGGCGAAAAAGGCGCGCGGGGCTAGGCTAGGTAATCCGCAAAATATGACGCCGGCTATCACGCAGCAGGGACAGGCGGCCATGCAGCGCAATGCGCGCAAGCACCCGGCCAACCAGCAGGCGGCGATGCTGGCAGGCTTACTACGCGCTCAAGGAGAGACCTTGTGGCAAATCGCGAATCGACTTAACGCCGCCGGCTATCGTACCCGAAGGGGCTGTGAGTTTCAGGCTACTACAGTGCTCCGCCTGCTACTAATACCCGGTCTTCCGTAGCTAACGAAGCTATCTAGCATGGGTTAGCAGTTGCGTCGAGGCTGGAATAAAGCAAGCAATAGCTGCTCAGTGTACGCTTCCCTGTTCGGTAAGCCAGTAGTAAGCAGAGGTTAAGTAAAACCTGAACCAAGTGCTAGCTGGTCTATTGCTGGGTAAGGGAAGCTGCTGTACCTGCTGCGTCAGGTGCTCAATTAATACCTGCTCAGCACCCGTAGCGGCCAGGGCAGCGACGAGAGCGCCGTGGGCACGCAGCTCTATCAGCTCACCCCGGCCGGCCCCCGCTTGCTGTGGACGCGCCTGACCCGGCAGTGAGGCAGCAGCGAAGCGCGCCGGGGCGGGCCGCGCACCGTGCTGCTGAAGCAGGAGTACGAGTCGATTGACCAAGAGTCGGACGCGCCTCCGAAACCTACGTGCAGGTGAATTTGCCCTGCTAAAAGGCCCTTATTTTGCGGCGTTATGACGTTAGAACCGGTGGTATTCAACCTAGGGCAGCCAGCGACCGGCATCCAAAAGCTGCTGCACGGCGCGGGCGGCTGGGACGAAGGCACCACCGTGGCTGATGCGTTGGGGCAGTTCTTGCTGTGCGGCGCGGCACCACGCGCTGCACGCCTTCGAAGACGAGCCTCTGGTTGATGAGGCGCGGGGCTTTAAGCTGGTGCCCCAAGCGGCCGCGTGGCTGTTACCGCACCTCAAAGCCTGGGCCGGGCCGTACTACGGCGCGTGGACCGCCGATTTCGACAATTCCTGATTTATTTCAAAGAAAGCTTCTCTATCTTCCCCTACCCACAGCTTATGCCCCTGCTCACCATTCTTGACGAAACCGCCAGCGGCAGCATTCTGCACCGGCTAGAGCTGGAAATCAACCAGGAAATGCTCACCGTGAGCGAGCTCATTGCCCGCCGCGTGCACGACGAAGTAGCGGCCTACAATGCCCGCCAGACGGGCACTTTTCAGGGACTGGTGCAGCCCACCGAGTCAGAGCGGGTGCTCAACGGCTACCGCCTGCGCCCCAGCCAGCTCATCGACGCCGAACAGCAGGTGTACCGCGCCCTCGAAGCATTTCAGCAGAACGGCTTTTTCGTGCTCGTGAACAACCGACAGGCCGAACGCCTCGACGAGGAAGTATGGCTGGGCGAGGGCGCCACGGCCAGCTTCCTGAAACTGACCCCGCTGGTGGGCGGCTGAGAACGAAAAAATGGAATTGCTCGACCGTTTTTTGGCTTTATTCAACGCCGCCACCACCATGTCCGCTCCGAAAACCGACCCTGTTCGCCCCGAAATCCTGGAAGATGCCAGCCCGGAGGCAGTGGAGATAAAGCCTATTTTGGCCGAACTACTGGCCCAGCTACGCGCCAAAAACTACGGTACCAAGCTCAGCGACCTACCGGCCTACCAAGCCATAAGGGCGCAGGATGCGGCTTATCAGGGGCGCGTGGCGCTGGCGCTGGCGGTTACTATCAACCAGGCAGCATTGGAGCACTCCAACCCGCTACGCTGGGAGATGGGCGAGGTACTGGGTGCCCTGCTGCGGACTAGCCTGGCCCTGACCGAGGCCGACTACCTGCGGCTGTTTGCCTACTACGGCTTAACCGCTGCAAGCTTGGAGAGGAGTCTGCCAAGTCTGTTTGCTTTTCCTCTAAGCCTACTCCTGAGTCAGTTAGCGAAGCTGACCAAGCGTGCGCCGCTGCGCGAGCCGATGCTGGCGTTGCTGCGCCAGCTGCGCGACCGCACGGCCGGCCAGCCGGGCGACCTACTCAAAATTCACCTCAAAACGCAGGAACTGCTGGGCCAAACCACCGGTGATGACGCGTTGCCGATAGTAGTATTCGCGGCGGATGACCCGCTCGGCCAGGCCTTCAGCCAATTCGTGGCCGGCCTCGACCGCACCGATACGCGCACCGCCGCCTGGCTGGGCCTGCTGCAAAACTGGCAAAAGGCTACTGCTGGCCAGCCCACCGCCAAGCTGCGCAAGGAGTTGGACGCCGCCACCGCCGCTCTCGGCCCCGCCGCCGTGCGCGAGCAGGGCCGCGCCTGGCTCCAACTGCTGGTGGATACGCCGGTAGCGGCGCGGCCCCACGTGCATGAGTACGGCGACGGCACGGCCTATACCTACTCCACCTGGGACTTCGTCATGGAGTCCAACGCCACCGTGGCCAAGGGCCTTATCTGGGCTATGCAACCGCTGGCCGATACCGGCGTGCTGGCGCTGCTGACGACGCTGACCGCCAAGTGCTTCCGCAAGATTCCGAGTAAGGGGCCCCTGGCCGCCGGGCTAGGCAATGCCTGCCTGCTGGCCCTCTCCCAAAACGGGCTACCCGGCGTGGCGGCCCTGGCACGGGTGCGCAGCAAAATCCGGCAGACCAATACCCAGGCAACCATTGCTCGCTACATCGCCCAGGAATCGGCAAAGCTGGGCGTGAGTCCGGCCGAGATTGAGGACATGGCCGCGCCCGATTTTGGGCTCGAAAACGGACAGTTGGTGGAGGAATTTGGCGACTACACCGCCACCCTCACCCTGGCCGATGGCAAGGCTGAGGTGCAGTGGCAAAAGGCCGGCAAACCCCTCAAAAGCGCCCCCACCGCCCTCAAAGCTACCCACACCGACGAGCTGAAGGAGCTGAAAGCCGCCCAAACCCAGGCCCAGCAAACCTACACTGCCCAGCGCGACCGCCTCGACCGCAGCTTCGTGGACGAACGCCGGATACCGTGGCCCTGGTTTGAGCAGTACTACGTGCGGCACGGCCTACTGAGTCGATTGGCCCGCCCGCTCATCTGGCGCCTGCACCGGCCCGATGGCACGTTTGAGGATGCGCTATACCTGGGCGCGGCCTGGCGCAATCCGCGCGGCCAGCCCGTGCCTGCCCCCGACGCCGACACGCAGCTTCAACTCTGGCACCCCGTGCTGGCGCCCGCCGCCGAGGTGCTGGCCTGGCGCGAGTTGCTGGAGCGCAACCAACTGCGCCAGCCGCTCAAGCAGGCGTTTCGGGAGGTGTACCTGCTGACGCCGCCCGAGGAGCACACTGCCACCTACAGCAACCGCATGGCGGCGCACATTCTCAAGCAGCACCAATTCAATAGCCTAGCCAAGCTGCGAGGCTGGCGTTACCGCTTGCTCGGGGCTTACGACAAGGGCTACGACTCCGAAATTGCCAGCCTGCCGCTGCCCGCCCACCACCTCACGGCCGAGTACTGGGTGAGCGAGGTGGACGCCGACGGCGAATGGAACGACACCGGCATTTGGAACTACGTGAGCACCGACCAGGTGCGCTTCGTGCGGGAGGCGGCGCCGGTCCCGTTGCCCGAAATTCCGCCGCTGGCCTTCTCCGAAGTGATGCGCGATGTGGATTTGTTCGTGGGCGTGGCCAGCGTGGGCAACGACCCGCAGTGGCGCGACAACGGTGGCCTGGCCCAGTTTCGTCCCTACTGGGAAAGCTACAGCTTTGGCGCCCTCAGCGAAGTAGCCAAGACCCGCAAGCTAGCCCTAGAGCGGTTGGTGCCGCGCCTCAAAATAGGCCAGGTGAGCGAAATCAAGGGCAACTTTTTGGTGGTGAAAGGCCACCGCCACGTCTACAAAATCCACCTGGGGTCGGGCAATATCTTGATGGAGCCCAACGACCAGTACCTGTGCATCGTGCCCGACCGCTCGGCAAAAACGCTGGGCGACAGTGGCGTATTCCTCCCCTTTGAGGGCGACGCGGTGCTCTCCATTATCCTCAGCAAAGCCCAGCTGCTGATGAACGACGACAAAATCACTGACTCCACCATTCTGCGCCAGTTGTGAGCACCGGCCCGGCCCAATGGATGCTTCCAATTACCATCTACTAGCGCTGCAACGGGAGCTGGCCAGCGCCAACCTCGCTTTCGCTCCCTGCCTGCTTGCGGCCGAGCTGGACGCGTTCGAGCAGAAGCACCGCTTGCTGTTGCCGCCGGAGTACCGGCTTTTTCTGACCTACATCGGCAACGGCGGGGCCGGGCCGCCCGCGCATGGCCTGCGCCCGCTGGGAACGGTAGAGAGCTGGTGGTCAGCTGAGCAGCTGGCAGCCTGGCAGCACGGCCGGGCCCTTGGGCAGCCGTTTCCGTTTGAGCAGCCGTGGCGCTGGGAAGACGAGGAGTCCTCACCCGACCCCGCCCGGCTGGCAGCGGTGTACCACGGCAGCCTGTACCTGGGCACCGACGGGTGCGGCCTAGACTGGGCCCTGATTGTGACCGGCCCGCAGCGCGGCTACGTGTGGCAGCTTTCGGAGGAAGGCATTGTGCCCTGCCGGCCCGCCCGCACGTTTTGGCAGTGGGTCGGCGCCTGGCTGCACCACGACCCAGCCGCGCCGGGTCCGTTTTGGTGGACTGCTTAGCGAAGATGCCTAGCGGTTGTTATGAGAGTAGTATGTTGTTTATTAAATACTTGTGCTAAGAGCTAGGTTCGACAAGCGTCCTGATAACAGCTCACTCGTTCCCTATTATTGCATCAATTCACCTCACTGATAGCCGGGCCGTGCTAGCTGGTGCAAGTCCTTTTCCGTGTTCAGCTTTGGTGATGCCTACTTCTGTCCCGCTGCCCGTTCATTTACTGCCCACCAGCGACCTGCTGTGCTTTGTGGTGCCCGGGGCCTCCTCCGCTGCCCGGTGCGAAGCCCTGCTGGCGTGGGCTGTAAGCACCGGGTGGCAACAGCAGCTGCCATTTACCCGGAATGATTAGGAGTGGGGTGAGGCGCTGGCTACCCCGCAGCCGGCCCTATTGCTACTGCTATTTGCCCAACCAAACCAGGCCCGCGCACCCCTTAGCTGCCGCTGCTGCCTTTGAGGGAGGCTAGTCGGCAGAGGCTGTCGAAGGTAGCGGTGAGCATGCCGGCGCCCACGGCCGCGCACACCGCCTCGGCGGTTTCGGCCACCGGGTAGCTTTTTTTGATGAGGTAGTGCCGGAAGGCCAGTCGGTGGTGCAATTCAAACAGGCTGATAACCTGCGAGAACACCGTCGGGATGCGGGCAAAGTCGTTTTTGAAAACCTGGTCAATCAGCGCGCTTTTAAGCGTCAGAACCAGCGCGCCCTGGCCGTAGTAGGTAGTAGCCGCTGGCCCCAAACATGCCCGAGGCAATGGCCCCAGTGGCGTGCAGGTCTTGCGTGGTTGCGTCAAACTCTCCTACGGTGACCAACTCGATGCCGTGCTGTTCGCCGTAGGCGCGGAGCTGCTCGGCCTGGCTTAGCAGCCGCGCGGGCCAGCTGGCTTTGCCCTGCGCCAGCACCACCCTGCCCTGCCTCGCCGCTTGGTGGCCGACTGCGCCCTGCTCCTGCCGCCCGACCTGCCCGTTCTCAACCCCCTGACCAGCCTGCTGCTAGCCAGCGGCTGGCGTGTTACGCTTTGGGAGCAACCCGTAGCCTCGCCGCTGCGGGCTGCTGACCTGGCGGGTAAGTACTACCTGCGGGCCCGACAGGCTGGCGCCGTGCTGGACTGCGCCTACGAGAATGACTACCTGAGCTGGCCAAAGCTTTGGGCTGCGTGCCAGTGGCACCACAAACTGCCGCTGCTGGCCCGAACGGCCATTTTACGCCAGAAGGCGCAGGTAGGCCGCCCCGCCGACATGGTCGCAATACGCTTTTTATTAAACAGTTAATGGTTACTCAGTGCTGCGTTACGGGGCGTAGGCGCTGATTGCGTAGAGCACGCATATAAACAGCCCGCCGCCGGGCGTGAGGCACACATTGGTGGTAAGTCACATCTTGTTGTCTAGCAGCTTAGTATCAAACTGCTCATTGGTCCCGATGCCCAAGGCCCGCCGTACGCTCTGCTCCAGTAAAGGCAGCAGCCGGGTGCGAGCCGCGGGCCGGAAAATGGCATCGAACGTAAGCACTCGACCGATTCGTAAATCGAAGCTGCGCACCGTGCTGCCAAAATTGCCGTGGGCACCCCCGAATAGTCATAATCGAAGAAGCGCAGGCTAAGCAAATCGCCTTACTGGCAAATAACTGAGACGCTGCTCTGGCTTTCGTAGCGCAGGTTGGGGCTGTAAGCATCGGCCGAGTCCGGCGGGTTGGCGGCCAGGTCTTCGGCCAGGCTCGCCGCATCCTCGCGGTAGGACTTGCTGAACGCTGCCCGCTGCCGCCGCCACAGGCGGGCCTTGCCGGGAAAAGCCGCCACCGAATCTGCAAACGAGCGCACGGCCAACGCCAGCGCCGGGCGCACCGGCCGGCCCGCCCACGGTGCCCACCAGGCGGCCGTTGGGCTGGCGGCGCAGGCGCCAGCGGGTTCCCTGCTCGGTGCCATCGCTGTCCAGTACGGCGCGGTTATCATAAGTCAGTGCCAAGCTATTGGGGTCCAATTATTTGCTTGATGCCGGTTGCAGCTCGTGCGGCTCGCCATCGGCCCCGTAGTAGTAGCCGCTGACGCCCCCCATCGCCTCGCTGCTGGGGTGGGGTAGGGCAATGGGTGCAGGGCCAACGAATCGGCAGCGCCCGCTAGCTGGCCCCGGTACTGGGCGTAGCCGGGGCGGCGAAAATCGGTCAGCGCAGGCGTCGCGTTGAGTAGGGTTCTTTTGGGGAGAGGGGCAGGCGGTAAGCGCCAGTAGCAGCGGCGCAGCCCACCACAACGATTCATGGCGGTAAAGTAAGCACCGAAAGGCAGCGCCGGGCCCGGCAAGCCAGCCTCTACTACCTTACGGGCGAGGCGGATGCGCCATGGGTAGAAGCGGCCCAGGCCGCCCGAAGGAAGACCAGGGCGCCGTGCAGATATACAGCCCGGCTCTTACGCTTTTCTACCCGCCCGGGGCCGCGAGGGGTATGCGTTTGCCCTCAGCAGTCAGCTTCCCAAACTTGCCATTGCCCCACCGATGGCATCCTGCCTTTGCCCGGCCACTAGCGCTGGGTTAGTGCCCGCGCCCTGCACCTTACGTTCGATGACCCAGCGCAGCAGGACTGCCGACTAGAAGTAATGAAGCTAACCCCCCATATGCTAAAATTCAAGGCAATACAACCGCGTTAGGGGTGCGATTGAAGTAAGTCTTTATTAAGAAATGAGTATCCGGTAAAGCCAGATTGCAACACACATAATACTAGTAACACTGATAACAAATACAATACATTGTTATCCAGTAACGGAGTATTATTGGCTGTGGACTTAGCTAACTAGCTGGTTTTCAGAAGTACCTTTAATAACTGCTCTAGTAATGGACTAACCCTTACCAGGCCTGCTGGCTGGGCTAGCTTCACTGTGGGCGGACTTACGGCCAGCAGGCCAAACCAGTTAAGGCCCCGCTCAAACTTGGCGGGCGTGGGGTAGGGAGCCTCGGTAAAATCGACCAGCGCGATGGGAAACGCGTGCCGGTAAGAGTCGGTGTAGAAGCTCACCGGGTGGACCGCAGCGCCAAAGCGAACAGGCGGATAGACCGAATAGGCCCAGCCAAATTGGCCTACTGTGAGAGAGGCATAATCGTCGTATGAAGCCCACGGGAAGCGCGCAGTAAAAGTGTGCAGCACTAATTGCCAGAGTGCTGGGTGCTGGCTGGCAGCCAGTAGCTGGCTGCCTTTCTTAGGGAGCAGTAGCTGGCCCCGCGTCAGCCGGGCCAGGCCGGCCAGCCGGGTGGTTGGTAGTGAGGGCCAGCGAGTCGGTTTTACGGTGCAGCTTGTGGACGCCCGTCTCCACGCTCGGCTCCAGAATGAGACCCAACGCATAAAGCTTCCGCAGGTATTTGAGCGGCAAGGCGCCCCGCAGCGTGAGCAAACTGCCTCCCTGCCGGTGCAGCAGGCGCCGGAAGGCCTCCGTAAGTCGCAAGTAGGGTATTTAGTTTAGTACCTCGTCCGGTACTTCGGTCCGCAGCCGCACCACGCAGCCGGGCTCCAGTGGGTAGAAAAGCAACTGGTGCAGCTGTGCCGGACTCAGCCCGCAGAAATCAGTTAATGGCGTGGTATTGCAGTGCTGAACAGCGTCGGGCGAGGCCGATGACGAATTCGGACGGACAGGCATAGTGGCAAGCTGGAGCAAATAGAAGCAGTAAGTTAGCCCGACTAAAGCAGTGGATTAGCAGCCTAGCTGCGGTAAGTGGTCTACCAACTTATTTCTTTTTGCGTCGCGCGCAAAGCGCTGCTGCTTGCTAAAATAATTTGCCAATATTTTTAGTAAATATCGGTTCTTTGCGCACATCTTTGCGGCGGGGAGAGCGTTGCCACCGACTAGCATTCCACTTGTTTATCCCCCTCTCCCCTACCCGCCATGTCTGACTTTGCTTACGCTTACGCCCGGCCGTCTGCTCTTACGCGCCAGCCCGAAGGAGATACGCTGCTGCTCGCCGCCTACGCCGAGAATGCGCCGGCCAGCGGGGCCGCCTGCTTCTTTCAAGGCCAGCTGCGCGACTCGTGGCTGACGGCGCGCGGACTAACCACATTAGCCAAGGTGGTGGCCTCGCGCTTCGTGCCGCAGAGCGCCGCCCTGCGCGACCCCATTGTGACGGCCGGCGCGGGGCAGCTGCGCTTCGAGGCGTTCTCATCGTGCAACGGGGTGTACGCCCGCCTCGACCTGGGGCCGGCCGCCCTGGACGGCGAGTTTGTGCAGAGTGGCACCACCAACGTGGACTTCAACGAGCCGATGGTAAATGCCCTCAGCCGCATCGGCCGCGCCGAGCCGGTGCGCTTGAGCGTGGGCCAGCAGGAAGTGGTGCTGGAGCGCGCGGCCGGTAGCGTGACCGAGCGCAAGGTGACCTTGCCCGAGCGCTGGCTCAAGGGCCTGGCCGCCGCCCAGGGCTACCTGGCCCTGATGGAGGAGAAGCTGCGCCTGACCCGCTTGCAGGCCACCCAATTGCTCCAAACCCTGCCCGCCGGCAGCGCCCGCGCCGACACCTACCTGGTGCTGCGCGGGGCGCGGCCAAGCTTTTCGCCGGTGGCCGGGCCGGGGGCGGTGCGCATTGGCGGGGCGCACCGGCTGCGGCTGCTCGATGGTTTGCTGCCCCTGAGCCAGGCCGTGCGCGTGTACGCCACGCCCGACGGGCAGGCCTCGGCCGTGGTGCTGGAGCTGGGCGGCGGCCAGGAGTTTTTGCTGGCCCTGTCAGCCGAGGTCAACCGCGGGTTTTCGGGCGAGGGCAATCAGCTGGAAGCCCTGCTGGAAGAGCTGCCTGCCGAGTGGCTGGCGGGGGCCAACAACCTGTTTCGGGGCAACGAGACGTTTAACCCTACGCTGTTCGGGATGGCGCACGACCTGGCCCCGGCCACCGTGGCGCGGCTCTGCGCCAGCCTCGCGGCGATGGGGCTGCTGGGCTTCGACCTTGGCGAAAATCATTATTTCTACCGGCGCCTGCCCTTCAAAGCCGACCGCATTCTCAAGCTGAATCCGCGTCTCAAAAATGCCCGCGCCCTGCTCGAAAATGCCGACGATGTGCAGCTGGTGGGCATTGGGGCTGGGGGGCGCACGGAGGCCCGCGTGCGCGGTACCGATGCCTGGCATACCGTGCTGGTGGGTGGCTCCGAGCCGCCGCGCTGCACCTGCCAGTGGTTCACGAATCACCAGGGGCAGCGCGGCGTGTGCAAGCATATTCTGGCGGCGCAGCTGCGCTTTAGCTAAGCAGCCAGAATAGTCCGCAGCGTCACCTGGTGCCGGCCGGCTACCAGCTGCTACTCCGTTTTTCTTGCCTGTGCCAACCCGCTTCCAGTACTATATGCCCGCCGCCGATACGTTTGAGCAGCTTATTCGTCACCAGGGGGTGCCTGAGCTAGTCCCCTTTTTGGTGCAGCTTGCGAAGGAAGAAGTGGTACCAGTGCGTCAGCGGGTGCTGGCTTTGGATAAAGAGCTGAGCGAATTGCGGGAGCTCAAGCCCGGTACCTGGGGTAGCCGCGCCACTTACGAGCAGCGCGTAATGCTGCATCTGGCCGGCCTCAAAACCTACTCGCGTAAGGAAGCCTTGGGTCGGGGCTTTGGTCCGTGGTGGCTAGCTGCCGAATACCGGGAGGCTTTCTGGACGGTGCTGGAAAATGCGCGTCCCGCGTGGCTGACGGACTGGCTGCTGCGGCGCAACGAGCTGGGAGCCTGGCAGGCGTACTCGTACGCGCTGCTGCGCGAGCTGGAAGCCCGGCAGCTGATTGCCTACCACCCGCGGCTGTTTGCGCTGGCCCTGCCCGGGCTGGTACAAGAGCTGGCGAGTGAGTTGAGCCAACCTGGCCGCGTTCCGCAGGATGCGCTGGCTACCATCACGGCCACCCTTCAACAGGATACCACGCTGTTGCACCGGGATAGCGGGCTGCTTTTCGAATTCGATACAGCAGTAAGCGGTGTGCAGGCTCGGGTGCAGCTGCCGATGACGCCGGAGTTTGCCGAGGCGCATCGCTCCGACAATGGGCGCTACCCCTGGGAGCAGTGGGAGCAGCTGCACCCGTCGCAGCAGATTACCTGGCTCGCTGTCCTGACAAACCTGACGAAGGCGGGCCACCTTGACCGAGGTGAAGTGCTCACGCGCAGCCTGCTGGCGCTGCGCCGCGATTTTCGGCGGCCACTGCTGGCCTGGTTTAAGAAGCTGTTTCTAAGCCTGAAACCTACTGTTGCCGAGCTGCTGGCGCGGCAAACCGAGTTGGTGGAATTACTGGGCCACCCGCTGCCGCTCGCGGTCAACTTTGCCCTGGACCAGCTAAAGCCGCTGTGGACCGAAGCTGATTTTCAAATTGAAGCGTCACTGCTGCAGGCCGAAGGGCTGATGATGCGCGCCGACATTACGGCTAGCCTCAAAACCCTGCTTACGAATCTGGGTAAGCTCCTGAAAAGCCGGCCAGGGCACGTCCCGGCCGTGGCGCGGCTCTACGCCGCCGCCCTGTCGCACGCCGATGCCGCCGTGCAGGAGCGCGCCGCCCGGGGCCTGGCAACTCTTTTACTGGCTAAAAAGCCAGGATTAGCGGCCGCCGAGCAGCAGGCGGCCAGCACCGCCATTCAGGAAGCGGCCGAATTGCTGGCCGCCCCGGCCCGCGCCCTGCTGGCCCCCTGGCTGGCGGCGCCTACGGCCGCCGAGCCGGCCGCTACCTACGAGCCCCAGTCGGCGTTTATCCCAGACCTGTCGCCCGCTACGCGGGTAGGGCCGGTGGCCGACTGGCCCGAGCTCCTGTTTTTGACCGGGCAGGTGCTCAGGCACGAGGACCCGCTGGCGCTGGAGCGCTGGCTGGACGGCCTGCTGCGGCTACGTGCTCAGCTACCGGCCGACTATGCCCAGGCCTTGCAGCCGTACCTGGTGCAGCTATGGCCCGTGCTGAAAGGCAAATCCGAAATCGAGCGCTCGGCGCTGCTGCCGGGGTTGCCACTGGCCAGCGGCCATGCCGGCCTGGTGCAGGCGCTGCTCCTCGGCTGGGTAGGAGGCTTCGGGGTGCCGCTGGTGGAAAGGGTAGCGCTGCACGATACCTACAACGTGGCCGACCCGCTGGTGCGCGTGGCCCAGCAGCGGCTGGCCTTTGCCGAAACGCTGTTGCGAGCCGAGCGGACCCTGCCGCTGCTTAGCACGCCCACCCACGCGCCCCATTGGGTGGCCCCTACGACTTTAGTACAAAGGCTGCTAGCCTATGAAGCAGCCCAGCAGGAGCCCGCTGCCGCCGACCTGGCCGTGGCGCTGGCCCGGACAGCCCACGCCCACCCGGCCGAAGCGGCCGCGGCGCGCGCCCTCCTACCCCAGCTGCAGCACGCCGACCTGCGCACCCTGCTCGGCTGGCTGCTGGGGCCGACACTGGCGCCGCTGCCCTCCGTGCCGGCCCGTCGTTCGTCACTGCTCCGGCAAGTAGTCGCGCGGCTGCTGCCCAACGCATCCGGCGTGGCCACGCTGGCTGAGGCGCTGCCGCAGCTATGGGCCGTGGCGGCGCGCACCAAGCAGCCGGCGGCTGAGTTTCCGGCGCTAGCCAACCTGGCGGCGGCTGGCCTACCGGGCGTGGTGCACCCCTGGCAGCCAGGCTGGCAGGTGGTCGCGCAGTCGAAAACGTACCTTGACAAGTGGTTGCCTGACCAGCCCGAGGTAACTGAAAGCTGGGCGGAGCTGCACGTAGCGACCCCGCTGACTACGGACCCGGTGCCCGCGCCGCTGCTCTATTCGCTGCACGCCACCGTGCCGGGCGAGCCAGGGCGCTTCCGGCTGCAAAACTACGTGGGTCAGTTAGCCACGGCTTTTCCCTTTCTGGCGGCACTCGTGCCGCAGTACCCGGCCCCGCTGCACTGGCACACGCTGCGCCTGTCGGCCGCCTGGGTGCCAAGCGAGCTGATGAGCCCCGTACTACACAGTCTACTGGCTCCCGGCCCGCGCTTCGACGAGGCCGCCACGCTGCTGCTCGCCCTGGGCCTAGCCCACGAAATTGCGAGCTGCCAGGGGCTAGCCGTGGAAGTGCTGCTGGCGTCGGTAGCGCAGCAGCGGCTGGTACCGGCGCCGCTGGGCCGTACCCTGGGCCAGCTGCTGGCCGGGGGCTTTGTCGCGGCCCAGCCCCTGGCTACGAGTCTCACGCAGGTGCGGGCCATCAGCCCGGTAGTGGACGCCGTGCTAAGCGAGTTGCTGGGGGCGCTGCTGCCCGAATTGCCCGCTACTCCCATCCGCGGCCTGCGCCGACTGCTCGAATCCTATGCCGACCTCGTCGCCCGCACTAGGCCGCCGGTACCGGCGGCCGCGCAGGCCCGGCTGCGCGACTGGCGCCCGGTCGCCAACTTGAAAAAAGCGGTCAACACCTTAATGAATTGATGATTACTGCTATTTATTACCTTTTCCTTGTAGTGAATCCTTATGCAGTTGAGTGCAGCCCAGACGTTTGATAACCTGATGAGCCAGCCGGGTACGGAGGAGCTGGTAGCTTTTCTACTGGCGCTGCCCAAAGCTGACCTGCCGGCGGTGCGCACCCAGGCAATTGCGGCGCAGCAGACCTATTATTATCCGACTGATGAGCAGAGTCTTAAACTGTTTCTGGCGGGGCTGGCTACCTACACCCGGCAGGAGGCATTTAAAACGGGCTTCCACTGGGGCGGTAGCCTCGCGCACAACTTCTTTGCGCGCCACAAGCCGCAGGTGCACGCGCTGCTGCTGCACGCCCGGCCTAGCTGGCTGACGGACTGGCTGCTCAACCGCGACGGCCGGTCGCTGGTAGACTACTGGCAGTTGCGGGAGCTGGAAGAGTTGGGACTAATCAAGCACGAGCCCCGGCAGTTTGCCTGGAAGCTGGTCAACCTGTTGGGCTATGTGCACCTCGGTGCCCGGCCAGCCATTCTAGAGCAGCTGGCTCGCGACCCCCGGGCCCTGACCCGCGAAATCCCGGCTTTCTTCGATTTCGACTGCTTTCTGGACCGCATCGGCTTACCTAGTCGCTACGGAGAGCCGCTCAAATGGGACATGGCACTCCGCGACCTCGCCGCTGCTGGGCACCTCGACCGGCAGGAACTGCTCACGCGTTGCCTACTAGCCTTGCGGCGCGACTTTCGCCGCCCGCTGCTGACGTGGTTTAAGAACTTGTTTTTGAGTTTGAAGCCCACTATCGCCGAGCGGCTGGCCCGGCAAGCTGAGCTGGTCGAGCTGCTGGCTCACCCGTTGCCGCTCGTGGTCAACTTCGCCCTGGACCAGCTGAAGAAAGTATGGCTGGCGCCGAATTTTGAGGTGACTTCCTTGCTGTTGGCTGCTGACCCACTGCTTACGCGGGCAGACCTCAATACCGGCCTTAAAACGCTGCTGGCCAACCTGCCCAGGCTGCTACGACGAGTACCCACCCAGGCCCTGGCCGGGGCTCGCCTGCTGGGCAGTGCGCTGGCCCACCGCGAACCGGCCGTGCAGGAGCAGGCCGCGCAGGGGCTGGCGGAGCTCTTGAGCGCTCCCCAGCCGCTGCTGACGGCCAGCGAGCTGGCGGAGGTCCGCACGCTTTTGGCAGACCACGCCGAGTGGCTGGGCCCCGCGGCCCGCGCCGCGCTGGCGCCCTGGCTGACTGACCCGGCGCCGCTACCGGACACGGCGACCTACGTGCCGGTGACGCAGTTCGTGCCCGAACTGTCGCTGGCTACGGCCATCGCGCCGGTAGCCGACTGGCATGAGTTGCTGTATCTGTCGGGGCGGGTGCTGCGCCAGGACGACCCCGTGACGCTGGAGCGCTGGCTCGATGGATTGCTGACCTTGCCCGATGCCCGGCCGCCGGGTTACCAGGAGCAGCTGCAACCCTTTCTGCGGCAGCTGGCCCCGCACCTGCCCAGCCGCACCACGCTGGCCGAACTGCTGGCCCATTTTGCCGAGTGGCCACCCTGCTGGGATTCGGGCCTGTACGAAAGTTTGTTTCTAAGCTGGTACGAAGGTTTTGCCACAGCCAGGGTGAGCCAGGTAGTGCTAAACCGGGAGCCCAACGACTGGTCTGCCTTCCCCCTGGCTTCTGACCCGCTCTCGTTTGTTAATCAGCACCGACTGGCGTTTGTCGAAGCGCTGCTGGCCCATCAGCAGGCTCTGCCCCTGCTCAGTTCCTTTACCCACCGGCCCTACTACGTATCGCCGGCAGTGCTTATTGAAAAGCTGCTGACCTATCAGGACCGGCAAGCGACGCCCAACCTGGCTGACCTAACGGTTGCGCTGGCCCGCACGGCGTTCGCCGGGCCGGCGGCGGCCACCGCCGGCCAGCAGCTGGCCCAGCTCACCCACGTGGGGCTGCGCCAGTTGCTGGCCTGGTATTTCTCGCCGGCGCCGGCCAGTGAAGCCCCACCCGTTGAGTTGGCGGCACAGTCGGTGGTAAGCTGGCCCCAGACCCTGGAGGAAGCCCTGCCGGGCCTGTGGGCCGTGGCGGCCCGTACGAAGTACCCCACCGCTACCTGGCCCTGGCTGGCTGCCCTGGAAGCGGCAGCCCACGCGGCCCTGCTGGCACCTGCTCAGCGGCCGCCCGCGCTGGATGCGCCGGTCGGTACCCAGCCCAGCTGGGTGGTCGCCGGGCTCCCGCTCTACGCAGCGCACGGGGCCCTGCCGCAGCGGCAGCGCGGCCTGGAAGGCTGGGACGGCAGCCATTCCCTGCGCATGGTCTACGACCAGCTGCACGCGCTGGTGCCGCAGCACCCCGAGCCGCTGTACCGCCACACGCTACGCTGTATGCGCGTGGCGGATAACCTGGAAGCAGCGCTGCCACAACTGCTTACGCCGGCGCTGCGCACGCTGCTGGAACCGAGGCGGGTGTTGGGAGAAGGGGCGACGCTCCTACTGGCCAGCGGCTTGGTGCATCACCAGGCCGCCTGCCGTAGCCTGGCCCAGGAAGTGCTCGTGCGCGCCATTGCCCACGGCCGCCTGGTGCCCGGCCCGCTGGGCCGCGCGCTGGGCCAGCAGCTGGCGGCCGGCTACGTGCCCGTGCCCCGCCTCACTGCTAACCTGGCTGCCCTGCGCGGCGTGGATGCCACGACCGACGAGGCCTTGCGGCAGGTGGTTGACCAGTTGCTGCCCGCGCTGCCCGGCGCTCCCCTGCGCAATCTTCGCCCGCTGCTGGATTTCTACGCCGACCTGGTGGCCCGTACCCGGCCGCCGGTGCCGATGGCCGTGCGGGCGCTGCTGCAGGCGTGGCGCGCCACCCCCAGCCTGAAGAAAGTTACTACTGCCGTAGCAGCCTGATTTTTAAATCTGCCTTTTTTGTCCCAGCTCTTTTGCCGATGCCTACCCCCGCCGAAATCTTTGAGCACATAATCCGCCAGCAGACGGCGCAGCAGCTCGTCCCTTTCCTGCTGAGCCTGGGCAAGCCGGATATTGTGCTTGTGCGCCAGATGACGCTGCGTCTTAAAAAAGAGCTGGAAGAGTACAAGCAGCACGAGGTGCAGCCCGGCAAGTTTTCCTGGACCTGCCTGCTAACCCCGGAGCAGGGGCAGATGCTCTTTCTGGCGGGCCTGGCCACGTACTCGCGCAAAGAGGCGCTGGGCCGGGGGTTCGACATCCGTTGGGCGCTTGACTGGGGGCGGCAAGCAGAATCGGTAGCGGGGCCACCCGCCTTTCTGACCATCCTCGAACACAGCCGGCCCGACTGGCTGGCGGAGTGGCAAACGCGCCTCACGCGGGCTAATACGTGGAGCTCACTCCCCTATCCGCTGCTACGCGAGCTGCAGCGGCGCGGCTTGCTGGGCGATGAGCCCTGGCTGACCGCCCAGTCGGTGGCCCACCTGCTAGTGCAGTACAACTGGCGCCGCAACACGGGCAAGCAGACTGATATTGAGGATTATGACCAGCTGATTCTCGCCGAACTGCGCGCCGATGCGACGCTGCTGACCCGTGACATACCACGGCTGTTCGACTTCGATACCATGGTCGACGCGGCCGGTACCTGGTCGGGTAAGGAGCGCACGGCCGTTACCTGGCTCACGCTGCTGCCGCAGCTGGCAGCCTCGGGCCACCTCGACCGCGACGACCTGCTCACGTGGAGCCTGCTGGCCCTGCGGCGCGACTTCCGCCGGCCGCTGCTCACGTGGTTTAAGAACTTGTACGGGAGCCTGCGGCCGACCCCGGCCGAAGCCCTGGCCCGGCAGGCGGAGCTGGTCGAGCTGCTGGCCCACCCGCTGCCGCTGGTCGTCAACTTTGCGCTGGACCAACTCAAGGAAATCTGGCTGGAGGCAGCTTTTGAGCCGGGGGCGCTGCTGCGCCACGCGGAGGGGCTGCTCTCCCGGCCCGACTTGAAAACCGGTAGTAAGATGCTGCTGACTGGCCTGGGTAAGCTACTGAAAATCCAGCCGGCCCACGCCCGGGCCGTGGCGCAGGTGCACGTGGCCGCCCTGGCCCAGGCCGACGCGGCCGGGCAAGAGCGCGCTGCTAAAGGGCTAGCCGAATTGCTCGGGGCTAAAAAGCAACTGCTGACCCCGGCCGAGGCGGCTGAAATCACGGTCATTCTTGCCGAGTACGCCGACTTGCTGACGCCCGCCTCGCGCACCGTGCTGGCCCGGTGGCTAGCCGAACTACCGGCGGCCGAACCCACCCCTGAAGCGGAGGCAGTCAGCTACGTGCCCCAGCTAACTTTTGCCCCCGAGCTCTCGGCAGCAACGGCCGTGGTGCCGGTAGCTGACTGGCACGAGCTGCTCTTCCTGACCGGGCAGGTGCTCAAGCACGATGACTCGTTGGCGCTGGAGCGCTGGCTGGACGGTCTGCTACGGCTGCGGGCTGACTTACCCGCTGATTACCCGGCCCAGCTGCTGCCCTACCTGGTGCAGGCGCGGCCTTTCCTACAGGGTAAAACCGAGCCGGAAGTCGCTGCTATTCTGGTCGGTAATGGCTTGGTAGGTCATCTAGGACTGGTGCAGGCTCTGCTTATAAGCTGGGCGCAGAGCTTTACAATGGAGCGCGTCAAGCAGGTGACGCTGCGCGAGCGCCACGCTATTTCGGACCCCTTGGTGGCCGTGGAGCAGCGGCGTCTGGTTTTCGCCGAAATGCTGCTGCGCGAGCGACGGGCGCTGCCGCTGCTGAGCACCCCCACCCATGCCCCGCACTGGATAGCCCCCACGGCCTTGCTGGCCCGGCTGCTCGCCTACGAAGCGGCCGGGCAGGCGCCCGACCCGGCTGACCTGGCCATAGCACTGGCGCGCACGGCCCACGCGCACCCGGCCGAAGCGGCGCGGGCGCTGACCCAACTGCCGCAGCTGCGCCACGAGGGGCTCCGCGAGCTGCTGCACTGGCTGCTGGGTTCCGCCGAGGTACTACCAGAGGCCGTAACTAGCCGCGAATCGTGGTTTGAGAAATTGAAGGAGGTGGGGCAGCTGCTCCCACCGGCCACCGGGCCGCTCACGCTGGCCGAGGCGCTGCCCCAGCTGTGGGCCGTGGCGGCGCGTACCAAGTGGCCTGCCGCCGCCTACCCAATCCTCGATGGCCTGACCCTGAATGAGTGCCCCAACGTTGGCCGGCCCTGGCAGCCACACTGGGAGCTGCAGCCCAAGTCGAACACCTACGTGGAGCGCTGGAAGCCGGGCAAGCCCGCGCGCACCGACCACTGGACCGAGCTTCATGTCTGGACCGGCCCCAAGGGCGGCGCCAGCCCCAACAGTCTACTGTTGTATTCATTGCACGCCGCCTACCGGCCGCCCCACGACAAGTACCAGCTCTGGTACCAGCTTACGCCGCTGGCCACGGACTACCCCTTTCTGATGGCGTTGCTGCCGCAGTGCCCGGCCCCGCTCTACTGGCACACCCTCCGCCTGGCCGCCACCCGCGACGCGGCCGACGCCGGCTGCCGCGACGTGCTGACCCAGGCCATGCGCAGCCTGCTGCGGCCGGAGCCGGCCTTCGAGGAGGCAGCTTCGCTGCTGCTGGCCATTGGCCTCACGCACCACGTGCCCACCGTGCGGGCCCTGGCCCTGGAAGTGCTGCTGGCCGCCATCGCCACGGGCCGCCTGCTACCTGCGGCGCTTGGGCAGGCGCTGGGGCAGCTGCTGAGCGCCGATTTTGTGCCCCTGCCGCGCTTCACCGAGCAGCTAGCGCAAGCCCACGCCATCGATGCTACTACTGACGACGCGCTGCGTCAGGTACTCGATGCGCTGTTACCTGTCCTCCCCGCCGAGCCCCTGCGCCAGATGAGCAAGCTCCTTGGTATCTACGCTGACCTGCGGGCGCGTTGCTCCCCGGCCGCGCCCATCCCGGCGGCCGGACAGGCGCGCCTGCGCCAGTGGCAAGTTATTTCCAGTCTGAAAAAGCTTGCCACTGCCTTGCTAACTTGAAAAACAAAAGGATGGGTAACTGCGTGTTATTAGTATTTATTGTGTTACCTACTATTGCTTATGAGCCTGGCTGTATCCTTCCGATGGATTTCCAGGCTCACAAAATACCTTTTTGACGTTACTGCCGTAGCCGTACAGGCAAAATCTCCCCGCCTACTGTACAGGGTAAGATTGGGGTACCCTGGCAATAGGGTAACCCGCTGGACTACCGAGTAAAATATTGTAAAAATAATTATTAAGAAGAATGCCAGCTTCTTCCCATAATTCTTCGTTTAGGCCCTGATGCGTCCCAGCGTTTACAATATAAGTAACAAAAGTAACACAGTGAACAGTAGTAATCTCGGTAACATTAATAACAAAAATAATAATTTTCAATCCCGGCCCTATGAATGGCAGGGATTGTGCTTTTAGCAGCAGCTTTACCGCCGGTAGTATTCGCAGTAGGGACGAGTCAGGAGTTCTGCAACGGACCCGGTACCTTTCGGATGTATTCCTAAAAGGGTTTATTTAGGCTATTTCCGTAACCCAAGAAGTGGGTTCTGAAAGGCAGTTTTGAGAGCTATACCTCCTGAATTACATGCTGATGCTGGTTACGCCTGCCTTTTAGCCATCAATCACGTACGCATCTTGTATTAACCTTATAACCAAGGCTTATAAGAAGGCCAACTAGGCTGCAACAAGGCAACCTTATGCCAAAGCAATAGTAGGCTAGGCGTATCACACCGGTTGCAAAGCGCCTAGTGCGCCGGCTACTGGCCCAGCCAGGAGCGGCGGAGTGCCAGTTGGGCCGGCGTAGGCAGGGGAACCTCGCTGACGGTCTTGGTCAGGGCGTCATAGCGTAAGCCCACTTTGAATAAGGTTTCGGCTAGCGGCAGCGGGCGGCCCTGTTCGAGGTAATCATGAAAAAAAGCACGCATTGACGGGTAGGTTAATTCTGTGAGGATACCAAACAACTCCTCATCGCGGAAGGGGCGATGCGGGCCGTAGCGCCGCAGCAGCAACTGCGTGAGTTGCTGCGTGCCCAGGCTGCCACTCGATAGCTCACGCAAGCGGATGTCGAGGCAGAGATTGAATAAGGCGCCTTTTAAGTAGAAATTGTAATACTGGTCCTGCCGGCTTAGTACCTGCCGGCTCAGGCGGGTGAGAGCTAGCGTGTCGTTGTAGCGTTGCATCGCTTGCGCCTTACCGGAGACGACGCGCAAAAACTCGGGCAAAGTTTCGAGCTTTTCGCGGATGGGTAGGTGAATGGTTTCGTATTCGGTAAGGCCTTCGTAGAGCCAGAGGTGCTCCGAGAAGGTCGGCGCTTGAAAGTTGAAGTGCTCAATTTGCTCGGCGTGGATGTTGAGGGGCGTGACGATGTGGAAGAACTCGTGCGCGGCGATGCTACGAGCGAAGGCCCCTAATTGCCCTACATCGGGCGACTCCAATAAACAGAGGGTAGAATGACTGTGCTCCAAGCCGTCTGCTACCTGCACCCTGGCCGGCCCGCTGACGTGGTAGAGCAAAAAAGCATACTGCCTCACTGGCAGGGTGCCACCCAGGTACGCCCGCTGGGCCTCCAGCAACGGGCGCAGGGCCCGGGCCGCTGCCGGGGCCTGGCGCACTTGACTAGTGGCGTCATAAAACGCCACCAGCACTTTGGTGCCGCCCAGCGGGAGCCAGGCCGTATCAGGCCGCGCGTAAAGCACCGGCGCATCTACGAGTTCCCGGTAGCTGGCCGCAGCGGCTACCTCCGTCGAGTCGGTCAGGGGCTTAGGAGGACTGGAAGAGGCCCCGTAAAAGCCCGCAGGTTTCGTAAACTGCACCCGGTAGGGTTGTTCGGCCTGGCCCTGCAAGTAACCTACGAAGGTGCTGTAATTAAGCACGAACGCACTGTCGGGATGGTAGGAGCTACCCGCTGAGCGGTAGAAGGGCGGGCGCTGGCCTGGGGCGGTCCGAAACTCGGGGGTAGCCGCCACGGCGTAAGTGAGGTGGTGCAGGCGACGGGCGGCGGTAATGCGCCAACTGTTGGTATCCTGGCGGGTTACGGCCAGCCGCCGGCCCCGTTGGTCAAACGCCTGCAAGTCCGTTACATACAGCCCCTGGTTGAGCGCGCCGTAGACGCCTGGCACGAGCTTAGGGAACACGAACAGGGCCTCGGCTGACGCCGAGGCCGGCAGGTCCACCCGCACTCGCAGCCGGTGCTGGGCATCGAGGTGGCGCAGGTTAACCGTACAATAGTAGCTACTAGCCGGAGGATGCGGCAGGTTGGGCCGCAAGGTTGCACACGCCGCCAGCCCCCTGAGCAGTACTAAACTGGCGAACCATCTTGGTGGGCTAAGCGCGCGATTACTGCTACTCATGGTCGAGCTTTACGGCCAGCGCAAGCAGCCCGTTGCGCGGCTGCTTGCGCGGCCCAACTCTTGGCTAGGTAGACGAGCGTCACCCCGGCGGGTGGCCGTAAACCCTCTCACAAAACAGCCCTGAAAACGCGGTTTTCAGGGCTGCTGGCGTAGGCAGTAAATGTAGTCGAAAAAATTACATAATTGCGAATTAACTATCATTAGTTCGTGCTTCTGCAAAACATGACTTTGTTACTGACAACCATCAATTGGGTTAGCAGCCTCTGCTTTCTGCTCATTACAGCGGTAGGGCGGTACTACGGGGCCATCTACTACGTGAAGTATTTGGAGTAATGCGTGATTTTTTCGGAGAGCGCGGAAACACAGTAAATAATGGTCACTTCCCCGATTCGTACCATCCAAAAAACATTCCCAACCTACCTTTCTTTAGCCCATACTAGCCGCTCGTCCTTCCCGTACGCGGTGGTAGCTGAGGGCAGCTAGGTCGCGTGCTCCACGACGGGCCAGTACCAGAACGAGTTAGGCTGCACGCGCACGTCCCAGCCAATAGCCCCGCACGGGCCAGCGGCAGCAACTGTAGCAACGCTTAGTGGAGTTTGGGGCTGGTTAATGCAAGAGCAATCAGGGCTTCCTCTAACTAACCCAAAGCTGAGTTGCAGATAGACCAGGAAGACTGCCACTACCAAATAGGCTTTTCATAACAGAGACGAATTAATTCGTCTCTGTTATGAAATTAATGATATAAATTTTTTAATAATGTTTCTGGACGCTGTTTAGTGAGGTAATTAGCTAACTAGCATCCAGAATTTATGCGGCTAATTAGCTCGACTTTTTGGCTCTGCCTTGCGATAGATTATAGGAATCTCACTTCTCCGCCGCCATAATAGTATTTAATAGCCGGGATTTTGCGTCAGCTTACCGCCGCTGAGGGTAATCTGGTTGAGCGGCAGCGGCATCAGCTCATTCTTATTCGCCACGAAGCCTTTGCTGGCCAGCACAGTAGCGGCCCGGCCCTGGCGCACGAGGTCGAAGAACCGGTCACCGTATTCTAAAGCCAGCTCCACGCGGCGCTCTTTCCAGATGGCCTGGCGCAAGTCGGCCTGCGAGAGGCCGCTGAGCGCCGTCAGGCCGGCGCGGATGCGCACGCGGTTCACGGCGGCTAGGGCTTTGGCCGTCTGGCCCGTCTCATTAGCAGCTTCGGCGTTGAGCAGCAGTACTTCGCCCAGGCGAAACACCCGAATATTCTGGTCGCGGCCGTAGCCGCAGGTTTTGGGAGCCGAGTTGGGCACGTAGGCCTTCATGTTGTAGCGCTGGTTCGACGAATTAGCGGCAATCACATCGCCGTCGGGCGTGGTGGTGCCGCGTTCCAGAATGGTACCCAGGCGGCGCTGGTCGCCGGGCTCAAAGGCATTGGCCAGGTCAGCCGTGGGGTTGAAGAAACCCCAGCCAAATTGCGGGCGCACCATCTGGCACTCCGCCCATTGCGAATTAGAGGCGTCGCAGTTGCCGGGCAGCGTGGTGCACTGCACCTCGAAGATTGACTCACTATTATTCTCGCCCCGGATGCGGAACATATCGTAGAAATTACTCGCCAGCGAGTACCCCAAGGCCAGCACCTGGTCGGAAGCCGCCAGCGAAGCCGCGTAGTTCTTCTGGTACAGTTGTGCCTTAGCCAGCAGCGTGAGGGCGGCGCCCTTGGTGGCGCGGCCCACATCAGAGGCACCGTAGGCGGCGGGCAGCACGGCGGCGGCGGCCGTGGCGTCATTGATGATGGCGGTATACACCTCGTCGCGGGTGGCACGGCTGGGGTTTAGTTCCTCGCCCGATTCGGCTACTTTTAGCAGTAGCGGCACCCCGCCGTAGGCCCGCACCAGGTTGAAGTAGGCCAGCGCTCGCAGAAACTGCGCTTCACCTACGTAACGGCCGCGCAGGGTGGCGTCCATATTTACGCCGGGCACTTTCTGAATGACTTGGTTGCAGAGGTTAATCTGCTGGTATTGGCCATCCCAGTAGCCCTGCACCGCTCCCTCGGTGGGCGTGATGCGGAAGAACGTGAAATTGTTAAGAAACTCCGCATCGCCGGTGACGCTGCCTTTTTCGGCATCGTCAGAGGTCAGCGTCGTAACGGCTAGCCAGTTAAAAGCTGTCAGGTTCCACTCGCGCAGCTTGCCGTAGGGCGCGTTTACGGCGGCAGTAGCATCGGCCTGGGTCTGGAAAAACTGCTGGCTGGTGGGTTGACCCTGGGGCGCTACATCCAGAAACTTGCCGCACGACGAGGTAAGGCCCACGGCCAGTAGCGCGGCTGCCGTGCCCGTGCGCCAGAAACGGCGGGGAGAAATCAGGTTATTTTTCATGGGTGGGAGGATTAAGGCAGTTAGTAAGTAGCGGGCAGCGGCTAGTATTTTTTTAGTCTATACTAGCTGCTACCCATTACTTGTAAACTGCTAACTGACTAGAAACCAATATTTATTCCTAAGTTGTACGTGGCGATGAGCGGGTACACGTTCAGGTCAATGCCTGTATTGGTGGGCGTACCGCCAACCTCGGGTGAGAAGCCCTTGTATTTGGTTAGCGTGAGGGGGTTCTGCGCGTTGGCGTAGATGCGTAGGGTTTGCACCTTCAGATTAGTGGCTATTGCCTTGGGGATATTGAACCCAAGCTGCACGTTGCGCAGGCGGATGTAATCGCCTTTCTCGATGTAGTACGAACTCACGTCGAGATTCCGTCCCGTTAGGTTGGCCGAGGGCGTTGTATTCGACGTGCCCGCCCCGCGCCAGCGGTTGTTATAAAAATCCTGCGTGTAGTTCTCGTTGCCGTAGCGCACTTCGCGCAGCGCATTCAGCAGCTCTACGCCGCCTACTCCCTGAATATCAATCTGCAAGTCAATAAACTTGTAGCGTAGGGTAGTGTTGAGGCCGTAGGTAAAGCGCGGGTTAGGGTTACCCAGGCGCACGTAGTCGCGCTGGTCGATGTTGCCGTCGCCGTTTTGGTCCACGTAGCGCAGGTCGCCGGGGGCGGCGCCGGGCTGGGCCGAGCTCGCAACGTCTTGAGTCGACTGAAACACGCCGGCCACCTGGTAGCCGTAGAAAGCCCCGATAGGGTCGCCGATGCGGGTTTGGGTGGCCTGGTAGCCGGCCACCGGCAGGTTACCGGCAAATAGGGGGGCGCCGCTGGCGGTGCTCAGGGTTTTGTTCTGGTTGTAGGCCCCCGTGAAACCGATGTTGTACGAGAAGTCGCCAGTGCCTTGCGAGTCCCAATGCAGCGCTACTTCTACGCCCTGATTCTGAAAGCTGGCGTTGTTAGCAAAGAAGCCGCTACTGTTGGCAAAGCCCGACGAGCTGATGACGGGCACCGGAAATACCGCATCCACGGTGCGGCGGTTGTAGTAATCAAGCTCGGCCGAGAGGCGGTTGTTGAAGAAGCGCATCTCTAGGCCGGCGTCGGCCTCGCGCACGTTTTCCCAGCGCAGCGAAGGCGGCACCTGCGTATCGATGCTGGCGCCGGTGTTGGGAATGTTGGACGGGGTGCCAAAAAAGGCCGTGTAGCCGGGCAGGTAAGACGCCCGCAGCACGGATAGGTTGTTGTTTACCTGGTTATTGCCCAAGATGCCGTAGCTGGCGCGCAGCTTCAGGAAGTTGAAAACCGTGCTGCTTTTCAGGAATTCTTCGTCAGAAATCACCCAACCCAGGCCCACCGATGGAAAGTTGCCGTAGCGGTCGGAATACTTGCTGCTACCGTCGCGCCGGAAGCTAGCCGTGAGTAGGTAGCGCTCTTTGTAAGCATAATTGACGCGCGCAAACAGCGAGAACAACGTGTTTAGGTCGGCCGGGTTCGTGAGGTTGGCGGTGCCTACCGTGCCTAGGCCGAAGTAGTAGCTGTCGGCACTCGTGGCCTGCACGCCATTAATGGAGCCGATTTGCTGCTCGCTGCGGTAGCGGAAGGCCGTGGTACCCACCAGCGCCGTAAGGTGGTGGTCGGTGCCAAATGAGCGGTCAAACGTCAGCGTGTTTTCCCACTGCGGCTGGCTATAGAAGGTCTCGCCTTTGGTCAGCACGTTGCCCCGGTACACCTGCACCGTCGTCAGCGAGTCGGCCTTCTGATAGTTGTAGAAGCGGCCGGTGGTGTAGTTGACCCCCAGGCTAGTACGAGCCGTGAAGTACTTGGCGAAGTTGACAGATACGAACGCGCTGCTAACCAGCGTCTGGCCCTGCGAGCGCTGCACAAAGTAGTCGAGCTGGCCCCGGGGGTTGGTAAAGCTGCCCAGGCCCGTGCCCACGAGGCTAGGGTCGCCGTAGCGCCCGTTGGGCAAGAACGGTTGCAGCACCGGCGGCGCCACGTACGCATTATAAAAGATGTTGCCGCCGCTGCTGTAATTGGGGTAGATGCTCGACGCCAGGCCCGGCGCGTCGTGCGCGTTCGAGCTGGTAAAGGCGGCTGTGTAGCCCGCCTTGATGTGGTCGGTGATGTTGAAGTCCGTCTGCAAGCGCGCCGTGATGCGCTCGTAGTCATTGCCCTGCACCAGGCCCTTCTGCTGAAAATAGGAGCCACTGAGCGTGTACGATACCTTGTCGCTGCCGCCGCTCAAGCTGAGCTGGTGGTTTTGGGTGGCCGCCACCCGCGTCACTTCCTTAAACCAGTCGGTCGAAGGCAGGTTGGTGGGCAAGGCATTGCTACCGGTCAGGCCATTCTTCTCGTTGTAGAGCGTGGCATACTCGGCGGCATTGGCCATTTTCACGGTGTTGGTGGGCGTTTGCACGCCGCCGTAGCCGTTGTAATTGATGTGCGTGCCACCGGCCTGGCCGCGCTTGGTGGTCACGAGTACCACGCCGTTGGCCGCCTGCACGCCGTAGATGCTGGCGCTGGCCGCATCCTTAAGTACCTCAATACTAGCGATGTCGTTCTGATTCAGGAAGCTGAGGTCGGCGCCCTGCGGCAGCATTGTGCCATCGACCACGTACAGCGGGTTTACGCCCACCAACGAGCCCACGCCGCGAATGCGAATCTGGGGTGAGGCCCCCGGCTGGCCCGAGTTGGTAATCTGCACGCCCGATACCTTGCCTTGCAGCGAGCTTACCGGGTTTTGCGACGCTTGATTCACCAGCTCTGCGCCTTTTACCGAGGCGATGGCCCCGGTTACTTCGCGCTTGCTTTGGGTGCCGTACCCTACTACTACCACGTCGTTGAGGCTTTGCGACTGCGCCGCGGCAAACTTCACGTCGAGGCTCGTGCGCCCGTTCAACGTGATTTCCTGCGCCGGGTAACCCACGAAGGAGAATACCAGCGTAGCGCCGGCCGGCGCGTTAATCGAGTACCGGCCGTCGACGTTGGTGGCCGTGCCCACGGCGGAGCCTTTTACCACCACGTTGGCGCCGGGCAGGGGCTCGCCCTTCTCGTCGAGCACGCGGCCAGTGATGGGGGTGCCCGCTTGGGCCGGGGCCTGCAACACCCCTAGCGGCGCTGCCTGCGCCGACGGAGCCAAGCTCCCCAGGCTTGTGGCCAGGCTCATCGCCAACGCCAGCCG